>Ga0105246_10000320_pt1 | contig 25420 bp, 19 predicted proteins | sample KBSM64metaG_FD_99694 | JGI IMG/M metagenome (GOLD analysis project Ga0105246, IMG submission 99694) | Miscanthus rhizosphere microbial communities from Kellogg Biological Station, Michigan, USA - KBS M6-4 metaG | ecosystem: Host-associated > Plants > Roots > Rhizosphere > Soil | place... | reverse complement strand
GCTGCGCAAGATCGTCCAGGAAGTTAACTCCGCCAAGGATCTCAAGGCGGCGTTGGGGATTATTGTGTTGCGCGTCAAGGAAGCCATGGGCAGCCAGGTCTGCTCGGTTTACCTGCTGGACCCCGAGACCAACCGTTTTGTGCTGATGGCCACGGAGGGCTTGAACAAGCGCTCCATCGGCAAAGTCAGCATGGCGCCCAATGAAGGTCTGGTGGGCCTGGTGGGGACGCGTGAAGAACCCCTGAACCTTGAAAATGCGGCCGATCACCCGCGTTATCGCTACTTTGCCGAAACCGGCGAAGAACGCTACGCCTCGTTCCTCGGCGCACCGATCATTCACCACCGCCGCGTCGTCGGCGTGCTGGTCATCCAACAGAAAGAACGCCGTCAGTTCGACGAAGGTGAAGAAGCCTTCCTGGTGACCATGAGCGCCCAGCTCGCCGGGGTTATCGCCCACGCCGAGGCCACCGGCTCGATTCGCGGCCTGGGGCGCCAGGGCAAGGGCATCCAGGAAGCCAAGTTCGTCGGCGTGCCGGGTTCGCCGGGTGCCGCCGTGGGCACCGCCGTGGTCATGCTGCCACCGGCCGACCTCGACGTGGTGCCGGACAAGACCGTCGATGACATCGACGCTGAGATCAAACTGTTCAAGACCGCCCTGGAAGGCGTGCGCGCCGACATGCGCAACCTGTCGACCAAGCTGGCGACCCAGTTGCGCCCCGAAGAGCGTGCGCTGTTCGATGTCTACCAGATGATGCTGGACGACGCGTCCCTGGGTAACGAAGTCAAGACCGTGATCAAGACCGGCCAGTGGGCCCAGGGCGCACTGCGCCAGGTGGTCACCGATCACGTCAATCGTTTCGAAATGATGGACGACGCCTACCTGCGCGAACGTGCCTCGGATGTACGCGACCTGGGTCGCCGTCTGCTCGCCTACCTGCAGGAAGACCGCACCACCAACCTGGTCTACCCCGACAACACCATCCTGATCAGCGAAGAACTGACCGCCACCATGCTCGGCGAAGTGCCTGAGGGCAAACTGGTGGGCCTGGTCTCGGTATTGGGTTCGGGCAACTCCCACGTGGCGATCCTGGCCCGTGCCATGGGCATCCCGACGGTGATGGGCCTGGTGGACCTGCCGTATTCCAAAGTGGATGGTATCGACATGATCGTCGATGGCCATCGCGGCGAAGTCTTCACCAACCCCAGCGAATTGCTGCGCAAGCAATACGCCGAGGTGGTCGAGGAAGAGAAACAGCTGGCGCTGGGCCTGGACTCATTGCGCGAACTGCCGTGCGTGACCATCGACGGCCACCGTGTGCCACTGCTGGTCAACACCGGCCTGCTGGCCGATGTGGCCCGTGCGCAGCAGCGCGGCGCGGAAGGGGTAGGGCTGTACCGCACCGAAGTGCCGTTCATGATCAATCAGCGTTTCCCGAGTGAGAAGGAGCAGTTGGCGATTTATCGCGAGCAACTGCAAGCCTTCCATCCGTTGCCGGTGACCATGCGCAGCCTGGATATCGGCGGCGACAAGTCACTGTCGTATTTCCCGATCAAGGAAGACAACCCCTTCCTCGGCTGGCGCGGTATTCGCGTCACCCTCGACCACCCTGAAATTTTCCTGGTGCAGACCCGCGCCATGCTCAAGGCCAGCGAAGGCCTGAACAACCTGCGTATCCTGCTGCCGATGATCTCCGGCACCCACGAGCTGGAAGAAGCCCTGCACCTGATCCACCGCGCCTGGGGCGAAGTGCGCGACGAAGGCGCCGACGTGCCGATGCCGCCGATCGGCGTGATGATCGAAATCCCGGCGGCGGTGTACCAGGCCAAGGAGCTGGCGCGGCAGGTGGACTTCCTGTCCGTGGGCTCCAACGACCTGACCCAGTACCTGCTGGCCGTGGACCGCAACAACCCACGTGTCGCCGACCTTTACGACTACCTGCACCCGGCCGTGCTGCAAGCGCTGCAACACGTCGTGCGGGACGCCCATGCCGAAGGCAAACCGGTGAGTATCTGCGGGGAAATGGCCGGCGACCCGGCGGCGGCGGTGCTGTTGATGGCGATGGGCTTTGACAGCCTGTCGATGAACGCCACCAACTTGCCGAAAGTGAAGTGGATGCTGCGCCAGGTTGAATTGAGCATGGCCAAGGATTTGCTGGCCGAGCTGATGACCATCGACAACCCGCAGGTTATCCACAGCTCGCTGCAATTGGCGCTGAAGAATCTGGGGCTGACGCGGATGATCAATCCGGCTTCTGCGAAGACCCTTTAGACCTGCCAATGAACATCCAACTGTGGGAGGGGGCTTGCCCCCGATAGCAGTGTGTCAGTCAGAGTATCTGGTACTGATACACCGCAATCGGGGGCAAGCCCCCTCCCACAGTTGATTTTTGGTGTGATTAAAGATTGAGTTCGACTTCACCCAGCCTGCCACCCTGCGGCCCGAAACTGCGCTCCACCATCCGCCGCGTGCCGTCGGCATTCACAATCAGCGCCGTGCTCGCCCGTGTTCCGTAACTGGGGCTGGCGATAAATACGCTCGACAACAGGCTCTCCGTCGCCAGGCCGACGCCGGTATCCGGCAGCTCGGCGAACGGTGCGGTCTGCGGGTCGCTCAAGATATCCAGCAACGCCTGTGGCTGCGGATCGTCGAGGATGTCTGCGAGTGCGGCCCTGGCCTTGAGCAACTTCGGCCAGGGCGTATCCAGCCCGGCATTGGACAAACCGTACACGCCGGCCTTCAACCGCGTCGGCGTGGTCTCGTTGGCGTTGTAATGCCACAGTTGGTCCGGTGTGCCCACCAGCAGGTTGAACCCGGCGTATTCAATCGAGCGGCCATTAACATCGGCCAGATAGTCGTCAATCGACAGCGAACCACTGAGAAAACGCGCCACCAGTTCGCCACGGGACTTGCGGGACGGTGGCTGGTGCGGGTCGCGGATATTGGTCAACGCGGCAAAGCGCCCGTCGGCGTTAACCCCCAGCCAGGTGCCGCCCGCTTCCTGGTCGCGACCGGCATAGACCTGGGGTAGATCCGGCCATTGCGCCAGGGGCAGGCTGGGCCGGGCGTAGAACTCATCACGGTTGGCCGCGACGATCAGCGGTTGGGCATGGCCCGGCCGCCAGGCAAAGACAATCAGGCACATCGGGCGATCCCTTATGTGTTTTTCCTCACTCTACCCACACAACCGCAGGCGTTCCATCGCAACGAAGTTGGGCCGCGCACCTTCCATCCGTTAACATGCCGGGCCGTTGGGTGTGTATGTGAACTTCTTAATTTGATCTCGCAGCTGTAACGCAGGCTTAATCGCGCATCGGCATGGTCCGATGCGTCATGACTAAATGTTTAACGAGGAGTCGCAATGCTGCCTTACCCGCAGATTGATCCGGTGGCCCTGGCCATCGGTCCGCTGAAAATCCACTGGTACGGGTTGATGTACCTGATCGGCATCGGCGGTGCCTGGCTGCTGGCTTCCCGGCGCCTGAACCGTTTCGACCCGACCTGGACCAAGGAGAAGCTCTCCGACATGGTGTTCTGGATGTCGATGGGGGTGATTGTCGGCGGGCGCCTGGGGTATGTGCTGTTTTACGATTTGTCGGCGTATATCGCCAACCCGACGCTGATCTTCGAGGTGTGGAAGGGCGGCATGGCGTTCCATGGCGGCTTTGTCGGCGTGATGATCGCCGCCTGGTGGTTCGGCCGGCGCAACGGCAAGTCGTTCTTCCAGTTGATGGACTTCGTCGCACCGTTCGTGCCCATCGGCCTGGGCGCCGGGCGCATCGGTAACTTCATCAACGCCGAGCTGTGGGGCAAGCCCACCGACGTGCCGTGGGCCATGGTGTTCCCGCCGTTCAGCGACCCGGCGCAACTGCCGCGCCATCCGTCGCAGCTGTACCAATTCGCCCTGGAAGGTGTGGCACTGTTCCTCATCCTCTACCTCTTTTCACGTAAACCTCGCCCAACCATGGCGGTTTCCGGGATGTTCGCGCTGTTCTACGGGATCTTCCGCTTCATCGTCGAGTTCGTGCGGGTGCCGGATGCGCAGTTGGGCTACCTGGCGTGGGGCTGGCTGACCATGGGCCAGGTCCTCAGTATTCCGATGATCCTGGCGGGCCTGGGCCTGTTGTGGTGGGCGTACAACCGTCCGCAACCGCTGAAGAACGCCACGCTTTAAATTCGAATGCCAGGACCAGGAGGTCCTGGCTTCAACGATACGGGTAATCACATGAAGCAATACCTCGAACTCCTGCACGACGTCGTGACCAATGGCCTGACCAAGGGCGATCGTACCGGCACCGGCACCAAGGCCGTGTTCGCCCGCCAGTATCGGCATAACCTGGCCGACGGCTTCCCGCTGCTGACCACCAAGAAGCTGCACTTCAAAAGCATCGCCAACGAGCTGATCTGGATGTTGAGCGGTAATACCAACATCAAGTGGCTCAACGAAAACGGCGTGCGCATCTGGGACGAATGGGCCACCGAAGACGGCGACCTGGGCCCGGTGTACGGCGAGCAGTGGACCGCCTGGCCCACCAAGGACGGCAGCACGATCAACCAGATCGACTACATGGTTCACACGCTCAAGACCAACCCCAACAGCCGCCGCATCCTGTTCCACGGCTGGAACGTCGAATACCTGCCGGACGAAACCAAGAGCCCCCAGGAAAACGCGCGTAACGGCAAGCAAGCGCTGCCACCGTGCCACCTGCTCTACCAGGCGTTCGTGCACGACGGCCATCTGTCGATGCAGCTGTACATCCGCAGCTCCGATGTCTTCCTCGGCCTGCCCTATAACACCGCCGCGCTGGCGTTGCTCACTCATATGCTGGCGCAGCAGTGCGACCTGATCCCCCACGAGATCATCGTCACCACCGGCGATACCCACGCCTACAGCAACCACATGGAACAGATCCGCACCCAACTGGCGCGCACGCCGAAAAAGCTGCCGGAACTGGTGATCAAGCGTAAACCGGCATCGATCTACGACTACAAGTTCGAAGACTTCGAAATCGTTGGCTATGACGCGGACCCGAGCATCAAGGCTGAAGTCGCGATCTGACAGGCGATCCTGGCCAAAATGTGGGAGGGGGCTTGCCCCCGATAGCGGTGTGTCAGTACCCAATATTCTGACTGACACACCGCAATCGGGGGCAAGCCCCCTCCCACATTTTGATCTGTGTTCACTGGAGGCTAATGGCCGTGGCTGCGGCCCACGTGCGAGGGCTCGGCCTCGCTGGCCGCAATCCCGCCGCTGACTTCCAACTGCTGCAGGATTCCACACGGCTCCCCACCCCCGCAGCGCTGGCGCAGGTCCAGCAATTGCTCCTGCAACGCCAGCAGCCCATCGATCCGCGCCTTTACATGGTTTATATGCTCATCAATCAACGCATTCACGCTTTCGCACTGGTCCTGGGGGCTGTCGCGCAGGCTGAGCAGGCTGCGGATTTCTTCCAGTGTCATGTCGAGGCTGCGGCAGTTGCGGATAAAGATCAGCCGCTCGGTATGCGCCTGGGTGTACACGCGGTAGTTGCCGTCCGTGCGCGCGGGGGGTGGCAGCAGGCCTTCCTTCTCGTAATAACGGATGGTTTCCACCGGGCAGTCGGTGAGTTTGGCCAGTTCGCCGATCTTCATCGCAGCAATCTCCAAATGGGTGCTTGACCCTATAGTGGCTACAGGGTCTTTACTTGGCAACAGGCACCTTTCCGGACGCGACACCATGAGCGATTCCCTCCACACCCCGCACAAGCACGACCACGATCACGGCGAGCACACGCTCAAGCCGGTGCATGACCACGGCGGCGCCTGCTGTTCCGGCGCTCCGGCACCTGCGCGGGTGCAACTGAGCGACGCCCCCACCGCCGGCTCGCGCCTGAGTACCTTTCGCATCGAAGCGATGGACTGCCCTACCGAACAGACGCTGATCCAGAACAAACTGGGCAAGCTTGCCGGCGTGCAGCAGTTGGACTTCAACCTGATCAACCGCATCCTCGGCGTGACCCACGATTTGCCGAGCACTGCGCCGATCATCGACGCGATCAAATCCATCGGCATGCAGGCCGACCCGATTGAAGAAGGCACGCCTGCTGCCGCCCCGCCTGCCAAGAAGCACTGGTGGCCGCTGGCTGTGTCGGGCGTGGGCGCGTTGGGCGCCGAGGTCCTGCATTTCAGCGGCATTGCACCGACCTGGGTGATCGCCCTGGTGGCATTGGTGTCGATCCTCAGCGGTGGCCTCACCACCTACAAAAAGGGCTGGATTGCCCTGAAAAACCTCAACCTGAACATCAACGCACTGATGAGTATCGCCGTGACCGGCGCGGTGCTGATTGGCCAGTGGCCGGAAGCGGCGATGGTGATGTTCCTGTTTACGGTGGCCGAGTTGATCGAAGCCAAGTCCCTGGACCGTGCGCGCAATGCCATCAGCGGCTTGATGCAGATGACCCCGGAACAGGCCACGGTGCGGCAGGCTGATGGTTCCTGGGTGGAACAGGAGGTCAAAAGCATCGATCTTGGCGCCATTGTGCGGGTCAAGCCCGGTGAGCGCATCGGCCTGGACGGTGAGGTGACTGCTGGTCAATCCACTATCGACCAGGCACCGATCACCGGTGAAAGCCTGCCGATTGAGAAGACCGTGGGCGATAAAGTCTTCGCCGGTACCATCAACCAGGCCGGCTCCCTGGAATACAAAGTGACCGCAGCGGCCAACAACTCCACCCTGGCGCGGATCATCCACGCGGTGGAGCAGGCCCAGGGCGCGCGGGCACCGACCCAGCGTTTTGTCGACAGCTTCTCGAAAATCTACACCCCGGCGGTGTTCCTGTTTGCCCTGGGCGTGGCCGTCATCCCGCCGCTGTTCATGGCGGGCGTCTGGTTCGACTGGATCTACCGCGCCTTGGTGTTGCTGGTGGTCGCGTGCCCGTGCGCCCTGGTGATCTCCACCCCGGTGACCATCGTCAGCGGCCTTGCGGCGGCGGCGCGCAAAGGCATCCTGATCAAGGGCGGCGTGTACCTGGAGGGCGGTTACAAGCTCGACTACCTGGCCCTGGACAAGACCGGCACCATCACCCACGGCAAGCCGGTGCAAACCGACTATGTGCCGCTGTTCGACACCGTGCAGGACAGCGCGCCGGCCCTGGCCGCGAGTCTGGCGGGGCGTTCCGACCACCCGGTGTCCCTGGCCATCGCCAACGCGGCGGTGGATAAAAGCCTGCCGTCCCACGTTGTGGATAACTTCGAGGCATTGCCCGGGCGTGGTGTGCGCGGTGACATCAACGGCGAAACCTACCATCTGGGCAACCACCGTCTGGTGGAAGACCTCGGGCTGTGCTCGCCGGCGCTGGAGGAGAAGCTCTTCGCCCTGGAAAAACAGGGCAAGTCCGTGGTGTTGCTGCTCGACAAGTCCGGCCCGCTGGCCTTGTTCGCGGTGGCCGACACCGTCAAGGACAGCAGCCGCGAAGCCATCCGGCAACTGCACGACCTGGGCGTCAAGACCTTGATGCTGACCGGCGATAACACCCACACGGCCCAGGCGATTGCGGCTCAGGTCGGTATCGATCAGGCCCGGGGCGACTTGTTGCCCACCGACAAGCTGCAAGCGATTGAAACGCTCTACGGCCAGGGCTACCGCGTCGGCATGGTCGGCGACGGCATCAACGACGCGCCGGCCCTGGCCCGTGCCGAAATCGGCTTCGCCATGGCTGCGGCGGGCACCGACACCGCGATCGAGACCGCCGACGTGGCATTGATGGACGATGACCTGCGCAAGATTCCCGCATTCATCCGGCTCTCCAGGCAAACGTCGAGTATCCTCAAGCAGAACATCGCCCTGGCGCTGGTGATCAAGGCGATTTTCCTGGCGGTCACGTTCCTCGGCATGGCGACCATGTGGATGGCGGTGTTCGCCGACATGGGCGTCAGCCTGCTGGTGGTGTTCAATGGCCTGCGCCTGTTGCGCAAATAGACGATGAGAGGGCGGTGTGCTGAGTGCTGAGCTGAAGGCGTTTTACAAGGTCGCCCGCCTGGGCAGCATCACCCAGGCGGCGAAAAAACTCGGCCTGAGCCAGCCCACGGTCACCACCCAGATTCGCAACCTGGAAAGCCAATACGGCGTTGAACTGTTCTACCGTGGCGGTCGCCGTCTGACGGTAAGTGATGAGGGCGCGCGGCTGTTGCCGATGGTCAAGGCGCTGTTGCAGCAGGAAGCGGATATCGAGTTTTTCCTGCGTAACAATGGCCAGGTTCAAGGCGCGCTGAGGATCGCCGCGACGGCGCCGTATTACATCCTCGATCTGGTCAAAGCCTTTCGCGAACGCCTGCCGCAAGTGGAAGTGTCGGTGGAAATCGGCAACTCCCAGCAGGTGCTCGAAGCGCTGGACGACTACCGTGTCGACGTCGCCGCCTCGTCGCAACTGCTGGAGGACGCGCGCCTGGTGCGTCGTGTGCTGGGCACTGATCCTCTGGTATTGGCGGTGCATCGCAACCATCCATTGGCCAGGCTTGATCATGTGCCGTTGACTGCGCTGGCCGGGCATACGCTGCTGATGCGTGAGGCGGGGTCCACCACCCGCAGACTGACGGAAGACATGCTTCAGGGCGCTGGCGTCAGCTACGGGCCGCTGCTGGAAATCGGCAGTCGTGAGTCGATCCGCGAGGCGGTGCTGCGCAATATCGGCATCAGCATCATTGCGCGGCAGGAAGTGCCCCATGATCCGCAGCTGAAGGTGCTGACCCTTGAGAATGCGCCGCAGATTCCGGAGTATCTGTACTGCCTCAAGGAGCGCAAAGGTGCGCGGCTGCCGGCGGCTTTCCTTGGCCTGGCTCAGGAAATGTCGCCAATTTAACCTTTGTGGCTGGCTTGAGGGCCAATCGGGGGCAAGCCCCCTCATGTTGGAACTCGGTCCACTGTGGGAGGGGGCTTGCCCCCGATAGCGGTAGACCAGGCAACTCACCTCCAAGAGCCCAACCCAAATCCACCAATACCCCTATCACGCCCTTTTGCCCTTCTGCCACATCAGCGAAGTATTCCCCCCCTAGCATGGCCTTCATCCGATCGATGAGGCGCCACCATGAACACAGCCCTGACCCACCCCGGCGCACCGATGAAGGTGCGCGGTCTCCAGAAACGCTTCGGCGCCTTTACCGCGCTCGATAACGTGTCCCTGGATGTCGCCGCCGGCGAGCTGGTGTGCCTGCTGGGCCCGTCCGGCTGCGGCAAGACCACCATGCTGCGCTGCATCGCCGGCCTTGAGCACCAGGACAGCGGCGAAATTTACCTGGGTGACCGCGATGTTTCCCGGCTGCCGCCCCAGGCGCGGGACTACGGCATCCTGTTCCAGTCCTACGCGCTGTTTCCCAACCTGACCGTAGAAGCGAACATCGGCTACGGCCTTACCGGCAGCGGTCGCGATGAGGTGCGCAAGCGTGTCGGGCAGATGCTTGAGCTGGTCGGCCTGCTCGGCAGCGAAAAGAAATACCCCGGCCAATTGTCCGGCGGGCAACAGCAGCGGGTAGCCCTGGCGCGGGCCCTGGCGCCGGCACCTTCGTTATTGCTGCTGGATGAACCGATGTCGGCCCTCGACGCCCAGGTTCGCGAGCATCTGTGCACCGAACTGCGGCAACTGCAACGACGCCTGGGCATCACCACGCTGATGGTTACCCACAATCAGGACGAAGCCATGCTGATGGCCGACCGTATCGCCGTGATGAACAACGGCAAGGTCGAGCAATACGCGACGCCCCAGGACATCTACGACCGCCCGGCCACGCCGTTCGTGGCGGAATTTGTCGGCCAGGGCAACTGGTTGCCGTTCAGCCGCAACAGCGCCAGCCACGCCCAGGTCGGTGGGCTGAAGATGCGCCTGGCCGACGACGCCGGCATGGCCACCTCCGGTCGTCTGTTCTGCCGGCCGGAAGCCATCAGCGTGAATCCGCCGGTGCATGAAGAAAACCTGTTTGCGGCCAAGGTGCGCGAGATCACGTTTCTGGGCAACCGCTGCCGCATGAGCTTCGAACTGGCGCAGCTGCCGGGCCACGCGTTGCTGGCCGAACTTGCACCACACGACATGCCGCGCCTGGGCAGCCAGGATATCTGGGTGGCGTTGCCGCCGCGCAGCCTGCAGGTGTTTGCCTGAGATGGCTGCGATCATGAGCGTGCCGCTGCCGCGTCAGGCGGCCCGCGCCGGGTGGGGTGACCGCCTCTTCGTGGTCGGCGGCAAATGGCTGTGGCTGGGCCTGTTGGTGGTGGCGGTGCTGCTGCCGCTGCTGGCGATCTTCTGGCGTGGCTTCAGCAGCGAAGCCGGGCAAGGCGGCGGCCTGATCGCCGCACGGGAATTGCTGACCAGCGCCAATTTCCACTGGTTGCTGGGCAATAGTCTGAAAGTCTCCCTGAGCGTAGCCGCCATCGTCGTACCGTTGGCCTATCTGTTTGCCTACGCGCTGCAACGCACCTTGATTCCCGGCAAGGTGATCTGGCGCGGCGTGTCGCTGCTGCCGTTGATGGCGCCCTCGATGTTGCCGGGCATCGCGCTGGTGTATCTGTTCGGCAACCAGGGGCTGTTGCGTGGGTTGTTCTCGGACAATATCTACGGCTTCTGGGGCATTGTCCTGGGCGAAGTGATTTACACCTTCCCACACGCCCTGATGATTCTGCTGTCCGCATTGTCGCTGGCGGATGCGCGCTTGTTCGACGCGGCCTCCAGCATGGGCGCCAGCCCCGCCCGGGCCTTTCGCAGCATCACCTGGCCGGCCACGCGCCAGGCGGTGTTCGCGGCGTTTTGCCTGGTGTTCACGTTGACGATCACCGACTTTGGCGTGCCGGTGGTGGTCGGCGGCGACTACCAGGTGCTGGCCCTGGAGGCCTACAAGGCCGTGGTCGGTCAGCAACAATTCGGGCGTGGCGCGTTGATCGGCATGGTGCTGCTGTTGCCGGCGCTGTTCAGCTTTGGCGTGGATGCGTGGTTGCGCCGCCGTCACGGTGATGCCATGAGCGGCCGTGCCCAGATCTTTCAGCCGCTGCCGTCGCGTTCAAGGGATGGCTGCTACCTGGCCATCGTGCTGCTGATCTGCGCGGCCCTGCTGCTGGTGTTCGGCATGGCGGTGTATTCCTCGCTGGTCAAATTCTGGCCCTATAACCTGTCGCTCTCGCTCAACCACTATCAGTTCGAAGACACCGCCGGCGGCGGTTGGCTGGCCTATCGCAACAGCCTGACCATGGCGCTGTGCACGGCGCTGATCGGCAGTGTGCTGATCTTCACCGGTGCCTATTTGATGGAAAAAACCAAGGGCCAAAAGGGCCTGAACCTGGCCCTGCGCCTGCTCAGCTTCGTGCCGATGGCCGTGCCGGGCCTGGTGCTTGGCCTGGGCTATGTGTTCTTTTTCAACCTCGGCGGCAACCCGCTGCATGTGTTCTACGGCAGCATGGCACTGCTGGTGGTGTGCACCATCGCTCACTACCTGACCACTGCACAAATGACCGCCACCACCGCACTGCGCCAACTGGACGCCGAGTTCGAAGCCGCCGCGTTGTCCCTCAAGGCGCCGCTCTACCGCCATTACCTGAAAGTGACGGTGCCGATCTGCCTGCCCGCGCTGCTGGATATTCTGCGTTACCTGTTCGTGTCGGCAATGACCACCGTCTCCGCTGCGATCTTTCTCTACAGCCCCGACACCATCCTCGCCGCCGTCGCCGTGTTGAACATGGACGACGCCGGCAATGTGGGCGGTGCGGCGGCCATGTCGACCCTGATTCTGTTCACCTCAGGCAGCGTTTCGTTGCTGCTGGCGTGGGCTTCACGTGGCGCCTTGCGCCGCTCCCAAGCCTGGCGCCAGACCGCGCCCGGGCAATGATCCTTCAAAGGAGGTATTCCATGTTCAAGCCCCTGGCGCTGGTCGCTGCCGTACTCACTGCATTCAGCCTGAATGCCTTCGCCAAGACTGAGCTGACCGTGTACACGGCCCTCGAAGCCGAACAGTTGAAGACCTACAAAAAGGCCTTCGAACAGGCCAACCCCGACATCGAGATCAAGTGGGTACGCGACTCCACCGGCATCATCACCGCAAAGCTGCTGGCCGAGAAAGACCGCCCGCAGGCTGACGTGGTCTGGGGCCTGGCCGCCTCGAGCCTGGCGATACTCGACCAGCAAGGCATGCTCGATACCTATGCCCCGAAAGACTTGGACAAGATCGGCAAAAACTACCGCGACGCCGCCAACCCGCCGGCCTGGGTCGGCATGGATGTATGGGCGGCGACCATTTGCTTCAACACGGTGGAGGCCGAAAAGCAGGGCCTGACGAAGCCGGTGAGCTGGCAGGACCTGACCAAGCCTGAGTACAAGGGCAAGATCGTGATGCCCAACCCGGCCTCCTCCGGCACCGGCTTCCTGGACGTGAGCGCCTGGTTGCAGACCTTCGGCGAGAAGCAGGGCTGGCAATACATGGACGACCTGCACCAGAACATCGGCCAGTACGTGCACTCCGGCTCCAAGCCGTGCAAGTTGGCGGCATCCGGTGAGTTCCCGATCGGGATTTCGTTTGAGTACCCGGCCGTGCAGTTGAAGCGCCAGGGCGCACCGCTGGACATCATCCTGCCCAAAGAGGGCCTGGGCTGGGACATTGAAGCCACGGCGGTGATCAAGGGCACGACCCATGCCGAGGCTGCGAAAAAACTGGCGGACTTCTCTGCAAGCCCGGCGGCGATGGCGTTGTACAAGGACAATTTCGCCGTGCTCGCCCAGCCGGGGATTGCCAAGCCACAGACCGAATTGCCCGCCGATTACGAGCAGCGGTTGATCAAGAACGACTTTGTGTGGGCGTCGAAGCATCGCGACAGCATTCTGGCTGAGTGGCGCAAGCGTTATGACGGGAAGTCGGAGAAGGTGGCGGGTCAGTAGGATTTTCGTTAGGGCTGATGGCCTCATCGGGGGCAAGCCCCCTCCCACATTTGAACCGTGTTCGCAGATCAAGTGTGGGAGGGGGCTTGCCCCCGATGGCGGTCTTGAAAACAGGACATCACTACATGACACACCACAGCGACTTATTAATTGTCGGCGCCGGCATCCTCGGCCTCTCCCATGCCTACGCCGCCGCCAAGCGCGGCCTCAAGGTCAAGGTCTTCGAACGCAGCGCCACGCCCCTGGGCGCCTCGGTACGCAACTTCGGCCAGGCGCTGGTCACCGGCCAACCGCCGGGGCCGATGCTCGACCTGGCAAGGGAAAGCCGCGCTATCTGGGGGCATTGGGCGCAGGTGGCCGGCCTTGCGCTCAAGCGCAATGGCTCCTACCTGTTTGCCCGTACCGAAGCCGAAGCGCATCTGCTCGAAGCCTTTTGCCGCGGGCGTGCCCGCGAGCACGGCTACAACGTCGAGCTGCTGCAAGGCGCGGCCTTGAATGACCTGTACGCCGGCCAGTTCCGCCATCACCGCGCCGCGCTGCATGGCAGGGACGACCAGCAACTCTATTCACGCGAAGCGATTCCGGCGCTGATCAACTACCTGGCGCAAGCGCTGAACGTGGAGTTTCACTTTTCCACCCTGGTGCATGATGTCGAGCCGGGCCAGTTGCACAGCACGGCGGGGCGTTTTCGCGGCGAGCAGATCATTGTGTGTTCCGGTCACGACTACCAGACCCTGCTGGCCGATTCGATGGCCGCACTCAACCCGCAAGTCTGCCGCCTGCAAATGCTGCGGGCACGGCCGGCGCATGACCTGAACCTGCAACATGCCTTGCTGACCGGCCTCAGTTGCGTGCATTACGGTGCATTTGCCGACTTGCCCGAGGCCGCCGCGGTACAGGCGCAGATCCTGCGCGAAACGCCGCACTTGCAGGCGCACGGGATTCACCTGCTGATCAGCCCCACGCCCCATGGCGAGTTGATCATCGGCGATTCCCATGATTACGGCAGCGATGCATCGCCCTTCAACGCCGAACAGGTCGATGACTGGCTGATCGAACTGGCCGAGCAGACCCTCGGCTGCAAGATCCAGGTGGTGGAGCGTTGGCAGGGTGTGTACGGCTCGCGAGGGCCCGCGCCGTTTTCATTCGTCCAGGCGGCTGCGGGCATCAGCGCCGCGTTGATGCATACCGGTGTGGGCATGAGCGTGGGCCCGGCGATGGCCGAGCGAAATATCACCACAGTGTGGGGGCCTGAGTGATGACTCGGGAGCGCTTGCTTGCCGAGCTGTTCGGCCTGTACGAACGCCATGGCACGGCGGATTACATCGGCGAGCCGGTGTCGCAGATCGAGCACATGTCCCAGGCCGCGCAGCTCGCGATGGCCGAAGGCTTTGACGATGAAGTGGTTCTGGCGGCGTTCTTCCACGATATCGGCCACCTCTGTGGTCAGGGTGGCGAGGGCATGGGTGGGTATGGCGTGCTCAGCCATGAGCGGCTTGGCGCAGACTACCTGCGCCGTGCAGGCTTCAGCGAACGCATGGCGAGGTTGGTGGAATATCACGTACAAGCCAAGCGTTACCTGACCTTCAAGCAGCCGGACTATTACGCACAGTTGAGCGAGGCCAGCCGCCGCACGCTGGCGTATCAGGGCGGTGTGATGACCGCGCAGCAAGCACAGGCGTTCGAGCAGGACCCGCTCTGTCACATCAGCCTGCGCATGCGCCATTGGGACGAACAGGCCAAGCAGATGCACGTCTCGTTGCTGGACCTTGAAGTGCTCAAGGCCAAGGCCCTGCGACTATTGGCCGATCAGGACGCGTCCAGCCGCTGAGCCAGCGCCTGGATTTGCGCCTGACGCTCGGCCTGGTTCAACTTGGGGTGTGGGTTGAGCGACGACCATTGCGGATAGGCGCGGGCCCTGTTCAGCGCGTCCGGCAGCTTGCCTTCGCGCCAGGTCTTGTCCTGGGGCGTGTCGACTTTGATGCTGTGCATGGCCGCATGGCCGCGCAGGTTCAAGGCCTTGACCAACTGGCGCTGGCGCAGGGCGAGCAGGCGCAGCACGCTGTCGTCGACGGTCAGCTCGCGCTGGCCCTTGATCTTGCCGAGCAGGCGACTGCCGTAGCTGCGTGCGGTTTGCAGGGCACCGCCGGCAATCGCGCCGGCCAGCGCGGCAGCGCCAAGGGTCAAACCGCCGACCAGCAGGTCCACGCCGGCGCCTGCCGCCGCGCCTGCCGCAATCCCGCCACCGACGCGCACGCCGAGTTGCTTGAGGGTTTGCGGATTGAACAGGTCGTCGCCCCAGCGCCCGTCCAGCAGCGGCAAGTCACTGGCGGCGGCGTCCTGGGGGCGGAAACCAAATAGCTTGAGTAACGCTTCCACACATTTTTGTTCGCGCTGGCGCACGGCGTTGCGTAAATCACTGATGGCTTGGGGTTCATCTTCAGTCACCACACTGCGACGGCAGGCCGCACAGTCGATCAACAGTTCGGCGATCAAGCGCGCGGCGCTTTGCTGGCGGGCCTGGCGCTGGGCCTCCTGATCAAGGATCAACCGTTCCAACTGCGGTCGTGCGCTTTCCAGCAGCAGGGCCAGGCTTTCATACAATCGGCGCTCGCCATCTTCCGGCGGCGCCACACTGTCGAAACGCACCAGCGCATGCAGGCCGAGGCGGGCCAGGGCTTCGCGCCAGTCCGGTTCGCGGTGGTCGGCGCTGCTGACGAAATTGAGCACCGGCAGCAAGGGTTTGCCGCAACTGGCCAGCACCTGCAGCTCGTCACGGTATTTGGCCAGCACCGGCTCGCGGGCATCGATCACATACAGGCCGGCGTCCGAGGCCAGCAGTTGGCGCAATACCTTGGCTTCCTGTTCAAAGCGTTGGCGCGCCTCGCTGCCCTCCAGGAACCGCGCCAGGCGTGCCGGACCATCGAGGCGTTCGCCGGGGCGGTCCAGGCGTTCCAGGTAGTCGAGCAGGGCGATGGCATCTTCCAGGCCGGGCGTGTCGTACAACTCCAGCAAGGCTTGGCCGTCCACCGACAAGCGTGCGCCCTCTACATGCCGCGTGGTGCTGGGGCGATGGGAGACTTCGCCAAAGCCGACATCGCGGGTCAGGGTGCGCAGCAGCGAGGTCTTGCCCACATTGGTATGGCCGACCACGGCGAGTTTCAGCGGTTTAGTCATGACCGGTCTCCAGCCAGTTCAGCGGCGCGCAATCGGCGAAGGGCAGCTCAAGCTGTTGCAGCGCGCTGTGCCAGTCGCCCAGGCGCTCGGCGTCCAGCGCCTGGCCGGGCGGCGCCTGCAGCAGCCATACGCGGGTGGCGGTGGCGCTGCGTGCCAGTTCGGCGATCAGCGCCAGGCTGCCACGGTCGGGCGAGCGGCGCGGGTCGCAGACGATGGCCAGGCGCGCGGGCGGGAATCGGCTGAGTTGTTCCAGCAGTTTGTTGCGCGATTCACGGCTGTCGAGGATGCCGGCGTTCTTCACATTGGCGGGCAGTTTGGGTGGCCAGGGGTGCTGATCATCGAGTTCGATGGCCACCAGCAAGGCTCCATCGCTTTGCATCTCGCTGACGCCGCCGCTGACGTGATGCAACTGTTCGGGGGCGGCATCGTTGACCCCAAGCCGTTCGCTGCTGGGCATCAGGCGTCCGCGCAGTTGGGCGTAGCCGGGCAGGTTGAGGTCCAGGCGCAATGCCGCACGTCCGATTTTCCAGCGCCACAGGCAGAACAGGGCGAGGACCGCTCGGGGCAACAGGCCGTAGACCAGCAGCACGCCCGCCAGCCAGGCGGCCCAGGCTTGACGGGCGCTTTCGATATTCAGGGCGGAATCGCCGCTGGCGCGGATCATTTCAACTGTCGGTACATTGAAACCGAGCAGGGCGGGCAGGGTGCCGAGGGCCTGGGTGACGGCGATGAAGGTGTCGGCACCGAGGATGGTGGTTTCCCACACAAAGCCGTAACGCCGGGTGGCGAGCAGCATCAGCAACATCAGCATGGCGCTGAGCAACGCCAGTGACCACAGGCTGTTGACCAGGACGCCGACGGCCCAGCGATTGAGCTTCTGGCGCTGTAGCAACAGCAGCAGCGCCGGCGCCAGTTGCGCGGCCTTGGCGTCGCGGGCGAGTTTTTCACTGAGCCACAGCCACAAGCGCCCGAGGCTGGCACTGTGTTCGCCGGCAAACACCAGGCCCAGGGCCCAACTGAGCAGCAGGATCAGGTTCAGGCCGAGCAGGCTGCCCAGGGCCCAGAACACATTCACCGGGGCGAGGCCGTTGCCCAGGGCGGCAAACGCCAGGCCGGCGCCGCTGATAATCGCGACGATCGCCAGCAGCACCAGGGCCAGGCGTGCGCCTTGCAGCCAGCGTGTGAGGGCGCCGGTCAGGCCATCGCGTTCGGCCAGGTGCAGCGCGCGATGCACGATGCGCGTCGGCAGGTCGCCACCGGCGGTGCGGGCCAGGCGGTTGGCTTCGAGATCTTCCAGAGGGCCTGCGTGTTCTTCACGCAGGCGTACGGTTTCGGTCAGCCAGAGGTTGTGCAGCGGGTTTAGTGCAGTCACGCGCCATCCTGTTGTGTTCGTGAGGTTGGAGCATAACCGCTGTGCACCCTGTTGGGGAAAGCTGCGCGGGGCTCTGGTATTCTCGTCGGCATGAAAAAAACTCTCCCTTTAAGCCTGATCGCAGCCCTCGGTGAAAACCGCGTGATCGGCGTCGACAACAGCATGCCCTGGCATTTGCCGGGGGATTTCAAGTATTTCAAGGCCACCACCCTGGGCAAGCCGATCATCATGGGGCGCAAGACCTGGGATTCCCTGGGCCGACCGTTGCCGGGGCGACTGAACATTGTGGTCAGTCGTCAGACCGACCTGGTGCTCGAAGGTGCGCAAGTGTTTGCGTCACTGGAGGCGGCGATAGCGTGCGCGGAGGAATGGGCTAAGGCCCAGGGCGCGGACGAGCTGATGCTGATCGGCGGCGCGCAGTTGTATGCCCAGGGGCTGGAGCAAGCGGATCGCCTGTATCTGACGCGGGTGGCGTTGAGCCCTGAAGGGGATGCGTGGTTTCCGGCGTTTGATGCGAACCAGTGGAAGCTGGTGTCGAATGTGGAGAACCCGGCCGAAGGGGATAAACCGGCTTACAACTTTGAAGTCTGGGAGAAAGCTTAAAAGCATCGGGGGCAAGCCCCCTCCCACACTTGAATGTATTCACACATCAAAATGTGGGAGGGGGCTTGCCCCCGATAGCGCTCTATCAGACCTGCGCTAACTCAGCATGCTCATCGGCATCGAGCAGCGCCTTGTCCGTCTGCCCCATGATCTGGCTGGTAATCGCCCCCGCCGTCATCGAGCCATTCACGTTCAGCGCCGTACGGCCCATGTCGATCAGCGGCTCCACGGAAATCAGCAACGCCACCAGTGACACCGGCAAGCCCATGGCCGGCAGCACGATCAATGCCGCGAAGGTCGCACCACCGCCCACGCCCGCCACACCGGCCGAGCTCAGGGTCACAATCGCTACCAGCGTCGCGATCCACAGCGGGTCCAGCGGGTTGATGCCGACAGTCGGCGCGACCATCACCGCCAACATCGCCGGATAGAGCCCTGCACAGCCGTTCTGGCCGATGGTCGCCCCAAACGAAGCGGCGAAACCGGCAATGGACTGCGGGATTCCCAGGCGGCGGGTCTGCGCTTCAATACTCAAGGGGATCGAGGCGGCGCTGGAGCGGCTGGTGAAGGCAAAGGTCAGTACCGGCCAGACCTTGCGGAAGAAGCGCAGCGGATTGACCCCGGCCAGCGACAGCAACAGGCCATGCACCACAAACATCAGGCCCAGGGCCAGGTATGACACCACGACAAAGCTGCCGAGCTTGATGATGTCCTGCAGGTTGGAGCTGGCGACCACCTTGGTCATCAGCGCCAGGACACCGTACGGGGTCAGCTTCATGACCAGGCGCACCAGGCGCATCACCCAGGCTTGCAGGGTGTCGATGGCGTTGAGCACCTTCTGGCCTTTTTCCACGTCGTCCTTGAGCAGTTGCAGCGCGGCAACCCCCAGGAACGCGGCGAAAATCACCACGCTGATGATCGACGTCGGCTTGGCCCGGGCCAGGTCGGCGAACGGGTTGGCCGGCACGAACGACAGCAGCAATTGCGGGATATTCAGGTCGGCGACCTTGCCCGCGTAATCGTTCTGGATCACTTGCAGGCGCGCCATTTCCTGGGTGCCGGCGACCAGCCCTTCGGCGGTGAGGCCGAACAGGTTGGTCAGGCCGATACCGATCAGCGCCGCGATCGCGGTGGTGAACAGCAAAGTGCCGATGGTCAGGAAGCTGATCTTGCCCAGGGACGAGGCGTTGTGCAGGCGCGCCACGGCACTGAGGATCGAGGCGAACACCAGCGGGATCACGATCATTTGCAGCAGTTGCACATAGCCGTTGCCGACCAGGTCAAACCAGCCGATGGAGGCCTTGAGTACCGGGTGACCGGCCCCATAGATGGCGTGCAGCACCACACCGAACACCACGCCAAGCACCAGGGCGAACAGGACCTTCTTGGCCAGGCTCCAGTTCGTACGGCGGGTTTGTGCCAGGCCCAGCAACAGGGCCACGAACACCAGTAAGTTGAGAATCAGGGGAAGATTCATTGAAGCTCCGTTGAGAAGGCAGCCAATCGCGTGAGCCTGCGATTGCGAACCGGGAAGCCTAACAGCTTGAAATATATTGATTTAATACCGATATGGAATGGTGACTGTCGTTTTTGGAATAAGCGCTTGACGCTCTGACGTACGACCGTGGCGGGATCAGGATGCACACGGTCGGGCTCGACACGGGAACTGTCACAGGGATTTGTTAGCGTCGATGTTTTTCACTCAGGAAGAAACGCTTATGAAGCTCGCGCCGAAATTGCTTGCCGCCGCGCTTTGCCTCGGACTCGCCAGCCAGGTATTCGCCGCCACCGAGTTGAAACACTGGCCGGCGCCTGCCGCCAAACAGTTGAACGAGATGATCGCCGCCAACGCCAATAAGGGTAACTTTGCGGTGTTCGACATGGACAACACCAGCTACCGCTACGACCTTGAAGAGTCCTTGCTGCCGTACATGGAAAACAAGGGCCTGATCACCCGCGACAGCCTCGATCCGTCGCTCAAGCTGATGCCGTTCAAGGACACCGCCGATCATAAGGAAAGCCTGTTCAGTTACTACTATCGCCTCTGCGAAGTGGACGACATGGTGTGCTACCCGTGGGTGGCCCAGGTGTTTTCCGGGTTTACGCTCAAGGAACTCAAGGTCCAGGTCGACGAGTTGATGGCCTCCGGCAAACCCGTTCCCGTCAGCTATTTCGAAGGCGATACGGTGAAAAAGTCCGAGGTGCAGCCACCGAAAGTCTTCACCGGCCAGGCCGAGCTGTACAACAAGCTGATGGAAAACGGCATCGAGGTGTACGTGATGACCGCCGCCTCCGAGGAACTGGTGCGCATGGTCGCCGCCGATCCGAAGTACGGCTACAACGTCAAACCCGAGAATGTGATCGGCGTGACCACCCTGCTCAAGGACCGCAACACAGGCGAACTGACCACCGCGCGCAAACAGATTGCCGCCGGCAAGTATGACGAGAAGGCCAACCTCGGCCTGGAACTGACCCCGTATCTGTGGACCCCGGCCACCTGGATGGCCGGCAAGCACGCGGCGATCCTCACCTATATCGACGAATGGAAAAAACCGGTGATCGTCGGCGGCGACACGCCGACCAGCGACGGCTACATGCTGTTCCATGATGTGGACGTGGCCAAGGGCGGCATTCACTTGTGGATCAACCGCAAGGACAAATACATGACCCAGCTTAACGGCATGATCGCCAAGCACGCGGCGGCGCAGGCCAAGGAAGGGTTGCCGGTAACGGCGGACAAGAACTGGGTGATCGTCAAGCCGGAAGATATCCAGTAACAGGCTGGATGCAGTAAAAAATGTGGGTCTTGGGGGTTATCTCCAGGCAAAAAAATGCCCCGCCACGTGCGGGGCATTTTCATGGGTGACGGTTACAGACCGTCAAGCATCGCCTTGTTACGCACAGCGCCTTTATCGGCGCTGGTCGCCAGCAGTGCATACGCCTTCAACGCGGTGGTCACCTTGCGTGGACGTTTCTCCACCGGTTTCCAGCCCTTCTTGTCCTGCTCGATCCGACGCGCCGCCAGTTCTTCATCGCTGACCAACAGGTTGATCGAGCGGTTCGGGATGTCGATCAGCACCTTGTCGCCATCCTGCACCAGGCCAATCGCGCCACCGGCAGCAGCTTCCGGCGAAGCGTGGCCGATGGACAGGCCCGAAGTACCGCCGGAGAAACGGCCGTCGGTCAGCAACGCGCAGGCTTTGCCCAGGCCTTTGGATTTCAGGTAGGACGTCGGGTAGAGCATCTCCTGCATACCCGGGCCGCCTTTGGGGCCTTCGTAGCGGATGATCACGATGTCGCCTTCTTTCACTTCGTCGGCGAGGATGCCGCGTACCGAGCTGTCCTGGCTTTCGTAGATCTTGGCGCGGCCTTCGAACACGTGGATGGATTCATCCACACCGGCGGTTTTCACCACGCAACCGTCGAGGGCGATGTTGCCGTACAGCACGGCCAGGCCGCCTTCTTGCGAGTAGGCGTGCTCGACGCTGCGGATGCAGCCGTTTTCACGGTCGTCGTCCAGGGTGTCCCAACGGGTCGACTGGCTGAACGCGGTCTGGGTCGGGATACCCGCCGGGCCGGCCTTGAAGAAGTGATGCACCGCTTCGTCGTCAGTCTGGGTGATGTCCCACTTGGCGATGCCTTCGGCCAGGGATTTGCTGTGCACGGTCGGCAGGTCAGTGTGCAACAGGCCGCCACGGGCCAGGGAGCCGAGGATCGAGAAGATCCCGCCGGCGCGGTGCACGTCTTCCATGTGGTACTTCTGGATGTTCGGCGCGACCTTGCACAGCTGCGGCACGTGGCGTGACAGGCGGTCGATGTCGCGCAGGTCGAAGTCGATCTCGGCTTCCTGGGCGGCGGCCAGCAAGTGCAGGATGGTATTGGTGGAACCGCCCATGGCGATGTCCAGGGTCATGGCGTTCTCGAACGCCTTGAAGTTGGCGATATTGCGCGGCAACACCGACTCATCGTTCTCGGTGTAGTAACGCTTGCACAGATCGACGATGGTGCGGCCGGCCTGCAGGAACAGCTGCTCGCGGTCGCTGTGGGTGGCCAGTGTGGAACCGTTGCCCGGCAACGCCAGGCCCAGGGCTTCCACCAGGCAGTTCATCGAGTTGGCGGTGAACATGCCGGAGCACGAACCGCAGGTCGGGCAAGCGCTGCGCTCGTATTCCGCGACTTTCTCGTCAGACGCGCTGGAGTCGGCGGCGATGACCATGGCGTCGACCAGGTCCAGGCCATGGGAGGCAAGCTTGGTCTTGCCGGCTTCCATCGGGCCGCCGGAGACGAAGATCACCGGGATGTTCAGGCGCAGGGCGGCCATCAGCATGCCGGGGGTGATCTTGTCGCAGTTGGAGATGCACACAATGGCGTCGGCGCAGTGGGCGTTGACCATGTACTCCACGGAGTCGGCGATGATCTCGCGGCTCGGCAGCGAATACAGCATGCCGTCATGGCCCATGGCGATGCCGTCATCCACAGCGATGGTATTGAATTCCTTGGCCACGCCGCCGGCGCGTTCGATCTCGCGGGCGACCAGTTGGCCCAGGTCCTTGAGGTGGACGTGGCCGGGTACGAACTGGGTAAACGAGTTGGCAATCGCGATGATCGGCTTCTTGAAGTCGTCATCTTTCATCCCCGTGGCACGCCACAATGCGCGCGCGCCGGCCATGTTGCGGCCGTGGGTGGATGTTTTCGAGCGGTAATCAGGCATTGGAGCACTCCGGGCGGCTAATCGGTATCAAAGGGGAGTGAGCTTCTATTGACGTCTGGAACACTCAGAAAATGGCCGTGTGTCCGGAAGTTGCCACTCGCGTCGCGGGATCGCCGCGTGCTTGGGCCTCGAGCTCATAAACCCGCCGGGGGATGACTGGCGATGAATAGGGCCGATTCTACACCGCTGGCGGCTGGAGGGAATGGCCGTCTACCTGTAGGAGCGAGCTTGCTCGTGAAGATCGTCAACGATAACGCAGCGCTATCAGGTAGCCGGTGGCGTCTATTTGTTTTTCGCGAGCAAGCTCGCTCCTACAAGGACGGACATATCCAGAACAATTGTTTGAGGGCTGATTGGCGCTTCAGCTCCTACGGTTTCTCTTCCAATCACAGAAGAGGACGAAGGAATGTCCACTCAGCAAAATGCTTATCGGCTGCGCAAGGGGCGCTATTCAGAGTCGGGCCGTATCTACTTGCTAACGGCTGTCACCCATCAACGGCAACGCATTTTTCAAGACTGGCTTATCGGTCGCTTGCTGGTCCGCGAATTCAGAAAGGCTGAGGAAGATGGAGATGCAACGTCACTGGCCTGGGTGGTCATGCCCGACCATTTCCACTGGCTGGTGGAGTTGCACAACGGCGATTTGCCCAGGCTCATGCAGCGAACCAAATCGCGAAGTGCCCGTGCAGTCAATAAGGCAAGACAGTCCTTCGGAGTGATTTGGCAAAAAGGCTATTTCGACAGGGCGCTGCGTCGTGAGGAGGACTTGAAGGCAATGGCTCGCTACATCGTCGCAAACCCACTGCGCGCGGGCTTGGTCGAGCACGTTGGCCAATACCCGCTATGGGACGCCATCTGGCTATAAGGCACCTCTACCTGTAGGAGCGAGCTTGCTCGCGAAGAACGTCAACGATAACGCAGCGCTATCAGGTAGCCCGTGGCGTCTATTCGTTCTTCGCGAGCAAGCTCGCTCCTACAAGGGGAAGGCGTCAGCGATGGATCCTGGCATTCGTCAGCCAACCCCACAGGCTCAAAACAATGAAGCTGACAGCAATGGTCATCAGTAAATGGGCACCGGTTTGCGCGAGGGCGGCGCTGCTGACGGCGGCGGTGAGGAACATGATGCTGTTACCCGCTGATGCCGCCGTCCCCGCGCTGCTTGAAAACAGCAACATCGCCGCCGAAATGGCGGCCGGGCGCACCAAGGTCACGGCCAGGGCGCTGATCAGAATCGGTATCAGCAGGGTCACGCTGGTGATGGCTTGCAGGCTGACGATCAGCGTCAACAACACACCGGCGCCGAGCAACAAGCCGAGGCCGATATTGATCTGCCGTGACAGCGGGATGCGTTTCTGCAGGTAGGAAGCCACCAGGCCACCCAGCAGATAGGCGACGCCGTACACCATTAACACGAGCGCGTACTCGTATTCAGAGAGTTTCAGCGCATCCATGAAGATCAGAGGTGTCACACTGATCAAGGCGAAGTAGCAGGCGAACACCAGCGCTGCAATCCACCAGTAGCGCAGGAAATCGTGGTTGGCGGCGACGGCCTTGAGTGTGCCGACGATGGACACCGGTGCTCGATGCGTACTGGCGGATTTGGTGGGCAGGATGCACTGCGCATGGATCAATATGCCCGTAGCCATCAGCGCGAAGCCGTAGAAGCTGCCTTGCCAGTCGAACGTGGTTTGCAGCCAGGAGCCGATCAGCGGCGACAGCGCGACGAACGAGCCACTCAAGGTCATGTAATACAGACGAACGCGGGCGCGGTCTTGCTCTTCGAACAGGTCTTCCACCAGCGCATGGCCCAACACAAAGAAACCACAGCCCATGGCCTGCACTGTGCGAAACAATAGGAACGTCAGGTAGTCCGGTGCCCATGCACAGCCTATCGCGCCGAGGATGGAAAGCAGGATGCACCCGAGCAGGACTTCCTTGCGTCCCCATTTATCCGACAACGGGCCGGCGATCAGTTGCGAGATCGAAAACACCAGGGTGAACAGGCTGATGGACAGCGCGATGTCTGCGCTGGGCGTGTCGAATTGGGCAGACAGGGCAGGGAACGACGGGAGCAGGATATTGATCGGGAAGAAGCTGATCAGGGAAATGCAGGTGATGAGGGTGAAGCGGGAGAGCGTGGGCCCAGACATTGTTTTTGTTTTCCGGAGTAAAACCAGAAACCGATACTAGCCTGCGAAAAATGGAATTCAATCAGAAGTGCTGTGAGCCATTTCCTTTAATGGTGTGAGCCATCACTGTAGGAGCGAGCTTGCTCGCGAAGAGCGTCAACGATAACGCGGGGTATTTGATACTCCGCGGCGTTCTCGGGTTTTTCGCGAGCAAGCTCGCTCCTACAAGGTAGTCGGCGTCAGCTATTAGGCAACAAACGGCACGTAATGCTCTTGATATACCGCGTTTCGACAATCGCCGGGTGCACCGGGTGGTCCGGGCCCTGGCCGCCGCGTTCGAGCATCTGGATGTTGCGGTCCAGGTGGCGAGCGCTGGTGAGCAGGATGTTCTGCAGGTCGTCTTCGGGCAGGTGCATGGAGCACGAGGCGCTGACGAGGATGCCGTCCTTGCTGAGCAGGCGCATGGCTTGCTCGTTGAGGCGGCGGTAGGCGCCTTCGCCGTTTTTCATGTCTTTTTTGCGTTTGATGAAGGCCGGTGGGTCGGCG
>Ga0105246_10000319_pt1 | contig 25427 bp, 23 predicted proteins | sample KBSM64metaG_FD_99694 | JGI IMG/M metagenome (GOLD analysis project Ga0105246, IMG submission 99694) | Miscanthus rhizosphere microbial communities from Kellogg Biological Station, Michigan, USA - KBS M6-4 metaG | ecosystem: Host-associated > Plants > Roots > Rhizosphere > Soil | place... | reverse complement strand
CGCCGCCACGCGCCATCCATGGCGCGGGGCGGCTAACCCGGCGTCCTGCCGGGTTGCCCACGGATTCAAGCCTGCGTTCGGCCAGCGTGGTTTAACGGGGCGCCTGAGATCAAGATCAAAAGCCAGATCAAGAGCGACTCGCTTCGCATCGTGGTTACGTTTGGGGGTTACAGAGTGGTGTAGATACCTATCCTCGATAGCAGTGTGTCAGTCAGCCTATCTGTAGCTGATACATCGCAATCGGTGGCAGGCCGTTGACCGTGCCGAGTTGAACGGCGCCGTGCGCCTAGCGCAACACAATCACCCGCCCCAGCAGGGTGTGTTGCTCGAAGCCGAGGACCGCTTGCAAGGCCTTCAACACGGCGACAGGGTCGTCGCTTGGAAAGCTGCCGCTGACGCGCCTGGCGCCCATCTCGGCATTGAGCAGGAGGATGCGGCCCGGGTAGTAACGTTTGAGGTCCCTGACCACCTCGGCCAGCGGCGCCTTGTAGTAGTTGAGCCAACCGTCGCGCCAGGCCAGGCGTGATTCGCTGTCCACTGAATGCAGCGGCTCGGCTACACCGTCGGCGTAGGCCACTTGCTGGCCTGCCGTCAGAATTTGCTGCGGTGCCTGTGCGGACGGCGTTACGCCAACCCGGCCCGACAGCACGGTCACCTGGGCCCCTGCCGGTTGCAGGCGCACTTCGAACTGTGTACCCAGCACCCGCGTTTCTCCATCGCCCGCCTCGACCACGAAGGGCTGGCCGGTGTGGACAACGCGGAAAAAACCGGCCCCGCGGCGCAATTGGATATGCCGCTCGCCGTGGCTGAAATCCACCGCAATCGCGCTGTCGGCGTCGAGGGTGACGCGGGACTGATCGGCCAGGGTGACGGTCCTCACCTGCCCCGGCGCCGTCACGTAATCGGCGCCAAGGTCATCGACCCAACGCGACGGCTGCCAACCGGCGCCCATCGACACCATCAGCAACAAACAGGCCGCCATGGCCAGGGCGCCGGCCCCACGCACCAGGCGCGAGCGCCCGGAACGGCGCATCGCATTGAGGTAACCCTGCAAGGCCTGTGCGTCTTCGTCGGCCAGGGTGCGTGCCGGCACCTCGCTCAACTCCCACAGCACCTGGGCCTGGGCGTAGGCTTCGATATGGGCGGGGTCGGCGCGCAGCCATCGGCTGAAGGAGGCTTGATCGCCGCTGCCGGGCTGGTCGTGCAGCCGGCTCAGCCAGTCGAGCGCGGCCTGTTCCTGGGCGGGCGTGGGTGTGACGTTCACGATGCGTTCCCTGGCGTACGTGGGACTGACGGTTCGCGCAGGCTCGCCTTGCACGCGTGCAGGGCCCGCATCATATGTTTTTCCACGGCGCTTTGGGACAGGCCCATCGCCTTGGCGATCTCTGCGTATTTGCGCCCGTGAATGCGGTTGAGCAGGAAAATCTGCCGGGTGCGCTCGGGCAGGCTGCGCAAGGCGGCTTCGACATGCCGCAGGTCATTGCCCGCTTCGAGGGCCGCCTGGGGTTCGCAGCCCTGGTTGTCCTGTTGCTCCGGCAACCAGCCCTCGTTGCTGCGCACGCGGGCGCCTTCGCTGCGCAAATGGTCGATGGCGATATTGCCGGCGCAGCGCAGCAGGTAGGTGCTGAGTTCTTCGACCTGTACCAGCGGGCGGCGCCAGAAGCGCAGGAACAGGTCCTGCACCAGATCAGCCGCCGTGGCGCGGCAACCGACACGGCGGCTGACCAAGGCCTCCATCTGTGAACGCTGGGACAGGAACACCTGCAGGAAATGCGCACGCCCCCCGGCCGCGTCCGGGTGCGCGCGGTCCTGTTGCTTGGGCGGCGGGCTGATCATCATGGGCAACTCAGAAAAGGCCAAACGCCGCGACCGGGCTGGCCAGCACGCCGACGCCCGCGAGGATCAGGGCCAGCCGTGGCCGGTACGGCAACAGCAGCACCAAAAGCAGGGCGCTGAGCATCAACACCGCGCACCACTCCACCAGGCCCTGGCCCCAGCCGGTGACGGCCACCGCCGGCCAGATCGACAGGGTCAGCAGCAACCAGCCGAGCGCACGCAAGCCCAGGCGCCGTGCAGGCGTGGGTTTGCTGCGCAGCAACTCGCCGTGATGACGATCGGTGGCCAGGCACAGCGCGGTAAACCCGGCGTAGCACAGCAGCAGCGCGAGCAACATTCAGCCGGCCTCCTGCTTGAACGCCAATGCACGCGCGCGCTCTGCCTTGGGCTGCAACGCGGCGCAACGCTGCATCTTCCAGGCGGCCCATCCCAGGAACAGGCCGCCGGCCAGGCATGTCAGGTCGAAGCCGGCCATGGCCCAGTCGCGGCTCATCAGCGAAGTGCCCAAGTGATACGGCGTAGTCAGGGCATTAATCAACGGGATGGCCACAAACAGCAGCGCGCCCAGGCTCAACTGCTCGACCCAGCCCTGGCGACCGCGCCGCAACGCGGCATGCACCAGGCTCAGCCCCCAGGCGATAAAGAAGCTCTGCACTTCCCAGTCGGAACGTTCGGCCATACTCACCGGCAGCAGTCGATTGGCCCAGAAAAACGTCGCTATGGCGATCATCAACCCAGACATGCTGGCGATGTTCAGCACCTCCACCAACCGCAGTTCAAAGGGCATCACACCGGTTTTGGCGTGCTTGAGCTGACGCTTGCCCAGCCATATCACCAGGCCTGTGCCGATCATCGCCGTGCCTGCCAGGCCGCAGATGAAATACAACCACCGCAGCACCGGGCCGGCGAAATGGCCCATGTGCAAGCCGTAGAAACTGCCACCGATGAGCGACGGCAAGGACGGTTCACCACTGACCCGCAGCAACTCGCCCGTGGTGCCGTTGAAGGAAACGGTGCTGCCGAAATCGTGCACCACGCTGTCGGAGCCGGCGCGAAATACATTCACCGAGGCGTTGACGTCGCTCGGGTTATTCACCGCCAGGCGCCCGACATGCCCACCCGCCCACTGTTGCTGCGCCTGCTGGTACAGCGGCCACAACGGCAGCAACGTACCCGGCTGGCCGAGTGCCGGGGCATTATCGGAACTGGGAAACACTTCATTGAAGAAGGCACGGCTGTCATTGCCATAGGAGGCCACGATCGGCGCCGGCATCACCATGCTCATGAAAATCACCAGGCTGCTGTAGGTGATCATCAGGTGAAACGGCAGCACCAGCACGCCCACCGCGTTGTGCCCGTCCAGCCAGGAGCGCTGGCCCTTGCGCGGGCGGAAGGTGAAGAAGTCCTTGAAGATTTTCTTGTGGGTAATGATGCCGGTGATCAGCGCGACAAACATCACCATGGCGGCGAGGGTCGACAGCCAGCGGCCCCATGGGTAAGGCATCTGCAGTTGGAAGTGGAAGCGGTAGAAGAATTCACCGCCCATGCTTTCGCGGGCCTGCACCGCTTGGCCGGTGACCGGGTCGAGGACTTTCTGGATGAAGTTGCCGCGCTTGCCGGGGTCGACCTTGTCTTGCCACATCACTGACAGGCCGGGGTCGCGAGGGGTGGGCAAGGTAATGAACCAGCGCGCGGCCGTGGGCGCGTGTTGCTGCAGGTAGTTTTGCGCTACGGCGAGGCTGCGTGCGTCGTCCACCGGATGGGCCTGGACCTCGGGCTGCATCCAGTGGGTTATTTCATCCTTGAAATAGGCCAGGGTGCCGGTCAGGAAAATCGCAAACAGCAGCCAGCCGAAAATCAATCCGGCCCAGGTATGCAGCCAGGCCATGGCCTGGCGAAAACCCTCTTTCATGTGCGCACCACCCAGAACCCAATGCCCGCCAGGGTCGCGAGCAGGGCGCTGGGCAGCATCACCCCCGCCCATGCAAGCCACGCGGTGCGGCAAGCGAAACACCAGAGTACCGCCAGCAGGTAGAACACGAATGAACTCATCATGCCGACAATCACCGCGTCGGCGCGCGCCGTCGGCAACCACAGCGCGAGGCAGATAGCGGCAAGAGAGGCCATCAGATAACCGCCGACCACAGCCGCCAGTACGCGCGAAGTGACGGCGAGGCGATAAGAGGCGGGCAATGAGGTTTTGCTTTTCATGCGGCAGGCGCCAAGTTCATCAGCGCGCAATATTAATGATAAATATTCTCATAAGCAAAAGAGAACGGATGAATCACCTGCTCGGGTCGATTGCCGAACCGTGTTTGCGGCCCTACAATGCGAACAATTCTTGTTCTCTAAAGCATGCCGATGCTGATGGAGTGATCACGTTGCCGCCGTCCAACACCGTCGAAGTTCTGTACAACGACCATCACCACTGGCTCACCGGCTGGTTGCGACGCAAGCTCGGCTGCCCGCAAAGCGCCGCCGACCTGGCGCACGATACCTTCATCCGCGTGCTCAGCGCGCGGGAAGCGCCCACGCTGATCGAACCGCGCGCCTTTCTCACCACGGTCGCCAAACGCGTACTGTCCAACTACTACCGTCGCCAGGACCTGGAACGCGCCTACCTCGACGCCCTGGCGCAAATGCCGGAGCACGTCGCGCCGTCGGAAGAAGACCGCGCAATCATCCTGCAAACCCTGGTGGAACTGGACCAACTGCTCGACGGCCTGCCGGTGCAGGTCAAACGCGCCTTCCTGCTGGCCCAGCTCGATGGCCTGACCTACGCACAGATCGGCGCGCAACTGGGCATTTCCATTGCCACGGTCAAGCGCCACCTGCATAAAGCCGCCCTGCGCTGCTACTTCGCCCTATGAATGTCTCGACCCAGGTTGCCGAACAGGCCGTGCACTGGTTGCTGCAAATGCAGCAAGGCGCGCTCGACCCGCGCCAGCAGGCGGCCTGGCAGCAATGGCTGGAGGCGCATAGCGAACATCAGCGTGCGTGGGACCAGATCCAGCGCGTCAACCAGCGCCTGCGTGGCCTGCCTTCGCCCCTGGCGCACGCGGCGTTGAATGCACCGACCTCCACCAGCCGGCGCCAGGCGCTGAAGCTGCTGTTGATCCTCGGCGCCGGTTCGGCGGCAGCCTGGAGCCTGCGCCAGCAACACATTTTGCCGCCGTTGACGGCGGACTACCGCAGCCCTGTCGGCCAGCGTCGTCGCGTGCAACTGGCCGACGGCAGCCAGTTGCAGCTCAACACCGGCAGTGCGGTGGATGTGCATTTCGATGGCCAACAGCGCCTGATCCGCCTGCTTGAAGGTGAAATCCTGCTGACCGCCCGCGCAGGTGCCACGCCGCTGCGCGTGCTGACCGGCCAGGGCTTGCTCAGCAGCCAGGCGGCGCGCTTGAACGTGCGGCAGTTCAGTGACCATACCCAACTGGCGGTGCTCGATGGCCGTGTCGACGTGATGCCCAACCACTACAGCGGCCTGCCGCTGAGGGTGGACGCCGCGCACCAGGTCAATTACACCCGCAAGGGCTGGGACAGTCCGCGCGCTATCGACGCCAACAGCGGCGCCTGGGCTGACGGCATGCTGGTGGCCGCGCATATGCGCCTGGAAGACTTCCTCGGCGAACTCGGGCGCTATCGCCGGGGCCAGCTCAACTGCGACCCGCAGGTGGCAAACCTGCTGCTGTCCGGCAGTTATCCGCTGGATGACAGCGAACGCATTCTCGACCTGCTGGAAGTCAGCCTGCCGGTCAAGGTGCGACGCTTTACCCGCTACTGGGTGACGGTGCAGGCCCGTGCGTGAAGTTTTTTGAAAACCGCTGAGCCGTTTTCCCTACGTCGCGTGACAGAGAAGGAAAGCCCCCTTGATCCTTCCTTCTCAGGACCACCCTTCATGCCCCTGCAACCGACGCTTCTTGCCCGTACCCTGCGCCAACTCCTGCTCGGCGCCAGCCTCAGCCTGGCCGCGCTGCCCCCGGCTATGGCGGCCGACACCAAGGCCTATCACATCGCGCCGACGAGTCTGGAAGCGGCCCTGAACCAGTTCGGCCGTGAAGCCGGGGTGCTGGTGTCCTTCGGTTCCGAGGTCACCGCCGGTCGGCAAAGCCCTGGTTTGACGGGCAACTACAGCACCGCCGAAGGCCTGGATAAACTGTTGGAAGGCAGTGGCCTGCAAGCCCGCGCCGAGGGTGACAACGCCTACAGCCTGCAACCGGCCGGCGCCCCGGCCACCCTCGAGTTGCAAACCTCCAACGTGGTCGGCGACTGGCTCGGTGACGCGGCGCAGACCAACGTGTTCGAGCATCCCGGCGCCCGTGACGTCATCCGCCGCGACGAATTCGAACGCCAGGGCGCAACCCAGGCCCGCGACGTGCTCAACCGCATCCCTGGCGTCAATGCCCCGGACAACAACGGCACCGGCAGCCATGACATGGCACTGAACTTCGGCATTCGCGGGCTCAACCCACGGCTGGCATCACGCTCCACGGTGTTGATGGACGGCATCCCCGTGCCCTTCGCACCCTATGGCCAGCCGCAACTTTCATTTGCACCGATCAGCATGGGCAACATGGACGCGGTGGACGTGGTGCGCGGCGGCGGCGCAGTGCGCTACGGCCCGCAGAACGTCGGTGGCATCGTCAACTTCGTGACCCGCGCGATTCCGGATGCGCCCACCGTCAAAGGCGGCCTGCAGACCGAAACCAGCCCGTCCTCCAGCCACGACGGCTTCAAGACCACCGGCAACCTGCTGGCCGGCGGCACCGCCGACAATGGCCTGGGCGGCGCACTCCTGTACTCCGGCACCCGTGGCGGCGACTGGCGTGAAAACAGCGACACGCGCATCGATGACCTGATCCTCAAGGGTAAATACCAGCTGGATGACGCCAACAGCTTCAACGCCATGGCGCAGTACTACGACGGCGAGGCCGATATGCCTGGGGGCTTGAACGTCAAGGACTACAAGGCCGACCCGTACCAGTCGACCCGCCCCTACGACAAGTTCTGGGGCCGGCGCACGATGTTCAACGTCGGCTACCGCTACGAGCAGGACCGCCGTGAATTCACGGTCAACAGTTTCTTCACCAAGACCCTGCGCAGCGGTTACCTCGATCAAGGCAACTTCCTCTCGCTGTCCCCCCGCGAGTATTGGGTACGCGGCCTGGAAACCCGCTTCGCCCAAGGCTTCGACCTCGGCCCCACCAGCCACGAAGTCGGCGTCGGCTACCGCTACATCAACGAAGCCGGCCATGAGTTGCGCTACCGCACGCCGATTGCCGCCAACCAGCAAATCCCCACCACCGACAGCCGCAACGACCGCGACACCCGTGGTGGCACCGAAGCCAATGCGTTCTTCATCGACGACCGTATCGATATCGGCAAGTGGACCCTTACGCCAGGCATCCGCTACGAAATGATCGAGTCCCAACAGACCAACAACCTGAGCAACGTCAAATACAAAGGCGACTACAACACCGCGCTGCCGGCGTTGAACGTGCTCTATCACCTCACCGACGACTGGAACCTCTACGCCAACACTGAAGGCTCGTTCGGCAGCGTGCAGTACAGCCAGATGCCCAACCGCGTGAACAGCGGCGAAGTGAAGCCGGAAAAAGCCCGCACCTGGGAGCTCGGCACACGCTATGACAACGGCAGCCTGCGCGCGGAAATCGGTGCGTTCCTGATCAATTTCGACAACCAGTACGACAGCAACCAGACCAACGACACTGTGATCGCCCGCGGTGAAACGCGGCACCAGGGCATCGAGTCGAGCATCAACTACGCCCTCGACGGCGTGAGCCCGGCGCTGGCCGGCTTCGATGTGTACGCCAGCTATGCGTATGTCGACGCGACCATCCGTGAAGACGGCCCGAACAAAGGCAATCGCGTGCCCTTCTCGTCCAAACACAAAGGCACCCTCGGCGTGGGATACACCGAAGGCCCGTGGAAGCTCAACCTGGACAGCAGCTACCAGAGCAGCCAGTTCGCCGACAACGCCAACACCCAGGCCGAAAGCGCCGACGGCGCCAATGGACGCATCCCCGGCTACATGCTGTTCAGCAGCCGCGCAGCGTATGACTTCGGCCCGCAGCTGTCGGACTTGAATGTGGCGGTCGGGGTGAAGAACATCTTCAACAAGCAGTACTACACGCGCTCGTTCGACGATAACAACAAGGGCAAATACGTGGGTGAACCGCGCACGGTGTATGTGCAGACGTCTATCGCGTTCTGACTGGAATCTGCAGAACAAAACAGAACCAACTGTGGGAGGGGGCTTGCCCCCGATTGCGGTGGGTCAGCTACAGACAAGCTGACTGACACACTGTCATCGGGGGCAAGCCCCCTCCCACATTTGATCCTCAGTGTGTCCAGGATTCAGGTTCTAACTGCCCGCCAGGCAATACGTGGGTGAGCCGTGCACGGTGTATGTGTATCGCGTTCTGACTGGAATCTGCAGAACAAAAACAGAACCAACTGTGGGAGGGGGCTTGCCCCCGATTGCAGTAGGTCAGCTACAGATAAGCTGAATGACACACTGTCATCAGGGGCAAGCCCCCTCCCACATTTGATCCTCAGTGTGTTCAGGATTCGGGTTCTAACTGCCCGCCAGGCAACTGGGCGTGGCCGCGACCAGCGCATCAATGGCGCATCGTGTCTTGGCCGGCATGTGCGGCGCCGTCGGCCAGATCACATGGATGGGGGCCGGCTGCTCGCGATAGTCGGGCAGTACCGCCTCCAGTTGCCCGCGCAGCGCATAGTGGGCAATCAACCAGCTCGGTAACCAGGCCAGGCCCACGCCTGCAATCGTCGCATCGGCCACAGCCTGGAGGTCGTCCAACACCAGGGGCGTGACCAGCCGCGAGCGATGGACGTTATTGCTGCGGTAAGCAATGCCGCGATGAGCCGCCAATTCCTCGATATGTTCAATTCGCCCCCTGCGTTGCAGGTACGCCGGTGACGCCGCCAATCCCATGACTTGCTCCCCCAGACGCCGCGCACTCAGGCGGTCGGTATCCGGCAACGGACCGATACGCACGGCAATATCGAAGCCTTCCTGCGTCAGATCGATCATGCGGTCGGAGAAGCAAATGTCGATCTCAAGGTCCGGATAACGCTCCATCAAGCCCCACAGGGCAGGCGCGGCATAGTGGTGACCAAACGCCAGCGGCAAACTCGCGCGCAAGCGCCCGCGTGGCTGCTGACGGCCGCTTTCCAGCACCGACTCAGCGGCTTCCAGCTCCGCCAGCGCGCGCAGACAGTGCTCGTAGTAGGCCTGCCCATCCTCGGTCAGACGCTGGCGGCGCGTGGAGCGTTGCAACAGGCAGGTGCCCAGGCGCGCTTCAAGCCGCGCCAGGCCCTTGCCCACCGCCGAGCGCGTGAGGTTCAGCCGCTCGGCGGCCGCGCTCAGGCTGCCGCTCTCGACGATTTGCAGAAACAGCTCGACACCATCGAAACGTGGGGTAGACATCGTAGATTGTCGCCTTTGGCTCCCCTATCAAGGGAAGAGTTATCGCAAATAAAGAACCCAATTCCCGAGAGAATAATCCCTCCCTCTCTCTTAAGGAACTGCGTATGCCACCCGCCGCCGCTCTATCGGCCTCAAGCCCCGCGCATACCACCAGAAACGGCCTGGCGCTCACCGCCGTGTGCCTGGTGGCCCTGATGTTCGGCCTGGAAATCTCCAGCGTACCGGTCATCCTGCCCACCCTTGAACGCGAATTGGGCACAGGATTTCAAGACGCCCAGTGGATCATGAACGCCTACACCCTGGCCTGCACCAGCGTACTGATGGCGGCGGGCACCCTGGCCGATCGCTTTGGCCGTCGACGCGTGCTGGTGCTGTGTTTGTGGCTGTTCGGCCTGGCTTCACTGGCTTGCGGACTGGCCACCGACGCGACCATGCTGATCGTGGCGCGCTTCGTCCAGGGCATCGGCGCCGGCGCGATGATGATCTGCCAGTTCGCGATTCTGTCGCACTTGTTTCGTGAACCGGCCGCACGTGCCCGGACCTTCGCGATCTGGGGTGTGATTGCCGGCGTGGGCCTGGGATTCGGACCGATGGTCGGTGCGCTGATCCTGGCAGTCGCCGATTGGCGCTGGGTGTTTCTCGCCCACGTACCGCTCAGCCTGTTCACTCTGGTGCTGTTGCGCATCAGCGTGCAGGAGTCCCGCGACCCGGCCAGCCATCGTTTGGACATTGCCGGCATGCTGACCCTGACGCTGGCGGTGTTCGCCCTGGTCTACTTCATCACCCAAGGCACCGAGTACGGCTTCGCCACACCGGCCATGCTCGGCTGGGCGGGCCTGGCGCTGGCGGCGTTGCTGCTGTTCGTCGTGGTTGAAAAGCGCAGTGTCCATCCGATGTTCGATTTCTCGGTGTTCCGTATCCGGCGCTTCAACGGGGCGCTGATGGGCTCGATCGGCATGAACTTCAGCTTCTGGCCGTTCATGATCTACCTGCCGCTGTATTTCCAGGCGGGCCTGGGCTACGACACCCTGACCACCGGCGGCGCCCTGCTCGCCTACACCTTACCGACCTTGCTGGTGCCCCCCCTGGCCGAACGCCTGGCGCTGCGCTACGGCGCCGAACGCATCATCCCGCTGGGCCTGGCGACCATGGGCGCGGGGTTTCTGGCGATGGCCGTGGCCAATCTCGCCGCACAGCCGGACAGCCTGCTGATACTGCTCGGTTGCGTGATGGCCGGCACCGGCCTGGCGCTGACCAACTCGCCAACCACCAACACCACCACCGGCGCCGTCTCGGCTGATCGCGCAGGCATGGCCTCGGGCATCGACTTCAGCGCCCGGCTGATCACCCTGGCGCTCAATATCGCGCTGATGGGCCTGGTGCTGTTGTTGGGGATCAGCCATCACCTGGCCAATGTACTGCCGCCGGGCACGGCAATGGATTGGCCGGCCCTCAGTCAGCACCTCGCGGCGGGCAAGCTGGATGCGCCGGGATTGGCGCTCAACGAGGCCCGGGCGGCTCTGCGCAATGGTGCCGGCTGGGCCATGCTCTTTGCAGGCCTGGGTGCGTGCGGGCTGGCGCTGCTCAGCGGGTATTTCTTCAAACAGCGCCGTTAAACGAAAACGGGCCTGCATGCGCAGGCCCGTTTTCAATGGGGAGTCAAAAAACTATCAGCCGTTGAAGACGGCCCGTTCTTTTTCCAGAAACTCCTGTTCAAGCTCATCTTCATTGACTTTGGTGGTCGGCTGGTTTTTACCGGCAGCGCGGGGCTTGCCTTGCAGTTTGCCGAACAGATGTTCCAGCGCGTGATCGAGCTTGGTGGCCGCGCCATCGATCGCTTGTTCCAGCGTATCGGCCTTGTGCAGCACCGAAAGCGGTTGGTGGCCTTTTGGCCGGGCCTCGAGGCGGCAACTTAAATCGTGGGGACCGGGCTTGTCGCCGTTCTCATCCCGCAGGTAGACCTCCACACGGGTCAGGTCTTCTTCATAACGTTCGAGCGTGCTCTCAATGGTGGTACGTACCCACTCCTCCAGTCGGATGCTGCTTTCAATATGGTTATCGCTATTGACTTGGATTTGCATAGTTCTTCCCTTATTTCAGCTAGCTCGCCAGAGATCACAAACTGCAACACCGGGGTGGTGAAACCATGACCTCTTGGTTACACAATTGAGCACCTGCTGAAACATTTCAACCCCTTTGCAAAGATAAATCCTACATTACAAATTAACCCTGACGACGAGCAAGAACGCTGGTAGGGTGGGGAGTTAGTTACAACTTCTTACCTCCTGTTTTCCTCACAATGGCGCCGCTCCCAACGGGTGCAAGGCGCGAAAAATCCCCGCTTCTTCCACCAGCCAGTCGTGCACCGCCCGCACGCCGGGGTGACTCAATGCACCCGGCGCATACAGCAGCACGTAGCGTTTATGGTTGGGCACGGCCAGGCCAAACGGCACGATCAGGGTCCCTCGTTCCAGCTCATCATTGAGCAAGGTGCGCCGCGCAATGGCCACGCCCATGCCGGCAATGGCGGCTTCGATGGTCAGGTGATTGCGGTTGAAGGTGTGCCCGCGACGCACATCGGCATCGCGGTAACCGATTTCATTCAGGTAGAACTCCCACTCGGCATACTCATAACTCCCACGCCAGGCGGTGATGTCGTGCAGCAATGGAAAGTGGGCAAGGTCGGCCGGTCCATGCAGTGGCGGCCGGCCTCGCAACAGGCTGGGGGCGCACACCGGAAATATCTGCTCATCCAACAGGGCTGTGGATAACAATCCGGGATAGCTGCCGTCGTTCAGGTCGATGGCCAGGTCGAAGTCGCCCTCGTGCAGCGCAACGCTGCTGTCTTCGGCAACCATGCGCAACTGAATATCCGGAAAACGCTGCTGCAAGCGTGGCAGGCGCGGGGTCAGCCACTTGCCGAGAAACGACGGAATCGAGCGCAGGCGCAAGGTGCCGCTGATCATCCCGGCGTCCAGACGCTGCAATTCGGCGTCGATGCTGCCATAGGCCTCCCCTACCACCGCCGCCAGGCGCTGCCCTTCGGCGCTCAGCTCCACACCCCGTGCACGGCGGTGAAACAGTCTGAAGCCCAGGCGCTCTTCCAGCTGACGGATCTGCTGGCTCACCGCGCCCGGCGTGATGTGCAACTCCTCCGCGCAGCGGGTGAACGAAAGGTGCCGCGCAGCACAGGAAAAGACATGCAGCCAGGAATAGGTCTGGCCATGAAGGGGCCGGGTCATAGCGTTTAGTCCTGCTAAAGGGTGTCTTAGGATAATTCGTTGGTCAGTGCCAATCCAGAGGCCCAGTATCGCTTCAACTCCGCCTGCTCTACAAAACATGGCAGCGACTTCCACTCCATTGCTTGTAAGGCTTTAGCATGGCTATCAGCGTTTTCGATCTATTCAAGGTGGGCATCGGCCCGTCCAGCTCCCATACCGTCGGGCCGATGCGGGCTGCCGCAACCTTTGCCCAGGCACTGGCCGACCAGCAGTTGCTCAGCCAAACCCGGCGCGTCGAAGTGCGCTTGTACGGTTCGCTGTCTGCCACCGGTGTCGGCCACGCCACTGACCGCGCCTGTGTGATGGGCTTGATGGGCGAATGGCCGGATCAGGTCGACCCCACCTCGATCAACGCGCGCATTCAGCAACTGCGCGAGTCCGGCCAGTTGTTACTCGCCGGCCAACAGGCCATTGCCTTCGACTGGCACACCGACCTGCTGCTGCTCGACGAAAGCCTGCCCTACCACCCCAACGCCATGTCCCTGCACGCCTACGGCGACGGCGGCCTGTTGAGCGAGCAAACCTACTATTCGGTGGGCGGTGGATTCATCATCGAAGCTGCCGAAGCCGCATCGGGCATTGCGCCTACCAGCGACGTTGAATTGCCCTACGACTTTTCCAGCGCCGTTGAACTGCTGGCCTTGTGCAACAAGCACGGCCTGCGGGTTTCGGAATTGATGATGGCCAACGAACGCGCCTGGCGCAGCGACGAAGCCATCCGCAGCGGCCTGCTGCATATCTGGTCGGTGATGCGTGCGTGCGTGGAACAGGGTTTGCGCGATGAAGGCATTTTGCCCGGTGGCCTGGACGTCCCACGTCGCGCTGCGAAACTACACCGCAGCCTGCTGGAAATCGGCAAGCCCAATGTCATCACGTCAACCCTGTCGGCCATGGAGTGGGTCAACCTGTTCGCCCTCGCCGTCAACGAAGAAAACGCCGCCGGCGGGCGCATGGTCACCGCGCCGACCAATGGCGCGGCGGGGATCATTCCTGCCGTGCTGCATTACTACATGAAATTCAATGCCGACGCGTCTGACGACGACGTGGTCAATTTCTTCCTGGCCGCCGCCGCCGTCGGCATCCTCTGTAAAAAGAACGCCTCGATCTCCGGCGCCGAAGTCGGCTGCCAGGGTGAAGTCGGCTCGGCCTGCGCCATGGCCGCCGCCGGGCTGGCGGATATCCTTGGCGCCACCCCCGAACAGTTGGAAAACGCCGCCGAAATCGGCCTGGAACACAACCTCGGCCTGACCTGCGACCCCGTCGGCGGCCTGGTGCAGGTGCCGTGCATCGAGCGCAACGCCATCGCGGCCGTCAAAGCGATCAACGCCACCCAAATGGCCCTGCGCGGCGACGGCAAGCACTTCATTTCCCTCGACCGGGTGATCCGCACCATGCGCGATACCGGCGCCGATATGCATGACAAATACAAAGAAACGTCACGGGGCGGCCTGGCGGTCAGCTGGGTGGAGTGCTGATTGCGCTGATTGCGATCGTTTTCTCGATACTGCCCTGAAACAGGTCACTTCCCCCAAGCACAACACAGTTCAAATGTGGGAGGGGGCTTGCCCCCGATAGCGATCTTTCAGCCAAGTATTCATTGGCTGATGCACCGCCATCGGGGGCAAGCCCCCTCCCACCTTAAAAGCCCAGCACCTGTACGGCACGCCCCTTGCTGTAGAGCTTTTGAGGAAAACGGACTTTGGCCGGTGGTCAGGCAACGCGAACTATTCCCGACACCGGTCGTCAATGACTGCATGTTCTTATCAGGCGGTAACGCACCATGGACAACCCTTTTCAGATCATCACCGACACCTTCAGCCCACAATACCGCGTCAACCTGAGCATTCAGCGGCTGGACGGCAGCATCATGCTCACCCTCTCCGATGACAGCGGCGTAGTGGCCAAGCGCATGATCAGCGCCGAACAACGCAACGACCCGCAACGGCTCAAGCGCCTGGTGCAAAGCATCCAGTTCGGTATTGCCATCGAGCAGGGTCACAGCGCCATGGAAATCCTGGCGGTGATGACGGATGGGGACAATCACAAGCTGTTGCAGCGACCGCCCACCCGTCACCTGCCGTTCAGCGTCGGGCTCTAAAGCTCGCCCTTCTCGGTCTCCAGGCTCGCCTCGCCCTTGCGACGCGGGCCTTCGACTTTCACCGAAGGAAACGCCGACGACGCGTAGCGCACTACCAGAATCGCGAAGGCCAACAGCAGAATCCCACCGCACAAGTAGATAATGCCCACGTCCGGCGGGTTGTGATGGGACACGTTGGAGATCAGCAGCCGCGTCAGCGCGGTGATGGCCACGTAGATCAGGAAGCGCACGGGCATGTGGTTGGTTTTGAAGTAAATCCCCACCATCGCGCCCAGTTCCAGATAGATGAATAGCAGCAAGATGTCATCGATCTTGATGTGCCCGTTCTCCAGCATCCCCAGAAATTCCATCACCGCCGCCCAGGCGGTCACTGCACCAATGGCGAACAGCGCCAGGTAATGGAACGACTCCACAAACAGATTGCCCAGCGACTCGGCCAGCCCATGGACTTGCCGGCGTAGCTTCTCGGCCCAGTTGATTTTCACGATGATGCTTCCTTAGGTCGGTGCGACCGGATAGTACGGGGTGAAGGTGACGGTTGTTCTGCTTGCAGGAAGAAGGCCAGAGGCAGGTAGTGAGATGGTGGCGGGCTGATATTAGGCACTTAATCAGCCGGAGGGCGTCCAGATCATTCCCACGCTCCGCGTGGGAGTGCCGCTTGGGACGCTCCGCGTCCCGCAGACCAGCGCTTGGGTGACGCGAAGCGTCACGGGATGCATTACCACGCATAGCGTGGGAACGATCGATTACTCAGCAACCTCGGCGTGCCCTACGAAATTTCCGGTGCAGCAATGCCCCCATTTCCCAACTACATTAAAAACCTGCTATCCAAACCCACGCGTTTGGCTTATGCTTTTCGCTGTATATAAATACAGTAGTCGCAAAAGACAACTATCGTGAAGGCATGTGAGGTGGTGAATGGCCGTCGAAGTGGTATACCGCAGCAGCCGAGATCTGGAGCGTTTGTTCATGGATAAAGCCGAAGCTGATCGTCATGACAAGATGCTTGAACTCGCTGAGTTGCTGGCAGAAGTGTTGCAAAAAGCCGTGCCGTCCTTGAGCGAGCAGCAGGTGGAGGAAGCCGGGATCTACATGGCGAAGAACCGCGATGTGTTTGCCAAGGCGTTCAAGAGCCAGCCGGACGCGTTGTCCGAATTGCTGAACGCGGCGGCGGAATAAAGCCCGAATTGAACAGGCCCTGAATCATCGATTCAGGGCCTTTTTAATGCCGGGTCGGGGTAGAGCAGACGCTCGGCGAGTTCGTCCGCGACCCGTGCCGGGGAGCGCTTTTCAGCCTGGGCGTGGGCATAGATTTCAGTGAGGCGCCTGCCGATGTTGGACAGGTGCGCAGTGATGCTCGGCAACTCGGCGCCGCTGTGTTTGAGCGCGACGTAGATCAGCCCGCCGGAATTGATCACGTAGTCGGGCGCGTAGAGGATGCCGCGGCCTTCCAGCTGATCGGCGATGTCCAGGTGGGTCAGCTGTGCGCTGGCAGAACCGGCCACGGCGGCGCAGCGCAGTTGGCCGACGCTCTGGCGATTGAGCACCGCGCCCAGGCCGCAGGGGGCGAGGATGTCGCACGGGGTGCTGAGCAAGGCGTCGTTGGCGATGGGGTGGGCGCCCAGTTGTTCCATGGCCAGTTGCACCTTGCCGTGGTCAATGTCGCTGACCAGCAGTTCGGCGCCCGCCGCATGCAGTTGTTCGGCCAGGGCATAACCGACATTGCCCAGGCCCTGCACCGCCACGCGCAGGCCTTCGAGGTTGTCACTGCCCAGGCGGGCCATGGCGGTGGTGCGAATGCCGGTAAACACCCCCATGGCCGCATGGGGGGCCGGATCGCCGGCGGCGCTGGTGCTGGTGACGAAGCGGGTGTGTTGGGCGATGCAATCCATGTCGGCGACCGAAGTGCCGCTGTCGATGGCGGTAATGTAGCGCCCGCCCAGTTGCTCGACACAGCGGCCGAAGGCTTCAAACAGCGCCGCACGGCTCTCCACATGGCCCGGGCGCAGGATGACCGCCGTGCCGCCACCCACCGGCAGGCCGGCCAGGGCGGCTTTGTAGCTCATGCCCTGGGCCAGGCGCGCGGCATCGGCCATGGCGGTTTCATCGTCGGGATAGGGCAGGTAGCGGCAGCCGCCCAGGGCAGGACCCAGGCGGCTGTTGTGGATGGCGATGATCGCCTTCAGCCCGGTCACCGGGTCGACGCTCAGGTGCAGCGATTCCAGGCGGGTGCTGTGCATGAGCGCAAACATCGTCGTGCTCCCGAATCACTTCTGGTAGTGGCCCAAGTATAGGCTTGCGCTGGAAAAGTGCTGGATCGCACTGGAATAAGCCGCCCTAATTCGTGGGTTCTGTGACATAAGCGAGTGGGATATTTCTCAAGACGCTGGACGAAAATTCACAGCAAGGCTAAAACGAGAGCATCCGCCGGAGAATGCAATGAATCCCCGCCAAGCTTTTTTCGCCTGCCTGGAGCGTTCACCCCCTGCGCTGTTCGAAGCCGCGCTGTGGATTGCCGCCGAACACGACGCCGCCGTGCAGCCGTTGCTGATCCTGCAGGAACTGGGCCTGTTGCAACAGCAGGTCAGCCTGGGCATGCCGGTGCTGCCGGCCGATGAGCTGGGCCAACCGTTGCTGCGGCGCATGAATGACCTGGGGTTTGCCCAGGATGACTTCACCCCGTTGCGCCCCGCCGCCGCCTTGCTCGATAAGGTGCTGCAGCGCAAGCGCGGGCAGCCCCTGGCCATGGGCCTGATCGCCCTGGAACTGGCGCGGCGCCTGGACATCCCCATGGTCGGGGTGAATTTCCCCGGCCACTTCCTGCTGCGGGTGCCCGGTGCCGATCACCTGCTCGACCCCTGCGGGGGCCGACGCCTGTACCCCAACGACTGTCGCGACATGCTGCATCGCCAATATGGCCCGAATCTCAAACTGCAGGCCGAGCACCTGCACACCGCCGAGCCCCGCTCGATCCTGCAACGGCTGTCACGTAACCTGCGCCAACTTTACCTGGCCAACGACGAACCGCTGGCCGCCCTGGTGGATGCCGAGCGCGTACTGGAACTGGGCAATGCCAGCGCCGCCGATTACCTGGCACGCGCCAGCCTGTATCAGCGCCTGGACTGCCCGAGCGCCGAGCGCTTCGACCTGGAACACGCATTGATGCTCAGCGAAGACCCGATCCAGCGCCTGCGCCTGACCGAGCGACTCGGCCATCTGCCACCCAACTCAGTGGTGCATTGACCCAACTCCCACTGTAGGAGCGAGCTTGCTCGCGAAAAAACCCAGGACACCCCGTTTAACCAGAATGCCCGCGTTATCGTTAACGTTTTTCGCGAGCAAGCTCGCTCCTACAGCCAGGCAATGGCGTGTTCGGTGTAGTGGGTCCCGGCGAGCGCACCCGGATAATCAGCAACGCTGCAATCACCGCTGGAATCGCGCAGAAAAAGAAGATCTGCTGCACCGGTATATGCATCGCCAGCAACAGGCTGCCGAACAACGGCCCAAGGATCGATCCGAAACGCCCTACCCCCAGCGCCCAGCCTGTGCCGGTGGCGCGCACGTGCGCCGGGTAGAAATTGCTGGCGAACGCATTAAGGGTCAGTTGCCCGCCGATGATGCAGAACCCGGCGGCGAACACACAGGCCACCAGATAGCCTGGGTTGTCATGATTCAGGCCCAGCAACACGGTGCACACCGCCGCCGCTGCCAGCACGCCGCACAGCAGTCGCACCTTGCTTTTCAAGCGATCGGCGAACCAGGCCATGCCAATCGCGCCCAACGTGCCGGCGAACAGGAACATCGAGGTCACCAGATTGGCCTGGTTCAGCGCCAACCCGCTTTCGAGCAACAGCGAAGGCAGCCAACTGATCATGAAGTACAGCAGGATCAGGCTGACGAAAAAGGTCGCCCAGATCAGCAACGTCGGGCGTGCATAGCCATTGCGAAACAGTTCCAGCACCGTCAGTTGGCTGCCCTGCTCCTGGAGATTTTCGGCTTCGCTGGCCGGCGGCGGCTGCCAGTCGGGCAACATGCGCGCGGTAACTGTGCGCAAACGCAGGTAGGGCGGCGCATCCCGCAGCAAACGCGGCAGGGATTCGGGCAGCAACCACAGCAGGAACGGGAACAGCAGCAACGGCGTCACCCCTCCCGCCAGAAACACCGCCTGCCAACCAAAACCGTCGATGAACCCGGCTGCGACAAAACCACCAGCTGCGCCGCCGAACGAGAAACCACAGGCCGCCAGGGTCACCATGAAGGTGCGCATGCGTGGCGGCGAATATTCCGACATCAGGGCCATGGCGCTGGGCATCGCGCCGCCCATGCCGATGCCGCAGATAAAGCGGGCGGCCATCAACGAGGTCAATGAATTGGCAAACACCATCAGTACGGTGAGGCTGGCGTAGATCAACACGCAGCCCAGCAGGATGCGTCGCACGCCGAACCGGTCCGCCAACGGTGTCACCAGCAGCGAGCCGAGTGTCAGGCCGAGGAGGTTGGCGCTGAACACCGGCCCGAACGCGGCTTTTTCCAGGCCCCAGTCCCTGGCCAGGGCCGGCACGACATAGCCCAGCACCTGGGCGTCGTAGCCGTCGGTCACCAGCAGCAATGCCAGCAACACAAGGATCAACCACTGGTAGTGCGACACCGGACGGGCGTCGAGTGCTGCGCGGAAGCTGGCAATCTGATTGTGCATCGCAAGGTACCTTTATTTTTATTAGGTTGGCACGATCAAATGTGGGGGGGCATGCCCCCGATAGCGGTGCGTCAGTTGATAAATTTATTGCTGATACACAGCAATCGGGGGCAAGCCCCCTCCCACATTTGGACCCATGCAGTCTATGGGGTATCAGGTTGGTTGGCGGGGTGGGCCTGCATGAAGGCTTGATGTTCGGCCGCCAACGCCGCCACTCGCCCAATACGCGGGTACGCACCCAACGGCACCTTGAAACGTTCGGCGGCATACAACTGGGGAATCAGAAACGCGTCCGCCATGCCCGGCTGCTCGCCAAAGCAGAATCCTGTGTCGCCAATCAACTGCTCCACCGCGCCCAGGCCGTGGCTGATCCAATGCCCAATCCACTCCAGCAGTTGCTCCTCATCGTGGCCCCACTGGCGCAGCAGGTTTTGGGTACTGGAGTTATGCAACGGGTGGATATCGCAGGCGATGATCGACGCCACCGCGCGTTCACGGGCTCGAGCTACCAGGTCTTTGGAGAGCAACGGCGCCTGTGGATAACGCTCCTCCAGGTACTCGATGATCGCCTGGGACTGGATCAGCAGCGCCCCCTCATCGCTGCGCAAGGCCGGCACGCGCCCTTGCGGATTGATCGCCAGGTACTCGGGCTGGCGATTGGCGCCGCCGGCCGGCACCAGCAAATTGACCGGCACCGCCGTGAAATCCAGGCCCTTGAGGGCCAGGGCGATGCGCACCCGGTACGACGCGGTAGAACGGTAGTACGTATACAGTTCCATGATCCTGCCCTCTCAGCGCGCGGCGACCACGGTACCGCGGCATTCACCGAAACCGATGGAGGCGAAGCCTTCACGGTGGCAGCGGGCACGCAGGATGATTTCATCACCGTCTTCGAGGAACTTGCGCACCTCGCCGGATGCCAGTTCAATCGGCTTTTTGCCGCCTTCGGTGATTTCCAGCAGGCTGCCGAACTGCCCCGGCTGCGGGCCCGACAAGGTCCCCGAACCAAACAGGTCACCGGCTTGCAATTGGCAACCGTTGACGCTGTGGTGCGCCACCATTTGCGCCACGGTCCAATACATATGCTGGGTGTTGCTCAAGGTCAGGCGATGGGCCGGCAGGTTCTGTTCACGCATTGATGCGGTGGTCAGCAGCACTTCCAACTCGATATCGAAGGCGCCGGCCTTCTGGTCGCGAACGTCCAGCAGGTACGGCAGCGGCTGCGGATCGCCTGCGGGACGCGGCGGTTGCGCCTTGCGAAATGGCTCCAGCGCTTCGGCCGTCACCACCCACGGCGAGATGCTGGTGATGAAACTCTTGGACAGGAACGGCCCGAGCGGCTGGTATTCCCAGGCCTGGATATCCCGCGCCGACCAGTCGTTGAGCAGACAGAAACCGGCAATGTGTTCGGCCGCGTCGCCAATGGCAATCGCATCGCCCATGGCATTGCCCTGGCCGATCCAGATACCCAGTTCCAACTCATAGTCCAGGCGCGCGCAGGGGCCGAACGTCGGCTCGGTCTGGCCGGCGGGCAAGGTCTGGCCTTTGGGGCGACGCACCTCGGTGCCCGAGGGGCGAATGGTCGAGGCACGGCCGTGGTAACCAATCGGCACGTACTTGTAGTTGGGCAACAGCGGGTTGTCGGGACGGAACAGTTTGCCGACGTTCTGCGCGTGTTCGATACCGACGTAGAAGTCGGTGTAGTCATTGATCCTGGCCGGCAGGTGCATCTGGCAATCGGCGGCACGGTGCAACACCTGCGCTTCACGGGTTTGCAACGTGCTGCCTTCGGCCAGCAATTCCAGCAGGCGCTCGCGCAGGGCCACGCGGGGGCCGCGGCCGAGTTCGAAAAAGGCGTTCAATTGGCCACCGGCGGTGGCTTCTACCGCTCGCCGGGCGTCACCGTCGAACTGGTCCAGCGCCGCGTGCAGGTCGAGAACCGCGTCGCCAATCGCCACGCCACTGCGCGGCGCCGAGCCATTGATGCTGAACACACCCAGCGGCAGGTTCTGCAGGGGGAAGTCCGCGTGACCGTTGGCCGAGGCCACCCAGCTGCGGGTCTGCGTTGGTTGAGTCATGGGTTATCTCCGATTCGGATTGAAGGTGGCGGGCAGCGCGGCCCAGCACGCGTCGTAAGAAGGCTGCAATTGCGGGCATTGCAAGGCGAACTGGGTGGGGCGCAGCACCTGGCTGGTCTCGAACATGAAGGCCATGGTGTTATCGATCTTGTGCGGTGCCAGCTCGGCATTGATCGCCCGTGTGCAGGTTTCGCCATCCGGGCCATGGGCGCTCATGCAGCTGTGCAGCGACGCGCCACCGGGCAGGAAGCCCTCGGCCTTGGCGTCGTAGGCGCCCTGGATCAGGCCCATGTATTCGTTCATCAGGTTGCGGTGGAACCACGGCGGCCGGAAGGTGTTCTCGGCCACCATCCAGCGCGGCGGGAAGATCACGAAGTCGAGGTTGGCCAGGCCATGCACGCTGGTGGGCGAGGTCAGCACAGTGAAGATCGACGGGTCCGGGTGATCGAAGCTCACCGTGCCGAGGGTGTTGAAGCGGCGCAGGTCGTATTTGTACGGCACGTTGTTGCCGTGCCAGGCGACCACGTTGAGCGGCGAATGGTCGAGCTCGCAGGCCCACAGCTCGCCGAGGAATTTCTGCACCAGGGTGGTCGGTTGCTTGAGGTCTTCGTAGTGGGCGACCGGCGTCAGGAAGTCGCGCGGGTTGGCCAGGCCGTTGCTGCCGATCGGGCCAAGGTCCGGCAGGCGCAGCGGCGCGCCGTGGTTTTCGGCGACGTAGCCGCGTGCCTGGGCGTCGAGCAGTTCGACGCGAAATTTGAGACCGCGTGGCAACGCCACAATTTCCAGCGGCTCGACTTCGAGCACGCCCAGCTCAGTGACGATACGCAAACGGCCCTGTTCGGGCACGATCAACAGTTCGCCGTCGGCGTTGAAAAACACCCGCTCCATCGACCGATTGGCACGGTAGTGATAGATGCTGATCCCTGAGGTTTTTTCCGACCCGGCGTTGGCGACCATGCCTGCGAGCCCGTCGATAAAGTCGGTCGGCTCACCTGGCACTTCCAACGGGTTCCAGCGCAACCGGTTGGGCGTCACCGCGCCCAGCGGCCCACCGGCCAATTGCCGCTCCAGCTTGATAAAGGCCGGGTGATTGGCCGACGGCTGGATGCGGTACAGCCAGGTACGCCGCGCTTCGCTGCGCGCCATGGTGAACGCGGTGCCGGAGAACAGTTCGGTGTACAGCCCGTAGGGCGCTTTCTGCGGCGAGTTCTGGCCTACGGGCAGCGCGCCAGGCAAGGCTTCGCTGGCAAATTCATTGCCAAAGCCCGACAGGTATTCGAGGTTCATGGAACATCCTCTGGGTCAGTTGTTTTTATCGTAATCCAGTTACGCATAACGTAATTTGATCGCCGGGGAGCGTCAAGCTATAAAGACGCCCACTTATCTTTCGGATTCTCGCTCTCCCATGGAAAAGCCCCGCGACACCGGTAAACAGAAAGTCCGCTCGGCTGAGGTGGGCACCGATATCCTCAAGGCATTGGCACAACTGTCGCCGTCCACGTCATTGTCGCGCCTGGCCGACCATGTGCAGATGCCGGCGAGCAAGGTGCACCGCTACTTGCAGGCGCTGATCGCATCGGGCTTTGCCGAACAGAACCCCGCCACCAACCACTATGGCCTGGGCCGCGAAGCGTTGCGCGTGGGCCTGGCGGCGCTGGGCAGCATGGATGTGCTGAAGGTCGGCGCACTGCCGCTGGCGGAACTGCGCGATGAGTTGAATGAAACCTGCTTTCTGGCGGTGTGGGGCAACCAGGGGGCGACCGTGGTGCAGATCGAGCCGGCGGTGCGCGCCGTCACGGTGGTGACGCAGTTGGGGTCGGTATTGCCGCTCTTGAGCTCGTCCACCGGACTGGTGTTCAGCGCCTACCTGCCGTCGCGGGAGACCGTGGAATTGCGTGAGCGCGAGATACAGGCCGGTACCGCCCACGCCTTGGCGGACGATGCGGCCTACGCCACCCTCTGCGAACAGATCCGCAGCCGTGGCCTGCACTTTGTGCATGGCTTGCTGATGCCCGGCGTGGATGCGTTATCAGCGCCCGTGTTCAACGCGACCGGGCACGTGGCGGCGGTCATGACCGTGGTCGGTCCCACCTCGCTGTTCCACGCCGATGAAGACGGCCCGGCGGCGCAGCATTTGCTGGCGGCGACCCGGGCCGTGAGTTGGCGCATGGGCTATCAGCCCTGAATCAGTCGTCCCAGCGCGACAGCGCCACTGCCACACGATCTTCCAGCGTCTTGACCTGCGCGCCGGCCACCACGTAGTTGTTGGTCAGCATCGAGAACAGCAACCTGCGCCCGTGGGCATCGGTCACGTAGCCGCTCAATGAGGAAACACCGGTCATGGAGCCGGTCTTGGCGTGCAAATTGTTTTCGGCCGGGGTGCCGCGCAGGCGATAGCCGAGGCTGCCACCGGTCATGCGGTCAGTGTTGCCGGCAATCGGCAGTGCGTCGTACCAGGCGGTGAACCACGGCTGTTTGCCGGCGGCCAGCAGCAGGTCGGTGAAGGTTTGCGACGACACCAGGTTGCGCCGCGACAGGCCGGAGCCGTCGACCTGGCTGAACGTGGCGGTGTCCAGCCCCTGGCGTTTGAGAAAGCCGGCCACCGCCACTGCGCCCGCCGCCGCCGTGCCGCTGTTGGCGGTCTGGCGCCCCATGGCCTTGAGCAAGGCTTCGGACATGCTGTTGTTCGAGAGTTTGAGCAGCGGCACGATCAACGCCTGCAACGGCGCCGATTGATGCTCGGCCAGCCTCGTCACCGCCGCCGGGCTCGCCCCGCCCATCACGCGACGCCCCTGCACCGTAATGCCCTGTTGTGCCAGGGCGTGTTCAAACAGATTGGCTACCAGTTGCGTCGGCTCCCACACGCTGATCAGCTGCTGGCTCTGCCGCCCCGCAGCCACTGCGCCACTGAGCTGCAACAGGTTGGTGCCATGCCGGCGATTGATCCCGTAGCTGTTGCCCGGCCCACTGACGGCGCGATTGCTCAATTGCAGGTAGTCGGTTGGCGGATAGATATCGACACTCACGGGCTGGCCAACCCGCACTGGCGCCCTGGCGGTGACCAACACGCTGCCGGCATCAAAGTCCGCATTGGGCGACACCGTCAGCGCGGAAATCTGCGCGCCGTAGTAGGTGGTTTCATCATCATGGGACCAGTCGACCCCCAGCCGCTCGGCATCGAACCAGGTGTCGTCGAACACCAGGTCGCCCTGCACCTGGCGCACGCCCTGGCTGGCCAATTGCGCCGCCAGCGCCTGATAGTCGGCGTACTGCAGGGTCGGATCGCCCAGGCCGCGCAGGTAGAGATTGCCGGTAAGACGATCGCCCTGGCGGGTGCCATCGCTCAACAGTTGCGTGGCGAAGCGGTAGTTCGGGCCCAGCACATCCATGGCTGCGGCGGTGGTCAGCAGTTTGAGGTTGGAGGCGGGCACCAACCGTGTACGGGGGTTGTGCTGGTAAAGCGTGGCGCCAGTGCGGGCGTCGCGCACCATCAGCGAGACGGTGGCGCCTCGCAGCGCCGGGTCGCTCAACAGCTTATCCAGGGTTGCCGGAGTGGAGGTCGGGGAAACGCTGGCGCAGCCGCCCAGTAAAAAGCTCAAGCCGACCAGCAGGGTGCTGGTGTGTAACCATTTTGCAAAATGCATCAGTCGGGTTTTCCGTAAGCATCGAATGTCCGCAACGCTAACAGCTCAGGTGTCAATGTGGGAGGGGCGATGCGACGATTCGACTTGCCCCCGATGGCGGTGTGTCAGTCAATACATCTCTGACTGGACTACCGCTATCGGGGCATAGGTATCTACACAACTTTGTAGCGCCCAACCGTGACCACGATGCGAAGCGAGTCGCTCTTGATCTGCTTTTGATCTCAGGCGCCCCGTTAAACCACGCTGGCCGAACGCAGGCTTGAATCCGTGGGTAACCCGGCAGGACGCCGGGTTAGCCGCACTGGGCCATGGATGGCCCATTG
>Ga0105246_10000318_pt1 | contig 25506 bp, 21 predicted proteins | sample KBSM64metaG_FD_99694 | JGI IMG/M metagenome (GOLD analysis project Ga0105246, IMG submission 99694) | Miscanthus rhizosphere microbial communities from Kellogg Biological Station, Michigan, USA - KBS M6-4 metaG | ecosystem: Host-associated > Plants > Roots > Rhizosphere > Soil | place... | reverse complement strand
TCCGCCAGGATCAACTCCAGGTTAATCGTCTGAATGTCGCTTACCGGGTCAATCTTGCCATCGACGTGAGTGATGTTCTCGTCAACGAAACAACGTACCACGTGTACAATCGCATCCACTTCACGGATATGAGCAAGGAACTTATTGCCCAGGCCTTCGCCTTTGCTCGCTCCGCGCACCAGACCTGCGATATCAACAAACTCAAATGCGGTAGGCACTGTTTTTTTCGGTACAACAAGTTCTGTCAATTTGTCCAAACGCTCATCTGGTACTTCGACGATCCCCACGTTCGGGTCAATCGTACAAAACGGATAGTTTGCAGACTCGGCACCTGCTTGTGTAATTGCGTTAAACAACGTAGATTTTCCGACGTTCGGAAGCCCTACTATTCCTGCTTTCAAAGCCATGTATATGACAACTCCTCATTCATTACTTGTTCGGTATGGATAATCCTATACATTATATATGACAAACCCCAAGGCATCAAGGAACTTCGCCAATTCGACCAGAGTGCCACTCGCTTCCCGAAATCCCCGGTTACTGCGGATGATTCGTTTTGCATAGATGGTACCTTTGGCTTAGATTATCCGGGTTTACCCTTTAATTTCTTTGTACATCGTCAAGTCCGTCACTTCATAGCCCATCTTGCGATACAGGCTGCTTGCCCGCTCATTATGTCCAAACACATGCAGCCCAATGCGATCCACCCCAAGACTTCGCGCGGTCTTTTCGAGTGCATCCATCGTTTCTGTACCATACCCTTTGCCGCGATATGCTTCTTCCACCACGATATCCAGCAGAAAGGCTTCTTTCCCGCGCCGATTCTCCGTAATATTAAACCAGAGGTATCCGACAATGCCGTCCACCGGATGCACCAGATTAAACACATATGCCCCTGGTGTCTCTAACCCTTCTGGCAGATAACGTTCGTATGATTCCTCTGCCCGCCCTAGCGCCTCTTCCGGCGCCCACGTTCCTGCTTCTACCTTTTCCTGCGCAAAATCTTCAATTGAACGGCTGCGAAAACTCGCAAATTGTTCCGTATTCATTGGAGACAGTTCCATATTGTATCCTCCTTATCTGGATGTAATAACTTAGGTGAGATAATTATGTATATCGGCGCACCTGATTCGATATCTAGTCACCGTTATGACTAACTCTCTAAGCACTTCAACTCCTCATATTATATCTACTTTATCATATCCCCTTCATAAGTTCCCATTAACTTTCTGCTCTACAATATGCGTTTATACCGAATCACTGTCGGGCAATACCCTCATCACCATAACCAACGAAAATGTCACCGTGAAGGAAAACGGTATGTAATTTGAATGTTTCTCTTTCTTCACATCGACCTATGTTAAAATATAAGGGCGAGCGACCGGCCAAAGTTTCTCGCCCAGAGGTCGATGGATTATCCCATCGGCTTTACCCTTTTAACCTGATTGTACATATTAATAAGTTCATCCAGCACCATCGACTGCTGTATCACCTGAGGGTGAAGAAGCTCGCCGTACTCCGTTTTTATTTGGTGGAGTCTCTCCCTCGCTTCTTCAATCCGCAGTTTGAGTTCGTTCCGCTCCATAACACCCCTCCCTGCTGTACCATTGTAGGACATCCTGCTAATTAGCAAAAATTCAAATAAACTCCAACAGTAAAAACAACAAAAAACACCCTTTTCTGAAATACCTTTGGACAATCTATACCAACTGTCTATATAAGGAATCTCAAAACGGAGGATGCATGAGGGTGCAACGAGTCTAAGCTCTTTTTGACCTACGGGAAAAGCACTTAGCCGTACTTAGATGTGATGCTCACTCATCTATATCTATTCTTTCTTTTTGTACCCTTTCATCGTTCCGGACCGTACAATCTCTGAATCTTCTCAATAAGCAATTCGGCGCTAGGCTTGACCCCTAGTCCAGTGACGACGTACTGCAAATCGTCAAACAGTCCCAAACAATCGAGAAGCCCGTCTTTATTCATATTTTCAATCGCAAATTCCATGCCTTGGCGAATGTAAGCTACGCCTCTGTCATATTGGTTATTTCTTAAATAATAGGTACCTAACCCTGCCAGCAAAATACCATATTGATCGTTGGTGTATTGTTTGCTCATTTTTCCGAAGTGACTGCTCTGTTCCTCGTAAACCAGATGAGATTGATACTGCTCAAGTACATCGTCAATATTGACATTATATCGATTAGCTGCGGTCACAATGGCACATAGTGCAGGAAATATTTCTTTTTTTCGGTCAGAGATATACGTTAAATAATCTGGAATCAACTCTGTTTCACCTGATAGTAGTCTGAAATAGTAGTTATTTCCCTCTGACCAATCCTGAAACTGAAGAATCACCATCTTTTCCTCTTCTGTAGGATCGTTGATCCAGCTGTAATCAGCATATTTTGACACATACTGAAGCGTTTCTTCATATTTTCCATGTTGATAACTGACCTCGGAAAGAGCAAGATACGAATACAAAGCATAATAAACGATCTTCTTTTTGGTTCTAGTCTCCACTTCTCTTAATGTTTTCTTGGCATCATATTGAATAAAAGCTTTGATCTGTAACTGGTCGGCGAATTCTTTCACTTTATCCCAGCGACGCAAGGACGCATACACATTAATCAGTTCATTCAATGCATCGAATTGGTATTGCTCATCAAGACGTTCTACGAATAGTTCGAATCGTGTGGATAGCATAAGATTATGAACCTGGTCATTCGAAAGCCCTATCGAAAACAGGCGATATTGGCATAAAGCCAGACGTTCCGAATGTTGCAATTTCTCGCTTTCAGCGACACAGCGATAGAGCGGTTTACATGCTTCCATCTTGCCTTCGCTATGCAACTGTTCTGCCAACTCAAACAACAGAGGTAGGTAGGAAAGGTTATCAATCACATAGTTCACCGCTGTCTCCATATGTGTTATATGGCCTAGCTCTGCACAACGATATAGAAAAGGCCTAAGCCTTCTCCAATCCAAGGTAGTGTCTACTAAATACTCATGTATGTATTGTTCATATAATTCGCCTTCAGGCATCCCAATTCCAGCCGTAATGCGATCTAACTGATTTAAGCCTATGGGCCGATTCCCTTTCAACGTGCCGCTCAATGTCCCGGAATTCACGCCGGAAATCTCTGAAAAGCGATTGATGGTCATTCGATTCCTTTTTAAAAAATGTTCTAAATGGTCACGAATTGTAGCTTTTTCGCTCAACAGGACACCGCCTTCCCAAGAAATGAAATTAATGCGATCATACAATATTTTAGCAAGAAGTATCAATATTTTACTTGTAAATATTTTACTTTAATATGCAAAAAAACCGCCCCATTTTAGTTGAGCGATCTTTTTGTGGAGTAATATTATTCAGTACGATTCAAAACTCCATCCATTGTAATGCATCCCTCAGTCTGCGGAATGATGAACTTTCTGAAGGAACAGTCCTAAGGCAACCCCTGCTAACCCGAAAAGATAAGTACAGACGATGCTTATCAAAGCAAACATCACATCCGACGGAAGATTCAAAACGTACCTGATTCCATAAGCAGGACCCGCCCAAACGATGGACCCAGGTATAAACAGCATGGCTAGGTCCAGATAATACCCAACAATAAGCAAAACCACTCCCGTTAACCAAAACAGCGTAGATTGAAGTACAAACCTGTTCCCATTGTTCTTCATACCCAAAACAAACCATACAAGAAGGAATAACAGAGCAGCTACGAATTGGACGATGTTAGGGAAGTTCCCTTTCAAATATGAACTAAAATTGATGATAGTGAAGGGCATCGCGATCAAAAACATCAGCAACACTTGATTGAATTTACTCATCATACTGTTGTCTGATCGTTAACTTGTTTTTTTTGGAATGATAAGAGTTCTGTTGGGTACTGATCCCCGATCCAAAAACTATTTTTAATATCACCATTCTTTGTCATTGTCGATACTCTAGAGCTGCACCACACATATCCATAATCGATAACTCCATCACATTGCATAGAGCTCACCTCATCCTATTTGATATAAGTGCCCGCAATAGAAGCGAAGTAACATGCCTTGTTTTATGTATATTATACGGGGTGTATCGTTGAGTTTTGATACGTTGACCGGAACGCTGGATGGTATCAATTTACGTTCCCCATATAGAGTGCAACTAACGGTTAAAACATCAGCGCTGATTTCATTCCTACATTGAGCGATCAGCGAGCGTGAACGTGTACCTCACCTCACGAATTCTAACGATCACCAGCGACGCTATTTGTCCCTTTTTGGTCACTTTGAAATTCTAACGGTCACCATGGAGCTTATTTACATGAAAAGCTGTGATTTTCACCGGATTCTGTAGGTTTTCGCACAAATAGCGCTTCTGGTGATCGTTAGATTCGTAAACACCTCAAAAAGTGCAAAATAAGCTCCTGTGAGATCGTTAGCATATTTAAATACAATTCACAATTGTAATCTAGCTTGTTTTCTTCAAGAGGTTGTGAATGATCACTGCCGCTTCCTGCCTCGTCAACTGCTTTTTGGGCATAAACTTTTGGCCTGGATACCCCTTCATCACAGATTCTTGTGTGACCAAATTAATTCCATTTCTCGCCCAACTGGAGATCATTGCGTTGTCCTCATACATTGTAAAGGATGACAGCACATAACCTTGTTTCTTCATCACATTCTCGATCATGCTCGAAGCTTGTTCTCTTGTGACGTTTGCATCAGGTCTGAGCGTACCATCACTGAACCCTTTAAGAATACCATGCTGCAGCGAAGGAATAATTTCATTATAATACCAACTCTCCCTCTGCACGTCGGTAAATTCATTGTTATAAGGAGTAATTGCATTGTATCCAAGGGCTCTTTGTAGAAAGATAGCAAACTCAGCCCTTGTCACCTTTTGGTTCGCACCAAACGTTCCATCCGAATAACCTTTTACAATCCCCTCCTGTGCCAGTTCAAGGATTGCTTCCCTTCCATAGCTTGTAGCGATATCAGTAAAACCAACATTAGCAGGTTGATTTCCCTTATTAGAAGGCACAATCTGAGTATCAACAGTCACACTTTCGCTCTTTACAGATGCCGTACTCTGACTTGAATAAGGAGCAGGGTAAGCATATGGATTATAGTACGGATTGTAGTATGGGGGCACATCATAATTATTTGCGTATACTGTTGCTCCCCTTCCGTCCGGAGGTGTCGTCACAGCAACGGTCTGTTTTCCGATGACCTCTTCCGATCCGTCAGACTTAACATGAACAGCAATGATATTATATTCATAATATTTGTTTGTCTCAACGCCTGTTTCACTGAATTGCAATCGGCCATTAACTGCAGTAACCATACCTTCATCCCGTGCTTCTCCAGTAGCCGTGTTCAGATAGGTTTTGCGATAAACCCCGTTCCCTAAAGGAACATACTTGGTCTGCGGATTCCGCTCCACATAATGAATTGCCCCTTCAATCGGCTGATAGTCAAACGCAATCGTTGCATCCGGTGCATTCACTGGAGAAACATTCATTGGTACAGGCAAACCTGCTGTCTGCACCTCAAGAATGCCGGATTCAATTCTCCCATATTTATTGCTGGCTACAATGTGATACGTATATGTTCTTCCTGGCTGGAGGGTATACGCCATCATGGTATTCGAGTGACCAGACCAAACTTTGTTTACCCGATCCTGATACACCTCATACTGAGTTGCACCTTCAACCATGTTCCATTGCAGATCTATTCTGTCATCGTATATCCGATTTACTTTTAATTTAATCTGACCTTTCGGAGCAACGTCCTCGGTCACCTTAGGCATCTTTACCTTTTGGACAGCTGGAGAACTCTCGTTGTTTCCACTTTTTGCCAAAACCTTGTAAGTATACGCGTTATCTGGCGTCAGATTCACATCCTCGTACGACGTTGATTTGGTCACCGCCAAAGGCAGATCATTACGTGTGATGACATACTCTTCTGCTTTGTCTACCGCACGCCATGAAAGTCTAACTTTCGTTGAATCAAGAGCTTCGGCCTGGAAGTCGGGTGGATAAGGAAGGTATATCGTATTAGCAACCTTATGCACCTTTTCCTCACCATACACATCACCCTTGCGAGCAACGATCGTATATGTATGCCCCGAATTTATATTTACACCAACATCTAAAAACTCCAAAAGAGGCCCTTCATAGATAATTTCCCCATCACGTTTCAGTACATATGCTTCGGCACCTTCTACCGACTTCCATACTAAGTACAAGTCATTACCTATCTCTCTCGCTTCGAAATATCCTGGTTTCCCTAATACAACTTTCGGGGGCACAGGCTCCCCATTCGCCAAAGTCGGAATAACATAAGGATCTTCATCCGTACCTTGGCCTTTATACTCACCGTTGTACTCTAATATCGCTTTATATTTAAAGTTTTGTAACGTTCCTGCCGCGACATTGCTCATATGACCCTCTGGAAATGTAAGTGGGTCAGAAGCAGTCTCTGTAAAAACAACTCCCTGATTACCTGATTTTCCAAATGCGCTCTGATATGTACTCGGATCAGCCAAAGCCAGGCTGGACACCATTCGATTCGTATCATTAGGATCACTTAATACAATACCCGTATATTTTTCCATATCATCTTTGGTAACGATGCCCATAGGGGATGAATGACCATAGTTGTATTCGCCTGTGTCATATGCGGTAATTGTCCACCACTTTGTCTGGAAAGGGGAGTGTTTATCCTCATTCACTTTAACCATCTCATAACCGAGACTATCCGTGATCGTATTAGAGTAACTACTCACTTTCCACCTTGCAGTCTCTCCTTGAATATCGATGTATTTAGAAACGGTATTTTGAGAGATCAATGTTTGATCATCAACAAGATACCATTTACCGAATTGTTTCAGATCAACCACAGACCCAAAAGCTGCTTTCGAATCCCCTAACGTATAAGCATCCACAGCAGGAGGTGTAACGATAAATTCCAGGGACTCTGTTTGAGCCGGATTGGCTTGACCTGCCCATGTGAGGCGAATGATATTTTTCTCACCCGGTTTCAGACCGCTGATCCGCGCACTTGAACTTGTTTTCCCTTGTAATTCTGTACTTTTAACATCATTGACGTAAACCTCTGCCTGCTCAATGCCACTGAGTTTGTAAAATAAACTCATACTATTGGCATTGACAAGTCCCCAGTTAACATATGTAAATCCCTCTTTGATCACTTGGTCTAATTGGCCGGAAAGTTTACCTGTAAAGTCGAGTCTACCGACATAATCATATACAGGTTCTGGCTCCTTTAACCTAAGAAACAACAGCTCTGATTCACCATAATTTTTGCCGTCGTAGCCAAAAACTTCAACTCTGTACGTATAACCAGGTGTAGCTCTAATTATTGTGTAAGTTCGATCCGAGCCAAAACCTTTGCTATCCCGATTAACTAAAAGTCCATAATCAACAGCTCCAGGAACCTCGTCCCATGTTATCGTTATCGAGTTATCCGTTGAGGTTACCGTTACTTTGGGCTTTGGTAGAACGGTTCGAGTCTCCATGTCACTTATTGTTTCTGGTGACGATGATAGCACAGAAGTAGCGTTCTGGATCGATTCGTTCTTTTCGCTGGAACGGGAAGTCTCGGCATTAAAATGAGAAGAGTTTGTATTCGTTCCCGTAGCCAAGTTTGCATTAGCTGTCCCTTCTCCCCAAATCAGCACATTTCCTAGCAAAAATTGTGCAGCTAACATAACACTTAACAATCTTTTCAATTTCATAGTATGTATCCCCTCTTAGCATTAAACTATGTCTTGCATTACATCAAAGTCATTGGATTACTATTGTGTTGCTTCATTCTTACTATGAGTTACGTTCGTGTCAAAAATCGCTCTCTTGAAATGTTGATTCGGTCATCTCCTCCCTCAAAAATAAAGATTCATAGTAAACACATCTGATTATATAAGCCATTAATCCTAATACCAAACCCAAAATAATACTTATTACCTATTAATCATAAGCTGTAATGGATTAACAGACAATAAAAAATTATCCTTTGAGCTAAAGGATAATTCCCAAAAACATCACTTTTACTTTTCTCCTAGACTGAAGCAAAATCAGCACTATATACTTACTTTTTTTAATGAAACAAAAAAACTCAAGCCTTGGCGGGGAGCTTGAATTGATCATTAGATACTATAAATTTGTTGTTAGCAACTCAAACCACATTAACCAACGTTCATCAGAGGTGCTGCTTCGGCTCGGGTTACATTTTTAGATTTAATGGTAGGAACGCATTCATCTCTCCCTACTTAAGCCTGGCTTGTGATTAGATCGCAATACTTTACTCCGCCCATGCTGCCACTTAATCCATTCACGAATTCTAACGATCACCAGCGACGCTATTTGCCCCTTTTTGGTCACTTTGAAATTCTAACGGTCACCAGGGAGCTTATTTACTTGAAAAGCTGTGATTTTCGCCGGATTCTGTAGGTTTTCGCACAAATAGCGATTCTGGTGATCGTTAGATTCGTAAACACCTCAAAAAGGGCAAAATAAGCTCCTGTGAGATCGTTAGAGCTTTTGAACCGATACCGATACCGATACTGATACTGATACTGATACTGATACTGCAACTCCGCTACTCCACTACCCAACCTTCAATTCACCACTCTGACTCCTCGGTGTCCACGTGCCCACGTGCCCACGCTCCCCAACATCCTCTTTCCAGTGCGCCCCGGTATCTCTGGTATCTCTGGTATCTCCTGCAGCACCGTCACCACCGTCCCAGCACGCAGTCGGCTGAGTCCTGGGACGGTGGTGACAATCATCATCCATTGGATAGCATGCAGCGTGCAACTCACCGCACGCGGCGCCTTGCTCGTGACAAGGTGGTAAGCCATATCTCGATTGCTTATGTAGCATTAATTATGTTCCAGCGGTGCCACCACCAATCCGTCACCCAGCTCCACCAACATTACCGCCGCTCCACCAGTCGCTCCGTCTGCTTCAAATCCTCAATTCGACCTGCGCCAATGCCAAACATGACGGTGCGCAGTTCAAATTCGACCTGCTCTAGCCGCTCGGACAGCGACTCGTCGGAAGTGACAGCGGATTCGAGCAAAGAGCGGCCGAAGCCTGCGAGATCTGCACCGAGTGCGAGCGCTTTGGCAGCATCCACGCCAGTGTGCAGCCCGCCGCTACCGATCAGCGCCCCATCGGGGTTCAGCGCGCGTACATCCTGGATGCATTCGGCAGTCGGAATGCCCCAATCGGCAAAGGCTTCAGCAGCCGCTCGGCGTACCGGGTTATTGTTGCGATACTTCTCCACCTGTACCCAGCTTGTCCCGCCCGCACCAGCCACATCGATGAATGCTACGCCTGCTTCGTACAGTCGCTGTGCCGTCACACCATCGATGCCAAACCCCACTTCCTTGACCCCTACAGGCACATCCAGCCCACGGCACAATGTCTCGATCCGCTGGTACAGACCACTGAAGTTTGTATTGCCTTCGGGCTGGAATACCTCTTGCAACGTGTTCAGATGCAGCACGAGCATATCCGCGCCTGCGATATCCACAGCACGCTGGAAATCAGCCGTGCTGAAGCCATAGTTCAGCTGAACCGCGCCCAGGTTCGCGATGACCGGGATGTCCGGTGCCCAGCGGCGGACATCAAATGTGCTTGCGAGTTCCGGCTGCTCCACGGCAGCCCGGATCGAGCCTACGCCGAGCGCCCAGCCTCTGGCGTTCGCTACCCGTGCCAGGCGCTCATTGATTGCGCCTGTCGTTTTGCTTCCACCCGTCATCGAACTGATGAGCAAGGGTGTGCGCATTTTTTTGCCAAGGAACGAAGTGTCTAGACGCACCTCTTCAAAATCCAGCTCCGGTAGCGGATGATGACGAAACGCATACTTCTCCAGTCCGCTCGTTATGCCTTCTCCTGCCACATTCTCCTCCAGACAGAGGCGCACGTGCTCCAGCTTTCGTTCTCCCGTTGCCACTTCGGGTAGCAGCCGTTTGCCGGCTCGCTCTTGTTCGTTCATGATGAGACCTCCTATGTGAGAATGATATGCAGGGTAGGCTCATCTGCGTTGTTGTGCTTAATGTTCCCTACCCCATGCTGAGTTGCTCTGTACCTCTTGTTTCTATGTAAATGCGATGGAATAGACCGCAGGCTGGCATTCATGGTTCTATCCATATATGGTTCCATCCACTTAGACCTATCTAATAAATCATCCTTGTGTCGTTAACCACTGAGCTTATCCACTCGGTTCTTAGACAAAACCTATAAGGTTACGCCCATCAATGGACAACTCTTTCCAGTATACCGTTCCTCTCAACCTAATGAAAGGACACTCCAAAACCCCCATGATCTCAAACATGAATTCATTAGAGTCTTGTAGCGCCTCGGTCCACCTCATTAACTCAACGAGTTTCAGCACACCTAGCCCTCCGTACCTGCTCTACCTCCCCAGCTCTGCTGCAAGGCGCTCACCCACAAGCTGGCCAGACAGTGTGACAATCGGGGTTCCGCCGCCAGGGTGGGTTGTGCCGCCGACGTACCAGAGTCCGTGAACATCTTTGCTCTGGTTACCTGGTCGCATGAAGGTTTGTTTTACCGAATTGGAGGAGATTCCATAGATCGACCCTTGATGAGCGAGCGTATCCCGTTCGATGTGTTGTGGTGTATAACAGATTAAAACATCCGATTGTTTCAATCCGCCAATACCACGCGCCTCCAACTGTCCCAGCACAAACTCACTATAATGATACTTCTGCTCCTCCCAGTCCCACGCTTCGGACAAATATGGCGCGTTCACCAAAATGAACAAATTGCTGGCTCCTGCTGGAGCCATGCCTGCTTCGGAGTAACCGGAGTAACAGATGTATATCGTTGGATCGGAAGGCATTCTGCGGTCACGGAAAATATCATCAAACTCCGGCTTGTACTGCTCTGGGAAAAAGACCGTATGGTGCAGCAACTGATCGTATTGTCTGCGCACCCCGGCCAGGGTGACGAAACCCGAGATGGACGGTTCATATTTTTCAATCCGCGCATCACTCATTCGGTTTCGATGCTCTGGCGCCAGCAGCAGCCGGTTTACACTCAGTACATCTCCGTTAGCCACGACCTGCTCAGCCTCCATAAAGCCCCGATCCGTATCCACACCAACCACCTTGCCATGCCGAACCACGATCTGGTTCACCTCTACACCCGTCAGGATCTGTACGCCTTTTTCCTGCGCAAGCCGGGCCATGCCTTCAATCAGCTGATACGTCCCGCCTTTGACCCCGTAGATGCCCACCTTAGCTTCCACATGTCCCATCATGGCAAAAATGGAGGGAGACAGATACGGTGATGATCCTACATACGTAGCGTACCGTCCAAACAATGCGAGTGTATTCGGATGACTGAAATACTTGCGTAGTAGCTTATCCAGCTTAACCGTAGGGCGTACACGAAGCAGACTTCGCAACATCTGGAGGTTGTATTTGTCGGACGGATTCAGCAGCAGTTTGCCGAGAAAATGACGATTTGCCTCCGTATACAATGCAGCAGATTCATCCATAAAGGCATCATAACGCAAAGCATCCTCTGGGCTGTACGCAGCGATCTGCTCTTTCATCGAGCCACGATTTTTCGACAGATCGACTACGGTACCGTCAGCAAAAATATTACGTGTCCGAGGCTCCAGCTCGTACAGTTGTACATATTTCTCCATCACTACGCCTGCCCGATCAAAAACCGAACGAAACGCATCCGGCATCGTAATCGTGCTCGGCCCGCGGTCAAAATGATATCCATCCTGCTCGATCTGCTGCAGCTTGCCACCCACATGCTCCTGACGCTCCAGAATGGTTACCCTCAAACCAGCCGTAGCAAGGCGGATCGCACAGGACAGACCACCGAAGCCCGCCCCGATTATAATGACATCCTGTTTATCATTCCCCTGTACACTCTGCATCAGCTATAACGCCTGCCTTTCCATACATACCCTTTACCGGAACGCCCCGCCTGCCATGAAGCCAGACCAATCGCAATGACACATGCCATGCTGATCGGTTGAAAAAGAGCCAGCCACCACGGCTGACCTCCCACATGATCGGATACTCGTTTTACAGCCATGCCAAGCAACGTGCCTATGAAACCATACAGAATCGAGGTGTCATTTCCCGTAAGCAGGCCTACAACGAGCCCCAGCGGCGGCACAATATACATCATAAAGTACATCAGCATCGTACCGAGTAGTAGCACGTCTTTGCGCCCCATGCCTTCATACATGTTTTTCTTATACCCGTTCCATACCTCTGCACCATTCTGATACATCCGCGTACTCGTGACATCGTGGACATCCGCCAGCATTACAGGATGACCGGCACGTTTCACTGCTTTGGCCAGACTCATGTCGTCCACCAGATGCCCTTGAATCGCTGCATGACCGCCAGATTCCTCATAACTTGTTCGATGAATAAGCAAAAAAGCCCCCGTAGCGGCAACAAACATCGGACTGGCTGACCTGCGTATCATAAAAATAGGCAAATGGCTGATGATCGTAAACACCATCATCGGTACGACAAGCTTTTCCATCCAGGTCTTTGCGACCTGATAGGGAAATCCGGTAACCAGACCGCCACCCTGCGCGCACCCCGCAGCAAGTGTTTGCCGGATGGCATCGGGCTTGACCCGAACGTCAGCATCCACGAACATAAACCAGTCCCCCTGCGCTTCCTGAACCAATCGGTGACAGGCATAGGATTTCCCCATCCAACCCGCAGGCAGCTCCGTACCACGCAGCAAACGTACACGCGAATCCCGCTCAGCGATGGCCTGAACCAAAGCGGCGGTTTCATCTTCGGAGCGGTCGTCCAGCACAAGTACCTCCATGCGGAACCCATTCGTATTACTTGCAAGCACACTTTCCAAACATGCTTCAATATGTATTCGTTCATTGCGGGCGGGAATCAATACCGAAACAAGCAACTCGGGAGGCTGAAGGCTGTCTTTAGGGAATGAACGCACTTTCGGCAGGCAGGCGGCATTCCATATCGCAAAAAACAGTTGCACTACCAGCCATCCAACCAGACACATCCACACGATTTCAGATGTACTCATACTCCCATTCATGTTATCGGTTCACCCGCTTTCTTGCCCCATCGTATTTTTCGCTAGTGGAGCGCATGCCCCGAATCAGAGATCTTGCCTCTGGTAAACTTCCTTGACCCAGCCGGATTAACTCTGCCCGGTGATGATCCAGTTGCTGTTCAAGCACATGCCCTAGCCGATGAGCAATCTCTTCACTCTTCCATGCTTTCCAATCTTCCACGATCGGCGGACCAGCTTTCATTGAAATTTCCGGCAGGTCATGCTGAACCATGCCATGACATAAGGTGACTGGCACGGCAATAGCCTGCGGAAAACGACGAAGCACAAGTCCTATGCCTGGACGAAACTGAATCGGCCGAGCCTCCTGATGCAGAATTTCACCCTGCGGGAATATCCAGACCCTTTTGCCAGCAGCCAGCAACTCATTCGTATATTGCAACGATGTCCGAACACCAGATGCACTGTCCTTGTTGATTGAATATGCCCCGAGTTTGCGAAAAAAAGCATACTGCCGAAGCTGCCGCTCCTCCATCATCACATAGTGATCCCCGAGCGAAGTTTGCTTCGCCGCATGATACAACAGCAGACCATCCCACCACGAGCTGTGGTTCATGAAATAGACAACGGGCTGATCCGATGCCATAGGAAGCATCACACCCACGCCATTACGATCCATCATCTGAGGGTCGAGTGAGCCCGAGAGCGTAAACGAACGAAAACGTCTGCGTAGCAGGTAATAATGGTTGTACAGCGAGAAGAATCGGTCAAACGCTTTCGACTTTACGGCGCGGATCATACAGCCAGCTCCCCTCGGCAAGTAGCACACCTGCGATGGCAATGATGAAACTACCTGTTATCCCTTCTTTTAGCGCAAGCACGCCGAACAAAAGAATAAATAGCTGGTACAGCCATTTTGCCCGGAGTAAAGAACGACGATCCTTCGGCATGGCCGGCAAAAAGAGAGACAAAAATGCACCCATAATGAACCAGCTAATGTAGTTCGTCCACGGGACACCATAGAACCCGCCTGGTGCTTGCCATTCCCAAAATCCCCTTGCATGAGCGACCGGATCAAGCACGAAATCAAGTAAAACTGCCCAGAATCCGGTTTTGAGGGCTCGCACCAGCTTCCCGCCCCAAGTTGATCCGCCACCGCTGATTAAAGCCGAATTACCAACAACCGCAATCCATGCGAATCCAAGTGTCACCGGAACACTAAACAGATGGATACCGAAGAAGTCTGAATAGGCGTACTCGCCAAAAGGCCAATGTGTATGTACACCGATCCACTCTACACTCATTCCGCCCAGCCAGATGATAAAGGAAGATATCCAGAGTCCTGAACGCAACCATTTGACTGACTGGTCGGACAGGGCAGATCGGTGATGCTGCTGATATATAAGGTCAAGCACGTACAGTGCATAGAAAACAAGGAACAGTCCATTGGAGAAAGATAACGCCTTAGGCACACCATTCGTAAGCATCAGGATGGCACCAATGGCATACCATACCCAGTACACCCACTGAACCATCAGGATACCGCCGTTCGGGAAGCTTGATAGGCCAGCATCGGATATCGTTTCACAATCGCGCCCAGCATCTCCAGTTTCAATTCGTCGCTGACATACGCTCGTTTCGTGTACACATCATAGTCGTTACGCTCCACGGCGTGCAGGATGGTTGAATAGAAGGCTGCGGCTAACTCAATCGAAAAGGCACTCTCTACCGGATAGGTGTCCAAGCGATCCATGCCGATCCGGAACCAGTTCAGCGCTGCCGCTTTCAGATCCTGAATGATGGCGATAAATCGATCATCCACAGCGCCATCTTCCCAGTCCTGTTCGGAGTAACCGTGTCTCTCCATGATCTCCAGTGGCACATAACGGCGCATTCTGGCCCGGTCTTCGCCCACATCACGAATAATATTCACAATCTGCATGCCTTTACCCAGCGCAATCCCGTTCATCGCCACTTCCGCTCCGTTATCATTCCGCAGCACAGGCAGCAGCATCTCACCTACGGTTCCAGCAACCAGATAACAATAGTGTTCCAGCTCTTCCAACGTTGTATAATGGGTCACTTCCAGATCGGTCAGCTGTCCTTCCATCTGACGGAAAAACGGGCCTTTGTCCAAGTGAGGGAAGCTACTGAACAGCCATCTCAGTGCCGGCCAGATAAAGTGCCCCTCCGCTTCTTCAAGGTTTTCAAATAAATCATGAATCTCATGGATTGTATATGTTGATTGTTCAGGCTCATCCACACTGTCATCAATCATGCGGCAAAACGCATAGATGACATACACCGCTTCGCGGCGGGGACTTGGCAGGCCTTTAAATGCCTGATAAAAAGACGAGGAGCCCTTCTGCATCAGCTCTTCACACCTGCTCAAAATTGCTTCGTTCATTTCCCCATCTCCTTCATGAGTTGATTGACAGCCATCCTTGCGCCTTGCATGACGATGGGTACGCCACCTCCTGGATGCACCGATGCACCGGCGGCGTATAGTCCTTGTATCTTCGGAAACGGCTTGGGCTGCGGTCGATACACACCCGACTGAAACAAAACAGGTGCAATACCGAAGCTTCCTCCGCCATAAAGACCATCACGTGCAGCGTCTGCCGGTGTACGTACCTTTTTCCATTGCAGCGCTGCACGTAGTCCCGGGAATCCCCGCTCTTCTGCTTCTTCCAGCACACGTTCTGCCAGCGCATCACTTTCTTGTTCCCAATGCACACCTTCCGCGTCCGGTACCGGTATGAGGAAATACAATACACTCTGTCCCGGAGGTGCAGCTGTCTCGTCCACCGCAGCCGGATTGAATACGTAAAACGATGGCTTCGCTGGAATACGGCGCTCGTTAAAAACTTCACGTAAACTACCATCCAAACTTGGTGGCAAGAAAAACTGATGCGTTGTGGCATCATCCCACCTTTTGTCTACTCCGGCATAGATCAGCACACATCCCGATGATGGGCGATACGGCTTCCGCTTAACGGGTGCTTCTGACACCTGCTTCAGTAGCCCATTCAAGTTCGGAAAATCCCCGTTGTAGATTACAGCATCCACCTTTTCAGCACCGTCAGCCGTTTCAATCCCCTCGCATATTCCATTGCGGATCTCCAGTCCAGTAATTTCTGTATTCAGCTTGATCTTGCCGCCGCGAGAGAGCAGTTCCTGCTCCAGAATAGCGGGTAAAGCCGCGTAACCGCCCTTCACCATCCAAATGCCATACTCGTGCTCGGCGTAAGGAAGCAATGAATAAATGCCCGGCGTGCCAAAGGGCGAACCACCGATATACAAACTTTGCAGTGAATACGCATCGAGCAATTCCTCATGTTCAAAGTAATCCCCCACAGCCTTACGCACACTCTTGTGTGCACGCAGCTTGCCCATAAGCGACATGAGCGAGGGGGTGAAGAAATCCCTTTTGCGCGGAAACATCTGTTCCAGAAACGCTGCCCGGCCTGCGGGGAACAACGTGTCCATATCCTTCATAAATCTGTTGAACCCTCGGCCTTCTCCTGGGAACAACCGTTCAATCTCGGCCGTCTGCTCCATTCGGTCTGTCATCTTGGTCATGACACGTCCGCTGTGATAATGCACCCGGTATAACGGGTCACAGCGCAGTAGCTCGACTTTGGAGCGATCGACACCGGCCTCTTCGAGAATGCCCAGTAGCATCTCAGGTAACAGTACAATGGTCGGACCTTGATCAATCCGGTAATCCCCTTCCTGTTCAAAAGCAATCCGTCCGCCCACGCGAGAGCCCCGTTCGTACACCGTAACATCCCATCCCTGGCGATTCAGCAGCAACGCTGAGGTAAGCCCTCCAATCCCTGCACCTACAACAGCAGCCCGCTTCATGATTGTCCTCCGGCTTGGGCAGTCTTTACATAAGAGGATGGCTTGGTACTTCTTCGTGCATCCTCTTCCTGAATCAATCTGACACTAATTCGCGCCGATTCAAAAATGGTCGGCAAGCCGCTGCCCGGATGAGTTCCTCCACCCACCAGCCAAACGCGTTCCAATTCCTCAAACTGATTATGCGGTCTGAGATACATCATCTGGCCCAGATTATGTGCCATATTAAACGTTGCCCCTTGGTATACATCCAGCTCATTCTGCCAATCCAGCGGGGTAAACAGCTTACATTCTTCAATCCGGCCACGAATGTCTGCCAGCTCAGGAATCACTTCGAGCCGCTTCAGCATGTCTTCCTGCACCTTCGCTCGTTCCGCCTCCCAATCGATGTCTCCCGTAAGGTTAGGTGTCGGCATCAGCACATAAAGTGCAGATTTTCCTGCCGGAGCGAGTGTCGGATCAAGCCTGGATGGGTTATGAACATATAGAGACGGGTCTGCCGATAATATTTTATGTTTGGTAATTTCGTCTACATTCACCCGGTAGTCTTCTGGAAAATAAATCGAGTGATGTGGCAGGTCGAACTCGCCATCTACACCCAGATACAGCATCGCTGTGGAACAAGAATATTTTTTTTGTTTCATTTTTTCCGGTGTATATTTTTTAAGTACGCCAGGTTCAAACAGATGGTTCACTGCATGGGCAAAATCGGCATTGAGTACCACATGGTCCGCTTCGATCCGTTCGCCGTTTTCAAGCAGTACACCCTCGGCGCGACCATTACGAACAATAACCTGTTTCACTGGTGTACGGGTGTGAATACGTCCGCCGTACTCTTCAACGACATCCGCCATCGCCTGGAATACCCGATTCACGCCGCCGATCGGATGAAACAGTCCATATTGATGTTCGATAAACGACAAGATCGTAAACGTTCCGGGACAATCCCATGCGGACATCCCTAAATATTTGGACTGGAATGTAAATGCCCAGCGCAGACGTTCATCGGTAAAGTAACGGGAAAGAATGCCGTAAACGGTATTATTTATATCAAGTTTAGGTAGAGCCGTAATCGCATCTTTGCGTAAATAATCGGTGAGCTTGCCAAACGGACGGCGAAGCAGTGGCATCACTTTGCCAAACTTCACTTCTTCGTCCCGCATATACCGTAGGTAATTCTCTTCATTGCCGGGGAACAGCTCTTTGATCTGCGCTGCTGTATCCTCCCGATTGCGTGAAGGTGTGAACACCTTATCTCCAAAGTTCAAAGCGTACAGCGGGGTCAGTTCTTTCATATCCACATAATCCGACAGCTTGCGTCCGACCACATCAAACATCTCTTCAATCAGTTGAGGCATCATCAGAAAGGTAGCCCCGCGGTCGAACTTGTATTCACCAAGCTCCAGACGGGAAGAACGCCCGCCAATGGTTGGTTGTTTCTCGTACACATCAACCTCATATCCCTGACCGGACAGTAACATGGCTGCTGCAAGTCCGCCTGGACCTGCGCCAATGACAGCTGCACGTTTGCGTTGTTGATTCGGTATCATGCCACTCACCTTTCTATGTAGGACCATCTCTAGTTCTCAAGCCCCTAACCTATTATTAAACCGTAGCGAAACACTTTAATCGGATAAACCCAAAAACATTATACAAATCATATACAAATATTATACGACAAGTAAAACATAAAATGACCCGCGGGTCAAATTAATGTTTTTTTCTTTTTACCACACAAAAAACATCCCTTGATCTTTAGATAAGTTGAACTACCATTTATACAAAACGGAGAGGACAGAAAAAACCTGAAAAAGCGAAGCGTTCGCCTTTATCACCGGATTTTCCCTTTATAGAAGGAAATCAAAAAAATCTGGGGATAACAGCGATTGGAAGGTTGTTCTGTCATCAAAGTGCTCGTATAAATATTTAGTTCAATTTATCTTAGATCAAAGGATGTCCTATATGAATCTATTCCATTAACATTCGCCTTATGTTCAATTGTTATCCTCTCACTTGTTCGGCACCTGGTGGTCGATCCGTGAAATACTCTCGTTCAATCCAGGACTGCCAGTCTGCCGAATCTTCAGGCATAATCCACTCCGGGTAACGAGCATGCTTCGCACGTTCAAACCCTTTGCCGCCCAGTACAAAACGGATATGAGGAAACTCGTCCTGAATGCGGCCAATCAACTGGTCACAGGCTTCTACAAGCCCAGGGCTCGTAATCGATAGGCAGACCAGTTTGATTTTCTGCTCACGGAGAATTGGAAATACCCCTTCTTCCGGCGTATTGGCTCCGAGATACAGGACTTCCGCTCCATTTTTGCGCATAAATAAAGAGAACAACAATAAACCAACCTGATGATGCTCCCCTTCCGGACAGAGAGCAAGTACTTTGGGCAGATGCGGATAGATCGGGAACAGATGGAAAAACTGATAGAAGCGCTGTGAGATCAACTGAGTCATAAAATGCTCCTGCGCCACGGTTGCACGGCCCGCTTCCCATGCGTCTCCAACCCGAACCAGGATCGGTACGAGCACATGATAGAACATGCTGTCATATCCGTACATCGTAAAACCAAAGTCAATCAATCCATTGGCACGCTCGCCCTGAAAATGATAGAGGGAGTCATAGATCTGATCAGCCATCTGTGCAAAAGCCTCTTCCATCACAGGAACCGGAGGAACCATAGGTCCAGGTGAAGCAGGCTCAGGACTATTCGCCTTCCGAACCTTCAACATGCGTACAGCCTCGGAAATATTGGTCTGATGCTGATCGATCTGCTCCTTCAGCCAGCGCAAGTCTGCCACATTCTCTTCCGTGTACATGCGATAACCCGAATCTGTCCGCTCAGGGGTAACTGCATCATATCGATTTTCCCAAGCCCGGAGCGTGACCGCCTGAATGCCCAGCATGGCAGCGACTTGTTTGATGGAATACACGTGATTACCTACTTTCTTTCCATAAACGTTCTACAAAAATAATACGTTCATTATACACAACGGCCCTACGGCTGTCGATTCATCTGTAACCAATTCGCAGTATTCAACTGTAACAAACCATCAGGATTCTCACATAACATCCTAATCCTGTCTCCTGCGTCAACTGCGCTACACCTGTGGTAATAAACGTCAGCAAGCATAGAAAGACAGAAAGGGGGCGTCCAACCTTGTTCTCACTGAACCGTTATACCTCTGACCGCAAGTCTTCCCGCGGCAAATTCCCATACATACGTATAGCAATTGCACTACTTATCCTCTGGCTCATTGCCGTGATGCTCTACCAGACCTATAAACCGCTACCACCAGGCATCTCCTATGAAAGCCCGGAATATCGAGTGGAAAATGTGGAGTTCCTGCATGATCTCACGTATCCCACTCCTGATGGACAGATGCAGCATGAACAGCAGATTTTCCAGCGGATGCTTCAGGTAGTTGAGGATGCCGAGCAATTTGTTCTGGTGGATATGTTTCTGTTCAACAACTATCAACACAAAGGACAGAACTTTCCACCTGTCAGTCAGGAGTTTACCGATGCACTTATTGCCAAAAAAATGCAGCATCCCGATATGGACATCTGGTTCATTACGGATGAAGTGAACACCAACTATAACTCAGCTCCCAATCCGCTATTGGAACAGATGAAACAGGCCGATATTCATGTCGTCATCACAGATGTTGATCCACTGCGTGATTCTACCCCGGTGTATTCTGCTGTCTGGCGTACGTTTTTCCAGTGGTTTGGTCAGTCCGGGAAAGGCTGGGTTCCCAACCTGATGGCGACAGATGGCCCGGATGTTACACTGCGTTCCTATCTGAAATTGCTGAACGTAAAGGCCAATCACCGCAAGGTTGTTCTCAGCGAAAAAACCGCCATTGTATCATCAGGCAACATTCATGACCCTAGCGCGTACCACTCTAACATTGGTTTTGAGGTTACCGGCCCAATCATTGGGGACATCCTTCAATCGGAGCAAGCTGTTGTGGACATATCCGGAGGAGGTCAGCTCCCCGGCTATACTGAAACGTCCAAGGCCTCCCCATCCGGGAAATCGAGTGATGATGATGGGTCTATTCGTCTTCGTTATGTGACCGAAGGCAAAGTCAATGATGCCTTGCTGAATGAGTTAAGCCAGGTTGGGAAAGGGGATACCATTTGGATGGGGATGTTCTACATCGCCTCACCAAAAGTATTGGAAGCTCTACTGGATGCCTCGGAGCGGGGAACCGATATCCGGCTTGTGCTTGACCCTAACGAAAACGCCTTTGGTCAGGAGAAGATTGGCATCCCCAATCGTCCTGTAGCAGCCGAATTACATGATAAATCGAACGGCAAAATCCAGATTCGTTGGTATAACACCACCAAAGAGCAGTACCATACCAAGATGATGTATATTGCGAAGGCTAGCGGAGATCATATCGTGCTCGGTGGATCAACCAACTTCACTCCCCGGAATCTGAATGACTACAATCTGGAGAACGATGTGTGGATTGCAGCTCCGGCAGACGATCCATTTACGGTAGATGTAGCAAAGTATTTCGAGCGAATTTGGACAAACGAGGATGCCGAATTCACCTTGAATCTGGAAGAGTTTCAGGAGAAAACGACCTTCTTGAAAGGCATTTTGTATAAATTGCAGCTCATTCTCGGCTTTACTACCTTCTAACCGACGCATGTATATTCGATATTCCTTGAACTATGGCTTATCAACATGAATGTTCCGATGACAGAATAACTGGATAGCCATGCTTACTCACCAGATTTTTTGATTGCCTTATATCAAGAACAATCGGGTGATAAGCGCTAAGCCTGTGTTTCCAGCGTTGCTTCTTTCAGAAAGGTAATCTCTCTGTTTTTTTGTAAATGATTTGTTCCGCTCATACAGCAACTCCAGATCACAACATAATCCAATATATCCTTGTGACTAGATACATCCGTCTGCGCTCTTCATGTGCAGCGGGTGTATTTTCTGTTTTCTGTTTTTATGTTTTATGTACTGTCTTGACAGAGGATGTAATGTGTGAAAAGATGTTACCTAACGACCGTTAGGAAGGTGAATATAATGACCGCTTATACCATCCGGGACGCGGCCCTGTTTCATTTTGCCAGAGACGGCTATGAAGGGGCTTCCTTAAGAGCGATAGCTGATGAAGTGGGGATTAAGAAACCCTCGATATACGCGCATTTTAGCTGCAAAGAAGATTTGTTTATGCACACGCTGGGTCATGCTTTTGATGAAGTACGGCGACATACCTTGGAATATTTCCGTGATCACGCCCATATGCCGCTGGAAGAACGTTTGCGGGGGATGATGACGTGGTTTGAGCAGGAGTATCAGGATCATGCCTCTGCCAGGCTGATGCTTCGAAACTGTTATTATCCGCCGCCCGATCTGTACAGCCAAGTGATGGATCTGGTGTATCCATTTCTGGACGGCATGGAGCGTGCATTGTCCAGGCTGTTGCAGCGCGCGATTCGCGAAGGGGATCTTCCACCTATTCCAGCAGAGCAGGCCGCTATTACTTTTATGACCTTTCTCGATGGCATCACGGTTGAGATTATTTACGGAAGCTCACGCAGGTATAAGAGACGGCTCGATGCTTCATGGCCTGTCTTTTGGAATGGCATACACAGCTTGAATGAAAAGGCACGCCCTATCGTGCCAGAAGGAGATTGAACATCATGAACCGCAACTGGTTATATGTTTTTGTAGGAGGCATCATTGAAATTGTCTGGGTTAGCGGACTGAAACATGCCTCGAATGCTTGGGAATGGTCTTTAACGGGACTTGCGATTATTATCAGCTTCGGTCTGATTATTGCTGCTGCCAAAAGACTGCCCGTGGGTACGGTCTACGCCGTGTTTACGGGGATCGGTACAGCCGGTACGGTGTTGACCGAAATGCTGCTTTTTGGTGAGCCGTTCCGTTTGGCTAAAATGCTGTTGATTGGACTGCTGCTCTGCGGTGTCATTGGGCTGAAACTCGTCACGGATCAGCAAGAGAAGCAGGAACCACAGGTTAAAGGAGGTGCCGTCTAATGGCATGGCTCGCGATTGTAGGTGCAGGAATCTGTGAAATTTTTGGGGTCATCGGCATCAACGGGGCTTCCACACGCAAGGGATGGCCTTATATTGTCCTGATGTTGGTATCATTCGTATTCAGCTTTTCGCTGTTATCTTATGCCATGACATCTATTCCTATGGGTACGGCGTACGCGGTATGGACAGGAATTGGTACAGTGGGAAGTACCGTGACGGGCATGTTTCTGTTTGGTGAACGGAAAGAAGCGAAGCGGCTGTTATTTATTGCAATGATTTTGGTTGCAGCAGTAGGATTGAAAATCATTACGTAATGTAAGGATTACCAGCAATATAATGGATATGATATAACATAACATTCAGATAGGCGACTTCACTCAGGGAGTCGTCTTTTTTGTTGGTATGATTGTTGAGGTGCGTTCGTTGAGATCCGTTTGTGTAGATGCGTTTGTGTAGGTGCATTGTGTAGATACAAATTTCAGGCGAAATTTTTAAGTACAATAGGTGATTTTTGAGGGTATAATGTAATCTAAGAAAAACCTTGTCATCAGGCTAATGGGAATGAAGGAGGGTGGTACTTTTTATGAAAAAATGGTTGGTACGTATCGGTGCATATACCGGTTATTCGTTCCTGATTGCACTGGCACTCTTCTATCTCTTCTTCCTGGCAGTGATTATCATGCTCGCTATATACGATTTTCAGGGAGGAACATAAGTAAATGATCCACTTGACTTTTTTCTTTTTCTTTACTTAACTTCATTTCATTTCACTTATCCTTTCTTGTCTTGCTTACTTTCTTGTTTTGCTTGCTTTTGCTTGCTCACTTCCCTTCATTCGATATTCCTTCTTTTTTTCTGTCTTTTCTTTTCCAAAGTAGCACGATTTATGCATTTTATTTCTAACGATCACCAGTAACGCTATTTAGGCCAAATTACAGGTTTTAAATTTCTAACGATCACAGGAGAGCTTATTTCAGAATTTTGATGCGAAAATGGACGTTTAACTTATGTTTTCAACAAAATAAGGTTTCTGGTGATCGTTAGAATTCCAAAAGGACTTATATTGCTCAAATAAGCTCCGCTGAGATCGTTAGAATAAATGTTCGATATGTTCTCGAGTCGTCCTTAAAGCGTTGTTGATGCGTTATTGATGTGTTGTTGTGTTTTTGAAGCGTTCTTGATGCGCTCTTGTGTGTTGATGTATTTCGTTATGTTTGCACCGCGTGCTTCTCCTGAAGTGTGGTGCAATGAGTTTGGCGAATCAAGATGACCCAGCCGTGTGGCCAGGCCTACATACTTGTGGCCTTCTTAAAGCGCTCTTAAAGCGCTCTTAATGCGTTCTTAATACGTACTTAATACGTACTTTATGCGTACTTTATGCGTACTTTATGCGTTCCTGATGCATTCTTGATGCCTTTTCTATGCGTCCTATTCTTCCACCCCACCTCCAAAAGTGCAATGTGCAACTTTAAGGCTGGTGTAAGGTATTTTATTTTCTCAATTCTTATCTCAGTTCTTTCTCGATTTATATCACAATTCTTATCCCCGCTCTTCTTCAGCTCTTCTTCAATTCTTATCCCTGCTCTTCTCTCGATTCTTCTCTCAGTTCTTCTTCAATTCTTCTCCAACCTCCAATCTTTCTGAGTTCTTCTCTCGGTTCTTTCTGAGTTCTGTTCTTTCTGAGTTCTTTTTTCAGTGTTTTTCCCCGTTCTCTCCCACATACACCGTGCACATTTGTAATCCTTCATACAATTCGTTTATACTTAGTTTGACCACAAAGTCAATTCAAGAACTCAAGAGTTCCCAGTGAGGTGAACATACCCTTAATGAACCCGATCCATGGGATGAATGAAAAAAGAAAACTGGTCATCACCACAGCGCTCAAGCTGTTTTCGGCCAAGGGCAGCGCAGCAACCTCCATGCAGGAGATTGCCGAATTATGTGGGATGTCCAAAGGCAGCTTATATCTGATGTTCAAATCCAAAGAGGAACTGGAAGCCAGTACATTAGAGTGCTGTGTGTACATTCTTATGGACGAGATGTCCCAGATTGAACATGAAAGCAGCCTGACCTCCAGAGAACGGCTACATAAACAGATTGAGGTGCTGCTAACGCATGTCGCGGAATTGAAGGAATTTTTACGTGTCCAGCTACGCAGCATGATGATGGATGATGAACAACAGCGCAAAGAGCACTGTACCCCTCAGCAAAGAGATATTGAGATCCGTACGTTGCATTGGTTCAAAAGCAAACTGGAAGATCTGTACGGCCCCGAGATTGAGCCTTATACGATTGATCTTATCCTGCTGACACATGGACTTTTCCTGTCGTACGTCAAAATCTGGTTTACCGAAATGCCTTCCCTTACGGTCAATAAGATGGCTACACATCTTTTGCAGATGATGGATTATGCAGCACAGGGTTGCCTCCAGCATCGGCCTGAACCTCTGATTCCACTGGATCAGTGGCCTGCCTGGATTGCTGAGCCCCAACCAGATGCAACCATGCTCCGGCATCCCGTCCATA
>Ga0105246_10000315_pt1 | contig 25642 bp, 22 predicted proteins | sample KBSM64metaG_FD_99694 | JGI IMG/M metagenome (GOLD analysis project Ga0105246, IMG submission 99694) | Miscanthus rhizosphere microbial communities from Kellogg Biological Station, Michigan, USA - KBS M6-4 metaG | ecosystem: Host-associated > Plants > Roots > Rhizosphere > Soil | place... | reverse complement strand
TCGCCCGCCGGATCGCGTCGACCAGCGATTCCTTGCAGCCGTAGAGGTTGTCGAACTTCGACTGGGTGACGCGGGCGTGCACGTTGATCGCCAGGAACGGCAGCTGCCCCTGCTTGGCCAGGCTGTACAGCCGGTGGACGCCGGTGGTCGTTTCCTCCGAAACGCCATGAATAGCCTTGACCGTCTGCGTCAGGTAACCCGGCTTGCGCTTGAGGAAATCCTTGAGTGCGCGGACGAACTCGATCTCTTCGGCATTGGTCGGCTCGAACAGGTCCTCGCCGGCTTCGACGCGAGCGCCCCATAGCGCGAACATCGTCGCGTCGCCGCCATCGTCGAGGATCATGTTGCAGGTCTCGTCGTCGCCCCAGTCGAAGATCTTGCCGACGTAGTCCCAGTACTCGGCAAGGCTCTCGCCCTTGATCGCGAAAGTCGGGATGCCCGCGGCGGCCATCGCCGCGGCGGCGTGGTCCTGCGTCGAGAAGATGTTGCAGGTGGCCCAGCGCAGTTCCGCGCCCAAGGCCTGCAGCGTCTCCATCAGCACCGCGGTCTGGATCGTCATGTGCAGCGAACCGGTGATCTTCGCGCTCTTCAAGGGCTGCGACGCGCCGAATTCCTCTCGTGTGGCCATCAGGCCGGGCATCTCGGTTTCGGCGATGGCGATCTCGTCGCGCCCGAACTGGGCGAGGGAAATGTCTTTCACGATGTAGTCGTGCTCGAGGACGGCGGTGGCCACGGGCTGTTCTCCTGCGAAGTGGTGGGAGGCGAGCCGGGGCTCCATGCGTCGCCAGATGCGGCGCTCATATACGCTGCGGCGCCCCCGCGGCAAGCCCAAGCGGCCATTGCAAGCGCATCGCGAAAGTCTATCTAGCCCGCTGGACGGACAGGAAGGAACATACGAGATGACGATAGCCAAGGGCGACAAGCTGCCGGACGTGACGCTGGTCAAGGCGACTCCCGAAGGGCCGCAGAAGGTCCAGTCGGGGGAATACTTCAAGGGCAAGAAGGTCGCGCTGTTCTCGGTGCCGGGCGCCTTCACCCCGACTTGTTCGGCCAAGCACCTGCCGGGCTTCGTTGACAAGGCGAGCGAGCTCAAGGCCAAGGGCGTCGACGAGATCGTCGGCACCGCGGTCAACGACGCGTTCGTGCTACAGGCGTGGAACAAGGCCAACGGTTCCGACGACATCACCATGCTGGCCGACGGCAACGGCGACTTCGCCGAAGCGCTCGGCCTGACGATGGACGGCAGCGGCTTCGGCCTGGGCAAGCGCGGCCAGCGCTTCTCGATGATCGTCGACGACGGCGTAGTCGAAGAATTGAACGTCGAAGCGCCGGGGGATTTCAACGTTTCCAGCGCGGAGCACATGCTCGGTCAGCTTTGAGCATCAGGCGGGCAAACGAAAAGGGGCGCCGGTCGCGAGACCGGCGCCCCTTTTTGTTTGTCCTGCCGCTACTCCTTGGGCGGATGGATCGGGATTTGCGTATCTTCGCCCGCAACCTCGTCTACCACTTCAACGATTCCGCGGCCCAAGTGGCTGCGGCCACGGCTGTAGAGGAAGTATATCACGAGCCCGCCTGCCCCCCATTCGGGCAGAAACTTCATCGCTGTGCTCGGCAGGTTCAGGAACAGAAATATGCATCCGGCAATCGTCAGCGGAGCGATGAGCCAAACAGCGGGCGTTCGAAAGCTGCGCGGGCGACCCGGATCTCTAACTCGCAGTACAAGGACCGCTATCGCCACCATAAGGAAGGCGTATAGCGTCCCGGCGTTCGAGATGTCGGCCAGTTTGCCCACGGGGAAGAACGCCGCCGCCACCGCCACGCCAATGCCGGTGATCATGGTCACGACGTGAGGCGTGCGGAACCGCGGGTGCACACGACTTAGTACTTCCGGAAGCAAACCGTCGCGGCTCATTACAAAGAAGATGCGGGTCTGGCCGAAGATCAGCACAAGCACCACCGACGGCAATGCCAAAATGGCGGCAATACCTACAAACCTGCCAACTCCAGAAAATCCGAGCACACGAAGGACATGCGCTAGCGGTTCGTTCGAGCAGACCAGCGCTTGCGCGTATTCAGGCATAGCGCATTGCCGTGCCAGCTCCGGCGAGCCTGTCTCGAGCGGCACGCCCCCCAAACCCATTAAGGGGTCGCCGCCGATGGTGCCTATCGCGCCAGCGGCCACCAGAATATAGAAAACGGTGCAGAACAGCAGCGAACCCACGAGTCCGATTGGCACGTTGCGTTGGGGGTTCTTCGTCTCCTCCGCCGCAGTCGAAACGGCATCGAAGCCAACATAGGCGAAGAACATGGTCGCCGCCGCGCCAACCGCACCAACACCGGTGCCGAATCCGCCGAACACGCCGGCCGGAAGGAACGGATTGAATCTGTCGGCGCTGAACTCGGAGCTTGTCAGCGTCAGGGCGATGAACGCGGTTAGCGCAGCCACCTTGATTAGCACCAGAACGGCATTGACCTTGGCGCTCTCACTGGTGCCGATGACCAACAGCCAGGTGACCAGCAGGGCGATGATAAACGCGGGCAAATTGATGAGTCCACCTTCGGCCCCGCCCAGGAAGAGGGGACCTGCACTAAGCCAGTGTGGCAACGATATCCCGAAGATGTCGTGCAGGATCGTACCTTGGAAATAGCCCGACCAGCCGACCGAAACCGCGCTGGCGGCGATCGCGTATTCCATGATCAGTGCCCAGCCGACGGTCCAGGCGAAGAACTCGCCAACCGTCGCGTAGGTATAAGTGTAGGCGCTGCCCGCCACCGGCACCATCGCGGCGATCTCGGCATAACACAGCGCGGCGACGATGCAGACCGCGCCGGCGATGGCGAAGGCCAGCATAAGCCCCGGACCGGCCTTCTGCGCCCCGACCGCGGTCAGCACGAAGATGCCCGTGCCGATCACGCAGCCGATGCCGAACAAGGTCAGCTGGAACCAGCCGAGCGTGCGCTTGAGCGATTTCTTCTCCGCCGTCGCGAGAATGGCGTCGAGCGGTTTGACGCGACTGAAAATCATGAGGTGTTTCCCTCTAGTCCCTGTGCAGGTGGCGGCAGAAGGCCCCCACCTCGTGCATGGCGCGGGAAGCTAGCGGGCTGACGGGGCATGACAAGCCTGAAACGCTTGGGCTTCCCCCGCTTTGTCCGCGCGCCTAAACACGCGCGCATGTCCACCACTTTCCAGCTCGACACCTCGACCAGCCGCGCCCATCCCACGCCGCAGCCGATGCGGCGGCTCACGGTGCCGGAAATCCAGCGGCGCAAGTTCGCCGGCAAGACCGAGCGGCCGCTGGTCATGCTGACGGCCTACACCGCTCGGCAGGCGCAATTGCTCGACGCGCATTGCGACATGCTGCTGGTCGGGGATTCGCTCGGCCAGGTGGTCTACGGCCTGCCTTCGACCCTGCAGGTCACGCTCGAGATGATGATCGCCCACGGCGCGGCGGTGGTGCGCGGCAGCTATCACAGCGTGGTGATCGTCGACATGCCGTTCGGCAGTTACGAGCAGAGCCCGGCCCAGGCCTATGCCTCAGCGGCGCGGGTGATGGCCGAAACCGGCTGCGCGGCGGTCAAGCTCGAAGGCGGCGCGGCGATGGCCGAGACGATCGCCTTCCTCGTCCAGCGCGGCATCCCGGTGATGGCCCACGTCGGGCTGACCCCGCAGGCAGTCAACGCGCTCGGCGGCTACGGTGCCCGCGGGCGCACCCAGCAGGAGCACGAGAAGATCGTCGCCGACGGCCAGGCGGTGCAGGACGCCGGCGCGTTTGCGGTGGTGATCGAAGGCGTCGTCGAGCCGATCGCTATCGCCCTCACCCAGGCTCTCGAAATTCCCACCATCGGCATCGGCGCCTCGGCCCAGTGCGACGGGCAGGTGCTGGTGACCGAAGACATGCTCGGCATGTTCGAACGCGTGCCGAGGTTCGTGAAGCGCTACGGCACGATCGCCGAGACGATCACCGCCGCCGCCGAGCTTTACGCGAGGGAAGTGCGCGAGCGGAGCTTTCCGGGGGCGGAGCAGGTCTACCTAGCGGAGTAGCGATCGGTTGCAGCGGCGAGCGCTCCGCCCCGAACAACCCCTAGTGCTGCGGCTCCCGGTGCGCCTTGGCCCAGTCGAGCGCGCCCTGCAGGGTGGTGACCCAGACCTCCTTGCGGTTGGCGACGAGCCAGGCGATCAGCTCGCGGTGCGCGGCGTCGGATACCTGGAGGTAATCGCCGGCAACGCCGTGGAACAGGTACACCGCCATGCCGCCTCCGGCTTCCGCCTCTTTGGCGAAGTCGATCAACTGCGCGCCCGTGACGTTTTCGTCGAACCCGCGCGAGGGGATGTGCATCGGATCGATCCGGCCGACATCGGCCCGGAGATCCTCGGGCGAGGTGTAGACCCCGCGCACGTAAGTCACCAGGGTCGCCGCTCTGAGCGCCTCGAGATAGTCGACGCCGCCGGCCATGCTCTGGCCGCACGGCGTCGCGAAACCGTGGGTCGGCTTGCCGTCGAGCGCGGTCAGGAGCACGTTCTGCTGCTCGATCTCCCGCAGCATGTTCGCCGGCGTATACGCCTCGGACGTATAGCGAGCGTCGGTGGACTCCTTGGAGGCGGGGCAAGGATGGAAGATGGTGTGGTTGGCGAGTTCGTGCCCCTCCGCGCCCACGGCGCGCCAGCGCGGAATGTCGGCCAGTTTGATGCCGGTGAGGAAGAAGGTCGCCTTGAATCCGGCCGCGTCGAGCACGGGCACGGCATGGTCGAGCTGGGAATCCAGCGCGTCGTCGTAGGTCAGCACGATGGCCGCCTTGGCCCCGCCCGGCCATTGGTTCGCCGATGCGGCCGGCACGCAGCAAACGAGGCTCAGCGCGAGCGCCAGAAGCGTCTTCATCATGATTTCCCCAGTCCGGTCAAACGCGGTGCGGTTCCGGCCTCGCTCAACCGCCGTTCACGCCCACGCCCCCCGCAGGCTCCGGATCCGTCGTCATTCCGTTCTTGAGCGCCTGAAGCAGGCCGGAATCCTTCAATGTTCCGGTGCTGCGGTCGATGATCGAGCCCGTATCCCACCACATCGGAACGACGCCACGTGTGACCGCCGCATACGTGTTATATTGCGCCCAGTAGTTGGTGTAGGTTTCGACGCCTTGTCCCGGCCCCGAGTTCTTGGGGTAGGCGCCAAATTCGCCCATGATCACCGGTACGCCCTTGTCCACGAAGGTGGTCTTCGCCTTGCCGAATTCCTGGCGTGAGTGGGCTTCGTTAGCCCAGGTCTCTACAGCCGAAAGATCGGTCGCCAAAGCGCCCCACTGCCAGATGTTCAGGTTCTGGTCGTTGATCGTGAAGTCAAACGGGTCATACCAGTGCATTTCAACCATCAGACGGTTGGAGATGGTATCGGTCGGAAGGTTCCCCTCGTTGCAGATTTCCGGCCCCCAATCGATGTTGGTTGCGTATAGCTGCACGACCAGGGAACGTGAGGCGTTGTTCCCGCCAGTGGCGCGAACCGCGTCCACAAAGGTCTGGTTGAAGCCCGACTGCACCGCGCAATTCTCGGCCGTGGGCGCAGTCCAGACATTGGGCATGTGGATTTCATTGGTCCCTGCAAAGAGCAGGTGGTTGTCATAGTCTTTGAAATAGTCCGCGATCTGGGTCCAGAAGGACTTCATCGTGGCGTTCGCGGCCGCCTTGTGTGCGTTGTCGGGAATCGGGAATGAGTCGTGATGAATGTTGATGATCACGTAGAGGCCCGCGTTGCGCGCATAGTCGACCACCTCCTTGACTCGGGCGAGCCAGAATGGCGCGATCTTGCCGCTGGCATCGGCATACTGCTCCCAACTGACCGGGATGCGCACGCTCTTGAAGCCGGCCGAAGCGTAAGCATTGAAAATAGCCTGATTCGCCGCGGGATTGCCCCACACCGTCTCCTTCGAATCAGAATAGGGAGGGGTATCCCACGTATCCAGGGCTTCGAGCGTATTCCCCAGGTTGATGCCCGGGGCCATCGCCACGACGACCTGGGCAGGTGTGCCGATGGACGGCAAAGCCGCGGGGGTTGGCGTTGGGCTCGGCACTGGGCTTGGGGCTGGGGTCGGAGCCGGCGTGGAAGTCCCGCCGCCACCGCCGCATGCGCTCAGGCCCAAGGCCAGGACGGCAGTGAGAATCATGCGTCCCTGCGCGCGCGTGCCAAAGTTCATTCAAAACCCTCCCAAAAAATTCGCTGAGCGCGGCCAATCGCTAATAAATCATATTTATTAGCGACAGACGCGACGGCCGGCAATTCCTCAATGCGGGGTGCTCGACGTGGAGTGAGCGGGCGAAGGCCTCCACTGCCTCCGACTCCTGCCGAAAGCGCTTTCCTACATCGTGCGGTTCGTGCCACGAGAGGACATGAACGAAGCTTGCCTGGCAGCCTTTACGCTTATCCCCTCCTGCCCGCGGCACCCGTGTGACCTTCACCTCTTGGCGAGCGCCTGATGCTTCGCAATTTCGGCGGATCGATCGTATTCGCGCTCGTCGGCCTCGGGCTCGCCGCGTGGTACGGCTGGTCCGAGACGCATTCCGCGCAGGCGATGCTGCAGGCGGTGTGGATCGTGCTGGTGCTGTCGGTGCTCGAGGTTTCGCTCAGCTTCGACAACGCGGTGGTCAACGCCACCGTGCTCAAGGACATGGACCCGGTCTGGCAGCGGCGCTTCCTCACTTGGGGCATGGCCATCGCGGTGTTCGGCATGCGGGTGGCCTTCCCGCTTGCGATCGTAGCCATCGCCGCCGGGATCGGTCCGTTCGACGCCGTGCGGCTGTCGCTGCAGAGCCCGCAAGAATACGAGCGGATCGTCTCCTCCGCCCATGTCAGCATCGCCGGCTTCGGCGGCGCGTTTCTGTGCCTGGTCGGCTCGAAGTTCTTTTTCGACCGCGAGAAAAACCTGCACTGGATCACCGCGGTCGAGGCGCAGCTTGCGCGATTCTCGCATATCCCCTCGGTGGAGATCGCACTGCTGCTGATGACGATGTTCGCGATTTCGCTGGTGCTGCCCGAAGCCGAAGCGCTGCCGTTTCTAGGCGCCGGAATGATGGGCATCGTCGTGTTCGTCGCCGTCGAAGGGATCAGCCGCTACCTTGAGCTGCGCGAAGAGGCGGCGCAGGCGCGGGGTGTCATCATCACATCGGGTCTCGGCGGGTTCCTCTACCTCAATGTGCTCGACGCGTCGTTCAGCTTTGACGGGGTGATCGGCGCCTTCGCGCTGTCGAACAACATGATCATCATCGCCATCGGCCTCTCGGTCGGCGCCATGTTCGTCCGTTCGTTGACGATCATGCTGGTGCGCAAGGGCACGCTGGCCGAGTACCTCTATCTCGAGCACGGGGCTTTTTGGGCTATTCTCGCCCTAGGCGTGATCATGCTGCTGTCCGCCCGCTACGAGATACCCGAGGCTGTCACCGGGCTGATCGGCGCGGTGATGATCGGCGTGTCGTTCGCATGGTCGGTGGCCTACAACCGGCGCGACGCTAGGTCCGGCTGAGGCGCGTCGCCAGCGGGGCCGAAAGGACTAGCTGCAGCAGGTGGTAGACGAGCACCGGCAGCAGCACGAGCCCAGCGGTGGCGGGGCCGAACAGCACGCTGGCCAGCGGGGCCCCCATCGCAATGCTTTTCTGCGCGCCCGAATAAAGCAGCGCGATGCGGTCGCCGCGCGCCAGCCGGGCGAGGCCCCCGACGAGCCAGGCGCCGGCGAAGGCGAACGTCAGGAGGGCGAGCACGGCGGCGATGAGCACGGCCCACTCGCCGGGCCCGACCAAGGTCCACAGCCCTTCCCGCACCGCGCCCGAGAAGGCGACGTAGACGGGGATGGCGATAGAGATGCGGTCCATCCACACGGCAAGTTCGCGGTGCTCGCGGACCAGGTGCCCGAAGCGGCCCTGCGCTGCCTGGCCGATGAGGAAGGGCAGAAGCAGGATCAGCGCGACCTTCTCGAGCCCGCCAAGATCGAACGCCGCCTCCCGGCTCCCCGCCATCACAGAGAACAGGGGCGCGGTGACCACGACCCCGAGAATGTTGAGCAGCGCCGCGGCGACCACCGAGTGAGCGACGTTGCCGCCGGCGAGCGAGCAGTAGGCGGTCGCCGATTGCACCGTCGAGGGCAGCGTACCGAGGTACAGGAAACCAAGCGCCACCAGCGGCGGCAGCGACGGCGCGACTAGCAGCGACAGGCCCCACCCGGCGAGCGCCATCGCCCCAAAGCACCACAGGACCAGCGGAAGGAGGAAGCGAAGGTTGCCGATTCCGCGGATCACCTCGGCCCGCGGCAGACGCAGCCCGTTGAGCAGGAAGAGAAGGAACACTGCGGCGTTCGACACACCTTGCGCCACGCCGCGCCAGCGATCGGAAACCGGCAGCACCGAAGCGAGCACGATCGCCACGAGCAGCAGCCGCACGAGCGGGTCGATTCGTCTCAGCGGCATAGCTGGGCGAGTGCCCGCCGCGGCGACGGCTGTCCAGTCTCAGCGCAGCGCCAGCGCCGGCTCGCTACCAAGCGCACGAGCCTTGGCGAGCATGATCTGCGCGCCGTCCGGCCGGCTGGTCGCAAGCGTCGCCGCCAGCACGCTGGTCGCGCGCGGGCTGCCCCGCTGAAGTGCGTAGGCCCGGCGCGCGTTGGCCAGGGCGCGGGGGCCGTCACCGAGATGCAACTGAGCCTCGGCGAGGTCGGCGATCAGCCGCGGGTCGCCCGCCCCGGCCGTCAACCCCGCGGCGTGGCCGAGTAGCACGGCAGCGTGCCGCCAGTCGCCGTCCGCCGCGGCCGCCCGTCCGAGCAGCGCCGCTATCGCGCGGTCTTGCGGATGCTGCGTGAGGTAGGCGGCAAGCTCGGCCTCGGCGAGGTCGCCGCGGCCCAGCCGCGTCTCGGCGGCAGCGGTCCGTTCGGCCAGGGCGCCAGTCCAGCGGACCCGCGCGGCCGAGCGATAGAACGCCAGCGCGCCCGCCGCGTCGCCGCTCAGAAACGCCGCATCGCCCGAGAGAACGTCGATGTCGGACGAGTTCGCAAAACGCTGGCGCAACTTAACGGCATATGTGGCCGCCTCGTCCGTGCGCCCTTCCGCCAGCAGCTTGCGCAACGTGGGCACGGCGACATCTGCGGCGGTCGGATCGCCGCCCGGCCGATGGACCGCCAGTTCGCCTGCCTCGGACGGAAGCAGTGGACCGATCGCGATGTCGGATCCGTGCGCGGCCCGATCGAGGAACGGTGCGGCCAGATCGCGCCGGTCGAGTTGTTCATAGGCCCGGCCGACCAGCATCAACAAATAGGGCGAAGTATCAGGCCGCCCCGCCCTTTCGGCAAAGCGGGCGATCACCTCGCTCGCGTCTCCGTCCGCCAGCAGCGCCCGAGCGAGCAGGCACCGGGCGGTCTCGTTGTCGGGCTGCAGCGCCACCAGCTTGTCGAACCGCTCGACCGCCAGCGCGGTGCTGTCCGCGCGGTACTCGAGAACTCCTGCGACGAGCATTCCTGCCGGGGTATCGTCGTAAGCACCCCCGGTGCTCCACAGGAGCCGGCGAGCCAGCTCGTCCTGCCCTGCACGAGCGGCAAGGACGGCCTGGAGGAAGTAAGCGCGCGGGTCGGTGCGGTCGATCTTGACCATCGCCCGGGCGACGCCGAGCATGTCGCGGTAACGGCCCAGATCGCCCAGCGTCCCGGCATATTCGCCGAGCACGTCGAGGTCCTTGGGCGCCCGCTGCGCCGCGCGTGCCAACCATGGCAAGGCGGCGACCAATCCCCGCGCATCGCGCACCAGCTCCGCCTGAAATTTGAGCGCTTGCGGCTCGTCGGCGTCGATCGCCAGCGCGCGCTTGACCGCGTCGGCGGCGAGGTGCTGTTCGCCGGCCCGATAGCGTAAACGGCCGATGTCCACCCACAGCCGTGCGTCCGGCCGATCCGCTGCCAGCGCCCGGTCAAACGCCGCGGCGGCTTCGGCAAAATGGCCCGCTCCGAGCTCCAGCCGACCGAGCGCATGAAAGCCGCGCTGGGCGCTCGCCGCATCGAACCGCGCGGGTGCCAGCCATTGCCGTGCCTCGTCGGGATCGTCCTGTAGCAGCGCCGCTTCGCCGAGGTAGGCGTCGACGGCTGCGTGCGGCTTGCCGGCATCGAGTGCCCGGCGCGCTGCGACTTCGGCGGCGATCCCGTCGCCGCGTTCGATCGCTACAGCCGCGTCCGCCAGCGCATCGCCGCGCCCGCCTGCCAAGGCAGGGAGCGCCGGCAGGACAAACAAGACTGCCAGCAGCGCCTTGTCAGGCCTGAAGGTCATAATGCTTGAGCAGATCGTACAGCGTCGGTCGGCTGATCCCGAGCAGCTTGGCGGTGTTCGAGATGTTGCCTTCGCTGCGCGCCAGGGCATGGCGGATCATCTTGCGGTCGGCCTGCTCGCGTGCGCTCTTGAGGTTGAGTGCTTCGGCCTCGCTCCCTTCGGCGTGGTCGAGGTCGAGATCCTCGGCACAGACCAGCTTGCCGTCGGCCATGATCACCGCTCGCTTCACCCGATTCTCAAGCTCCCGCACGTTGCCCGGCCACGGCCAACCGTCGATTGCCGCCAACGCATCGGGCGCAAAGCCCTTGACCTGCGGGTTCATCTCGGCGGCGAAGCGGTTGAGGAAACCTTTCGCCAATAGTGTCGCGTCGCCAGGTCGCTCCGCCAGGCTCGGGATCTTCACGACGATCTCGGCCAAGCGGTAGAAAAGATCCTCGCGGAAGCGCGCGTCGGCGATCATCGCCTCGAGGTCCTGGTGCGTCGCGCAAACGATGCGGGTGTCGACAGCGATGTGCTGGCGCCCACCGATGCGCTCGATCGTCCTCTCCTGCAGGAAGCGTAACAGCTTGACCTGTAGTGACAGCGGAATGTCGCCGACCTCGTCGAGGAACAGCGTGCCGCCATCGGCCAGTTCGATCTTGCCCTCGGTGGTTTTGACGGCGCCGGTGAAGGCGCCCTTCTCGTGGCCGAACAGCTCGCTCTCGAGCAGAGTCTCCGGAATCGCCGCGCAGTTGATGGCGACGAACTTGCCGCTCCTGCGGTCGCTGGCTTCGTGGAGCCCGCGCGCGAGCAACTCCTTGCCGGTGCCGCTCGCGCCGAGCAGCATCACCGAAACCTTCGTGTTCGCGACGCGCTCTATCGTGCGCGCAACGCGAATCATCTCCGGCGCCGCGGTAATCAGGGCACCGAGCACGCGATTGCCCTCGCCCGCCTTGTCGGCGAGAATCCGGTTTTCGGCCTCGATCCGATGGAGATTGAGCGCGCGGCGCACGATCAGGCCGAGCTGCTCGATATCGACCGGCTTTTGGTAGAAGTCGTAGGCTCCGCGCTCGATCGCCATGAGCGCGCTTTGGCGGGCCCCGTGACCGCTGGCGATGATCACCTTGGTGTCGGGCTTAAGCGCCATGATCTCGTCGAGCACGGCGAAGCCTTCGCTGGTCCCGTCGGGATCTGGCGGCAGCCCGAGATCGAGCGTCACCACCGGCGGCTCCTCACTGCGCAATGCAGCGATCGCGCTCGCCCGGTCGCCGACGATGACGACGTCGAAATCGTCGTATGCCCACTTGAGCTGCGCCTGCAGGCCAGCGTCGTCCTCGACGATGAGGAGCTTGGGTTTCAATTCGGGCATCACGTCACCTTTTCTTTCGTTTCCCGCATCGTCCGGATGAGCTCGGCAGCTTCCGCCAACGGCAAGTGGACGACAAAGCGGCTACCGAGGCCCTCGTGGCTCTCGACCTCGAGCCGTCCGCCCATGGCGCGCACGATCTCCCGAGCCTCGAAGGCGCCGATACCGAAGCCGCCCGGTTTCGACGAATGGAACGGCTTGAACAGCTGCGAACGGACGAACTCGGCGGTCATACCGGGCCCGGAATCGCTCACCTCGATGGTGACTTCGTTGCCTTCGCGGCGGGCCAGCAGCAGCACCGGCTGGCTCTCGCGGCTGACCTCCACGGCATTCTGCACCAGATGGATCAGCGCCTGCTCGAGCGCCTCGGACTGCGCCAGCACCGTGCAATCCGTCACATCGATCAACGTCACCGGGTGCTGTGCCCGATAACGCTCGGCGACCCTCCGCAGCAGCGGCGCCACGTCGACGTAATCCACGGGTTCGCGTCCCTGCGCGCCATATCGGCTTAGCCGGGCGAGCAACGTGTTGAGCTTGTCGCTGCTGTTTGTCAGCGTCAGCAGCATGTCGGCGCGAAATTCGGGGTTTTCGGCGTGTTTCTCAGCGTTGCGCGCGAGCAAGGCGAGTTGGCTGGCGAGGTTCTTTATGTCGTGCATCACGAACGCGATCCGGCGATTGAACTCGTCGAAGCGCTGCGCCTCGCCGAGCGCGTCTTGGCTCGCCTGTTCGGCAAGGTAGCTGGCCAGCTGCCGGCCGACCACCCGCAACAGGTCGAAGTCCTCCCAGTCAAGCTTGCGCCCTTGGGGCGGACGCGCCAGCACGACCACCCCAAGCAAGCGTTCGTAATGCATCAGGGGCACCATGGCCCACGCGTCCGCCTGCGCGGTGATCCACGTTGGAACGGCCGATACCGGCACCCCTTCGCAACTGGCTGCGCGCCACTGGTCGAGGTCGATGATGAACTCGGACTCGGCGAAGAAACGCGCGCCGTCGTCGTCGAGTGCCAGTGCCGGGACCTGCGGGCCGGGCCACTGCCAGCGCGCTTCCAGCGTCAGCCCGGCCACCTCCGCGGGCGTGAGCAGCATCCCGCCCGGGCTGTCGGTGACGTCGGCAACGGCCTGCACCACGCGCTCGGGCAGCGGCAGGGCGCCCGGGCCCGCACGGCCCATGGTGCGCGTGAACCGCAGCCACTCTTCGCGATAGTCATAGCGATGGCGGAACAAGTGCTTCGTCGTGGTCACCCGCAACCAGCCACGTAGCCGGCGCGACGGCAGGACGATCAGTGCGAGCGCGCTGGCCAGCGCCAGGAACGCGATTTGCACCAGGCGCAGGAAATCTCCGCCGATCATCGCAAGGCCTCGAAATGCGACGAACATGACCAGGAAATACGCACCGATGAGCAGCAGGGAGAATGACTGGAAAGCGAACGAGCGCGATGGCCCGAAGGTTTGTTGCCGATCCTTTGCTATGGCGCCGAGCGCCAGCAGCGTGACCATCGCCAGCGGTACGCCGCCGCGCAACGCGTCGAGGGCCACGGGAACGCCATTGCCCAGGTACGCAGTGGTGAAGTAGTTGAGGTCGTAGGCCCACAGCACGACCAAGGAGGCGGCGGGCCAACGCAGGCTGACGCGCCCGGGCGACGATGCGCCGACGTAGAGGTTGTGGACCAGCACCAGCGCGCCCGCGCAGAACAGCAGACGGAAGGCAATCGCAACGTGTTGCAGCGCGTCGCCCGCGATCGCCGTCTCCGCACCCGCGACCGCCAGGACGATAGCGATCTGCAAGAGCCCGACGAAGGCGAGCGCCGCCACCACCGGCCGGATCGGCGCTAGGCTAGCGTGACGGCCGTCCTGCACGAACAGGCGATAAAGCGTCCACAGCCAGGCCAGGCTGGCCGCGCTGTACAACAACTGCGCCGGAACGGCCGCAACGCCGTAAGCCAGCAGCGAGATCGTCCAGAGCGCGGTCAGCGACAGCGCTACGGCAATCGTCCCCGAGGCGGCGCCCAACCGCGTCCGCTGCGTCGTTAGCCAGGCTGCCAGCACCAGGGCGCCGATCGCCGACAGGAAATAACCCGAGAGCATGAGCCCGCTCATCGCGCGCCCTCCGGCCACAGGATCACGCGCAGCGTCTGCAGCATAATCAACAGGTCGAGGAAAGGTGTGTAGTTTTTGGCGTAATAGAGGTCGTATTCCAGCTTGGCGCGGGCATCCTCTATAGAGGCGCCATAGGGATAGTTGATCTGTGCCCAGCCGGTGATCCCCGGTTTGACCATGTGCCGTTCCGCATAGAACGGCAACTTGTCCTCAAGATCGTCGACGAACGTCGGCACCTCGGGACGGGGGCCGACGAAACTCATTCGTCCCGTCAGCACGCTCCAGGTCTGCGGCAACTCGTCGATCCGCAACTTGCGGATGAGCCTGCCCAGGCGCGTGACGCGCGGATCGTCCTTCTGGGCCCACTTGGCGCCGTCCCTCTCCGCGTCGGTTCGCATCGAGCGCAATTTGATCAGTTCGAATGGCTCGCCATACAGGCCGACACGGCACTGACGGAAAAAGGCAGGCCCCCGGCTGTCGAGCTTCACCAGTACCGCAAACAGCGCGATCACCGGAAACGTCAGGAGGAGCAGAAGCCCGCTGGCGACGATGTCGAACGAACGCTTGGCCAGGCTAGAGACCATCCGCCCCGAGGAGAAACCGTCGGAGAAAATCAGCCAGCTTGGGTTGAGCGTGTCGAGGTCGACGCATCCGGTCTCGCGCTCCATGAAGCTGGAGAAGTCGTTGACGTGGACACCTGCCGTCTTGATTCGGAGCAGGTCCTTGAGGGGCAGAGAATTGCGCCGTTCTTCCAGCGCCAGGACCACCTCGCTGGCGCCGAGATCGCGGACGTGCTGTGACAGGTCGGCGATCTCGGCGCGCGGAACCGCCCCGGCGACCGCTTGCTGTCCGGGGTTTATTGCGACGTAGCCGACGACGACGAATCCGCTCTCCGGCCGCTCCGCCAGCCGACCGATCCGCGCCGCGCGGGCTCCGGCGCCCAGCACCAGGACCCGGCGGCGGAACGCCGCGGCGCCAAGGATGCCGCCGACCACCAACCGGTTCACCATCAGCAGCACGATCGTCAGAAACATCGCGTAGAACAGCGTCGATCGCCAGAACGTATGCCCTTGGAGCACGAAGGCGATGACCGCGAACAGGAGGACGGCCAGGCTGACGCCTACCAGCAAGCGCGCGCCTGCAAAGCGCATCGAGCGCAGTGCGTCGGGCCCGAACACGCCCACGGCGATCAGCGCGCTCTGAGTGACCGCCGCAAAGGCCAGCAGCATCGGCAGGCGCGCCAGGCGAGAACCAGGATCCATGCCAATCTGGCCAGCGCGCAGCACCCACGCGAGGTCGCCCGCCGAGAGCAGCAGCACAAAATCGAACAGCCCGAGCAGCAGTACCGCGTGCGGGACATAGTGCTTGAAGAGACGAATCATCGCTCCTACCGGCGCCGCCCGCGCACAGTCGCGAGCGCCCCCGGATTACGCCGGACAGATGAAATGTCGGTAAATTTTACAACCGCTCACAAACTTTGGGGAAACCGCGGGTTTCCATCGACCTAGTGCGTGTTCTTGGCCGCCTCCTGCGCTGCGTCGCCAGCCTGCTGGGCGGCATCGCCGACCTGGTTCGCGGCATTGGCGATCGCGTTGTCCTTGTTCGCCTCGGCGCCGCCAAACCTGTTGAAGGCCCACACGCCGACGACCAGTGCGACAATGATCAGCAGGGCGATGAGAAAGAGCCCGCCGCCTCCCGAACGTGCGCCGTCGGCAATGACGGTGGTGTGAGTATGGGTATCGCCGTCCGGCGACTGCACTTCGGTGATGCGTTCTTCGGCCATCGTTCCATTCCTCTCCTCTGAGGTTGGCTGCGAAACGCCCTGCTTACCCGCGAAGTTCCCCCGGGGCCGACTTCCGCCTTGTCCTCCGGGCACGCCATCTGCCATGGAACGGCCATGCGCGACCGCTATCTCGCCGACGTACCCGACGTTGCCGCCGAGTTGGCGGCGCTGCGGCAGAGGCTGGATGCGCTTGAAACTCGCGCGCAGTCGGCAGAGGATCACCTGGCGGTCGCTAACCTTCAGCGGGCCTACGGCTACTACGTCGACAAGAGCCTGTGGGAACATGTCGCCGACTTGTTCGCACGCGACGCCGTGCTCGAGATCAACGGCCGTGGGCGCTTCATGGGACACGAGCGAATCCGCGAATACATGCGCCATTTCGGCCCGCCGAAACGCGGGCTGCTGATGAACCATATGCAGCTGCAGCCGGTCATCCACGTCGATCCGGACGGCCGCCATGCTCACGCCCGGGTGCGTGCGCTGATGATGGTCGGGCAAATGGGCGACCACGCGATGTGGGGCGAAGCGCTCTACGAGAACGAATACGTCAAGGAAGATGGCGTGTGGAAGATCGCCCGGCTCAAGGCCTGGCAAGTGCTCTACACTCCTTACGACAAGGGTTGGGGCGAGGAAGCGAGCCCGCTTTTGAGCGAATTTGGAGATTTCCCGCCCGACGAGCCGATCGAGCCCTATCCGGTCTTTCCCGATTACTTCTGCCCGCCCTTTCACTACCGCAACCCGGTGAGCGGGCGCGAATGACGGTCACAGCCCGTAGCTGACGACCAGCGCCGTCGATAGCGCCGCTACCATGATCGCCACCAGCGGCAAGCCCGTGCGCAGGTAATCGCCGAAAGTGTAGCCGCCCTCGCCCATGATCAGGATGTTGGTCTGGTAGGCGATCGGCGTAGCGTAGCCGAGGTTGCAGCCAAACATCACCGCGAGCACGACCGGCTCCGCCGGCAGGCCGAGCCGAGCCGCGATGGAAAACGCGATCGGCGTGCCGACGGTGGCAGCGGTCGTATGCGAGGCCAAGTTGGTCAACAGCGTGGCGAACAGCATCACCACCGCCAGCACCCCGGCCGGCGGCATGGCTTGCAGCGCCAGCGCGACCGCTTGGCCGAGCCAGGCCGCCGCGCCCGTCTCGAGCACCAGCCGGCCGATGGCGATATTGGCCGCAATGAGCACGATGACTTGAGCGGAGAGCGCCCTACCTACCCTGTCGAACTTCAGGCAGCCGGTGAGGAACATCAGGATCGCCCCGCCCAGCGCCGCGATCGCGATCGGCAGCAGCCCGATGGAAGCCAACCCTACCGACCCGAGCATGATGCCCGCCGCCAGCAGTGCCTTGGACCGGCGTGGAACCTCGCGGGCGCCTTCAAGCTGCAGCAGGCTGTCGGTCGCGGCGAAATCCTGTAGGGCGGAGGGAACGCCCATCGCCAGCAACACGTCACCTTCGCCGAGCTGCAAGTCGCCGGCGGACCCTTGGGGCTGGGGGGCGAGCAACCGTTCGGGTTTGTGAATTCCCAGCACCGCGACGCCATGCAGATCGCCGATTCCTGACGTCGCCAACGTGCGGCCGATCAGTCGCGAATCCGCCGTGACGACCATCTCGACCGCCTGGACGTCTTCGCTAGTTCGCGCGGCCGTGCTCCGGATGCGCTCCACCAACCAGTCGGGGGCGACATGCCCTTTGAGGGCTAGCAGGGCATCCTCGAGCGCGTCGTGAGTGCCTGAAATGTGCAACCGGTGCCCAGCCTCGAAGGGGCCCGCCGGTCGTTCCTCGAATCGGAAGTCGGTCGGCAGCTTGCCGACCACCTCGTCGAAATGCTTGCCGACCAGCGCTCCCTCCGGAACGACCCGGAGCCGCGCATGGAAGCGGCGCGCCGCCTGCGCGCCTTGCGGGCTGTTATCGCGCAGCAATCGCGGCATCGCGAGCCACAGGTACGGGAAGGCGACCAGCGTCGCGGCAAGCACGATCGGGGTGAAATGGAACACGCTCATCGGCCGCATCCCGAGGTCACGCGCGATCGAGACGACGAGAATGTTGGTCGATGTGCCGATCGTCGTCGCCATTCCGCCGATCATCACCGCGGCGTTCAACGGGATCAACGTCTTCGATGCCGGCAGTCCGCCACGCGTGGCCATGGCCACGAAGATCGGCATCAGCAGCACGACGACGGTAGTGTCGTTGACGCCCATCGACAGGACGACAGCGGCGGCCAGCGACAGGAGCAGACCCAGTTGCTGATTGACCTTGAAAACCCGTTCGAGCAGCCGCGCGGCTGGATCGAGCGCGCCGGTGACGACGAGCGCCCGGCCCATCACCATCAGCGCGCAGATCGTGATCAGCGCATAATGCCCGAAGCCGGAGAAGGCTAGCTCCAGGCCGTCTGTCGGCTCGGTGTGCGGCAGCGGAAAGAAATACAGGCCGACGGCAATAGCCGCGATGGTCAGCAGGGAGACGATTTCCGTCCCCAGTCGGCCACGTGCGTACGCCACGAACATCGCCAGCGTGACCAGCATCGCGGCAATCGCGTGGAAGGATGGCGCTTCGATCATCGCGCTGGGGCGAGGCGGACGGTGCTGGTGCCCCTGGCCCGAGTCGAACGGGCACTTCCGAAGAAACTCGATTTTGAGTCGAGCGCGTCTACCAATTCCGCCACAGGGGCTCCGTCCGCTGGCCCGCGCTTAGCTGAGGCGCGTCATCGGCACAACGGGGGAGCGGCGGCTTCGTTTCAACCCGACTTGCCGGCGCGGCGGGCGAGCGAGCCTTCGAGGCGAAAATACTCGGTCTGCGGGTCCGGCCGCCCGAACAGGAAGCCCTGCCCGATGGACGCCCCCCGCAACTGCGCCAGGTCAGCACCGTCGCGGGTTTCGATGCCCTGGACCACCACCGGCACGCCGAGATAATGCGCGGCGGCGGCGATCACGCCGAACGTCGCGCCCCGGTCGGCGCCATCCCGAAGCACCGACCCATCGACCTTGAGCCGGTCGAATTCGAGCTGCGCCAACTCGCAGAGCGGCGTGCGCCCGTTCCCGAACTTGTCGAGCGCGATTCGAAAACCGCGGCGGCGCAGCGCGCCGATCATCCGCCGCGCACCGTCAAAGTCGCGCTCCAGCGCTCCCTCGGAAACTTCGAGCTCCAGCCTCCCCAGCTCCACGCCAGCCTTTAATAACGTCCGGGCCGTGCGTTCGATCAACCACTCGTCGGCAAATTGCAGTGGCGAGAGGTTCAGCGTGAAGCTCCATTCCACCGGCCAGCCGCGAACCTCGGCCGTCGCCCGGCGAAGCAGCGCAAAGTACATCTCGCCGACCAGCCCGGCCTCCTCAGCAAGCGGCACGAATTCACTGGGAAGGCGCAGGTGCCCTTCCTCGTCGCGCCAGCGCGCGAGGACCTCGAAACCGAGCACCTTGCCGCTGCCGAGCTCGACCAGCGGCTGGAAGAACGGCTCGATCCGCCCGTCGGCAATCGCCGCCGCGAGCCCCTTCGTCGCGCCCGCGCGGTTGCACATGGCGCGCTCGAGCTCGGGTCCATGAACGCCGATCGAAGCCTGTCCGTCCAGCCCTTCCGCGGCCATCGCCCGCTCTGCGTTGGCGACAAGCATTTCGGGCGTATCCTGAGTTGCGGCGAGCGCTGCGCCGACGCGCAACCCCGCTACGTCGACCAGCGGCGCGAGGGCACGGAGCATGGCCTGCGCGCGGGACAGGAGGGAGCGCGGATCAGGCTCGTCGGCCAGCGCCAGTAGGTATTCGGTCGCGCCGATGCGCGCGGCGAGGTCACGCCCGCCGGTGAGGGTCGCAAGTCGCTCGGCAATTGAAGTTGCGAGAAGCGCCTGCTCGGCCGCCGCAAAGCGGTGCCCGTCGAAAGATATCACGATCGCCGCCGGCGCTCCGTCGTTGGCCGCGATCCAGGCAAGTGCCCTGCGACGATTGGCGAGCCCGGTTATCGCGCAGAACAGCTCCGTTCGCGAGGCGGCGGCGCTTGCCGCCTCGACCCGCCGCGTTTCCGTGAACGTTATGCGCAGGCGCACTAAGGACAGCAAGGACAGCGCGGCAACAGCGCTGGCGGCAAATGCAAATGCGAGTACGGCAACGGCCATCGGGCCCCCTGAATCTGGAGGACTGATTAACCTTTGTGCATTTAATCCCGTGGTGTCGGTCGACTAAGTAAGACAGCCTAGGCGGACTGGCTCAACCCTTGATCGCCCCGGCGACAATCTTGTGCAACCGCGAGTGCAGCGGGTCGTTGCCCGCAATTACCTGCCTGTCGCAGATCGGCAGCGAACGGCCGCGATAATCGCTGACGAAACCGCCTGCCTCGCGCACGAGCAGGCATCCGGCGGCCGTGTCCCACGGCGCGAGATCGCTTTCCCAGAACCCGTCGTAGCGGCCCGCGGCGACCCACGCGAGGTCGAGCGCGGCCGAGCCGAACCGGCGGATTCCGGAGACCTGCGGGCCTACGGCGTCGAGGATCCTGCTCCACTCCGCGAAATCGCCGTGGCCGCTGTAGGGAATGCCGGTGGCGATCAGCGCCTCGGTCAACTGCCGCCGACCGGAAACGCGCAGGCGCGCGTCCTGCAGCCAGGCGCCGCGGCTCTTCTCGGCCCAGAAGGTCTGGTCGGTAATCGGCTGGTAGACCACCCCGGCGACGACATCGCCCCATCCCGAGCCGTCCGGGCCCTTGCCGTCGAGCGCGGGCTCCTGCGCGGCGATCGAGATCGCGAAATGCGGGATGCCGTGAAGGAAGTTACTGGTCCCGTCGAGCGGGTCGATGATGAAGCGCGGCTTGCCGGGCTCGCCGGGGATCTCGCCGCCCTCTTCCATGAGGAAGCCCCAGTCGGGGCGTGCGGCGCGCAGTTCGTCCCACAATGTACGCTCCGAGGCCTGATCGGCCTTCGAGACGAAGTCGGCCGGCCCCTTGCGGCTGACCTGCAAATGCTCGACTTCGCCGAAATCGCGCCGCAGGCGGCTGCCCGCCTTGCGGGCGGCGCGTTCCATCACGCGAATGAGGCCGGTGATCATTGCCATCGACTATCAGCGTCCCGTCGTGGCTCCGGCCTGTGGCTTCTTGGCGGCCGGCGGTGTCGCGGCAGGCGGGTTGGCGGACGGCTTGTAGCCGCACACCGCCACCATCGCGCTCAGCAGATCGTCGGGCTTGGCGCGATCGACCTTGCCCGGGTTGGCCGCGATCAGCTTGTCGATCGCCTCGCTGATCGTCTCCAGCTTGTTCGAATAGATGCAGCCCATCAGTGCCGCCTTCACGTCCTCGGGAACCTTGTCCGACTGCATGGCGCTCGCCAGGACCGCGAAATTCTGCACCGCGTGCTGTTGCTGGGCCTCGCTGATCGGCGTGCTGGCGGTGGTCTGCGCGATCGCAGGGCCTGAAACCAGCAGCGCCGCCGCTGCCATTGCAAACTTTCTCATCATCAATTGGCCTTTCCGACGTAGGTCCGCTCGTACACGTCGACGACGATCCGGGTGCCGCTTTCGATGTGCGGCGGCACCATGACCCGAACGCCATTGTCGAGCAGCGCCGGCTTGTAGCTGGACGAAGCTGTCTGTCCCTTGACCACAGCGTCGGCCTCGACAATCGTTGCTTCGACCTGGTCGGGCAGTTCGACGCTGATCGGCTTTTCGTCCCACAGCTCCAGCGTCACGTCCATGCCGTCCTGCAGGAACGCGGCTGCCTCGCCGACCAGGTCGGCCGGCAAGCTGATCTGCTCGTAATCGTCCTTGTCCATGAACACGAGCATGTCGCCGTCGTGATAGAGGAACTGGAAATCCTTGGTGTCGAGCCGCACGCGTTCGACGGTGTCGGCGCTGCGGAAGCGGACGTTGGTCTTGCGCCCGTCCTGCAGGTTCTTCATCTCGACCTGCATGTAGGCCCCGCCCTTGCCCGGCTGCGTGTGCTGGATCTTGGCGACCTTCCAGATGCCGCGCTCGTATTCGAGAATGTTGCCGGGACGAATGTCCACGCCGCTGATCTTCATCGCTGCCTGCCTTGATCGGAGATGTTCGGATTGGGGGGCGCCCTAGGCGCTAGCCTCAATTCATGCAAGCGCAACGCGGCTGTGCTAGAGGCAAACGCATGATCCGCTTATTGCCGTTTGCAGCGCTTGTCGGCTCGAGCGCCTTCGTAGCTGTCGCTCAAGGCCCGATCGACACCGTCGAGCGCGGCAAATACATCTGCGAACTGCCGGGCGACGGCAGCAAGGCTGTCGACGCGCAACCCGATCGCAACTTCAAAATCCTGACCGGATCGCGTTACAGCTCGCCACAAGGCGACGGAACCTACCTCAGACGCGGGAAGCGGCTGGAAATGACCAGCGGGCCGCGCAAGGGAGAGGCCTTCGTGATCGTCCACCCCGGTTTCGTTCGCTCGGCGCAGAGCGACGGCACGCCAGGCCGCCTTCGCTGCGTCCGCTACGGCTGAAGAGGAACTCTTCCGCGATCCCCGCGCTTGTTGCGCAAGCCGCATGCCCGCCGAATCGTTCAAGGACCTAGAATCACTCGTGACGCGGGTCGTCCCAGCCGGGAGCGCCGCGTTCGATGCGGCGCGCGAGCGCGTCATCTGGAACAAACGCCTTGCCCACTCCCGGGCTCCGGCGGCGATCGTCACTGCGCGATCCGTCGAGGAGGTGGCCGCAACAATCCGCTTCACCGCGCGGAGCGGGCTCAAGGTCTCCCCGCGTGGCGGCGGGCATAATTACCAGGCCGCGGCGCTGCGTGACGGCGGCATTCTGCTCGACCTCGGCCGGCTGGACGGGGTCAACATCGACACCGCCGCGGGGACCGCGAAGGTCGGCGTCGGCATCCAGGGCAGTGCGCTGAGCGAGCGGCTCGCGGCCCAGGGGTTCGCCTTTCCGGTCGGTCACTGCGTCGATGTGGCGCTGAGCGGCTATCTTCTCAACGGAGGCTTCGGCTGGAATTCCGGCGAATGGGGCGCCGCTTGCGCCAACGTCGAGGCGATCGAGATGGTCACCGCGGCGGGCAAGATCGTGCTGGCCAGCGCCGACGAGCATCCCGACCTGTTCTGGGCCGCGCGCGGTGCCGGGCCGGGATTCTTCGCCGCCGTCACTGCGTTCCACCTCAAGCTCCATCCATTGCCCGCGACGGCGTACGCCTGGCGCGCCGCTTTCGCCGCATCGAGCGCGCCGGCGTTGGCCGAGTGGCTTACCTCGGCGACCGCAGCCGCACCGGCCGGAACCGAGGTCGGCTGCTTCCTCTTCGCCCATTGGGACACCGGCGAGCACGCCATCGTGCTACGCGTCTCGGGCTGCGGCAACAGCGAAGGGGAGGCGCGGAACAAGGTCGCGGCGTTCACCTCCCCGCCGTCCGCCGCGCGCATGATCGGCGACCCGCGAGGCGAAGCGCTGCCATTCATCCAGTTGTTCCGGCTCTCGCCGATGCCCGCGAACAAGCGCGTCGCCGCCGACCACTTGTGGAGCGACGCGGCGATCGGCGACCTGCTGCTGGCGGTGCACGATCTGCCCGCGCCGAGCCAGGATTCGACGATCGATATCGTCGCCTGCGGCGGCCACACGCCCGTTGCGACGCCCGAGGATGCGGCGCTGACGGTCAGCGGCGGGGCCGGCGTCGGCATTTACGGCCTGTGGGATCGCGCGGCCGACGATGAGGCGAATCGCGCCTGGGTGCGCAGGGTGGACGCCACTATCGCGCCGTTCCGCACCGGCCGATACGTCGGAGAGGCCGACCTGACCGCCGAGCCGGGCCGCCACGCCGAGTGCTTCACACCCGCTGCACTGAAGCGCCTGGAGGCGCTGCGCCGGCGTTATGACCCGAACGGCCTGTTCGCAGCCTGGCCCTAGGACCGCGCGAACGCCTCTGGGCCGAGCGCCATCATCGTTTCCGCCCCGGCTTCGATCTTGCGGGTCAGCGCCGCACAGTCAGGCAGCCAGCGCTCGGCATAATAGCGGGCGGTGGCGAGCTTGGCGGCGTAAAACGGATCGTCTTCCTTGCCGCCCGAGACTTCCGCCATCCGCAGCCACATCCAGCCGAGCGCCAGCGTGCCGAGCAGTTGCATGAAGGCATACGAGCCCGCGCCGAGCGCGTTCGGATCGCTCCTGGCCCTGTCGATCAGGAAGCGTGACGCCTCGCGCGCCTCGTGCAACCCTTCGCGCAGAGGAACCGCGATGAAGCGCACCGACGCGCCGTCCCCGTCGCAGGCGCCCTCGATCAGCGCGAGGAAGCGCTCGGCCACCTGGCCATGGTCGCGCGCCAGCTTGCGGGCTGTGAGGTCGAGCGCCTGCACCCCGTTGGCGCCTTCATAGAGCATCGCCACGCGCGCATCGCGGACGATCTGCTCCATCCCCCACTCGGCGATATAGCCGTGCCCGCCGAAGCATTGCTGCATCGTGACCGCGGTTTCGAACCCCTTGTCGGTGCCGTAGCCCTTGATCACCGGGGTCAGCAGGCCGACCAGGGCATCGGCTGCCGCGCGTTCTTCTTCGGTTTCGGCACGGTGTGACAGATCGATCTGCAGCGCAGTCCACGATACCAACGCCCGCATGCCCTCGGTGAACGCACGCGCGTCCATCAGCATTCGGCGCACATCCGGGTGAACTATCAGCGGATCGGCAGCCCCCGAACTGCCGGACGCGCGGCCTTGCTTGCGCTCGGTCACGTAGGCGACCGCGTTCTGATAGGCGAGCTCCGCCTGGGCCAGGCCCTGGTTGCCGCAACTCAGCCGCGCGGCGTTCATCATGACGAACATGGCGGCGAGGCCGGCGTGGGGCTCGCCGACCAGCCAGCCGGTCGCGCCGTCGAAGTTCATCACGCAGGTCGCGCTGCCGTGCACACCCATCTTGTGCTCGATGGCGCCGCAGGTGGCGGCGTTGCGGCGGCCGTCGGGCAGCACCTTGGGAACCACGAACAGCGATATGCCGCGGGTTCCTTCCGGAGCATCGGGCAGCTTGGCTAGCACCAAGTGGACGATGTTTTCGCTGAGGTCCTGCTCGCCGCCGGAGCAGAAGATCTTCTCGCCGGTCACCAGGTACGTCCCGTCCGCCCGCGGTTCGGCCCGCGTACGGATCAGGCCAAGGTCGGTCCCTGCCTGCGCCTCGGTCAAGGCCATCGTCCCGAGCCATTCGCCCGAGACGAGCTTGGGCAAGTAGCGCGCCCTGAGTTCGTCGCTGCCCTTGGCCAGAAGCGCGGCGACCGCCCCATGGGTCAGCCCCGGATACATGTTGAACGCGTGACAGGCGGAGTTGAGGTATTCCTCGACCACCGTCGCCAGCACATGCGGCAGGCCTTGCCCGCCGTGCTCCTCTGGCAGTGCCAACGTGCCCCAGCCGGATTCGACATAGGCTCGATAAGCTTCGGGAAAGCCGGCGGGCGTGGTCACCGAACCATCCGGGTGGCGCGTGCAACCCTGCACGTCCGCCGCGCGGTTGAGCGGCGCGATCACCTCGGCGGCAAAGCGACCGGCCTCGCCGACAATCGATTCGATCAGATCGGCGTCGACACCGAGCTGCGAATGGTCGGCAATCCCGAGCAGGTCAGTGAGCACGAAACGCGTATCGCGCGCAGGCGGGGTGAAACTTGGCATCGTCGGCTCAATCGGTGCGCTGGAGTTCGTCACCATCGAGCGCGCGATAAAAGCAACTGCGCGCCCCAGTGTGGCAGGCAGGCCCTTCCGGCACGGCCTTCAGCACCAGCGCATCCTGGTCGCAATCGACGAGGATCTGCCGCACCCGCAGCACATGCCCCGAGGTCTCGCCCTTCATCCACAATCGCCCGCGGCTGCGCGAATGGAAGTGGGCCAATCCTGTTTCGCGCGTCTTTTCGAGCGCTTCACGGTTCATGAAGGCGACCATTAGCACCTCGCCGTTGTCGGCGTGCTGGACGACCGCCGAGAGCAGGTCGTTCGCGTCGAATTTGGGCATAAACATGCCGCCCTGCTCCCGCTCCGCGCGTTCGGTTTCGTTGCCCGGAATGGCTCGCTCCTTTCAGACTCTTGCGAGGATCGCCGGCGCAGCGCCAGCTTGTTGCACGATAACCACAGATGCGAGGCAAAATCCATCGCTGCGCGTGAAGGAGCTTTTGCCGGCAACCTTTCAGTGAAATGAATGCGGTCGCGGCTTTGACGTAGCCGCGAGTCCAAACCGGACGCGCAACGCGCCAAG
>Ga0105246_10000311_pt1 | contig 25825 bp, 23 predicted proteins | sample KBSM64metaG_FD_99694 | JGI IMG/M metagenome (GOLD analysis project Ga0105246, IMG submission 99694) | Miscanthus rhizosphere microbial communities from Kellogg Biological Station, Michigan, USA - KBS M6-4 metaG | ecosystem: Host-associated > Plants > Roots > Rhizosphere > Soil | place... | reverse complement strand
CTGCCGGCTCAGCGCGTCGAGGACGGTGTACTCCACCACCGAAAGGCCGGCGGCCGACTGCAGCGCCTTCTCCAGTGCCGTTTCGATGGTCCCGTGCAGCGCGGCAAGCGTCCGCCAGCCCTGTGCGCGGACTTCGACGGCGTCGTCCTTGATGCCCATGTTCCCGTAACTCCTGCCGATTGGGCGCGCCACCATATATGCAGCGCATGCAACTAATATTCTACGGCCAGGCGGTTCACACATCCAGCCCGGGCAAAGGGGTGGCCTATGGCCGGTCCGGTTTTCCGTCAGGACCGTCCGCCACGCGAGGAGCCGGGTCGTCCGTGCCGACGGAGCCCGACGGCGGCTGGCTGGGTGCGGCGCGCCCGGTGTCCTTTTCTGCCTGGAGCCGGTCCCTCTCGGCCAGCTTGAGCGCCTTCATTTTCTTTCCGCGGCTGCGCCACAGTTGGATCAGGACCACCAGTGCCACCGCCGCGACGAAGCCGGCGATTGCCGCGACGAGGGAGGCCGTGCGGAAGCCGGGGGCATCGACGTCGAGCACGCGTTCCCCGGCGTGCGCGCCGTTGCTGGTGCCGAGGGCAATGGAGAGGGTCAGCAGGTTCGGGGTCGATATCGCCACGCCAAGCACCACGAGCGCGATCTTGAAGGGCCAGGTGACCTTCCTGTTCAGGCCGATCAATGCCACCAAGGCGGCGGCGAAGGTGAAGACGAAGCCGTAGAACATGCCGGCCAGGATCCCTGCGGAAATGCTGCCGTTGACCTGTTGGCCGATGGTCTGGGACCACCAGCGGGGGAGGAAAGCGGCGAGGGCGAAGTAGGAGATGACGGCGAAGACCAGCGCGACAAGGATCAGGATGATCTTTGCGCCCCAGTTGCTCTTTTTCTTAGGGGGTACTGGTGCTTGTTCAGTCATGGCACCCATCATGGCAGAACCCCATGGCGGGTCGGAGTCAGTCCTCGGCCGGTTCCTTCTCCGCACCGCCGCGTGCCGCGGGCCGTTTGAGGATCTCTCCGCCGCTCTGGCAGCCGGGACAGTATTGGAAGGACGTACCCACGTACGCGAGTTCCTGGACGGTGCTGCCGCAGACGGGGCAGCTTTCACCCGTGCGTCCGTGGACCGCCATCGACGCCTTCTTGGCGGCCTTCAGTTTGTCCGGCGCCAGCCCGTTCAATGCTTCCGTGGCGTCACCGAGCAGTGTGCGCATCGCACCATAGAGCCTGCCGAGCTCTTCGTGGTCCAGGGATGCGCCTGCGGCTAGCGGCGACAGCTTGGCGGCATGCAGGATTTCGTCGCTGTAGCCGTTGCCGATGCCGGCGATCCGTTTCTGGTCCCTGATGATGTCCTTGATCCGCTGCCGCGAGGTGAAGAAGCGGGAGAACTCCTCGAGGGTGAACTCCGGGTCGAGGGCTTCCGGCCCGAGTTCGGCGACGCCGGGTACGTCCTCCGGGTCATGCACGATGAAGACGGCCAGGCCTTTCCACCTGCCCGCGTCCGTCAGGTCCACCCCGTAGTCCGTGCCGTGGTTGCTGAAGCCGAAATGGGCGGAAATGTACCCGGGAGCGGTCTTGCTCCCGGGCACCGGCTCCGGAGCGTCCTCGATCTCGGGAAGCTTTCCGGGCAAACGCAGCCAGCCGGCCTTGGCGAAGCTGACCACGATGCTCAACGCGCCGCCTTCGTCCGCGTATTCGGCCGAATCGGTGGCCGCGGACGTCTGGAACACCAGGAACTTGCCGCGCCGGTGCACGCGTCTAACGGACCGCCCCACCAGCTTGTCCGGGTCGATTCCCTTGCTCTTCAAGGCAAAGACCGTGGGGAACTGGAGGCCGACCACCGTTGCGCCGGCAAGGCGCTCATCGAGATAGGCGGTCACGGCAGAGAGTTCTGGAAGTTCAGGCATGGCGATGCTCCTCCGAAGGAACCTTCCGGCAGTGCGGATCCTCTTGCGCCCAATCATCCCAGAGACCCATGGGGAGCCGGGAGGAATGTGCCTATACTTTCAGCGGCGGCTGGAAGTCTGCTCCGCCGTCGTGGTCCTCAACGTCCTGATGAAAGGCGACCCATGAGCAACATTCCTGCCGATCTCTCCTACACCGCCGAGCACGAATGGGTGGCTGCCCCCAACGCCGAAGGGATCGTCCGCATCGGCATCACCGACTTCGCGCAGGATGCCCTGGGTGACGTTGTCTACGTCCAGATGCCGGAACCCGGCACCACCATCACCGGTAACGAGGTCGTTGGCGAGGTGGAATCCACCAAGAGCGTCAGCGACATCTACGCCCCGGTGAGCGGCGAAGTCATCGCCCGCAACGACGCTCTGGACAGCGATCCGGCCCTGATCAACTCCGATCCCTACGGTGACGGCTGGCTCCTGGAGATCAAGCTGGCAGAAGCCGACGCTGTTGAGTCGCTGCTCAGTGCATCCGAGTACGAACAGCAGGTAGGCTAAAACCATCTGGTCCGACACGCCGGTTCCCCCGCAAGGGAGAACCGGCGGGGCCAGCAACCCGTTTGGCCCGGCGGAACCGGGCAGAAGCGAACCGGCGTCTGTGGGAGACGCCGGCGGATGAGGAGGATTTCCATGGTTGGCGGCGAACAGAACCCGGTCCCGGGCCGGTCCGAAGGACTGGATCAGCCGACGTCGGAGACCACCTCGATCCAGCTCACCCCCATCAGCAGCGAACCGGGCATCACTCCGAGGCTGCTTGCCGAAGAGCGCGCTGCCGTGGACGCATTGCCCCCGGGATCCGCGCTCCTGATCGCGCACAGCGGTCCGAACGCCGGCGCCCGGTTCCTTCTGGACTCGGACAGCACGACGGCGGGCCGTCACCCGGATGCCGACATCTTCCTCGACGACGTCACGGTCTCGCGCAAGCACGTCGAATTCCACCGCACCCCCGGCGGTTTCGAAGTGGTGGACACCGGCAGCCTCAACGGCACGTACGTCAATCACGACCGCGTGGACAGCGTGCAGCTGAAGAACGGCAGCGAAGTCCAGATCGGCAAGTTCCGACTCACCTTCTACCTGAGCCCTGCGCGCGCTGCAGGCCGGGCCTGAATCCGGAGTACCTGCTTGTGGCAATTGCCCAGCCGGAACGGCGTGGACCCCAGGTCCTGAACATCGGCGAGGTCCTCGCCCAGCTGAGCGACGACTTTCCCGCGATGACGGCGTCCAAGATCCGCTTCCTTGAAGAAAAGGGGCTGATCAACCCGAAGCGGACCCCCGCCGGGTACCGCCAGTACGCGGAAAGCGATGTGGAGCGCCTTCGCTTCGTCTTGGCGCTGCAACGCGACCAGTACCTGCCGCTGAAGGTCATCAAGGACTACCTCGACGCGATCGACCGCGGCGAACGGCCGGAGAACCTTCCGCCGGGGGTGACGGTTTCCCCGCGGATCGTCTCGGACGAGCTCGCGGCAGAACTCCACGGACGCGCCCGGGCGCTCAGTGAGGAACAGCTCCGCACCGAATCCGGCGCCAGCGTCCCGCTCCTTCAGTCGCTGCTGAGCTTCGGGCTGATCAGCCATGTCAACGGGAAGTTCGACGAGCACTCCCTGCAGGTGGCGCGCGCCTGCGTGCGGCTTGAAAGCCATGGCCTGGAGCCGCGGCACCTGCGCCCGTTCCAGGCTGCCGCCGAGCGCGAGTTCGGACTGGTGGAACGCGCAGTGGCGCCGCTGATGTCCCGCAAGGACGCGGCCTCGCAGTCACGGGCAGCGGAAGCGGCCCGGGAAATCAGTGAACTTTGCCTCACCCTGCACCGGGCCCTGGTGCAGGACCGGATCTCGCGCATGGAATCCTGATGATTGAAGTCGAGATTGTCGGAGTAAGGATCGAGCTCCCTTCCAACCAGCCGCTGGTCCTCCTCAAGGAGATCCAGGGGGAGCGGCACGTGCCCATCTGGATTGGTACCCCCGAGGCCAGCGCCATCGCCTTGGCACAGCAGGGCGTCGTCCCGCCGCGGCCCATGACGCATGACCTCCTCGTGGATGTCGTCGAGGCCCTCGGGCATGCGATCGTCAGCGTGAACATCGTTGCCGTGGAGGACAACATCTTCTACGGGCAGCTCCAGTTCGACGACGGCACCACTGTCAGTTCGCGGGCCTCGGACGCCCTCGCCCTCGCCCTCCGTGCGAAATGCCGCATCTGGTGTGCCGACGCCGTCATGGAAGAAGCCGGGGTCCGGATCACCGAACACGACGAAGGGGAAGAGGCAGAACCCGGCCCCAGCGTGGATGAGGAGCGCGAAATGCGCCGTTTCCGGGAGTTCCTCGACGATGTGGAACCCGAGGACTTCGAAGGCTGACGGCTTCTTAACGTTAAAGCCGAAGGTGAAAGTTTCGACACGGAGCGAAAATGCCCCAAGCGTCTTTGACCTCGGGCCTCTACACGCCTAACGTCGGAGATATCAAGTTCCCGTTGCATGCACGGCAGGCGTAGCTCACACTGGAGAGTGCGGACGCGTTTGAAATTACACGATTGACGTTCCATTCGTGTGCTGTGGATGCGCCATCCCCCAGGGGAACTTCGGACAAGGAGGGTCACGTGAGTCCCAAAGGCGAAGCAGGCGAGCTGAAGCAGGCCTCGAATGGTGTTGCTGCGCCCGCTAGCGGTGCCCAGGGTCTTCTTTTCACCGAGGACCTGCCGGTCCTCGACGAAGACGCCGGCTATCGTGGCCCCACCGCGTGCAAGGCTGCGGGTATCACCTATCGCCAGCTCGACTACTGGGCGCGCACAGGCCTGGTCGAGCCCGCCGTGCGCGGCGCCGCCGGCTCAGGTTCGCAGCGGCTCTATGGTTTCCGCGACATCCTGGTCCTGAAAGTCGTCAAGCGCCTCCTGGATACCGGCGTATCCCTCCAGCAGATCCGTACAGCCGTCGAACACCTGCGTGAGCGCGGCGTCGAGGACCTGGCACAGATCACCCTGATGAGCGACGGCGCAAGTGTCTACGAATGTACCTCCGCCGACGAAGTGATCGACCTCGTCCAGGGCGGACAGGGCGTCTTCGGTATCGCCGTCGGACGCGTGTGGCGCGAAGTGGAAGGCAGTCTCGCCCAGCTCCCCAGCGAACACGCCGCGGAGCAGACCTTCCCGGACGATGAACTCAGCAAGCGGCGCTCGGCCCGCCGCACCGGCTAGCCCGGAGTAACAGCAGACAACAGGAAAGCCGCCTTCCACTGGAGGGCGGCTTTCCTGGTCTGTGCGTTCGGTCTGTGGCGATTCAGCGGCGGCGTTCGCGCAGGCCGTTCGACGGGGACTGGCCGTTCGAGGCCAGCAGGTTCTCCAGCAGCGCGTCAAAGAGCTTCGCGGTGCCCTTGGCGGAATCGCCGGGCCAGTGGTGCACGGCATGCGCGGCGCCCTGGATCTGCTGCCAGTTCGCCTGCTCGGGGATGTGCGGGGACAGGAGGAGCTCGCCGAACATCGATTCCATCTCGGCGAGGCGGAAGCCGTGCTCCGAAGATCCGCTGCGCACCCGGTTGGCCACGATGCCCGCCGGTGCCAGTTGTGGGGCGAACTCCTTGCGGAAGAGCTGGATGGCACGCATGGTCCGTTCGGTGCCGGCCACGGAGAAGAGGCCTGGCTCTGCCACCAGGACCACGCGGTTGCTGGCGTTCCACGCCATGCGGGTAAGCCCGTTCAGCGATGGCGGGCAGTCCACCAGGACGAGTTCGTAGGAACCGGCGCCGGCGAGCACTGCCGAAAGGCGGCGGAGGTCGCGGCGGCCGAGGTCGGGGCGGTCGTAGATGCCAGTGAATGCGGAGCCGACGGCGACATCCAGGACGGCGTGGCCGTTTCCGGCGGCGGCGGAGCCTGCGCCGTCCGGGATCTGGCTGATCCAGCCGCTCGCCGCAACGTTCTCGCTCAGGCGGGCCTTGCGGGGGTTTTTGAGCATACGTCCGATGTCGAGCTGCTCGGCGGGCTGGACGCCCAGTGCGGTGGTTGCGTCCGCGTGCGGATCGAGGTCCACGACAAGGGTGGGAATGCCGGCAGCCAGCGCCGCCGATGCCAGTCCCGTCGTCACGGATGTCTTGCCCACGCCACCCTTGAGGCTGCTGATGCTGACTACTTGCACTTGAAAACCCAAAACCTAACGCCGGTTGCCGTGTAGCTGTGGAGAGTGTTCCGGCCCGGCCGGAACAGGGGCCTGGCTCACGCCCCAGAACATTCTATGTTGACCGGCGGGGGATTCACGGTTTCACCGTTCCGGGCGCCGGCCGTGGCCCGTTCATTAGCACGTTGGAGCGTCTTGCCGGCGAAGGTGAACTTCACGTGACGGCGGTCATTGTGACGGTCGACACAAAGATTTGTGTTTATCCGGGCCGTTCTTACACACTGTGACCACCGACCGGTTACACCCGCAATGATGCAGGAGAAGTATGTTTTCCAAAATTCTGGTGGCCAATCGCGGCGAAATCGCGATCCGTGCCTTTCGCGCAGGCTATGAGCTGGGCGCCAAGACTGTAGCGGTTTTCCCCCATCAGGATCGCAACTCGATCCACCGGCAGAAAGCCGACGAGGCCTACCTTATTGGTGAAGAGGGCCATCCGGTCCGTGCTTACCTGGACGTTGCAGAGGTCGTCAGGGTTGCCAAGGAAGCCGGTGCAGACGCGATCTACCCCGGCTACGGCTTCCTTTCGGAGAACCCGGACCTCGCCCGCGCCGCCAAGGCCGAGGGCATCACCTTCGTCGGCCCGCCCGCCGAAGTCCTGGAGCTCGCGGGCAACAAGGTGGCCGCCCTCGAAGCCGCCCGCAAGGCCGGTGTTCCGGTCCTCAAGTCCAGCGCCCCGTCCCGCGACATCGATGAACTGATCGCCGCCGCGGACGAGATCGGCTTCCCGATCTTCGCCAAGGCCGTTGCCGGTGGCGGCGGACGCGGCATGCGCCGCGTGGACACCCGCGAAGCCCTCCCCGAGGCCCTGCAGTCCGCCATGCGCGAGGCTGACGCCGCCTTCGGCGACCCCACGATGTTCCTGGAACAGGCCGTGCTGCGCCCGCGCCACATCGAAGTCCAGATCCTCGCGGATGGCCAGGGCAACGTCATGCACCTCTTCGAACGTGACTGTTCGCTGCAGCGCCGCCACCAGAAAGTCATCGAGATCGCGCCCGCCCCGCAGTTGGATGAATCCATCCGCCAGGCGCTCTACCGTGACGCCGTCGCCTTCGCCAAGGCGCTCAACTACGTCAACGCGGGCACCGTCGAGTTCCTCGTCGACACTGTCGGTGAGCGCGCCGGCCAGCACGTCTTCATCGAGATGAACCCGCGCATCCAGGTGGAGCACACGGTCACCGAGGAAATCACGGACGTGGACCTCGTCCAGGCCCAGATGCGCATCGCCGCCGGGGAGACCCTCGCGGACCTCGGCCTCAGCCAGGAGACCGTCTCCATCAAGGGTGCCGCGCTGCAGTGCCGCATCACCACGGAAGACCCGGCCAACGGCTTCCGTCCCGACGTCGGAAAGATCACCGGTTACCGTTCCGCCGGTGGCGCCGGTGTACGGCTCGACGGCGGCACCGTGTACTCGGGTGCCGAGATCAGCCCGCACTTCGACTCCATGCTGGTGAAGCTCACCTGCCGCGGCCGCGATTACCCTGCCGCGGTTGCCCGTGCCCGCCGTGCCCTGGCAGAGTTCCGCATCCGTGGCGTGTCGACCAACATCCCCTTCCTGCAGGCCGTCCTGGACGACCCGGACTTCGTTGCCGGAAACGTCGCCACGTCCTTCATCGATGAGCGTCCCGAGCTGCTTAAGTCGCGCAGTTCCGCAGACCGCGGCACCAAGCTGCTGACCTGGCTGGCCGAGGTCACCGTCAACAAGCCCAACGGCGAGCTCAAAGTCCATTCGGATCCCGCCGCGAAGCTGCCCTCCGTCGCAGGCAAGGCTGTCCCGTCCGGCTCCCGCCAGAAGCTGCTGGAACTCGGACCGGAAGGCTTCGCCAAGGCACTCCGCGAACAGACCGCCGTCGCAGTCACGGACACCACCTTCCGCGACGCCCACCAGTCCCTGCTGGCCACCCGCGTCCGCACCCGCGACCTCGTGGCGGCCGCTCCCGCGGTGGCCGCCCTGACGCCGCAGCTGCTCTCCGTTGAGGCCTGGGGCGGCGCCACCTACGACGTCGCGCTGCGCTTCCTCGGTGAAGACCCGTGGGACCGCCTTGCCGCGCTGCGCAAGGCCCTGCCCAACGTCTGCCTCCAGATGCTGCTCCGCGGCCGCAACACGGTGGGCTACACCCCGTACCCGGAGGAAGTCACCGAGGCCTTCGTCAACGAGGCTGCAGCTACCGGCATCGATATCTTCCGCATCTTCGACGCCCTGAACGACGTCAACCAGATGGCCCCGGCCATCCGCGCGGTCCGGGCCACCGGCACCGCCGTCGCCGAGGTCGCCCTCTGCTACACGGGCGACATGCTGGATCCGGAGGAGAACCTCTACACGCTCGACTACTACCTCGAGCTGGCACAGCGCATCGTGGACGCCGGCGCGCACATCCTCGCCATCAAGGACATGGCCGGCCTGCTGCGCCCCGCCGCGGCTGCCAAGCTGGTCTCGGCCCTGCGCGAGCGTTTCGACCTGCCGGTGCACCTGCACACCCACGACACCGCGGGCGGCCAGCTGGCCACCCTGCTGGCCGCCGTGGACGCAGGGGTCGACGCCGTCGACGCCGCCTCCGCCTCGCTCGCCGGAACCACCAGCCAGCCTTCCGCTTCCGCGCTCGTGGCCGCCCTGGCCCACACGCCGCGGGACACCGGCCTGGACCTGGCCGCCGTCAGCGCGATGGAACCCTACTGGGAAGCCGTGCGCCGGGTCTACGCACCATTCGAGTCCGGCCTTCCGGGCCCGACCGGCCGCGTGTACCAGCACGAGATCCCCGGCGGGCAACTGTCCAACCTGCGCCAGCAGGCCATCGCCTTGGGCCTTGGCGAGCAGTTCGAAGCCATCGAGGACATGTACACGGCTGCGGACCGTATCCTGGGCCGCCTGGTCAAGGTCACGCCGTCCTCGAAGGTCGTGGGCGATCTTGCCCTGCACCTGGTGGGCCTCAACGCCGATCCGGCGGACTTCAACGAGAACCCGCAGAACTACGACATCCCGGACTCGGTCATCGGCTTCCTGTCCGGCGAACTGGGCGATCCTCCCGGAGGCTGGCCGGAGCCGTTCCGCACCAAGGCCCTTCAGGGCCGCAGCATCAAGGTGCGGGACGTGGACCTGAGCGCCGAAGACAGCGCCGCGCTCAAGGCCGATTCCGCCACCCGGCGGCAGACCCTGAACCGCCTGCTCTTCGCCGGTCCCACCAAGGACTACCTCAAGAGCGTCGAAAGCTACGGCAACATCTCCGTCCTCGATACCCGCGATTACCTGTACGGCCTCCAGCGGGGCGCCGAACACGTGATCGAACTCGAGAAGGGCGTCCGCCTGATCGCCTCCCTCGAAGCGGTGTCCGAAGCCGACGAGAAGGGCATGCGCACCGTCATGTGCAAGCTCAACGGGCAGTCCCGCCCGGTGGTCGTGCGCGACAAGTCCGTGGTCAGCAACGTCAAGACCGCCGAGAAGGCCGATCCTTCCCAGCCGGGCCAGGTGGCCGCACCGTTCGCCGGTGCCGTGACTGTGACCGTCAAGGTGGGCGACGCCGTCAACGCCGGCGACACCGTTGCCACGATCGAGGCAATGAAGATGGAAGCCTCCATCACGACGCCGGTGGCCGGCCAGGTCTCGCGACTGGCCATCAACGCCATCGAACAGGTGCAGGGCGGTGACCTGCTGATCGTTGTTGAGTAAGACGGTCGAATAGTTCGCCAGACAGCAAACAAAAGGAGGCCCGGGCAAAAGCCCGGGCCTCCTTTCCTGCCTTGGAGGAAAAGTCAGGAACTCTTCGGTGCCGCGTACATCTCCTCGATGACTGTCTCGAAGTCCTTCATCACCTGGGCGCGCTTGACCTTCATGGACGGCGTCAGGTGGCCGGAGGCTTCGGTGAAGTCCGAGTCGACGATCCGGAAGGACTTGATGGACTCGGCCTGGGAAACTGACTGGTTGGCCTTGCTGATCAGCTCCTGCACCGCCGCCCGCACCACCGGGTTGCCGGAGGCCTCCTGCACACTGGTGCCGGCGGGCAGGCCATGGCGCTCCAACCAGCCGGGAAGGGCTTCCTCGTCCAGGGTCACCAGGGCACCGATGAAGGGCCGGTTGTCGCCGAGGACCAGGACCTGGGAGACGAGGGCGTCGGCGCGGATCTGGTCTTCCAGGAGCGCTGGGACCACGTTCTTGCCGCCGGCGGTAACGATGATTTCCTTCTTGCGGCCGGTGATCTTCAGGAAGCCCTGGGCGTCCAGTTCGCCGATGTCACCGGTGCGGAACCAGCCGTCCACGAAGGTCTCGGCAAGCAGGTCGTCCCGCTTGTAGTAGCCCTTCATGACGCAGACGCCCTTGGCGAGGATCTCGCCGTCGTCCGCGATCCTGACTGCATTGCCCGGCAGGGGAGCGCCTACGGTGCCGATCTTGATCAGCGAGGGGGTGTTCACGGAGACCGGGGCAGTGGTTTCCGTCAGGCCGTAGCCTTCGAGGATCTGCAGCCCGATGCCCTGGAAGAAGTGCCCCAGCCGTTCGCCCAGGGGGCCGCCGCCGGAAACAGCGTGGGAAACCTGCCCGCCCATGGCTGCCCGGAGCTTGCCGTAGACGAGACGGTCGAACAGCGCGTGCTTGAGCCGCAGGCCAAGGCCAATGGAACCGCTTTGGCGCGCCTTCGAGTAGGCGATCGCGGTATCCGCTGCCTTGTGGAAGATGCCGCCCTTGCCGCCGTCCTCGGCCTTGCTGAGCGCCGAGTTGTAGACCTTCTCGAAGACGCGCGGCACGGCCAGGATGAAGGATGGCTTGAAGCTCTGGAGGTCGGCCAGCAGGTGCTTGATGTCCGGGGTGTGGGCCACCTGCGCGCCGGCCGCGACGGCCAGGACCGAGATGAAGCGGGCGAACACGTGGGCGAGCGGCAAGAACATGATGGTCCGGGCGTGCTCGTTCACCACATCGCCAAGGGAGGCCAGGGCGTTTTCGGACAGTTCCACGAAGTTGCCGTGCGTCAGTTCGCAGCCCTTCGGCCGGCCGGTGGTGCCCGAGGTGTAGATGATGGTGGCGGTGTCCGCGAGGACTGCCTTGCTGCGGCGGGCTTCGAGTTCCTCGTCTCTGACTCCGCTGCCGGCGCTGCGCAGCAGGTCGAGCCCGCCGCCTTCGAGCTGCCAAACGTTGGCCACGGTGCCAAGGTCCTGTCCGGCCACTGCCTGACGGATGATGTCCTCGTGGTGGGCGGCCTCGGCGAAGGCTGCCACGGCGCCCGAATCCCCGAGGTTCCAGGCCACCTGCGAGGGGGACGAGGTTTCGTAGATCGGAACCGAGATGCCGCCGGCGAACCAGATGGCGAAGTCCACCAGGGTCCATTCGTAGCGGGTCCGGGACATGATGCCCACACGGTCGCCCGGCTGCACGCCGTTGGCGATCAGGCCCTTCGCCAGCGCGGACACATCCGCGAGGAATTCGCGGGCATGGATGTCCTGCCACTGGCCGGCGCCGTTCAGCTTGGCGAAGAGCGCAGGGTTGGAGGACTTGTTTGCCTGCCGGATCACGAGGTCCGTGATATTGGTTTCAGGGGCAACATTCACAAGGGGCGGAACAATGACTTCACGCACGATAGCTCCTTTGATATCAACAGACCAATGCAGGGCTGCTCTAACTCTAATACGCCCGCTGTTGGGGGTGTGTCGGAGTTCACCTACTGGCGAGTAACTTTACGGTGAAGCCCGGAAATCCGCCAATGCGAGGGCATTTCGAAGTGTTGCTTCCGTGCCGCCTGATCCCTCCGGGTGCCCCGGCCCGGGAATAGGATGGCGGGCTGCTGAGAACCACACCGCCGGCCGGCGCCACGGCACGCAAGGCACCCTGGCCCGCCTCCGCTGCAGCCCGCCGTCGTGGTCCGCTGCGGCAGGGTGCCGTCCACTGGGCCCCCGGGGCGGAGGGCAAGGTTGCCGCGTCCGCCGGACACTCCCGGCTGGGCCGGCGTGGCCTGGCGATCGGAATCGACATCGGCGGCACCAAGGTGGCCGCCGGCGTCGTCGACGCCGAGGGACGGATCCTGGAGGAGCGGCGCCGGGCGACGCCGGGCAGCGATCCGCGCGCCGTGGAGAGCGTCATCGTGGAACTTGTCCAGGAACTCGGCGAGCATCACCGGATTGCCTCCCTGGGCATCGGTGCGGCCGGTTGGATGGATCTCGACGGCGGCACTGTGCTGTTCAGCCCGCACCTCGCCTGGCGCAATGAACCGTTGCGGGACAACCTGCAGAAGCTCCTGCGCCGGCCCGTCCTCCTGACCAATGACGCCGACGCCGCAGCCTGGGCGGAATGGCGCTTCGGTGCCGGGCGCGGTGAGAGCCGCCTGGTGTGCATCACGCTGGGCACGGGCATCGGGGGCGCCATGGTGATGGACGGACGGCTGGAAAGGGGGCGCTTCGGGGTTGCGGGGGAGTTCGGCCACCAGGTGGCCGTTCCCGGCGGGCACCGCTGTGAATGCGGCAACCGGGGCTGCTGGGAACAATACGCGTCGGGAAACGCCCTGGGCCGGGAAGCCCGGGAACTTGCGCGCCGGAAATCCCCGCTGGCCTACGAACTGCTGAAGGCCAGCGGCGGCGTGGTCGACGACATCACCGGGCTGACCGTTTCCCAGCTGGCGAAGTCCGGTGATCCGGCGTCCAAGGAACTGTTGGAGGAAGTAGGGCAATGGCTGGGCCTGGGCCTGGCCAACCTCGCGGCCGCGCTCGACCCGGGGACCTTTGTGATCGGTGGTGGCCTGTGCGACGCCGGCGAACTGTTGGTGGGTCCGGCGCGGCAGGCGTTCGCGAGGAACCTCACCGGCCGCGGATTCCGCCCGCCGGCAGCGATCAAGCTTGCCGAACTCGGCCCCCGGGCGGGGATGATCGGCGCGGCGGACCTGTCGCGGGTCAGCGGCAGGCTGCAGGGCTAGGCAGCCGAAACGACGGCGCCCTAGACGCGGGCGCCGTCGTCGTAGTCGTCCTTCTCGCCGGGGAGCCGCATGATGAGGTAGACCACGGAAGCAAGGAACGCCACTACCATCCCGAGGATCGCCGGCAGGGGTGCCGAACGCCAGAACATCGCAGTGAACAGCAGCGCCAGGGGGCCGCCCACGGCGCCCACCCAGGCCAGCATGGTCAGGGGCTCGGTGCCGGCCAGGCTAGGCGGTTCCTCCGGGACGAAGCCCCCGTCGTCGTCGACCGCCTCGTAGTCGCGCGGCCCGCTGCCGGGCAAGGCGTCGCCGGGATCCGTCGCGTCCGAAAGGGCGCGGGAGAGCCCCAGTGGGTCGTAGTCGCTGAAGCTGCCGGTTCGGGGACTCCGGTCCGCCGCGCCCGGAACGTCGTCATGAGTGTCCAGATCTTCGTCCGGCATGGCTTCGAGCCTGGCCACGAGGTCGAGCCAGACGGCGTCGTCGTCCTTGTTTGCGCTCTGGTCCGCGGAATCGGGCCCCGGCCTGTTCATGGGTGGCGTCCTTCGGGTCCGGAGTCTTCCAGCGCGGGGCCGGTGTCCTCCGTGGTCAGTTCGGCAACGGTCTTCCGGATGAACTCCGCGGAGGCCTGGAAGATTCCCGGGGCGTCGTTGTCGAGTGTGGCCACGTGGTAGCTGTTCTCCAGGACGGTCAGTTCCACGGGTGCCGTGACGAGGCGCCGCAGTTGCCGGATGCTGGCGTCGGAGACCACATGGTCGACGGAGGAGCGGAACACCCGCACGGGTGCGGAAATCCGGGGGAGCAGCGCCATGGTGTCCTTGTACATCTTCTTCAGCTCGTGCGCCGCGGCCACGGGGGTGCGGGGGTAGGCACCCTCGTCCATGCCGGGTTTGCGGATGTCGTTGGCGATGGCCGGCGTGGTCTTGAGGACATGCTTGAGGATGCCCACCACGGCGGCGCGGGGGTCGTCAATCACCAGGCCCGGATTGATCACGATCGTTCCGGCGACCGGCCGGGTGGCCCCGATCCGCAGTGCCAGTGCGCCGCCCATGGAGAGTCCCGCGGCGAATACGTAGTCGCATTCGGCCTGAAGTTCAAGGTAGGCGGCATCCACGGCGTTGTGCCACTCCTGCCAGTGCCGGGTGGCCATGTCCTGCCAGCTGGTGCCGTGGCCGGGAAGCAGCGGCAGCCGGACGGCGAAGCCTTCCTCGGCGAGGTACCGCGCCCAGGGACGCATGCTGTGCGGGCTGCCCGTGAATCCGTGGCTCATCACCACCCCGACGCTGGGACCGGAGCCGGTGAAGCTGCTCGTGAACGGCGAGAAATCGGGGAGATTGTTCATGATGGCTCCGAGGCTACTCTGTCTGTGGCGTGCTGCAGGAAAAAGGCGGCGGATTCTTCGAGGATCAGCGGCGCGTCGAGGTCCAGCGTCGCCACGTGCCCGCTGTGCGGCAGGGGCACGACGCGCAGGTCCTTGCTCCCGATGCGTTTGCTGATCATCGCCAGGGAACTCGGTGGCACTACGGCGTCCTGCGCGGATTTGAACACCAGCGCCGGTGCCGTGATGGATGGAAGCGAGCGGGAGGTGGAGCGGAACAGCTTCTTGAGTTCGTGGACCGCCGCCAGCGGCGTGCGGGAGTAGTCGCCGTCGTCGGTGGGGGCCGAAGTCGGGTTTTCTTCCTCGATCGGTGCCGTGGTGCGCATGACGTGCTTGAGGGCGCCGATGTACCGGACGCGCCGGTCGTAGAAGCTCAGTCCGGGATTCACGACGGCGACCCCCGCCACCGGGTGCCGGGCTGCGGCGCGCAGGGCCACGGCACCGCCCATGGACAGCCCCGCCACGAAGCAGCGGGAGGTCCGGCCGGCCAGCTCCAGGTAGCTTTCCTCGAACGTCCCGTACCAGTCCCTCCACGACGTCCTGGCCAGGTCCCGCCAGTGCGTTCCGTGCCCGGGCAGGAGCGGGACGGTGACGGCGAAGCCGTGGGCGGCGAGGTGTTCGGCCCACGGCATGATGCTGAGCGGGCTGCCGGTGAATCCATGGCAGAGGGCGATTCCGGTGCGCGCGTTCTCCCCGTGGCCGGCATACCGGAAGGGCCGGGGGCTGTCCGGGACGCTGCTTTCCGTCATGTGTCCATCGTGTCACTGTTCCGGATAATTCACACAGGAGTAGGGTGGCAATTGAGCGCCGAGCGGACGCGTCCGGCCATATTCATATGCCGCCCGGGGAGGAACCACGGTGTTCTATTGGGTCATGAAGCGGATCTTTATCGGTCCCATCCTCAAACTGCTGTTCCGCCCATGGATCAAGGGGCTGGACAACATTCCGGCTGAAGGCGCAGCCATCCTCGCTTCGAACCATCTGTCGTTTTCTGACTCGATTTTCCTGCCGTTGATGGTGCGCCGCCCGGTGATCTTCCTGGCCAAGTCCGAGTACTTCACCGGCACCGGCCTCAAGGGAAGGCTCACCGCTTTGTTCTTCCGGCTCACCAAGCAGCTGCCCATGGACCGTTCGGGCGGAGCGGCCTCCGAGGCATCCCTGCAGGCCGGAAAGGACGTGCTGCAGGGCGGCGGACTGCTGGGCATCTACCCGGAAGGCACCCGCAGCCCCGACGCCCGCCTGTACCGGGGCAAGGCCGGGGTGGCGAAGTTGGCGCTGCAGACCCGCGTTCCCGTGATTCCCGTGGCGATGATCGGGACCGAAAAGGTGCAGCCCATCGGCAAACGGATACCGAACATCCGGCGCATCGGCATGATCATCGGACAACCCCTGGACTTCAGCGGGCACTACGGCAGCGAAGAAGACCGGACCGTCCAGCGCACAGTCACGGACCGGATCATGTACGAGATCATGCGGCTCTCCGGACAGGAGTACGTGGACGAATACGCGGCCGACGTGAAAGCCCGGCTTGGCGGCCATGACGACGGCGGCGGAGCCGGCGGAAAAGTGTGACGCCGCCGCCCGTGAGGGTTACGGCTGCCGTGTCCCCAAAGCGGGCGGCCTCCCACTAGTCTTGTAGGGTGACTGAGCTTATTCCCGCACCCTCCATGACCGGCCCCATGACCAGCACGGCGCAAAGCGGCGCCGCTGACTATCCGGGCCTGGATGACTGGCGCCAGCTGCCCATCTCGCAGCAGCCCACCTGGTCGGACAGGGAGGTCTTCGACGCCTCCGTCAAGGAGCTCTCGGTACTGCCTCCGCTGGTGTTCGCCGGCGAGGTCGACGTCCTGCGCGAACGCCTTGCCGCTGCCGCCCAGGGCCGTGCCTTCCTGCTCCAGGGCGGCGACTGTGCCGAAACCTTCGAGGGTGCCACCGCAGACAAGATCAGCGCCCGCGTCAGGACCATCCTGCAGATGGCCGTGGTGCTGACGTACGGCGCCGCGATGCCCGTCATCAAGATGGGCCGCATGGCCGGCCAGTTCGCAAAGCCGCGCTCCTCCAACGATGAAACCCGCGACGGCGTCACCCTCCCGGCGTACCGCGGAGACATCGTCAACGGCTACGACTTCACCCCGGAATCCCGCGCGCACGACGCCGGCCGCATGCTGAAGGCGTACCACACCTCGGCGTCCACCCTGAACCTGATCCGTGCCTTCACGCAGGGCGGTTTCGCCGACCTGCGCCTGGTGCACCAGTGGAACAAGGGCTTCACCGAGAACCCGGCCCACGCCCGCTACGAATCGCTGGCCCGGGACATCGACCGTGCCATCCGCTTCATGGACTCCTGTGGCGCCGACTTCGAAGCCCTCAAGCGCGTCGAATTCTTCGCCAGCCACGAGGCCCTGCTGCTGGACTACGAGCGCGCGCTCACCCGCATCGACTCCCGCACCGGCCTGCCGTACGACACCTCCAGCCACTTCCTCTGGATCGGCGAGCGTACCCGCGAACTCGATCACGCCCACGTGGACTTCCTGTCCCGCGTTCGCAACCCGATTGGTGTGAAGCTCGGCCCGGGCACCACCGGCGACGACGCGCTGCGCCTCATCGACAAGCTGGACCCGAACCGCGAACCCGGCCGCCTGACGTTCATCACCCGCATGGGTGCGAAGAACATCCGCGAGAAGCTGCCAGCCGTCGTCGAACGCGTTACCGCTTCCGGCGCGCAGGTACTGTGGGTCACCGACCCCATGCACGGCAACACGGTCACCTCGCAGAACGGCTACAAGACGCGCCGCTTCGACGACGTGATCGACGAAGTCCGTGGCTTCTTCGAGGTGCACCAGGCGCTGGGCACGGTGCCGGGCGGCTTGCACATGGAGATGACCGGCGACGACGTCGCCGAGTGCCTCGGCGGATCGGACCCGATCGACGAGGACGCCTTCGCCGACCGCTACGAGTCCGTCTGCGACCCGCGGCTGAACCACATGCAGTCCCTCGAAATGGCATTCCTGGTCGCCGGGGCCCTCGCCAAGCACTAGCGCGAACGTACACGTGAGGCCCCAAACCCGCCGGGTTTGGGGCCTCAGCTGTTCGCTCGCGGAACCCGGGGGCTAGACCACGCGGAGGGTAACGGTGGACCCTTCCGGGGCCATGGTGTCGACGGGGTCCTGCTCCCGGACGGTCCCGAAAAAGCCGCCGTAGAGGTTCTCGATCTCCACCTCGAAGCCGAGTTTCTTCAGCTCCCTTTCGGCCTGTTTGGCCTGCTTGCCGACGAAATTGGGGACCTCGATGAGCCGGGGCCCCTTGGACAGGGTCAGGATCACAGTGCCGCCGCGGTTCAGTGTGCCGTCCGACGGCGACTGGCGGATCACCGAGCCGGCGGGGGCTTTCTTGTCGAAGACCTCCTCGGCGGCGATCTTCGCCTTCAGTCCGGCATCGTTGATCGCCTTCACGGCCGAGGCCTGGTCCATGCCGCGGACATCCGGAACCGGGAGCGGTTGCGGGCCCTTGGATACCACCAGGGACACGGCGGTTCCGTGGCGCACGGGCGTGTCCTTGGCCGGCGCCTGCGACAGGATGGTCCCGGCGGGTGCCTGTTCGTCATACTTTTCCGAGACCTGGCCCAGTGTCATCTCGGCGCCGGCCAGTGCATCCTTGGCCTGCGCCAGGTTCAATCCGCCCAGGCCCACCAGCGGAAACAGTTGCGGTCCCTTGGACACGAACAGCGTGACCTGCTGGAACTTGCGGATCTCGGTCCCTGCCGCGGGGTCGGTGCCCACGGTGTAGCCGGACTTCACTTCGTCGTCGAAGACGTCCTGGGCGTTGGACTGGAAGCCTGCGGTGCGCAAAAGCTGCTGGGCTTCCTGTGCGGGCTTGTTCTTGAGCGGAGGAATGGTTCCCGGAGAACCGGGGCCCATGCCGAAGAACCAGCCGGCGGTTCCGGCCAGGATGGCCAGGAGCAGTATGAGCAGGGTCCAGACGACGGCGCGGCGCCGGGGATTGCCCTCCCGAAGTCTGCGGGACGGGGTGGCGGCCGCCCGGGCGCGGTCCTTTTCGGCCTGGCGCGCTGCCCGCTTCTCTTGACGCGGCGAAAGCGCCGGCGGTGCGTCGTCCTGCCCGGCACCGCCGGGGAGCGCGCCGGCCGGCGGCAGAACCGCCGTCGGGAAGGCCGCGGCGGAAAGGCCCGCCGCCTGCGGCAAGACGGAGGTGGCATGCTGGGCTGACGAGATGATTTCGGTCTGAGCCGCACTGTCTTCGTGCAGGCCGGTGCGCTCCAGGAGTTCGGTGTGGGCGTCGGACGGCGCCACGGGCGGATGCTCCGACCGTGCCGCGGCCTCGAGGGCCGCAGGCGGCATGAAGTCCAGCTGTTCATTGCTGAGCGTTGTACGGATGTGCCGCAGCTCGGAAAGGAGGGCGCCGCCGTCGACGGGGCGTTGCTCGGGGTCCTTCGCGGTGCACCACTGGACGAGTTCATCGAGGTCCGATGCCAGGCCCGGTGCGGCGGCCGAGGGCGCCGGCAGCTCGGTATTGACGTGCTGGTAGGCCACCTGGATGGGAACTTCGCCGGAATACGGCTGGGTTCCGGTGAGCATTTCGTAGAGCATGACGCCGGCCGAGTAGATGTCGCTGCGCGCGTCGGCCGCCTGGCCCAGCACGAGCTCTGGGGCCAGATAGGCGACGGTCCCGATCAGCGATCCCGTGCTGGTGGCCGCGGTGACCGCACGGGCCAGGCCGAAGTCGCCCACCTTGATACGGCCGTCGTCGGCGATCAACACGTTTTCCGGTTTCACATCACGGTGGATGAGGCCGGCGGCGTGGGCGGCAGCGAGGCCTTCGATGACCGGGTCGATCAGGGCCAGTGCCAGGCGCGGGGAGAGGGCGCCTTTTTCCTGGAGGACGTCACGGAGCGTGTGGCCCTTGATGTACTCCATGACAAGGTACGCCGTGTGGCCGTCCTGGCCTTGGTCGAGCACGCCCACCACATGGGGGTGGGACAGGCTGGCCGCCGCACGGGCCTCGCGGCGCAGGCGCTCCAGGAAACTGGCGTCGTTCGCCAGATGCGGGTGGAGGACTTTCAGCGCGACATCGCGGTCCAGCCGCTCGTCGGTGGCCAGGTACACGGTGGACATTCCGCCGCCGGCGAGGCGGGCGCGCACGAGGTAGCGGCTATCCACGAGGGAGCCGAGAAAGTGGTCCGAGACTTGTTCCTGCACCCTACGATCCTAAGTGAGCAAAGACAACGGGCCCGAATCGTCCATCCGATCCGGGCCCGTGGCGTGGGTTGCCAGGCGTCCTAGAACTGCTTCATCAGCGCCTTGACCGAGGCCACATACTGCTTGGTGTCCGCGTACATGCCGTGCTTGCTGACGGAGTACTGGCCCTGGTAGTAACCGGCGATCGCCAGGTCAAGGGTCTTGCTGGTGCTGACCAGCGCACGGATGATCGCCACACCGGCGGTTGCGTTGTCGTAAGGGTCGAGGAGGTTGAGCTTGCGGCCCACCAGCTCGGACGCCCATTCGCCCGAGGACGGAATGACCTGCATGGTGCCGATGGCGTTGGCGGGGGAGACAGCGCGCTGGTTGAAGCCGGACTCCTGGTAGGCGAAGGCCATCGCCAGCGAAGGGTTGACGCCCATGCGCCGTGCGGTGTCCGCCACGATGTTCTTCATCTGCTCGCGGGTGGGAACTGGAGAAGCCTCCAGGATCGCCTTGTTCTTGTTCGCGGAACTGACAATGGCGGCCGGGTACGTGTAGCCGAGGAAGGAACTCGGGACCAGTGGCTTGGAACTCGACGCCGGCTGGAGCGTGGAAGCGCCGGGAATGGCCAGTTTCTGCCCGGGGTAGATGATGGTGCTGGCCTTGAGCCGGTTGGCCGAAAGCAGCTCGGACAGCGAGACCTTGTGCCGGTAGGCGATCCCGCCGAGGGTGTCGCCAGCCTTGATGGTGTACGAGCCCGGGGCCGACTGCGCCGGGGCGGCCGGACGCGGGGCGGCGGGCGTTGCGGCAGCGGCAGCACCGATCTTGATCTTCTGGCCGGGGTAGATGATGGAGGCGCCGTTCAGTCCGTTCCAGGCGAACACCTTTGACAGGCCGACGCCGTGGCGTTCGGCGATGCCGCTCAGGGTGTCGCCCGGCTTCACCGTGTACGTTCCAGTGGGGGCAGCGGCCGGCGCAGCGGGGCGTGATACCGGTGCCGCGGACGAAGCGCTGAGCTTGACGCGCTGGCCGGGATAGATGATCGACGTGGGGGAAAGCCGGTTGAGCTTCAGCACGGAGCCGGTGTTCAGCCCGTGGCGCGCGGCGATGCCGCTGATGGTGTCGCCCGGCTTCACCGTGTAGCTGGCGGGAACCGCGCCCTGGGCCCGCAGGGCCGCAGGAAGGGCCGCGGGAACGGACGCCGCCGGGATGACGGCACTGGAAGCCTGTGCGGCCTGCGCTTTGATGGCTGCGGCGAGCGTGGCGGGAATGCGCTGCGGCTGGGACGCGGATGCGGCGGCAGTCGCCGGCTGCGCCAAGGCCAGCGATGAGAGCACGACGGCGGGCAACGCTGCTGTGGTGGCCGCAAGCATGGGCATGCTTGTTGTCTTCTTGGACGAGCGTGGGGTCGTCATAGGAAATCCTCATCTCAGCTGCGGCCTTCGCGGAACGCTGCTGCCAGTGATACCAGTGTTACTAATGTGCAAAAAGATGCAATTGTGATCAAAGTGAATCTCTCACATATTCGGGACAGGCACAAGAAAACAGCTGTTCATTGGCACATTCAGGCTGCGGCAGGCAACAGAAAACGGGACGGTCTCCGGCTAGGCGAAGCGGGCCGGGGCGTGGCAACCTTATTTCCGTGAGTACTGTAGAAAGCCTCGTTTCCGAATGGCTGCCGCTGCCCGATGTTGCCGAAATCCTGGATGTTCCCATTACGAAGGTCCATGGACTCCTGGATGAGCGCGCATTGGTGGCGCTGCGGGTGGGCGAGCGGAAGATCCGAAGCGTCCCCGCCCTTTTCATCCAGGACGGCCATGTGCTGGACAGCCTGAAGGGCACCGTCGCGGTGCTCGGCGATGCCGGCTACACCGATGAGGAGCTCATTGTCTGGCTTTTCACCCCGGACGAGTCCCTGCGCGGCCGCCCTGTGGACGCCCTGCGCGAAGGCCGCAAAACCGAGATCAGGCGCCGGGCCCAGTCCCTGGCCTGGTAGCCCCCTTAAACAGAGGACGACGGCGGCAGGTAACCTGCCGCCGTCGTCCTTCTGTTTAACGGTCCTTGCGTTGATTGTCCTCGCCCGCAGTTCGCCGCGACGGTTCAGGCGGCCCGGCTCACTGCGGCTTCGGCGAGGCCGCGGAGCGCGGACATCGGAAGCTCCGCAAGGGGAAGCCGTTCGAGGGCTTCGAAGGCCTGGCCGCTCAGTTCGTCGATCATGGCCTCGGTGGCGGCAAGTGCGCCGCAATCGACCATGATCTGCCGGATCTTCCCGACTTCGTCCTCGGCCAGGTCCTGCCGGCCGAGTGTGGCATCAAGGTAGGCGGAAACCGCCGGCTCGCTTTGGTTGATCGCGAAACCGACCAGGACAGTCCGCTTGCCCTCGCGCAGGTCATCGCCGGCAGGTTTGCCGGTGGTTTCGGGATCGCCGAAGACGCCCAGGACGTCATCACGCAATTGGAAGGCTTCACCCAGGGGAAGCGAGAATGCCGAATAGCCGGCGAGCAGGGCCTCGTCCGCGCCGGCCAGCGCACCGCCAAGGCCCAGCGGGTGCTCGGTGGAGTACTTCGCCGACTTGAAGCGGATGATGGAGGTGGCCCTTTTCACTGCGCCTGCACGGTCACGCACGGGTCCGGCCACTTCTTCAAGGATGTCCAGGTACTGCCCGGCCATGACTTCGGCCCGCATCAGGTTGAAGATGTGCCGCGCGGGAGTTCCCGACGCCGCGCGCGGACCGATGCCGGTGAAGGCCTCTTCGCTGAAGGACAGGCACAGGTCGCCGGTCAGAATTGCCGCAGCGTGGCCGAAACGTTCCTCGTCCAGGGCCCAGCCTTCGGCCTGGTGGAGCTGGCTGAAACGCCGGTGCACGCTGGGACCGCCGCGGCGGGTGTCCGAGCGGTCGATGATGTCGTCGTGGATCAGCGCGGCGGCCTGGAACAGTTCCAGGGCACAGCCGGCATTGACGATGTCCGGGTGCGCCGCGTCACCGCCGGCCCCCCGCCATCCCCAGTAGGCCATGAGGGCCCGAAGCCGTTTCCCGCCGGTCACCAGCTTCGAGATCGAATCCATGAGCGGGGCGACGTCCGGGGAGATGCCCGCCATGACGGTTTCCTGCCCGGCCAGGAAGCTGTTGAGTCCAGCTGCGACGTCCGTGATGAAACGGCCCTGTTCGGCTGCGAGTTGTGCTGCCGTCACTTCAGCGACCCTGCCGCAACGTTGGCGCCGACGGTGAAAGTGGAAACGCCGGCCTCCTCGACTACCGAGATGTTGGCGGTCTCGCCGTTGGCCCGGATGAAGTCCTTGGACTTGGTGCCGCCAACATTGTCCCCGGGAACGGCCTTGAAGCCCTGCGCGGAAAGTGCCGGGGTGTAGAAACCGAAGACCGCCGACGCCGGAGCGGTGATGGTGCCCACCAGCGCTGCCGAGACAGGGGAGGAGTTCTTGTCGACGCTGCTGGACTTGATGCTCGCCTTGGGCATGAGCGGGATCAGCTTTTGCGGGAAGCCCGGCGCGAGTGACGCGACGGCGGCCGCCGCTCCCGGAACCGGGGAAGCCGATTCGGGGGCAGGAGAAGACGCCGGCACCGACTGCGCTTGGCTTGCCGGGGAGGACGAAGCGGAACCTGAAGTCGAAGGGGCGCCGCACGCGGTAGCGGCCAGGGCAACGCCGGCAGCGCAAGCAGCCATCGCTATGCGTTGGTGCTTTCGATAGAACTTCACAGGGTATTCCTCCTGGGGGAGACGGTGCCGGATGCTCCTACAGTTTAGCGTTCGGGCACTTGCCGGATTTCGCCGCGCAGTCGGCGCCCTCGGACCCGTCTTGCTGCCGGGCATAGGATTTTCCCGTGAGAACAGACGGAGGTTTAGGTGGCGCCGTCGGGCCTATTGACCCGGCAACGCTGAAGGAGCTCCGGCGCACCAGCATCCTGCATGTCGATATGGATGCGTTTTTCGTTTCCGTCGAATTGCGCTCGCGCCCGGAGCTGCGGGGCAAGCCGGTGATCGTCGGCTTCCCTTCCGAACGCTCGGTGGTGCTGTCTGCGTCCTATGAGGCGCGCGGCGTCGGTGTGAAATCCGCCATGCCCATGGCCGTCGCCATGCGCTTGTGTCCTACAGCGGTCATCCTCGAGCCCCGCCATCACCTCTATTACGAAGTGTCGGCGGAACTGATGCGGATCTTCGAATCGATCACCGATCTGGTGGAGCCGCTCAGCGTCGACGAGGCATTCCTTGATGTAGGGGGAGCCATCCGGCGGCTCGGACCGCCCATCGGGATCGCCAAACTGATCAGGCGCAGGGTGTCCGAAGAACTTGGCATCACCGCTTCGGTCGGGATCGCCGCCAACAAGTTCGTGGCGAAGATCGCCTCAACACGCTGCAAGCCGGACGGGCTGCTGTTGATCGAAGCGGACCGCACAGTGGAATACCTACACAGCCTGCCCGTGAAGGCGCTGTGGGGCGTAGGCGCCAAGACCGCCGAAGTGTTGGCCAGGCTCGGAATCCGCACCGTTGCAGACGTCGCCGCGACACCGCCTGCGGCCCTCCGGAAGATCCTCGGGGCATCGGGGGAACATGTCCATAGGCTGTCCATGGGACTTGATCCCCGCCCGGTGACCCCTGTCCGGCTGGAGAAGAGCATTGGAGCGGAAGAGACCTTCGCCGTCGACACTTTCGATGACGAGCTTCTCCACAGGGAGCTCCTGCGGCTCTCGCATCGCACGGCCACAAGACTGCGGGCCAGCGGGATGCTGGCGCGGACGGTTGCACTGAAGCTTCGCTATGCGGACTTCTCCACGGTCACCCGGAGCAAGACGGTCAATGCTCCGGTGGACAGCGCCCAGATCGTGTACCAAGTGGCCTCTCAGCTGCTCGCCTCGTTGGGCGCCCGCCCCATGAGCGTCCGCCTCATCGGGGTAAGGCTGGAACAGCTTGAATCCGCCGATGGTGCCGCGCTGCAGCTGAGCCTGGACAGGCGGGACGACAACTGGCGTTCGGCGGAGCAGGCGCTTGACCAAGTGAGCCGGAAATTCGGCGGAAAAACGGTGCTTCCGGCCAGGCTGCTTAAGCCGGGCTCCGAAAAAGGGCCGGACGGGTCGCGGTAGCGCGGGAAAGCCCGTTCTGCACGCTTGGAGCGTCTTTCAGAACTGTGCGCGACAAACTATCCTAGAAATACACAGAATTAGATCGTCTGGACAAAGTGCCTCATCGCGTCTGGTTCCATGGACAGGGACTGGGAACCCTTTTTCAGGCCGGTCCGTTTAGGGAAACAGAGGCGGTGGGTGCCGCCTATCTGGACCCTGGCCGGTTACGAGCCTGGCCGATTACAAGGAGGTCGCGATGCCCCTCTCGGAGCACGAACAGAGGCTTCTCGAGCAACTTGAGAAGCAACTGCATGAGGACGATCCGAAGTTCGCCAATTCAATGGGGTCGGATCCCATCCGTGCCTGGTCTACCCGGCACATCATTATGGGAGTCCTTGGCACCATCGCCGGTGTTCTGCTCTTGTTGGTTGGTGTCTCACTCCAGAACATCTTCCTGGGTGTCCTAGGGTTCATCGTCATGGGCGCCGGCGTCTATTTCGCCACGCTCCGCAGGATCTCCGGCGGCAAACTCAAGTCGCGCAAGTCCGGCAAGCCGAAGAGCTCCTTCATGAACAACCTCGAAGAGCGATGGGACGAACGGCGCCGCGGCGACGACTAGTTGAGCGCGGCGGACGGCTCCCCGGAATCCTCCACTTCGCACCATTGGCCGTGTATCGGAAGAAAAAAGACCCGCTTGACGGGTCTTTTTCCATTTAAGCGCTCCTTCCGGTGCCGCGCATTGCCGCTGCCCGCCACAGGGCGCACACATTCCTCCACTTCCCACCACGCCCTTATTTCCCGGCTTTCTGCGGCAAGATCCGCGGCGGGTGGAGCCGAAACGCCCGCGAGTGCGTTGACTGTGGAGGCTTGTGGAGTAAAGTGGAGGACGTAAGAGGGTAGTGGCGGAGTGGGGCAGATACGGCACCTTTTCACAGACAGGCGGTGGGCCAGTGTTTCTGGGCACGCATTCGCCGCGTCTTGATGAGAAGGGACGGATCATCCTCCCCGCCAAGTTCCGCGAGGAACTGGCAGACGGTCTGGTCCTCACCAGGGGGCAGGAGCGCTGCATCTACGTCTTCAGTCAGCGGGAATTCGAACGTATCCACGAGTCCATGCGGGAGGCCCCCATCTCCTCCAAGCAGGCTCGTGACTACATCCGGGTTTTCCTGTCGGGAGCCTCTGACGAGGT
>Ga0105246_10000309_pt1 | contig 25912 bp, 25 predicted proteins | sample KBSM64metaG_FD_99694 | JGI IMG/M metagenome (GOLD analysis project Ga0105246, IMG submission 99694) | Miscanthus rhizosphere microbial communities from Kellogg Biological Station, Michigan, USA - KBS M6-4 metaG | ecosystem: Host-associated > Plants > Roots > Rhizosphere > Soil | place... | reverse complement strand
ATTCAAGCCTGCGTTCGGCCAGCGTGGTTTAACGGGGCGCCTAGGATCAAAAGCAGATCAAGATCAAGAGCGGCTCGCTTCGCATCGTGGTTACGGTTGGGCGCTGCTGAGTTGTGTAGATACTTATGGCTCTCGGGGGCAAGCTCCCTCCCACATTGGTTATTCAACACTTTCGAAAAATGTGTTCAATCGGCCTGCGGGCTTAACCAGCCGCGAACTCGCCGGTAGAGCTGTTCCTGCTCGGCGGCATCGTTGCCGGGCAGGGCGTGGAGTTGCACCGGCTTGTAGCCTTCGTTCTTGCCGCGTTTGGCTGCCTGGATACGGGCCAGTGCGTTTTTGCCGTCCTGGGCGCCGTCCTGGTAGAACACATCCGCCGTAGGTACTTTCAGCGCTGGGGCCAATTGCTGCAGGTCCGGTTGACGAGCGGCGGGTGTCTTACCGGCCACCATCACCAGTTTCTGCACCTGGGCGGGTTGTTTCTCGCTCAGGTAACGCGCAGCCCACCATGCGCCGGTGCCGTGACCGAGCAGTGCCACACTGCGGGCACCCTGGGTCTGGGCGAAGGCGACGGCAGCGTCGATGCGGTCGAAGATACGTTTGGCGTCGGTCTTGTCCTGTTCATCCGCGCCCGGTACCACCGCCGGGTCAGTGCCTTCGGCTTCCGCGCTGGCGGCCTGTTCGACGGGTTTGGCGACCGTGCTGCCGTCCTTGCTGCTGGTATCGACCGCCGCTTTGGGCGGCTCGATGACGCGTGGCGGCAGGGTGTCCAGATTGACGTCCGGCAATGACAGGCTGAGGGTGCCCCAGGCAGCGTCCGGCAGTTTGCGCCGCAACGGGCCGATCGCTTGCGGCCAGTCGGCATTTTCGCCGGCACTTGGCACGATAATCACCACGCCCTGGGGTTCGGCGCTGTTGGCGGGCCTCCACAGGGCCAGGAACGACTCGCTGCCGGCCTGCAATTGTTGTTGTTCCTGTTGCGCAACCTGGCGTTCGAGCGCGCGGGCTTCTGCCTCGCTGCGCTCGGGCAAGGGCTGGCGCTCGGCGGGTTTGTCCCCGGCGGCTGCAGGCGCATCGGCGGCTTGAACAGAAAAGGCGCTGGTAAATAGCAGCGACAGGCACAATGCTGGCAGTGCCGAACGGTTTAGAGGTGGCATCGTTAAATCCCGGCCGGAAGATCCCAGCAGCCTAATGGGTTGATCGGTATTTGTCAGTGATGTGAGACGTGGATCATGGGTTTTCGCTTGCTGCTGGTTATCGGCTGTCTGTGTGTTGCCTTGATGGCGAACGCAGCGCCTGCCCCCGTCGTGGCCCAGGCGCAACTGGATGCGCAGCAGCGTGCGTGGCTGGCGCAGCACCCGCAATTGCGGGTGGGCCTGGTGTTGCAGGCGCCTTACGCGCAATACGATCGACGGCTGCAGCGGTTGTCCGGGGCCAATGTCGAGTTGATGCAGTGGCTGGCCAGGGCGCTGGGCATCGAGCTGACCTGGCGCAACTTTCCCGATCAGCAGCAATTGGAGGCCGCCGTGCGCGACGGCGAGGTGGACATCGCCCCCGGCCTGCAGCAAACCCCGACCGGCTTGCGCCTGTGGTTGTTCAGCGACCCCTATATGCGCGTGCCCCAGCATATTGTCGGTATTCGTGAAGGCGGCGGTGCGGTGGAGCTGGAAAAACTCGACGCACAATCGCGCATCGCGGTGCGCATGCCCAGCACGGTGGCCGACTACCTGCGCAGCACCTATCCCAACCTCAACCTGCAAGGCGTACCCATGGAGCGCCAGGCCCTGCAGTTACTGGTGAGCCGGCAGGCCCGCTATGCGGTGGTGGATGAGGCGCAACTGGGCCGGTTGTCCGGCGAGGCGGAGTTTGCCGGGCTGGCGGTGGTCGGCGATATCGGCCTGCCTCAGTTGCTGCGGGTGGCCACGCGGCGTGAATGGCCGCAGCTGGCCGGCATCATGCAAAGCGCCTTGCGGGCGATACCCGCCCGCGACCTCGACCAATTGCACAGCCGCTGGCTGCAACCCCAGTACCCGCGTTTATCAAACGCCATGGGCGTGTGGAAAAACTTCAGTGTACTGCTGGGCCTGATGCTGCTCGCCAGCCTCGCGGCGGTGCTCTGGCAGCGCCGCCAACAACGCAACCTGGAGCACGACCTGTTGGCGGCGCGGGAGGAAAGTGCGGCGCGCGCCGCTGGCGCTGAAGCCTTGAGCCTGACGCAGTTTTCCATCGATCAAAGTACGGTCGGCATCCTGTGGGTCAATTGGGACAGTCACGTGCGTTACGCCAATCGCGCCGCCGAAACCATGCTCGGCTATGGCGCTGGCGCATTGATCGAGCGACCGCTGATCGATTTCGACCCGACATTGACCATGGACCGCTGGCTCAATCTGTGGAAACGAGGGCGGGCCAGCGAGGAGGGCGCGCAGACCTTCGCCACCGACTGCCTGCGCGCCGACGGCAGCATCCTGCCGGCAGACGTGTCGTTGAGTTTCCTGCGCTTTGCCGACGGCGAGTACCTGGTGGTTTACCTGACGGACGTCACCGAGCGCCGCCGTTATGTGGCCGCCCTGCTGCAAAGCGAGGCACAGTTGCGCCAATTGTCAGCCCACCTGGAAACGGTGCGCGAAGAAGAAAAGGCGCGTATCGCCCGCGAAGTACACGACGAGCTTGGGCAGATGCTCACCGTGCTCAAGCTGGAAACCTCAATGTGTGAATTGGCCTATGCGCAACTCGACCCGGGCCTGAACGAGCGCTTGAACAGCATGAAGCGCCTGATAGCCCAGCTTTTTCAATTGGTCCGTGATGTCGCCACGGCGCTGCGCCCGCCGATTCTCGACGCCGGCATTGCCTCGGCCATCGAATGGCAGGCACGACGCTTCGAAGCGCGCACGCAGATTCCCTGCCTGGTACGCGTCCCGGAAAACCCGCCAATACTGAGCGACGCCAAGGCCATCGGCCTGTTCCGTATCCTGCAGGAGGCGCTGACCAATGTGATGCGCCATGCCCAGGCGCATACTGTGGAGCTGACGCTGGGCGTGGATGGCCCGAACCTGCGGCTGACCATCAGCGATGACGGTATCGGTTTCGTGCAGGCGCAGGGGCGAGCGGTATCGTTCGGCCTGGTCGGCATGCGCGAACGGGTACTGATCATGGGCGGGCAGTTGAGCCTGGTCAGCGAGTTGGGGGAGGGCACCACCCTGAGCGTCACGGTGCCGTTGGATGCATAACGATAAGAGGAAACCCCTGTGATCCGCATACTGGTAGCCGAAGACCACACCATTGTCCGCGAAGGCATCAAGCAATTGATCGGCCTGGCCAAGGACCTGCTGGTGGTAGGCGAAGCGAGCAATGGCGAGCAATTGCTCGAGACCCTGCGCCATGTGCCGTGCGAGGTGGTGTTGCTGGATATCTCCATGCCCGGCGTGAATGGCCTGGAGGCTATCGCGCGTATCCGCGCGCTGAGCAACCCGCCGGCGATCCTGGTGCTGTCCATGCACGATGAGGCGCAAATGGCCGCCCGCGCCCTGAAGGTGGGTGCGGCCGGCTATGCCACCAAGGACAGCGACCCGGCATTGCTGTTGATGGCGATTCGCAAGGTCGCGGCGGGTGGGCGCTATATCGACCCGGACCTGGCAGACCGCATGGTCTTCGAAGTCGGCCTGACGGATTCGCGCCCCTTGCACTCGCTGCTGTCGGAGCGCGAGTTTTCGGTGTTCGAACGTCTGGCACAAGGCGCCAACGTCAACGACATCGCCCTGCAGTTGGCCCTGAGCAGCAAAACCATCAGCACGCACAAGGCGCGCTTGATGCAAAAGCTCAACATCACCTCCCTGGCCGAGTTGGTGAAATACGCCATGGAACACAAGCTGCTGTAGCGGCGTATCCATCAGCGACACCTCAAAAACGCCGCCGAGCCTGTTCTTGCCGCTTGCCGCTTGCAGCTCGTCGCTTGCCGCTGCACTGTCCCATGCCCGCCATCCGTGTAGGGCGATCCCTACCCCGAACCTTCCATCCGGCTGATGGGATTCTCTCCTCGCCCCCGATTTCCGGGGCCTCGCGCCTGGACTACGCTTGTGTCACAGCGGTCCAAAACACAAAGGTGCGGGTATGAGCGAGGTGGATTCAAATGATGTGCTGGTCAGCTTTCGTGGCGTGCAGAAAAGCTACGATGGCGAAAACCTGATCGTCAAAGACCTCAACCTGGAGATTCGCAAGGGCGAGTTCCTCACCCTGCTCGGGCCGTCCGGTTCGGGCAAGACCACCAGCCTGATGATGCTGGCCGGCTTTGAAACACCCACCGCCGGCGAAATCCAGCTGGCCGGGCGCTCGATCAATAACGTGCCGCCGCACAAGCGCGACATCGGCATGGTGTTCCAGAACTATGCGCTGTTCCCGCACATGACCGTGGCCGAGAACCTGGCGTTTCCCCTGTCCGTGCGTGGCTTGAGCAAGACCGACATCAGCGAGCGGGTCAAGCGCGTGCTGAGCATGGTCCAGCTCGACGCTTTCGCCCAGCGCTACCCGGCGCAACTGTCCGGGGGCCAGCAACAGCGGGTGGCGTTGGCTCGCGCGTTGGTGTTCGAGCCGCAGCTGGTGCTGATGGACGAACCCCTCGGCGCCCTCGACAAGCAATTGCGCGAACACATGCAGATGGAAATCAAGCACCTGCATCAGCGCCTCGGCGTGACCGTGGTGTATGTGACCCACGACCAGGGCGAAGCCTTGACCATGTCCGACCGCGTGGCGGTGTTCCACCAGGGCGAAATCCAGCAGATCGCAGCGCCGCGCAGCCTGTATGAAGAGCCGAAAAATACCTTTGTGGCCAACTTCATCGGCGAAAACAACCGTCTCAATGGCCGTCTGCACAGCCACACCGGCGAGCGTTGTGTGGTGGAGCTGGCGCGTGGCGAAAAGGTCGAGGCGTTGGCGGTGAACGTCGGCTCGATCGGCGGCCCGGTGACGCTGTCGGTGCGTCCGGAGCGCGTCAGCCTCAATGGCGCAAGTGACCGCTGCATCAACCGTTTTTCCGGGCGGGTGGCGGAGTTCATCTACCTGGGCGACCACGTGCGTGTGCGCCTGGAAGTCTGCGGCAAGACCGATTTTTTCGTGAAACAACCGATTGCCGAGCTGGACCCGGCCCTGACGGTCGGCGACGTAGTACCGATTGGCTGGCAAGTCGAGCACATTCGCGCACTCGACCCACTTCTAGAGGCGAATTGATCGCCCCCTGGCTTCACCAACCCTGCACGTGGAGAGCACAACAATGTTGAGATCCCTTAAGTATTCGGCCCTGGCTATCGGCCTGATGGGCGCGACACAGGCCATGGCAGGCCCGGACCTGACCGTCGTTTCCTTTGGCGGCGCGAACAAGGCGGCCCAGGTCAAGGCCTTCTATGCCCCGTGGGAAAGCGCGGGCAACGGCAAGATCATTGCCGGTGAATACAACGGTGAAATGGCCAAGGTCAAAGCCATGGTCGACACCAAGAGCGTGTCCTGGGACCTGGTGGAAGTGGAGTCGCCTGAACTGTCCCGTGGTTGCGACGAAGACATGTTCGAGCCCCTTGACCCGAAACTGTTCGGCAACAGCGCCGACTACGTCAAAGGCGCGATCCAGCCCTGCGGCGTGGGCTTCTTCGTGTGGTCGACAGTGCTGGCCTACAACGCCGATAAACTCGCCAGTGCACCGACCAGCTGGGCGGATTTCTGGGACACCAAGAAATTCCCGGGCAAGCGTGGCCTGCGCAAAGGCGCCAAATACACCCTGGAATTTGCGCTGATGGCCGACGGCGTAGCGCCCAAGGACGTCTATAAAGTGCTGGCCGGCAAAGATGGCCAGGACCGTGCATTCAAGAAACTCGACGAACTCAAGCCGTCGATCCAGTGGTGGGAGGCTGGTGCACAGCCGCCGCAATACCTGGCCTCGGGTGACGTCGTGATGAGCTCGGCCTACAACGGCCGGATCGCCGCCGTGCAGAAAGAAAGCAACCTCAAAGTGGTGTGGAACGGCGGCATCTACGACTTCGACGCCTGGGCCATTCCAAAAGGCCTGGCCAAGGATCGCGCCGAAGCGGCGAAAAAATTCATCGCCTTCTCGGTGCAGCCGCAGCAGCAGAAGATCTATTCGGAAAACATCGCCTACGGCCCGGCCAACACCCAGGCCGTGCCGTTACTGGCCAAAGACGTGCTCAAGGACATGCCGACCACGCCGGAAAATATCGCCAACCAGGTGCAGATCGATGTGAGCTTCTGGGCCGATAACGGCGAGCAGCTTGAGCAGCGCTTCAATTCCTGGGCCGCCAAATAATCCATGTGGGAGGGGGCTTGCCCCCGATGACGGTGTGTCAGACGACGGCTGATTTGACTGACCCACCGCAATCGGGGGCAAGCCCCCTCCCACAGGGGATCTGTTGTGTTTGACAGATTGCATCCACTTTCAAGACCCGGAGTTTTCCATGGCCCTCGCCATTCCCACCCTCAAGCAGCGCCTGGCCCGTGCCGAGCGGCTTAACCGCTGGAAGGCCCAGGCCTTGATTGCGCCGCTGGTGCTGTTTTTGCTGCTGGTGTTCCTGGTGCCCATTGTTGCGCTGCTCTACAAAAGCGTCGGCAACCCGGAAGTGGTCGCAGGCTTGCCGCGCACAGTGGTGGCAGTGACGGCCTGGGACGGTCGTGGCTTGCCCGGCGAGTCGGTGTACCAGGCGCTCAGTGAGGACCTGGGCGAAGCGCGCAAAAACCAGACCCTGGGCGATTTGTCCAAGCGCTTGAACATGGAGCTGGCCGGCTATCGCAGCCTGCTGACCAAAACCGCGCGGGCGCTGCCGTTTGCCGACGCGCCGGCCTCTTATAAAGCTGCGCTGGAAACCCTCGACGAACGCTGGGGCGACCCCGCGTACTGGCAGGCGATCCGGCGCAATACCAGCAGCCTGACGCCTTACTACCTGCTGGCGGCCGTCGATCACCGTATCGACGACCTGGGCGAAATCGCGCCGGCCACCCCGGACCAGGCTATCTATCTGGATATCTTCGCCCGCACATTCTGGATGGGCCTGGTCATCACCGTGATCTGCCTGCTGCTGGCCTATCCCCTGGCGTACCTGCTGGCCAACCTGCCGGCGCGTAAAAGCAACCTGCTGATGATCCTGGTATTGCTGCCGTTCTGGACCTCGATCCTGGTGCGGGTGGCGGCGTGGATCGTACTGCTGCAATCCGGCGGCCTGATCAACAGCGCCCTGATGGGCATGGGCCTGATCGATACGCCGCTGGAGTTGGTGTTCAACCGTACCGGTGTGTACATCTCCATGGTGCATATCCTGCTGCCGTTCATGATCCTGCCGATCTACAGCGTGATGAAGGGCATTTCGCCAACCTACATGCGTGCGGCGATTTCCCTTGGCTGTCACCCCTTCGCCAGCTTCTGGCGCGTGTACTTCCCGCAGACCTACGCCGGTGTCGGCGCCGGTTGCCTGTTGGTGTTCATCCTGGCGATTGGTTACTACATCACCCCGGCCTTGCTGGGCAGCCCGAACGACCAGATGGTCAGCTACTTCGTGGCCTTCTATACCAACACCAGCATCAACTGGGGCATGGCCACGGCGCTGGGCGGCTTGCTGCTGCTGGCGACGGTGCTGTTGTACCTGATCTACAACCGGCTGGTGGGCGCCAGTCGCCTGCGCCTGAGCTGAGGAGACCCTGCAATGCTGAGCCCTTATATGTCACCGGTGGAGCGGCTGTGGTTCTACAGCCTGCGGATTCTGTGTGGCCTGATCCTGCTGTTCCTGATCCTGCCGGTACTGGTGATCATCCCGCTGTCGTTCAACAGCGGCAGTTTCCTGGTGTATCCGTTGCAGGGATTTTCGCTGCAGTGGTATCAGGACTTCTTCGCCTCGGCCGAATGGATGCGCGCCCTGCGCAACAGCATCATCGTCGCCCCGGCGGCCACAGTGCTGGCGATGGTGTTCGGCACGCTGGCGGCGATTGGCCTGACCCGTGGCAACTTCCCCGGCAAGGCATTGGTGATGGCCCTGGTCATTTCGCCGATGGTGGTGCCGGTGGTGATTATCGGCGTGGCCAGTTACCTGTTCTTTGCCCCGCTGGGTCTGGGTAACAGCTTCTTCTCGTTGATCGTGGTGCATGCGGTGCTGGGCGTGCCGTTTGTGATCATTACCGTGTCGGCGACCTTGCAGGGTTTCAACCACAATCTGGTGCGGGCCGCGGCCAGCCTGGGCGCGTCACCGTTGACCGCGTTTCGCCGGGTGACCTTGCCGCTGATCGCGCCGGGGGTGATTTCCGGGGCGCTGTTCGCCTTCGCCACCTCGTTCGATGAAGTGGTGGTGACGCTGTTTCTCGCAGGTCCCGAGCAAGCCACGTTGCCGCGGCAGATGTTCAGCGGCATTCGGGAAAACCTCAGCCCGACGATTGCAGCGGCGGCGACGTTGCTGATCGGGTTTTCAGTCGTGCTGTTGCTGACGCTTGAATGGCTGCGCGGGCGGGGCGAAAAGCTGCGTACCGCACAGGTCTAAAACCCGGCACAGATCAAACTGTGGGAGGGGGCAAGCCCCCTCCCACACTGGTTCTTTGTTCATTCAGATGATGACCATTCAGCTCTTGAATGGCAGACAACCCATTTGTCTCAGCTACTCTTGTGCCAGCCCATCTCTCAATAAGAGGCCGCGCACATGAGTACTTCCTCATTCAAGATCGCCCACAAACTGCTCACCGGCGCTGGCGCCATTGAGCAGCTCGCCGCCGAACTCACCCGCCTGGATGTGGATAACCCGTTGATCGTCACCGATGCCGTGCTGGTCAAGTCCGGCACGGTGGCGCTGGCGCTCGAGCATTTGGGCGGCCGCCCGTATGAAATTTTCGACCGCGTGCTGCCCGACCCGGAAATCGCCATTGTCGAAGACTGCATGCAGGCCTACCGCGATGGCGGGCACGATGGCCTGATCGGCGTGGGCGGCGGCAGTGCCATCGACATCGCCAAGAGCGTCGCCGCTTACGCCGGTTACCACGGCGCCCTGGCGGATTTGTTCGGGGTCGACCAGGTGCCGCGCAAGGGCCCGCCGTTGATCGCCATTCCCACCACGGCGGGCACCGGCTCGGAGGTGACCAACGTGGCAATCCTCTCGGACAAGGTCGCGCAGCTGAAAAAAGGTATCGTCAGCGACTACCTGCTGCCAGATGTGGCGCTGATCAGCCCGCAAATGACCCTGACCTGCCCGCGCAGCGTCACCGCCGCCAGTGGCGTCGACGCACTGGTGCATGCCATTGAATCCTACCTGTCGCTGAACGCCTCGCCGATCACCGATGCGCTGGCGATCGGCGCGATCAAGCTGATTGCCAGCGCACTGCCCAAGGTTTACGCCAACCCGGCCAACCTGCAGGCCCGTGACGACATGGCCACCGCCAGCCTGATGGCCGGCATGGCCTTCGGCAATGCCGGCGTGGGCGCGGTGCATGCGCTGGCGTATCCGTTGGGTGGCCGGTTCAACATCGCCCATGGCGTGAGCAATGCGCTGTTGCTGCCCTACGTGATGCACTGGAACAAGCTGGCCTGTGTCGAGCGGATGCGCGACATCGCCCAGGCCATGGGCGTGAATGTCAGCGGGCTGAGCGTGAATGATGCCGCCGACCAGGCTGTCGAGGCGATGACGAAACTCTGCGCCGCCGTCGAGATCCCGGCCGGCCTGCGCAGTTTCGGCGTGCCTGAGGAGGCTATCCCGGCGATGGCCACTGAAGCGGCGGGCATCGAACGCCTGATGCGCAATAACCCGCGCCAGCTCAGCGCGGCCGATATCGAGAAAATCTACCGGGCGGCGTACTAGCCGTTGAGTGAGGTCACGGTGCGCAGGGCAAAGCTGAGGTATACAATGCGCGCCATCGTGATTTAGCTCAAAAAAGGTGCGTCATGCAGCCCTTCGTCATTGCTCCATCGATTCTCTCCGCCGACTTCGCCCGCCTGGGCGAAGAAGTGGACAAGGTGTTGGCCGCCGGCGCCGACTTCGTGCACTTCGACGTCATGGACAACCACTATGTGCCCAACCTGACCATCGGCCCGATGGTCTGCGCGGCGCTGCGCAAGTACGGGATTACCGCGCCGATCGACGCACACCTGATGGTCAGCCCGGTGGACCGCATTGTCGGCGACTTCATCGACGCCGGTGCGACTTACATCACGTTCCACCCGGAAGCCACGCTGCACGTCGACCGTACGCTGCAGTTGATCCGCGAAGGCGGCTGCAAGGCAGGCCTGGTGTTCAACCCGGCCACACCCTTGAGCGTGCTGGAGTACGTGATGGACAAGGTCGACATGGTCCTGCTGATGAGCGTCAACCCGGGCTTTGGCGGGCAGAAGTTCATCCCCGGCACCCTGAACAAACTGCGCGAAGCGCGGGCGCTGATCGACGCATCGGGCCGCGATATCCGCCTGGAAATCGACGGTGGGGTCAACGTCAACAATATTCGCGAGATCGCTGCTGCGGGTGCCGATACGTTCGTGGCCGGCTCGGCGATCTTCAATGCCCCGGATTACCAGGAAGTCATCGCCAAGATGCACGCCGAACTGGCGCTGGCGCGTCCATGAGCGGCTTTGAGCAGCTGTTCCCCGGCAAATTGCCACGGCTGGTGATGTTCGATCTGGACGGTACCTTGATCGACTCGGTGCCCGACCTGGCGGCGGCGGTGGACCAGATGCTGCTCAAACTGGGGCGCAAGCCTGCGGGGATCGAGGCGGTGCGCGAATGGGTCGGCAACGGCGCGCCGATGCTGGTACGCCGGGCGCTGGCGGGCAATATCGACGCCGCAGGTGTGGATGAGGTGGAAGCCGAACATGCCCTGGAGCTGTTCAATGCCGCCTATGAAAGCAGCCACGAGCTGACGGTGGTGTACCCCGGCGTGCGTGACACCCTCAAATGGTTGAGCAAGCAAGGCGTGGAAATGGCCTTGATCACCAACAAGCCGGAGCGCTTCGTCGCACCGCTGTTGGACCAGATGAAGATCGGCCGGTATTTTCGCTGGATCATCGGCGGCGATACCCTGCCGCAGAAAAAGCCCGACCCGGCGGCGCTGTTTTTTGTGATGAAAATGACCAATATTCCGGCGTCCCAATCGTTGTTCGTGGGCGATTCGCGCAGCGATGTATTGGCGGCAAAAGCCGCAGGGGTGCAGTGCGTGGCCTTGAGTTACGGCTACAACCATGGCCGGCCGATTGCCGAAGAATCGCCGGCGCTGGTGATTGATGACCTGCGCCTGTTAATCCCCGGTTGCCTGGGCGCGGGCGCTGAGATAACGTTGCCCGATATTGATCCGTCCTTTTCAGGAAATCCCATCGTGGTGGTCACTCGCAAACTCTGGATGAAAGTCATCAAGGCCCTGGCCCGCTGGCGTTGGCGCGCCTGACTGATCCTGGCCGCTCTGTGCGGCACGTTTGCCTACCTGACCGATTGACCCTCACACCACGAGGCACCTGATGATCCGCGAAGAATTCCTGCGTTTGGCCGCTGCCGGCTATAACCGTATCCCCATGGCCCGCGAAACCCTGGCCGACTTCGACACGCCGCTGTCGATCTACCTGAAACTGGCCGATGAGCCGAACTCGTATCTGTTGGAGTCGGTACAGGGCGGCGAGAAGTGGGGCCGTTATTCGATCATCGGCCTGCCGTGCCGCACGGTACTGCGGGTTCATGACCATCATGTGAGCATCACCCATGATGGCGTCGAGATCGAAAGCCATGACGTAGACGACCCGCTGGCCTTCGTCGAGGCCTTCAAGGCGCGCTACAACGTGCCGACCATTGCCGGCCTGCCGCGTTTCAACGGCGGCCTGGTGGGGTATTTCGGTTATGACTGCGTGCGCTACGTGGAGCAGCGCCTGGGTAAATGTCCGAATCCGGACCCGCTGGGCGTGCCGGACATCCTGCTGATGGTCTCCGATGCGGTCGTGGTGTTCGACAACCTCGCCGGCAAGATGCACGCGATTGTGCTGGCCGACCCCTCCCAGGCGGATGCCTACGAACAAGGCCAGGCCAGTCTCGAAGCGCTGCTGGACAAGCTGCGCCAGCCGATCACGCCGCGTCGTGGCCTGGACCTCAGCCGTCCGCCTGCCGCTGACCCGGTGTTTCGTTCCAGCTTCACGCAGGCGGACTACGAGCGCGCAGTGGACACCATCAAGGAATACATCCTCGCCGGTGACTGCATGCAGGTGGTGCCGTCGCAACGGATGTCGATTGATTTCAAGGCGGCGCCGATTGACCTGTACCGGGCGCTGCGCTGCTTCAACCCGACGCCGTACATGTACTTCTTCAACTTCGGTGATTTCCACGTGGTGGGCAGTTCGCCGGAAGTGCTGGTGCGCGTCGAAGACAACCTGATCACCGTGCGGCCCATCGCCGGTACGCGCCCGCGTGGCGCTACCGAAGAAGCGGACCTGGCGCTGGAAGAAGACCTGTTGAGCGATGACAAGGAAATCGCCGAGCACCTGATGCTGATTGATCTGGGGCGCAATGACACGGGACGTGTCTCGGAAATCGGCTCGGTGAAGTTGACCGAGAAGATGGTCATCGAACGGTACTCCAATGTGATGCACATTGTGTCCAACGTCACCGGGGAACTGAAAGCCGGATTGACCGCGATGGACGCACTGCGTGCCATTCTGCCGGCCGGTACCTTGTCGGGCGCGCCGAAGATTCGCGCGATGGAAATCATCGACGAACTGGAGCCGGTCAAGCGGGGCGTCTATGGCGGCGCCGTAGGGTATTTCGCCTGGAACGGCAACATGGACACCGCGATTGCGATCCGTACGGCAGTGATCAAGGATGGCGAACTGCATGTGCAGGCCGGTGGCGGCATTGTGGCTGACTCGGTGCCGGCCCTGGAATGGGAAGAAACCCTGAACAAGCGCCGCGCGATGTTCCGGGCGGTGGCGTTGGCTGAGCAAACGCCGCAGGACTGAAGCCAAATGTAGATCAAACTGTGGGAGGGGGCTTGCCCCGATAGCGGTCTGTCAGTTCATGATGTGCTGGCTGACACATTGCTATCGGGGGCAAGCCCCCTCCCACATTGGTTTGCGTTGGTTTCAGGATTGGCTAGAAATCCAGGCTCACCCCGACACTGACCCCTTGCTGGGTCAGGTTGTCATCCTTCCTCACGTTATACGCCGCGCGTAACGCCAGTTCCTGCGTCAGCTTGTGGCTGACACCCAGGCTCAAGCGATCCGAATTGCTGCGCGGCGTATACCCGTCCAGCTTGAAGTCGATCCCCGGCACGCTGTTGAGCGCGATGTTGACCTTCTGCGTGTCGTTCTCGAACTCATGCTCATGCGCCACTTCCCCATACACCTGGGTCTGCGGGGTGATGCGGTAGCTGCCTTGCAGGCCGACGCCAAGGCGTTTGGAGTCGCGCTGCTGGTCATCGAAGGTCAGGGCGGTGGAGCGGCTGTCTTTCTCCGAGTAGCCGTTGACTTCGATGCGCGCATAATCGGCGCTGATGAAGGGCGACAGGTGCCAGTCGCTGCCTGGCGCAGCGATGTCGTAGCCCACGCGGCCGCTCAAGGCCCAGAGCCAGCCATCGGTGTCACCTTTCTCCGAACCTTCGCTGACGCCCAGGGCGAACTTGCGCTTGAGGTTGTCGAAGTCCAGTTTGCCGCCGGTCAAGGCCGCATCGGCCCACCAGTGATTCTGCTGATACTGGGCAAATGCGGTGCCCATGTAGCTGTTGAGCTTGTAATCCGAATCGCTGGCGCCGGCTTCCAGTGTCTGGCGGTACAGGCCCGCAGCGACGCCTACGCGCCAGGCTTCGTTGAGTCGGTAGCTGCCGCCGATATTGAGGTTGTAACCGCTGCCATCGCCGCTTGCCGAGCTGTTCTGGTCGTCGAAATCCAGCCGTTGGCCACCGGCTGCCACGATCGCTCGCCATTGGCCGACGGCTTGCCAGTGGTCGGTGTCTGCCTGCCATTGATTGCGCAACTCATCCTGGTGGGCGCGCAATGTGCCTTGGGCCATTTCCGGCAGCAGCGTGATTTCCCACGGCGCGGCGAGCAGCGAATAGGCGTAGTCGGCGATCAGCTGTTGCCCGGCGATGGTCGGGTGGACCGAGTCGTTATAGATCAGCTTGGTCGGGTCCGGGTTGGTGCCACCGATGCCGTACACCGGATTGGCGGTGCAACTGTTGCCACTGAAGCAGGTGCCCGTGAGGTTTTGCCCGGTGGCGAGGCCGAAGCGGGCCGGATTGGCGAAGGCTTCATTCAATAACAATGGAATGTTCAGTGGTATGACTTGCGCATCGATCTGCGACAGGCGCTGTACCAGGGACTGGTTGAAAACAGCGCTCAGGGCCGACGTCGCTGCCTGCTGCGGCGTGCCGTTGACGGCCGGCGTCAGGCCGATGTCGGGCAACATCCATACCATGATGTAACGCGCACCGGCTTGTTGCAGGGCTTGGGCACTGTCGGCCAATCGCCCGCCGGCGGCGACCGCTTGAGCGGGGCTGAGTACGCGCCCCTGGAGGAAGTCATTGCCGCCACCGGACAAAAAGTACAGCGCATTCGGATCGGCCAGCCCGCCGTTTGCCGGCAGGTAACCCTGTCGACTGCGCAGCACCGTGCCGCCCCCGGCATTGCCGGGCGGGATCGCCGCGTTGGAGACGTTGGTGATGGAGTCGAGGATATTGTCGGTACGGTAGCCGCCGACCGCCCAGTTGTTTCCGTCCGGCAAGCCCTGGATCGCGCGCACCGGTGAGGTAGAGGCATTCAGGTCGTTTGGCGCTACACCCAGCTTCGCGCCGAGCAGCGTCGAAGAAACCAGACCATAGTCTCCCTGGAACGTCGGCCCGGTACGGTTGGTGAAGCGCAGTGTCGATCCGGCACTGCCGTCGGGAAACTGGCCGGCATCGGCCAGGCTGTCACCGAATACCACCATCGTTGAATAGGGTGACGATGCTGCATGAGCCTGTGCACAAGCCAGGGAAAGCAAGCCGGCGGCCAGGGGCGCGAAGAACGGAGTTCTGAGCATGGAAAATTCCATTGAGTTGTTTTTGTGTCGGAACCGAAACACTAGCAAAGTATCGAGCGTTTTCTATAGCGCAAAACCGAATTTCGCTGTGGGCATCGCATTGAGCCCAACCCGTATTTGCGGCGCCATATTGCACGGTTGGCGAGGCTACGTTACTGTGCCTGGACGTATAAATGAGACCCTCCCCGTGTTGATCATCAGCAGACTCTTGATGCGAGTAGTCAAGGCACACGCCCGTTGGCGTTGGCGCGCCTGACATTTTTCTCCGCCGGCCTGGCCGGACCTGTACCGATTTGCCTTCTTCACCCTGTTTGACGCCCCTTGCCGCTCACCCCGGCAACCGGAACGTGCGTCCGGCAGCGGGCCAAACGCTTGGAAGGCGGTCATTTGAAATCAGTGAATTCAAGAGGTTTGAACCCACATGTTGCTGATGATTGATAACTACGATTCCTTTACCTACAACGTTGTGCAGTACCTGGGCGAGCTGGGTGCCGAGGTCAAGGTGGTGCGCAACGACGAACTGACAGTCGCCCAGATCGCTGCGCTGAACCCTGAGCGCATCGTGGTTTCGCCCGGCCCGTGCACACCGACCGAAGCGGGCATCTCCCTGGAAACCATCCAGTATTTCGCCGGCAAGCTGCCGATTCTGGGCGTGTGCCTGGGGCACCAGTCCATTGGCCAGGCCTTTGGCGGTGATGTGGTGCGCGCGCGCCAGGTGATGCACGGCAAGACCAGCCCGGTATTTCACAAGGACCTGGGTGTCTTCCAGGCGCTCAACAATCCTGTAACCGTGACCCGTTACCATTCCCTGGTGGTCAAGCGCGAAACCCTGCCCGAGTGCCTGGAACTGACGGCCTGGACCCAGCTGGAGGACGGCTCGGTCGATGAGATCATGGGCCTGCGCCACAAGACACTGAATATCGAAGGGGTGCAGTTTCACCCTGAATCGATCCTGACCGAGCAGGGCTACGAGCTGTTCGCCAATTTTCTCAAGCAGAGCGGCGGCACGCGCTAAGGACTTTCCATGGATATCAAGACTGCCCTGGGTCGTATCGTCGGCCACCTGGACCTGAGCACCGCTGAAATGAGCGATGTGATGCGCGAGATCATGACCGGTCAGTGCTCCGACGCACAGATCGGTGCCTTTATGATGGCCATGCGCATGAAGAGCGAAAGCATCGACGAAATCGTCGGCGCCGTGTCGGTGATGCGCGAACTGGCGGACAAGGTCGAACTCAAGACCCTCGACGGCGTGGTCGATGTGGTCGGCACCGGCGGCGACGGTGCGAACATTTTCAACGTATCGACGGCATCCTCGTTCGTGGTCGCGGCAGCGGGTTGCACCGTGGCCAAGCACGGCAATCGCGCGGTGTCCGGCAAAAGTGGCAGCGCCGACTTGCTGGAAGCCGCCGGTATCTACCTGAACCTGACGCCGGTACAGGTGGCTCGCTGCATTGACAGCGTCGGCATTGGCTTCATGTTTGCCCAGTCCCACCACGGCGCGATGAAACACGCCGCCGGCCCGCGCAAGGACCTCGGCCTGCGTACCCTGTTCAATATGCTCGGCCCGCTTACGAATCCGGCCGGTGTGAAACATCAGGTCGTCGGTGTCTTCAGCCAGGCGTTGTGCCGGCCGTTGGCTGAAGTGCTGCAGCGCCTGGGCAGCAAGCATGTGCTGGTGGTGCACTCCAAAGACGGTCTGGACGAATTCAGCCTGGCCGCACCAACCTTCGTGGCAGAGTTGAAGGACGACCAGGTCACTGAATACTGGGTCGAGCCTGAGGACCTGGGCATGAAGAGCCAGAGCCTGCATGGCCTGGCGGTGGAAAGCCCGGCGGCGTCGCTTGATTTGATTCGTGATGCATTGGGGCGACGCAAAACCGAAAACGGTCAAAAAGCCGCAGAAATGATTGTGCTCAATGCGGGCGCGGCACTTTACGCAGCGGACCATGCCTATAGTCTTAAGGAAGGTGTGGCCCTGGCTCACGATGCATTGCACACCGGTCTGGCTCGCGAGAAACTCGAAGAACTCGGAGCATTCACCGCCGTATTCAAGATGGAGAATGAAGCATGAGTGTTCCCACCGTTCTGGAAAAAATCCTGGCGCGCAAGGCTCAAGAAGTTGCCGAGCGCCGTGCCCGTGTGAGCCTGGCTGAACTGGAAGCCCAGGCAAAGGCGGCCGATGCAACGCGCGGTTTTGCCAACGCCTTGATCGCCCAGGCCAAGCTCAAGCAGCCGGCTGTGATCGCTGAGATCAAGAAGGCCTCCCCGAGCAAAGGCGTTATCCGCGAGCACTTCGTGCCACATGAAATCGCCACCAGTTATGAAAAGGGCGGGGCGACCTGCCTGTCCGTACTGACTGACATCGATTACTTCCAGGGTTCCGACTTATTCCTGCAGCAGGCACGCGCCGCGTGCAAGTTGCCGGTGATTCGCAAGGATTTCATGGTTGATCCCTACCAGATCGTCGAAGCCCGCGCGCTGGGTGCCGACTGTGTGCTGCTGATCGTTTCCGCCCTGGATGACGTGAGGATGGCCGAGCTGGCGGCTGTGGCCAAGGGTGTGGGCCTGGATGTATTGGTCGAGGTGCATGATGGCGACGAGCTGGAGCGCGCGCTCAAGATCCTCGACACCCCACTGGTGGGGGTCAACAACCGTAACTTGCATACCTTCGACGTCAGTCTGGAAACCACCCTTGATCTGCTGCCGCGTATTCCGCGTGACCGCCTGGTGATTACCGAGAGCGGTATCGTCAACCGTGCCGATGTGGAGTTGATGGAAATCAGCGAAGTGTATGCGTTCCTGGTCGGCGAGACGTTCATGCGCGCGGAAAACCCAGGGGCCGAACTGCAGCGTCTGTTCTTCCCGGAGCGTGGCGTGACGGTCAGCGGTTCGACCCTGGATTGATTCCAGCGCAGTCGGTCCGTTTTTGAAATGCAGTAAAAAAGTGTGGGAGGGGGCTTGCCCCCTCCCACATTGGTTTTGTGCTTATTCAGGTGGGTAAATGTTAATGACCAAGCCGGTTTCGATGACGGTAGAAGCAGGGCTTGCAGCCGAACAAGCCTTGCTCGCCGCCGTCTGCGCCGGTGAGCAGGAATTCGGTCTGTTGTTCTGGCAGCCCAACGATCAAGCCTTGGTCATGCCACGCCGTTTGAGCCGATTACCGGCCTTTGAAGCCGCCAGCCAGGTCTCGGCAGACGCGGGTTGGCCGGTGTTGTTGCGCGAGACCGGCGGTGAGCCGGTGCCGCAGTCCGCCGCTACGGTCAATATCGCCCTGGTCTACGCGCCTGCGCGCAGTGAAGGTGATCAAGGGCGCATCGAAACCGGCTACCGACGGTTGTGCCAGCCGATTTGTGATGTATTGACCGAGTTGGGCGGCGACGCATCCGTTGGTGAAATCGACGGCGCGTTCTGCGACGGTCGTTACAACGTCAATCTCAACGGCCGGAAAATGGTCGGCACGGCACAACGTTGGCGCCAGAGCGGCGGTCGCCCGGTGGGCTTGGTGCACGGTGCCTTATTGCTGGACAATGATCGCGATGAGTTGATTATGGCGGTCAATCGTTTCAATGAAGCCTGTGGCCTGGAGCAACGGGTGCGGGCCGAGAGCCATATAGCACTGCACGAGGTGTTCACCGCGCCCGATGTAATCAGCCGGCTCGACACCTTGTACCGTCAGATGCTGGCAGGCTTGCTGCCAGGTTAACGGGTGCCGAACACCACCATTGTCTTGCCTTTGACGTGCACCAGGTTGCGCTCTTCCAGATCCTTGAGCACGCGTCCCACCATTTCCCGCGAACAGCCGACGATGCGCCCGATTTCCTGGCGTGTGACTTTGATCTGCATGCCATCGGGGTGGGTCATGGCGTCAGGTTGCTTGCACAGCTCCAGCAGGCAGCGAGCGACACGCCCGGTCACATCGAAGAATGCCAGGTCGCCGACCTTGCGCGTGGTATCCCGCAGGCGCTGGGCAATCTGCCCGCTCAAGGCATACAGAATGTCCGGATCCTGTTGGGCCAGTTCGCGAAATTTCGTATAGCTGATCTCGGCCACTTCGCACTCCACCTTGGTGCGTACCCAGGCGCTGCGCTGCTGCTCCTTGCCCGCTTGCTCGAACAGTCCCAGCTCGCCAAAGAAATCCCCGGTGTTGAGGTAGGCAATGATCATCTCGCGACCGTCTTCGTCCTCGATCAGGATGGTGACCGAGCCCTTGATAATGAAGAACAGGGTTTCGGAGCGCTCGCCCGCGCAGATGATGTTGTGCTTGGCCGGATGACGCCGGCGCTGGCAATGCATCAGCAGCTTGTCGAGGTTCTTGATCTTGGGTGTGGGAGTAAGAGCAACCATGGTTGTATCCCGAAAGACTGCGCGATGGGGTTGGATTTGTTTTTATCAGCGATACCGGCATTGACGTACGCTGTACAAAGGATGGCAATGCGCCATTGATTTGGCGCCAGCTTACCAGACACATTCTGACTCGATTAGCGTATTTCACCGGCAAACGCTGTTTATTGATCGTTTTCATGCAGTGCACGGCTGTCCTGAGGCCCTGTGCTAAGCTGGCGACCCTTTTTTAGCAGTGGAGTCTGGGCGATGAAGGCACGCATCCAATGGGCGGGCGAAGCCATGTTCCTCGGTGAGTCGGGCAGTGGCCACGTGGTGGTCATGGACGGCCCGCCGGAAGCCGGTGGCCGCAACCTGGGTGTACGCCCGATGGAAATGCTGCTGCTGGGTGTCGGCGGTTGCAGCAATTTCGACGTGGTCAGTATCCTGAAAAAATCCCGTCAGGCCGTGGAAAGCTGCGAAGCCTTCCTGGAGGCCGAGCGCGCCACCGAAGATCCCAAGGTGTTTACCAGGATTCATATGCATTTTGTGGTCAAGGGCCGGGCGCTGAAGGAGGCGCAGGTCAAGCGAGCCATCGAGCTGTCGGCAGAGAAATACTGCTCGGCCTCGATCATGCTCGGCGCGGCCGGTGTAGCCATCACCCATGATTACGAAATTATCGAGTTGGGTTGATCGTAGAACGACGGGCAAAAAGAAGGGCGCTTTGATAGCGCCCTTTTTCTGGATCAGATGATGCTTTCAAATCCGATAGGTGCTTTTGGTCATGACCTTGGCCAACAGACTCATGCCGAACCTCACCGGCGCAGGGAAGCGAAAGCCGCCGGCATCCAGCGCGCTTTCTGCGTGATGCTCTTCGTCGATGCGCATCTGCTCGAGAATGGCCCGTGACTTTTGGTCCTCGGCCGGCAGTTGTTCAAGGTGTTCGTCCAGGTGCTTGCACACCTGATGCTCGGTTGCCGCGACAAAACCCAGACTGACCTTGTCGCTGATCAGGCCGGCAGCGGCGCCAATCCCGAACGACAAGCCATAAAACACTGGGTTCAGCACACTGGTATGACTGCCCAACTGGTGAATGCGTTGTTCGCACCAGGCCAGGTGGTCGATCTCTTCCTCGGCCGCATGCTCCATTGCCGCGCGTATCTGCGGCAACTTGGCGGTCAGGGCCTGGCCCTGGTACAACGCCTGGGCACAGACTTCACCGGTATGGTTGATACGCATCAGGCCGGCCACGTGGCGGGTCTCGCTCTCGCTCATCTGCGCGTCCGGCTGCACGATGGCCGGTGACGGGCGGTACGGTTGGCCGCTGAATGGCAGCAGCGTGCGCATGGCTGTGTCGGCTTGCAGTAACAGACGGTCAATCGGCGAGTAGTGACGTTGGGTAGTCATGCTGACCTCCGGAAAGAATCTCGGCGGCCAGTTTACCGCAAGAGAGGACGGCGCGTTTGCGCTGAGTCAATTTGCCCCGGCGCACTCAGCCCGGCGGCCAGTTCATCTGGCGCTGACCCAGCACGTGCATATGGATGTGGTACACGGTTTGTCCGCCGTCTTCGTTGCAGTTCATCACCACGCGAAAGCCTTTCTCGCAGCCTTGCTCCACCGCCAGGCGTTGGGCCGTGAACAGAATATGGCCGGCCAGGGCTTTATCGTCCTCGGTCAGGTCGTTGAGGGTGCGAATGGGCTTTTTCGGGATGACCAGGAAATGCACCGGCGCCTGCGGGGCGATATCGTGGAAAGCCAGCACCTGGTCATCTTCATAGATGATGTTCGCCGGTATTTCTCGATTGATGATCTTGGTGAACAGAGTATCCACAGCTGTTTCTCCATAGTGAACGAGAGGGTCAGTGTACTGGGGCGCTCAACGCGGGCAATAGGCCTTGTTGATCGCACCGGCAATTTTTCGGGTAAGCCAGCGTGGGCTCAGGCGCGGGCTGAAGGCGAGCCAGCGGTTGCGGCGCCCCGGAATGATGATCGCCTTGTTCTTCTCCAACGCACGCACGGTGAAGAGCGCGACTTCTTCGGGGCTCATCAACTGCTGGCTGCGGTCGAGTTTTGCAGTGTCCATTTGCGCGGTGCCGAAGAAGGCGGTGCGCGTAGGCCCGGGGCAGAGCACCGAAACCTTGATGCCACAGGTCTTGAGCTCCTCGCGCAGGCCCTCGGAGAAGTGCAGTACATAGGCTTTGCTTGCGTAGTAGCTGCTCATCCACGGGCCCGGCTGGAAGGCGGCAACCGAGGCGACGTTGAGAATCTGCCCGCCGCCATGCAGCGCCATGGCATTGCCCAGGGCGTGACACATGCGAGTCAGGGCAAGGATGTTGACTTCGATCAGGTCCTGCTCGGTCATCCAGTCCTGGGCCAGGAACGGCCCACTGGTGCCGATGCCGGCGCAGTTGACCAGCAGGTCGATCTGTCGTTCACCCTCTTCGAGCTCCAGCAAAAAACCCGACAACCGCAGCGGCTCGCCCAGGTCGCAGGCACGGAACAGCACCTCGACGCCGAAACGTTGAGTCAATTCGGTTGCAATGCTTTCCAACTGATCACGCTGGCGGGCCACCAGAATCAAACTGCGGCCACGTCGAGCCAGTGCTTCGGCCAAAGCCAGGCCGATACCGCTGGAGGCACCGGTGATCAGAGCGTAACGGGTCATGCCTTTCTCCATCGCCACGCCACCGAGCCTGTGACAGAGGCATCACAGGCGGGGGGGCGTTTCTTCACTGTTCTGGAGAGTCTACAGGTTCGGCCGTGTCGTCAGCACTCTGCGCTGCTTCGTCCTCGACCATGACGTCTGGGGCGGCGGCGTCGTCGGCGGTAATGGAGCTGCTTTCATAGCCGCCGCCCATGTTGGCTTCCAGTTGGTCCAGGTAGCCGTTCATGCCCAGGGTTACCACGACGATGAGCATCAACGGGATGAACGCCAGCCACAACGAAGCGAGGATTTTAACCGCCGTGGAGTTGCGCGGTGGAGGTGCACCATACTGGTTGGCGCCGGTGTTGCCCGGCCATACCAGCAGCAGCAGAGGGAAAATGCTGTTCACCACCGGAACCAGGTTCAGCAGGTACAGCCAGCCAGACCAGCCGATGTCGTGCAGGCGCTGCACGCCGATTTGCACGCTGACGACCACAAGTCCCACAAACAGCGCGAGACCCAGCAGCGAGCCGAGAATGATTGCGATCGTTGGCGAAGCAGTAGCCACCGCGAAACCCACGGTACTGATGATCCCGCCAGCCACCAGCATCGCGACGGTCAGTGCCAGCGTCCAGGCGAGATAGCGCAGGCGACCGATACGCCCGTGGATGGTGAAGACCTTGAGCGTGGAATACTCCGGCAGGTTATCGCCAACGGCTGCGCGTGGTGGTGCATACGGTGATGCGGCGGAGGTTGAGAAATCCGAGCCTGTTTCGTGGGTTTCGGCAAGGCTGAAAGCCACGGGTTGTTCGGCTTCGATACGTGCGTCGACCCCTGCGTTTTTCAACGCGGTGAGGTAGGTTTCGGCGTCCGGACGCGAGAGATCGCGTTTGAGTGCGACCGGGCGGCCGGTGAAGAGCTTCTCGATGGCTTCGACGTCGCTCTTGAACAGCTCGGCCAGGTTCAGCTTGGCCGTGGTGCTTTCGACACCCGGGAGCAAGGTTCCATCAAACACAATCTTGAAACGGTTGTCGCTCATGCGGGCATCCTTGGCACTTTTTTCAGGGAGGTTGTGCAGGCCGGCTCAATTGGCAGGCCTAGCATCTGGGTCAACGTGGCCAGCGCAATTGTGCTGCGTTTTCGCGTGCCTGGCGGTATTGAGCGTCCAGGCGTGCGATGAGTTCATCCACGCCGGGTAAATCATTGATCTCACCGACGCCTTGGCCGGCCGACCATACAGTCTTCCATGCCTTGGCCTCATCGCTCAACGGTTTGAGCTTGGAGCCGACATTGACCTCACCTTTGCCCTGGAGGGCAGCGAGATCAAAACCGGCGTTTTCCAGGCTTTGGCGCATGAAGCTTGCAGGCACGCCGGAAACAGCCGGAGTGTGCACGATGTCGGCGGCGTGCGCTGTGAGCAGCATCTCTTTATACGCATCCGGTGCTTGGCTTTCGGTGGTACCGATAAAGCGCGTGCCGAGATACGCCAGGTCTGCGCCAAGCAGTTGGGCGGCGAGAATTTCCCGACCGTGGTTGAGACAGCCGGCGAGCAGCAGGGTTTTGTCGAAGAACTGGCGTATCTCGGCAATCAGCGCAAAGGGACTCCAGGTGCCGGCGTGACCACCTGCGCCGGCGGCGACCGCGATCAACCCATCGACGCCCGCTTCAGCGGCTTTTTCGGCATGACGACGGGTGGTGACGTCGTGAAACACCAGGCCACCGTAGCTATGCACCGCATCGACCAACTCCTTCACGGCACCGAGGCTGGTGATGACGATGGGCACTTTGTGCTCGACGCAGAGGGCCAGGTCGGCTTCAAGCCGTGGGTTGCTGTTGTGCGCGATCAGGTTGACGGCATAGGGGGCGGGGTTATCCAGCTGCGCCAGGCCTGCTTCGATTTCCTCCAGCCAGGCCTTGAAGCCGCTGCTTTCGCGCTGGTTGAGTGCCGGGAAGCTGCCGACCACCCCGTTGCGGCAGCAGGCCAGCACCAGTTGCGGGTTGGAGATCAGGAACATGGGGGCAGCCACCACGGGCAGGCGCAGGCGTTGTTCAAGCAGGGCGGGCAGCGACATTGGAGGTTCCCCCGAGTGGTTGAAGTTAAAACGGTTTGACCACGACCAGAATTACGATTGCCAGCAATATCAGGACCGGCACTTCATTGAACCAGCGATAAAAGATATGGCTGCGGCTGTTTTCACCACGGGCGAAGCGTTTTACCTGCGCGCCGCACATGTGGTGATAGCCGATCAACAGGACGACCAGGGTGAGCTTGGCGTGGATCCACGCGCCCGATTGGAAAATACCGGGGTTAAGCACCAGCAACCAGATGCCGAAGACCAGCGTGGCGACCATCGCGGGGCCCATGATGCCGCGGTACAGCTTGCGCTCCATGACGCTGAAGCGCTCCTTGCTGACGGTGTCCTCGCTTTGGGCGTGGTAGACAAACAGGCGTGGCAGGTAGAACAGCCCGGCAAACCAGCAGACGATGCTGACGATATGGAAGGCTTTGACCCATAGATAAAGCATTTTTAGTTATTCCCAGGTTCACGGTAGCGAAGATAGTAGTAGCTCAAGCGCCCGTACGTCACGTTGGCGGTTGTCGCAGGACGATACGGACCCTATTATCGACGGCTTTCCAGTGGTTCGTTGAGGGCAGGTTTATGGTCAAGGTCGGTATCGTCGGCGGCACGGGTTACACCGGTGTCGAATTGCTGCGTCTGTTGGCTCAGCATCCGCAGGCTGAGGTGGTGGTCATCACTTCACGCTCCGAGGCGGGCCTGGCCGTGGCCGATATGTACCCGAACCTGCGAGGCCACTACGACGGCCTGGCCTTCAGCGTGCCGGACATCAAGACACTGGGTGCCTGTGACGTGGTGTTCTTCGCCACGCCTCACGGGGTCGCGCATGCATTGGCCGGTGAACTGTTGGCGGCGGGCACCAAGGTGATCGATCTGTCCGCCGACTTCCGCCTGCAGGATGCCGATGAGTGGGCCAAATGGTACGGCCAGCCTCACGGCGCACCAGAGTTGCTGGAAGAAGCGGTGTACGGCTTGCCGGAAGTCAATCGTGAGCAGATCAGGCAGGCACGCCTGATTGCGGTGCCGGGTTGCTATCCGACGGCGACTCAGTTGGGTTTCCTGCCGTTGCTGGAAGCAGGCCTGGCGGATGCCTCGCGTTTGATCGCTGACTGCAAGTCCGGTGTCAGCGGCGCCGGTCGCGGTGCTGCGGTAGGCTCGCTGTATTCCGAGACGTCGGAAAGCATGAAGGCTTATGCGGTCAAAGGGCATCGTCATTTGCCTGAGATCCGTCAGGGGCTGCGCCGCGCTGCGGGTAAGGACGTAGGCCTGACTTTCGTCCCGCACCTGACGCCGATGATCCGTGGGATTCACTCCACCTTGTACGCGACGGTTGTCGATCGGTCGGTTGACCTGCAGGCATTGTTCGAAAAGCGTTATGCCAATGAGCCGTTCGTCGACGTGATGCCGGCGGGCAGCCATCCGGAAACCCGCAGTGTGCGCGGCGCCAACGTGTGCCGGATTGCGGTGCATCGTCCGCAGGACGGCGACCTGGTGGTGGTGCTGTCGGTGATCGACAACCTGGTCAAGGGCGCGTCGGGCCAGGCGGTGCAGAATATGAACATCCTGTTTGGCCTGGATGAGAAGCTCGGCCTGTCCCACGCAGGGATGCTGCCTTAAAAGCGGCTGCAAGCTTCAAGTTGTCAGCGGCAAGCGTGTAGCTTAAGGCTTGAAGCTTGCCGCTGCCCCGCATAATAGTTGACCGCTTTTCTAGGAGAAGCGGATAATGCTCGCTATTACGCATATGACGGCGCTACGCCGGGAGATTATCAGCATGAGCGTTGAATCCTTCACCCCCACGGCTTTGCAATTCACCCACGGTGCTGCGCACAAGGTGAAGAGCCTGGTCGATGAAGAGGGTAATGATCGCT
>Ga0105246_10000307_pt1 | contig 25935 bp, 22 predicted proteins | sample KBSM64metaG_FD_99694 | JGI IMG/M metagenome (GOLD analysis project Ga0105246, IMG submission 99694) | Miscanthus rhizosphere microbial communities from Kellogg Biological Station, Michigan, USA - KBS M6-4 metaG | ecosystem: Host-associated > Plants > Roots > Rhizosphere > Soil | place... | reverse complement strand
TGACCGCCTGCAGCCCCGCTCTACCCGCAGGAGCACCGTGGCAACTGGCCGAACTCACCGACCGGCGACCCGTAGCCGAGGGATTCCCGAGGCCACCGTCGCCAGGCTTCCGCTGTACCTCCGCGCCCTGACCGCACTGTCGGAGCGCTCGGTACCCACGGTCTCCTCCGAGGAACTGGCGGCTGCCGCGGGGGTCAACTCCGCCAAGCTGCGCAAGGACTTCTCGTATCTGGGTTCGTACGGGACCCGTGGTGTCGGCTACGACGTCGAGTATCTCGTCTACCAGATCTCGCGTGAGCTGGGGCTCACCCAGGACTGGCCGGTTGTGATCGTCGGTATCGGTAATCTCGGCGCCGCTCTGGCCAATTACGGAGGGTTCGCCTCCCGTGGTTTCCGGGTCGCGGCTCTCATAGACGCCGATCCTGCGATGGCGGGGAAGCCCGTCGCGGGGATTCCCGTGCAGCACACCGATGAGCTGGAAAAGATCATCGAGGACAACGGGGTGAGCATTGGCGTCATCGCCACTCCCGCCGGTGCCGCTCAGCAGGTCTGCGACCGGCTCGTCGCCGCCGGGGTCACCTCCATTCTGAACTTCGCGCCGACCGTGCTGTCCGTCCCGGACGGCGTCGACGTGCGGAAAGTGGATCTGTCGATCGAGTTGCAGATCCTTGCCTTCCACGAGCAGCGCAAGGCCGGCGAGGAGGCCGAGGCCGCGGGGTCCGACGGCTCCGGGCCGGTCGCCGCTGCCCGTAAGGAGTCCGCCGAGCAGGGGCCCGACGGGGACGTACCCGCCGTGATGCCGGCATGAGTCTCCTCGTCGTCGGGCTGAGTCACCGCAGCGCCCCGGTCAGCGTCCTGGAGCGGGCCGCGCTGAACGCGGACGCCCAGGTCAAGCTGGTGCAGGACACGGTCGCCGCGGAGCCCGCCACCGAGGCCGCGGTCCTCGCCACCTGCAACCGCATCGAGCTGTACGCCGACGTCGACAAGTTCCACGCCGGTGTCGCCGAGCTGTCCACGCTGCTCGCGCAGCACAGCGGAGTGGGGCTGGACGAGCTCACGCCGTATTTGTACGTGCATTACGAGGACCGGGCCGTTCACCATCTGTTCTCGGTCGCTTGTGGACTCGACTCCATGGTCGTCGGGGAAGGGCAGATCCTCGGGCAGATCAAGGATTCGCTCGCCAAGGCGCAGGATCTGCACAGCGCCGGGCGGCTGCTGAACGATCTGTTCCAGCAGGCGCTGCGGGTCGGCAAGCGTGCGCACTCCGAGACCGGGATCGACCGGGCCGGGCAGTCGCTGGTCACCTTCGGACTGGAGCAGCTGGCCTCCGGGGCGGATGTCCAGGGGTGGGCCAGTGGGAAGAAGGCGCTGGTCATCGGGGCCGGGTCGATGTCCTCGCTGGCCGCCGCGACGCTTGCGCGGGCCGGGGTCGCCGAGATCGTGATCGCCAACCGGACCGGCGAGCGGGCCGAGCGGCTTGCCGAGATCTTGAACGACGGCGACGGTATGGACGTGGCCGCCCGCGCGGTACCGATGGGTTCGGTGTCGGGCGAGCTGACACGTGCCGACGTCGTGGTGTCTTGTACCGGGGCTACTGGGCTTGTTCTGACGGCTGAGGCGGTTGCTTCGGCTGTTGGCGAGCGGGTGCCGGACAGTGGTGCCGGCCGGGGGGCGGTTGCGCAACTCGGCGCCGGCGAGGTGCCGCCTCTCCGTGGGTCGGGAGCCGCCCTGGCGGCACGACTGCCCGCAGGCTCCGAGGGTGAAGAGAACTGTCCGCTCGATCTGCCCCCGATGCAGGCCACCGCCGGTTTCTCCGTGCTCGGTGAGGGTGCTGTTGCCGGGATGGCTGCCGCCGAGCTGGAGCAGCATGCCGCCTGGGTGGACAACGCGCCGCGGCCGCAGACCTCCGGCCCCGCGTCGGGCACCGTGCTCGATCCCGCGCAGGATGCCGAGGCCATCGCGGCCCTGGCCGCCCTCGCCGGCACCGTCGGCCGCATCCCCGAGCGCCGTAAGGCCGAGCCGGTCGTCGAGGCTCCGCGTCCCGCGCCCGTGCTGTTCCTTCTCGACCTGGCGATGCCCCGCGACATCGACCCGGCCGTGCACCGGCTGGCCGGGGTGCGGCTCGTCGACATCGAATCGCTCGCCGAGGCCTCCGCGGACGCTCCGATGGCGGCCGACGTCGACCAGGTCCGCCGTATCGTCGCGGACGAGGTCGCGGCCTTCGGGGCGGCGCTCAGGGCCGCGCACATCACACCCACCGTCGTGGCCCTGCGCACCATGGCCGCCGACGTGGTCGCCAGTGAGATCGCGCGGCTCGAGGGGCGGCTGCCCGCGCTCGACGACAAGCACCGCAGCGAGATCACACAGACCGTCAAGCGCGTCGTCGACAAGCTGCTGCACGCGCCGACCGTACGAGTCAAGCAACTCGCGGCCGAGCCGGGCGGAGCAGGGTACGCGGATGCCCTGAGGACCCTGTTCGACCTCGACCAGGAAGCGGTGGCCGCCGTCTCCCGGGCCGAGGGCGCCGACGATGAATCTGAGAACAGCAAGAACCGAGGGCCGGCATGAGTAGCAAGGCATTGAGACTGGGGACGAGGCGAAGCAGACTCGCCATGGCCCAGTCCGGGCAGGTGGCGGACGCCGTGAGCCAGGTGACCGGACGGCCCGTCGAGCTCGTCGAGATCACCACGTACGGCGACACCTCCCGCGAGCACCTCGCGCAGATCGGCGGCACGGGTGTGTTCGTCACGGCGCTGCGCGACGCGCTGCTGCGGGGTGAGGTCGACTTCGCGGTTCATTCGCTCAAGGACCTGCCCACCGCGCAGCCCGAGGAGCTGGCGCTCGCCGCCGTCCCGCTGCGCGAGGACCCGCGCGACGTGATCGTCGCCCGGGACGCGCTGAAGTTCACCGACCTGCCGCGCGGGGCGCGCATCGGTACGGGTTCGCCGCGTCGCATGGCGCAGCTGAACGCGTACGCGCGCAGCCACCGGCTGGACATCGAGACGGTCCCGATACGGGGGAACGTGGATACCCGGATCAGGTACGTGCGGGACGGTGAGCTGGACGCCGTCGTCCTCGCCGCCGCCGGACTCAACCGGATAGGCCGTAGCGATGAAGTGACCGACTTCCTGTCGGTCGACACGGTTCTGCCCGCCCCCGGCCAGGGGGCACTGGCGATCGAGTGCGCCGCGGACAACGCGGAGCTGATCGCCGCGCTCGGAGAGCTCGACGACCCGTTCACACGGGTCGCCGTGACCGCCGAGCGGTCACTGCTCGCCGCCCTGGAGGCCGGCTGCAGCGCCCCTGTGGGCGCGCTGGCCGACCTGCTGGCCGACGGGCAGATTGTCAAGGAAATGCGCCTGCGGGGCGTCGTCGGTACCACCGACGGCTCCCGCACGGTGCAGCTGTCCACCACCGGTCCCGTGCCCGAGACGTACGACCAAGCAATGGCGCTCGGCCGTGAACTCGCTGCCGAGATGCTTGCCCAGGGCGCGGCCGGTCTGATGGGGGAGCGAGCACATTGAGCCCCACCACTCTTCCCGCCGGCCTTGAACACGGGCACGTCACCTTCCTGGGTGCCGGACCCGGGGATCCGGGACTGCTGACTCTGCGCGCCGTGGAGGCGCTGGCGAACGCGGACGTCCTCGTCGCCGAGCACGACGTGCTCGACGTGGTGCGTCAGCACGCCAGACAAGGTGTCGCCGAAGTGCACACGGACGGGGGTCCTTCGTCGGACCCGCTTCCGGGCACGGGCACACCTCAGCTCGCGGTTGTTGACAGCTCGTCAACAACCGCTGGGGTCCCCGCGGTACGGGATGCCGCACATCTTGTCATGGAGGCCCTGCGGGGCGGCAGGCGGGTCGTCCGTGCGGTGTCCGGGGACCCCGGACTCGACGCGTACGCCGCCGAGGAGATGCTCGCCTGCGCTGCCGCGGGCGTGCCCTTCGAGGTCGTGCCCGGGGTCGCCGCGGCCGTCGGCGTGCCCGCGTACGCCGGTGTTCCGCTGCGCGACGCCGAGGGTGCGGACGTGCGGTTCGTGGACGCCCGTACCGCCTCGGACCGGTGCTGGACGGAGGTGGGCGTCTCCGACGGGACGGTGGTCGTGTCGACGACGCTCGACTCCGTGGGCGCGGCCGCGGGCGAGCTGGTGTCGGCCGGCCGTAAGCCGGACACACCGATCACCGTCACGGTGGCCGGTACGACCACGCGGCAGCGGACCTGGACCGCGACGCTGGGGACCGTCGCCCAGACGCTGAAGCAGGCCAAGGTGCTGCCCTCGCCCGAGGGCGGGCGGCCGGTGATAGCCGTGGTCGGTGAGCGTTCCGCCGCCGCCCAGCGCGACCGGCTGTCGTGGTTCGAGTCCAAGCCGCTGTTCGGCTGGAAGGTGCTCGTGCCGCGTACGAAGGAGCAGGCGGCGTCGCTCTCCGACCAACTGCGGTCCTACGGGGCCGTACCGCACGAGGTGCCGACCATCGCGGTCGAGCCGCCGCGGACGCCCCAGCAGATGGAGCGGGCCGTGAAGGGGCTCGTCACCGGGCGGTACGAGTGGATCGCGTTCACCTCGGTCAACGCGGTGAAGGCGGTCCGGGAGAAGTTCGAGGAGTACGGGCTCGATGCGCGGGCCTTCGCCGGCATCAAGGTCGCTGCGGTCGGGGAACAGACCGCGAAGGCGCTGGTGGCTTTCGGTGTGAAGCCGGATCTGGTGCCGAGCGGGGAGCAGTCGGCTGCGGGGCTGCTTGAGGACTGGCCGCCGTACGACCCGGTGTTCGACCCGATCGACCGGGTGTTCCTGCCGCGTGCGGACATCGCCACGGAGACCCTTGTCGCCGGGCTGATCGAGCTCGGGTGGGAGGTCGACGACGTCACGGCCTATCGGACCGTGCGGGCCTCGCCGCCGCCGGCGGAGACGCGGGAGGCGATCAAGGGGGGCGGGTTTGACGCCGTGCTCTTCACCTCGTCTTCTACGGTGCGGAACCTGGTGGGTATTGCCGGGAAGCCGCACAACGTGACCGTGATCGCGTGTATCGGTCCGGCCACCGCCAAGACTGCTGAGGAGCATGGGCTGCGGGTGGATGTGATGGCTCCGGAGCCGTCCGTGCACAAGTTGGCTGAGGCACTTGCCGACTTCGGGCTTCGGCGTAGGGCTGCCGCCCTGGACGCCGGGGATCCTGTTACTCGGCCGAGTGAGCGGCGGCCGGGGGCCAGGCGGCGGCGTACCACCTGAGGTGGGGGGGCGACCCTGGGGGCTGCGCCCCCAGACCCCCATCGGCCCGAAAGGCCTCGTCCTCAAACGCCGGACGGGCCGGAAGCTACGCGGAAGTGGGCATGACCGTGTGGCCGAAGCGCAGCAGGTTGTCCGGGTCGTATGTCGACTTCGTCTTGCTCAGGCGGGTGTAGACCTCGTCCGTCCAGGCGCGTGCCCGGTCCTTCTCGTCGCCCGGGCGGCCGTGGAGGTTGACCATCGTGTGGCCGGTGCTGTGCGGGGACATGGCGTTGTGGAGGGCCGTTGTGGCTGATTCCACGGCGGCTGCGGTGTCGGGGTCGGGCAGGACGCCGACCGTTTCCAGGAGGTAGCTGGCGTCGCGGGCGCAGATGGCGTCCTCGACCGGGGCCGGGCGGGAGAGTTCGCCGCCCATGTGGCGCAGTTCGATCAGCAGGAGCGGGAGGTCCGGGACGGCCGGGCCCGCCTGCGCCAGGAAGGCCGTCTGGGCGTCCGGGGGCAGCGCCCTGAGCAGGGTGCAGGCCTCGCGGGCGGGGAGCGGGTCGTGCGGGTCCAGGTAGATGCGGTCCATGGCGGCGTACGGCATTTCCTCCACCGTGTCGATGGTGACCGGTGCGGCCTCGCGGATGGGGGTCAGGAGGTGCTCGCCCTCCTTCGCGTCGCCGGTCCAGGCCAGGGCGACGCGGGCCCAGAAGCCGCCGCGCAGGGGCTCGGGGATCTGCGGGATCGGCGGCAGGCGCAGGATCGTGTACGCGCTGCACATCTCGATGGGCAGGGTGGTCGTCCAGTCGGCCCAGGTGCGCAGGACCGTCTCGGCGTGTTCGCCGCGGAAGTAGATGCCGCCGCCGAGGACCGTGGGCAGCGGGAGCAGCTCGAAGGTCAGTTCGGTGACCACGCCCACGTTGCCCTTGCCGCCGCGCAGGGCCCAGAAGAGGTCCGGTTCGGTGTCGGCGGTCACCGTGCGCAGCGTTGCGTCCGGCGTGACGACCTGGACGGAGCGGACCCGGTCGGCCGCGTAGCCGTAGGTCCGGCCTAGGACGGGCAGACCGCCGCCCAGGGTGTAGCCGACGACGCCCGCGTCCGAGGACGACCCGTTGAGCGGGGCGAGGCCGTACGGGGCGGCCGCCTCCAGGACGTGGCGCCACCTCGCGCCGGCGGCGACCGTCGCGGTGCGTTCGGCCGGGTCGATCGTCACGTCGGTCATGCGGGTGGTGCTGAGGAGCAGGCCGCCGTCGATCGGGAAGTTCGCGCCGTGGCCGGTGGCCTGCACCGCAACCGGGGTTCCGGTGGCCGCGGCCCAGCGCATCGCCGTCACGATGTCGTCGACGCCTGCCGCTCCGATCACGACGTCAGGATGGTGGAAGGCCGACAGATTGAAGCCGGTGACCTCGGCCACGTAGGCGTCGTCGCCGGGGCGCAGGACGGGGCCGTGGATCTCGGACAGAGCGAACAGGTCCGGGGCCTGATGCGGGGTGTGGTGGGTGGCGGTCATCTCGTCCTCCTCCTTCGCGCAGGCAGACAGGCGTGCGCGGCGAGGGGACGGGGGCCCGGTCCTTGCTCCTTGCTGTTTTTTCAGGATGGACCCGGGGGGTGCGGGGCGCATCGCGAGGGGCGAGCGGCTGCGCAGGGCCCGACATACCGTCGGCAAAGGTGCCTGTGGGCCGGGCGTAGCGTAGGTGCCATGACGAAGTACGGATCCTTCCCCGGCACGCGGCCGCGGCGGCTGCGGACCACCCCCGTCATGCGGCGCATGGTCGCCGAGACCCGGCTGCACCCGGCGGACTTCATCCTCCCGGCGTTCGTGCGCGAGGGCGTCTCCGAGCCCGTGCCGATCTCGGCCATGCCCGGTGTCGTCCAGCACACGCGCGACAGCCTGAAGAAGGCGGCCGCCGAGGCGGTGGCCGCCGGGGTCTCCGGGATCATGCTGTTCGGCGTGCCGGAGGAGGAGAAGAAGGACGGCCTCGGGACGCCGGGGACCGACCCGGACGGGATTCTGCAGGTCGCGATCCGTGACGTGCGGGCCGAGGTCGGGGACGATCTCCTGGTGATGTCCGATCTGTGTCTCGACGAGACGACCGATCACGGGCACTGCGGGGTCCTCGACGCGGAAGGGCGCGTCGACAACGACGCCACGCTCGAGCGGTACGCCGAGATGGCGCAGGTCCAGGCCGATGCGGGCGCCCATGTGGTGGGGCCCAGCGGGATGATGGACGGGCAGATCGGCGTCATCCGTGACGCGCTCGACCAGATCGGGCGGGAGGACGTCGCGATCCTCGCCTACACGGTGAAGTACGCCTCCGCGTTCTACGGGCCGTTCCGGGAGGCCGTCGGCTCCTCCCTGAAGGGCGACCGGAAGACCTACCAGCAGGATCCCGCCAATGTGCGTGAGTCGCTGCGGGAGTTGGCGCTCGACCTCGAAGAGGGCGCCGACATGGTGATGGTGAAGCCGGCGGGGCCGTTCCTCGACATCCTCGCGCGGGTCGCGGACGCGGTGGACGTGCCGGTCGCCGCCTACCAGATCTCCGGCGAGTACTCGATGATCGAGGCCGCCGCCGAGAAGGGCTGGATCGACCGTGACCGGGCGATCCTGGAGACGCTGACCGGCATCAAGCGGGCGGGCGCGCAGAACATCCTCACGTACTGGGCGACCGAAGTGGCGGAAAAGTTGCGCTGATCCGGGCTACGGATGGGGATACGTCAGGCCTCGAATCGGCCACTGACCAGCATCGGAATGCACTCGGTTCGGCAACGGAAGCAACTCGGATCCGTGAACTGACACCTCCCGCCCCGCGGTTGCCCGCCGTTCTCCGTGATCAGCGGCGGGTCCGGGGCGGATTCGCGGTGGATCTGTCCGAAAAGCGCTCAACCGTTGCGGTGTACACCCCGAATTGACGAGTTCTCGTCAGTGTCCTTACCTTCTCGCCTGGCCTGATCCGTTCCGGATGGTCCGAACGTCGATCCCTGGGGGGACACACAAGTGAGCTGGTTCATCGAGGCGCTGAAGAAGTACGCGGTGTTCAGCGGGCGCGCGCGCCGCAAGGAGTACTGGATGTTCGTGCTGTTCACGGGGATCATCTACGCCGTGCTGCTCGGCATCGGCCTCGCGATCAAGGCGCCGTTCATCGCGATCGTCTTCTACGTCGCGATCCTGCTGCCCAGCCTGGCCGTCGGCGTCCGCCGTCTGCACGACACCGGCCGCTCCGGCTGGTGGCTCCTGTTCGGGATCGTCCCGCTCGTCGGCGGTATCACCCTGCTGGTCTTCAGCTGCTCCGACAGCCAGCCGGGCGAGAACAAGTACGGCCCGAACCCGAAGGAAGCGGCTCTGGCCCACGCCTGATTCCCTGAGCATCGAGGCCGCCCGGTTCACGACCGGGCGGCCTCTTCGCGTTCGGTACGGCGGGAGCGTGCAGGGAGTGGTTCGTTGCCGGGCCCTCGTCCTGAAGGCCCTTTCCGTCCCTGCATCCCGTCAGCGCGAACACGGCGAGTACCAGGGCGGTGGCGGCGAGGAGACGGGTGCGACGGGCTCGGGCGGGCATGGTGGTACGTGCCTTCCGTGGGCGGTGGTCTGGGGGATTCCAGCCTGAGCGGTGATCGGCTCCGCGCGCCACAGTCTGCTGGCGATTCGGGACGCCGAAGCCAGGGGATGGCCTCTGACCTGCAGGGATGCTGCGTCCCAAGGGCTCGATACGGGACGCGTCCAGAGCCCGGGACCTGCGAGATCAGGGTGCGGGCAACGGCAAATGCCGCCGATGGCCAGGTTGTTGCCGACTGGCCTTTGTCTCTTGAACGACCGCCGTCTCCTGAACGATCGCCCCGACTCTCCAGGGAGACGCCACGCCGCTCCCGTCCCGGAGCAGCCGGACGCCTCCTACCTGGCGGCGCTCGACGACATCGAGAAGGTGCGGTACGCCGACATCAACGACGTCACGGACGCCGACATCAACGTGTACGCGGGGGTCGGCACCAAGGTCTGAGGGGCTGCCTGGCAGGCCCGAGGAGCGGGCCGTCCGTATCGCGGAAACCTGCTTGTAGACAGCACGTACATCCTTAGGCTGCGGTCACGAGCCGCCGTCACCGCAGCCGAAGGAGCCGTGCCATGACCGTCGCACCCGCCCTTGCCCCCGTCCCGCCGCTCGCCGCGCGGGCCCGGTCGATCGGCGGTTCGCCGGTACGGGACATCCTTGCCGTCACCGCCCGCCCCGAGGTGATCAACTTCGCGGGCGGGCTGCCGGCACCCGAGCTGTTCGACGCGCAGGGGGTCGCGGAGGCCTTCGGGTCGGTGCTCGCCGGGGCGTCCGCGCAGGCCCTGCAGTACTCCACGACGGAGGGCGAACCGGCGCTGCGCAGCGCGCTCGCCGCACGGACGGCGGCCCGCGGGCTGCCCACGGACGCCGACGACATCCTGGTCACCACGGGCTCTCAGCAAGCACTGTCCCTGCTGGCCACGGCGCTGCTGGAGCCCGGGGACGTCGTCCTCGTCGAAAGTCCCTGTTATCTGGCGGCACTTCAGGTCTTCGCGTTCGCGGGCGCGCGGGTGGTGGCGGTGCCCGGGGACGGTGACGGCGTCGACCCCGAGGCGCTGGAGGAACTGGTGGTGCGGGAGCGGCCCAAGCTGCTCTACACCGTGCCGACGTTCCAGAACCCGACCGGCCGCACCATGCCGGCCGACCGCCGGGCCGCCGTCGCAGCCGTGGCCGCCCGCCGGGGGCTGTGGATCGTCGAGGACGACCCCTACGGCGAACTCCGCTTCGAGGGCGAGCGGGTGCCGTGGATCGCCTCGTACGAGGAGGCGGCGGACCGGACCGTGCTGCTCGGCTCCTTCTCCAAGGTCATGGCGCCGGGCCTGCGGCTCGGCTGGCTGCGGGCGCCCGGGGAGCTGCGGCGTGCATGTGTCGTCGCCAAGCAGGCCGCCGACCTGCACACCCCGACCCTCAACCAGCTGGCGGCGGCACGGTACTTGGCGGACCGTGACCTGGACGCGCATGTGGCGCGGGTCGCGGGCGTCTACCGCGAGCGGCGGGACGCCATGCTTGCCGGGCTGGCCGAGGCGCTGCCCGACGGCTCGGTCTGGGCCCGGCCCGAGGGCGGCATGTTCCTCTGGGCCCGCCTCCCGGAGCCGTACGACACCACCGCGCTGCTGCCGCAGGTGGTGCGGCACGACGTGGCGTACGTCCCCGGCGCACCCTTCTACGCCTGCGAGCCCGACCGCTCGACGCTGCGGCTGTGCTTTGTGACGCAGACGCCGGAAGAGATCCGGGAGGGGCTCAGGAGGCTGGGACAGGGGCTTGCCCTGTTTTGATCAGGCCCGTAACGCCGGTGGGAATGTGACGTTATCGAGAACGGCAGAAACATCACATTTCGTACACGGAGGTCTCAAATGGTCGTCGCTGCTCTGCTCACCGGTGTGGCTTTCCTCCTCCACGGGCTCGCCCACGTCGTCTGAAGCCGGCTCCTACGCCGCGGCCGAGACCGGTGCGCCCACCACCGGACCGGCCGCGGCGTCTGCGTGCGGTGGCCTGCGGTGGACCGTCAGTCCCACCAGAAGTGCCAGGCCGACTGGTTGAGGAGCTGGTGTTCGGCATACGCGGCCAGGGTGGTGTCCGCGCCCTGCAGGAGGTTGTCCGGGCAGAACGCGAAGTGCTCGGCGGCGACGGCCTCCGCCTCGGCGAGGCTGGTGGGCGGGGCGGCGACGGACACCGTCAGCTGGTCGAAGCCGAGCGCCACGACGCGTATGCCGAAGCGCTCCTCCCAGGAGCGGAGCACGCAGCACAGCCGCGCGGTGTCGCCTTCGTGGTTCGCCGGACCCGTCCAGCCGATCGCCGCGGGTATGTCGGCGCTGCGGCGGGCGGGGACCAGGGCGATACGGGGGTCCTTGAGGGGACCCCCGCCGTCGAGGAGGGAGTCCGTGACGGCGGCAGCGACGGACTCGGGGTCCGCCTCGGCGGCACGGGGCCGGGCGGCGGCCGGGCCGGGCCAGTCGGCGCCGTCCTCCGCGCACTCGGCCCAGAGCTCCGCCAGCACCTCCTCGGCGTCGTGATCCCCGGGATAGGAGGTCTCGCCCGGCATCAACTCCCACTGCTCCGGCCCGCCGTGACCGGCACCGACATCGAGGACCACCGGGAGCAGCCCGGCGGCCGGTGCCGTCCGCTGGAGCGCGGCCCGGGCACCGGGCGCCGCCGGTCCGTCGGCCAGCCACAGCAACGGCTCGTGCCACGGCCCGTCGTCCGTGGCGTCGACCAGCGCGCCCGGCGGGAGGTCGAGGCCGAGGGACGCGAGATGTGGCAGGGGGTTGGGAAGAGTCGCCATGTCATCGACTGTAGGGGCCGCCACTGACAACGCCGCGGGCAGCCGTCACCGCACGGCCCCCGCGACGACCGTCGCCACCGTTCCGCGTACCGCCCCCGGGTCCGGCGGCCCCGCCTCCCGGTCGGCGAACAGGAGGTGTGCGGCACCCAGCAGGGTGGCGGCGAGGAGGTCCACGTCCGCGTCCGCCGCGATACGACCCAGGTCGCGCTCGGCGGCGAGATAGCCCGTGAGCGTCGCCGAAGCCTCCGTCATGAGCGGGATGCCGCTGGAACCGGCCGCGCGCAGCCGGGCGCGGAGTTCGTCCCGGGTGATGACCAGGCCCACGACGGCGATGGCCACCGCGTCGAACAGCTCCGTCAGCGCCTCGGTGAGGTTGTCGGCGACCGTGCCCGTCCCGGCGGCCTCACGCAGGGCCGCGTCCAGGTCCGCCAGCCGGCGGATACGGTCCAGCACCAGCTCCGCCAGGAACGCGTCGAAGTCCGCGAAGTGCCGGTGCAGAACCCCCTTCGCACAGCCCGCCTCCGCCGTCACCGCCCTGCTGGTCAGGGCGCTCGGGCCGGCGCGCAGCAGGATGCGCTCGGCGGCGTCGAAGAGCTGTTGGCGTGGGTCGCGGATGGCCACACCTGTCGGCATACCGCCTCCTGTCCCGGCACGAGTGGGCGCATGCCCATTGACGAGTGGGCGCGTGCCCACCCATAGTGGGCGCATGCCCACTTTACCGTCCTCGGCGTCCTCCTCGCCGTCTGCCGCCGAGAGCCAGCCCGGAAACCAGGCCGCGAACGAGCCCCACCAGCGCCGCGACGTCGCCGAGTCCTTCGGTGCGGACGCCGAGCGGTACGACCGGGCGCGCCCCCGCTACCCCGACGCCCTGATCCAGCGGATCGTCGCGGCCGCCCCCGGACCCGACCTCCTCGACGTCGGCTGCGGCACCGGAATCGCCGCTCGGCAGTTCCAGGCAGCCGGCTGCAAGGTCCACGGCGTCGAACCCGACGCACGTATGGCCGCGTTGGCGCGACGGCTCGGCACGGACGCGGACGTCGCGAAGTTCGAGGACTGGGAGCCGGGGGAGCGGCGCTTCGACGTCGTCGCCGCCGGAACCGCCTGGCACTGGATCGACCTCGCCGCGGGCGCGGCCAAGGCGGCGCGGGCGCTGCGGCCGGGCGGTCTGCTGGTCCCCTTCTGGAACGTCGCCGAGACCCCGCCCGACCTCGCGGAAGCGGTCGCCGGCGCCGCCGAACGCGTCATGCCCGACGCCCCGTTCGACTTCCGGGCGGCGCTGACGCGGTCCATGGTCGACGGCTACCAGGTCTTCCTGACCAAGGCCGCGGACGCGATCCGGGCGGCGGACGGTGCGTTCGGCGAGCCCGAATTCTGGCGGTACGACTGGGAGTTCACGTACACCCGGGACGCCTGGCTGGACGTCCTGCCCACCCAGGGCGCCTTCACCCGCCTCCGGCCCGACCAACTCGCCGAGCTCCTGGACGCGGTGGGCTCCGCCATCGACGCGCGTGGGGGCACCGTCACGATGCCCTACGCGACGCTGGCGGTGGTCACCTCGCGGCGGTGAAGGCGGCCCGGGCGGCGGGGATGCTGTACGGACCATGGCTCGGCGCCGCGCACGGCCCGGGGCCGAGCCGGGGTGAAAGGGAGCAGCAGGATCCCCAGGAGCCCGCCTGAGCAGGTGCCCGATCTCACCCTCACCGCGAAACGGCGTCGAAGCACTCCTCCTTACCGCCCTCCGCCGGACGGAAACAGGTGCGGAGCACGGTTCCGGGGCGGGGCACCGTCATCGGGGTGTAGACGAAGGTGTCCGCGTCGACGGCGTTCTCGACCTCGGCCCCGCGGACCCGGCCGCCCGCCGTCAGCTCGAGGCGGTCGCCGACCCGCGTGCCCCACATACGGGCCCAACTCGTCCCGCACACCTTGCTGTAGCGGACTTCCAGCCAGGCCCCGGCGGCCGTGTGACGCGTGGCGACGGTGTCCGGTGTGGCCGCGCAGTACATGTCGATGGGGCTCTTGCCCTCGCAGGACGAAGCCCGGCAGTGCGGCCCGGGAGTGGAGGCGGTCGCGGCGGCCGTGCGGGGTTCGTCGCTGTGCCGTGGCAGCATGAGCAGCGCCACCGCCACGCCACCGAGGGCCACGGCACACACCGACGCCAGCACCGCCACGGTCACCGCACCCCGATGACCACCGCCCTGCGCAGTCTCCGTCGGAGCCCCGGGCGGAGGCGGGACCGGATCCGCGGCCGGGGACGCGACCGGCGACGACGCCTGCACCGGCGTATCCACCCGGCCCGCCTCCGCCGCCCGCCCGCTCCACTCCGACTCCGCGATCTCCCACAGCGCCAGACACCGGCCGTCCGGTTCGCCGGCCAGCCGGCACAGTTCCTGCACCGCCGTGCGCGGCGGCAGCGTCCTGCCGTTGAGGTAGCGCTCCCAGGACGACTTGCTGAACGCAGTCTTCGCCGCGAGGGCCGCCAGGCTCAGACCGGTGCGGGTTCTCAACTCCCGTAGTGCGGCGGCCAGTCGGGCCTGCTCCGCCGTCATCCCCGCAGTGCCTTCCAGGTGTGCGGGCCGACGACACCGTCCACGTCGAGCCGCGCCTGCTTCTGGAAGGCCTTGACCGCGCCCTGCGTCAGCGGGCCGAACATGCCGTCGATGCCGCCCGGCGAGATACCCGCCCGGCGCAGCAGACACTGCACCTCGGCCACCGCAGGCCCGGAGTCGCCGTACCCCACCGTGGCGTTCCGCGTACGGCTGTTGCCGGCGTACCAGCCGCCGTCGACCTTCTTCACACGGCAGGTGTACGTGGGCGCCGACGTCCCGGCCGACAGGGTGACCGTGGTCGTCGTCTTCTCCGCCGTGCCGCCGCCGTGGTCCATGAGCCGCCAGGTCACCAGCACCGCCGACGACACGGCCAGCACCAGGGCCACCACCCCCGCCACGATCGCGAAGCGCAACGACCGCGCGCCCCCGCCGGCGGGCTCCGCCGACAGGATCTCCCCCTCCGGTACGGCGGTCTCCATGACTGCCGTATCCGGTACGGGAGTTCCGCCGCGCGGGTTCCCCCAGGCGTCGGCGGCGATTTCGTGCAGGGCGAGCAGCCGGGTCGGGTCGTCGCCGCCGATCAGGGCCAGCGCCTCCACGGCCTCCCGCGGCGGCAGCGAACGGCCGCCCAGATACCGCTCCCACGACTTCGGGCTGTACCCCGTCCGCGCCGCCAGCTGACGCACGCTCAGCCCGCTGTGGTCCTTCAGCCGGCGTAAGCGCACCAGTAACTGCCGTACACGCGGATCGAGTTCTGCGGGCAGCGCTTTCCAACGCGACATGGTGTGGTCCCCCCACGCGTTCATGAACAGCGGCCGTGGTCAGTGGCCCCTGTAACCCGTGCCGCATTCTGCACCAGCATTCACAAGACCGCACCGGAACGTGCACCCCGCACCCATACGGAATCGGCCACCACCCGTCGACAGCCGTCCCTCCGCACCGTCGCTCCACACCAAGTCCCCGCAGGTCAACGAGCGGGACGTCCCGCGCGGACGTCACTTCAGCGGCAACCGTGGCGACCCTCGCCGCCCTCCCCGCACTCTCGTCCCGGCACCACACACCACAACCCGAGAGGGACACGCATGCGATCGAATGCCTTGGCCAGGACCCTGGTCAGCGCCGCCGCCGTGGTCGGACTCGCCGCCGGCGGACTCGCCACCGCGGGCACCAGCTTCGCCGCGCCCGCCCAGCCGGCTGCGGCCCAGACCGTCACCATCAAGGCAGTCAACAACCTCGGCCTGAACACCACCGAGGGCAAGAGCGTCCAGTGCTACGTCCGCGACGCCTCACCCGTCGGGAAGTTCGACCCCGGCACGATCGACGGCCAGCTCGGCACCAAGAGCTGGAAGGCCTGGCAGGCCTTCCTCAACGACCGTGGCTTCAACGCCGGAACCGTTGACGGCGACGTCGGCCCCAACACCATCCGCGGACTCCAGCGCTTCCTCGTCCACATCGGCTACGACACCGGCGGCATCGACGGCGACGCCGGCCCCAAGACCAGGGCCGCCTGGAAGGCGTTCGCCAACCTCGGCGGAGGCTGGTGCTGACCACACCGCCCACGGACCGGTACGCCCCGCCCGTTCAATCCGGCGGGGCGTACCCGCATCCGCCGCCATCCTCGGCGTCGGCCGCCGTGTGGTCTCAGAGCCGCTCGGGCGTCCTGATCCCCAGCAGCGCCATGCCCTGGTGCAGGGTGCGGGCCGTCACGTCGCACAGGAACAGACGGTTCTCCACCTGCGCGGGCGTCTCGGCCTTCAGCACCGGGCACTTGTCGTAGAACGACGTGTACAGCGACGCCAGCTGGTACAGGTACGCGGCCAGCTTGTGCGGCGCGTACTCCGCGGCCGCCTCGAAGACCGTGTCACCGAACGCGTCCACGTGCAGGCCGAGCGCCCGCTCCGCCGGGGCGAGTTCCAGCTCCGGGTGCGCGGCCGGCTTCGTCTCCCCGGCCTTGCGCAGGATCGACTGGATACGGGCGTACGCGTACTGCAGGTACACCGACGTGTCGCCGTTCAGCGACACCATCTGGTCCAGGTCGAACTTGTAGTCCCGGTTGGGGGAAGTGGACAGGTCGGCGTACTTCACCGCGCCGATGCCGACCTGAGCGGCCCGCTCCTGGATCTCGTCCTCGGTGAGGTCCTGCGCCTTCTCCCGCACCACCTCGGCGGCCCGCTGCACCGCCTCGTCCAGCAGGTCCTCAAGCCGTACGGTCTCGCCCTCACGCGTCTTGAACGGCTTGCCGTCCGCGCCCAGCACCGTGCCGTAGCCCATGTTGTGCGCGGTGACGCCGTCCTTCAGCCAGCCCGCCCGCCGCGCCGTCTCGAAGACCATCTTGAAGTGCAGCGACTGGCGTACGTCCACGACGTACAGCAGCGTCGAGGCGTGCAGGTCGAAGACGCGGTTGCGGATCGCGGACAGGTCGGACGCCGCGTACCCGAAGCCGCCGTCCGCCTTCTGCACGATCAACGGCACCGGCTGGTCGTCCTTGCCGCGGATCTCGTCGAAGAAGACCACGAGCGCGCCCTCGGAGCGCACGGCCACACCCGACTCCTCCAGGAGCCGCGCCGTCTGAGCCATCATGTCGTTGTACGCGGACTCGCCGACGATCTCCTCGTCGCGGATCTCCATGTCCAGCTTCTCGAAGACCGAGTAGAAGTAGACCTTCGACTCGTCCACGAACCGCTGCCACAGCTCGAGGGTCTCCTTGTCGCCGGACTGCAGCGCGACGACCCTCTTCCGCGCCCGCTCCTTGAACTCCTCGTCGGAGTCGAAGACCGCGCGCGACGCCTTGTACACCCGGTTCAGGTTCGACATGGCCTGCTCGCCGTCGACGTCCTCGGCCGGGGCCAGCTCGCCGGGGTGCTCGATCAGGTGCTGGATGAGCATGCCGAACTGGGTGCCCCAGTCGCCGATGTGGTGCCGGCCGATCGTCTGCTCGCCGGTGAAGTCGAGCATGCCGCGCAGCGCGTCACCGATGACCGCCGAGCGCAGATGGCCGACGTGCATCTCCTTCGCCACGTTCGGCTGCGCGTAGTCGACGACCGTGATGCCCGGGTTCTCCTTCAGCGGCACACCGAGCCGGTCGCCGTCGGCGGCACGCGCCGCGAGCGTCTCGGTGATCGCCCGGTCCGCGATCGTGATGTTGAGGAAGCCGGGCCCGGAGACCTCGACGTCCTTGATCACACCGTCACCGGTGGCGATCCGGGAGACGACCTGGGTCGCCAGCTCCCGCGGGTTCGCCTTCGCCTTCTTGGCGAGCGCCAGGATGCCGTTGGCCTGGAAGTCGGCCCGGTCGCTACGTCGCAGCAGCGGGTCCGCTCCGGCGGCCTCCGGCAGGGTGGCCGAGAGGGCGGAGGCGAGCTGCTGCTGGACGGAGTCGCTGAGGGACTTGACCGAGGCCATAGGAAGGGGTGCCGTTCTCCTCGTCGGAATCGATAGACCCAGCAAGTATCCCACGGAGGGTAAAGCGGTTTTCCCGGGCGCAAGGCCGTCTGGGACAATGTGATGTCAGCCGTTGACCGTACTGGCTGCCCCGGAGAAAGAAGGACGTGCCGATCGTGGCTCAGAGCACCGAGACCGCCGACTGGGTCTCCCGTTTCGCGGATGACGTCATCGAGGAGTCGGAGCGCCGGGCCCCCGGCAAACCTGTCGTCGTCGCGTCCGGCCTGTCCCCCTCCGGCCCGATCCACCTCGGCAACCTGCGCGAGGTCATGACCCCGCACCTCGTCGCCGACGAGATCCGCCGCCGCGGACACCAGGTCCGCCACCTCATCTCCTGGGACGACTACGACCGCTACCGCAAGGTGCCGGCCGGTGTCGCCGGGGTCGACGAGACCTGGGCCGAGCACATCGGCAAGCCGCTGACGTCCGTGCCCGCCCCGAAGGGCTCCGCCCACCCCAACTGGGCCGAGCACTTCAAGGCCGCCATGGTCGAGTCGCTCGCCGAGCTGGGCGTGGAGTTCGACGGGATCAGCCAGACCGCTCAGTACACCTCCGGCGTGTACCGCGAGCAGGTCCTGCACGCCGTCGCGCACCGCGCCGACATCGACGCGATCCTCGACCAGTACCGCACCAAGAAGGCCCCGGCCAAGCAGAAGCAAGGGCAGAAGGCGGTCGACGAGGCCGAGCTGGAGGCCGCCGAGGGCTCCGGCGCGGCGAGCGAGGACGACGGCTCGTCCGGCTCCGCCGGCTACTTCCCGTACAAGCCGTACTGCGGCAACTGCGAGAAGGACCTGACCACGGTCACCTCCTACGACGACGCCACGACCGAGCTGACCTACGCCTGCACGGCGTGCGGCTTCTCCGAGACCGTCCGGCTCAACGAGTTCAACCGCGGCAAGCTGGTCTGGAAGGTCGACTGGCCCATGCGCTGGGCCTACGAGGGCGTGATCTTCGAGCCCAGCGGTGTCGACCACTCCTCCCCGGGGTCGAGCTTCCAGGTCGGCGGCCAGATCGTCGGCATCTTCGGCGGCAAGCAGCCCATCGGCCCGATGTACGCCTTCGTGGGCATCAGCGGCATGGCCAAGATGTCCTCCTCGCGCGGCGGCGTGCCCACCCCCGGCGACGCCCTGAAGATCATGGAACCGCAGCTCCTGCGCTGGCTGTACGCCCGCCGCCGGCCCAACCAGTCCTTCAAGATCGCCTTCGACCAGGAGATCCAGCGCCTCTACGACGAGTGGGACAAGCTCGACGCCAAGGTCACCGACGGATCGGCCCTCCCCGCGGACGTGGCGGCCCACGCGCGCGCCGTGCGCACCGCCGCCGGCGAACTGCCGAAGACCCCGCGCCCGCTGCCGTACCGGACCCTGGCGTCCGTCGCCGACATCACCGCCGGCCACGAGGACCAGGCCCTGCGGATCCTGAGCGAACTGGACCCCGCCAACCCGCTCGGCTCGCTCGACGAGGCCCGCCCGCGCTACGACAAGGCCGAGGCCTGGATCAACACGCACGTCCCCGCCGACCAGCGGACCATCGTGCGCGACGAACCCGACGCCGAACTGCTCAAGTCCCTCGACGAGGCCTCCCAGCAGTCCCTGCGGCTGCTGACCGACGGCCTCGCCGACCACTGGTCGCTCGACGGGCTCACCCACCTCGTCTACGGCGTGCCCAAGGTGCAGGCCGGGTTCCCCGCGGACGCCACGCCCAAGGAACTCCCGCCGGAGATCAAGACCTCCCAGCGGACCTTCTTCGCCCTGCTGTACCACCTGCTGGTCGGCCGCGACACCGGTCCGCGACTGCCCACGCTGCTGCTCGCCGTGGGACAGGAGCGGGTACGGGCCCTGCTCGGGGAGTGACGCCGTGAGCAGAGCGCCCGGTGCCCTGAGGCACCGGGCGCTTTCTCATGCGATGTGCTCCTCTGCCATCTCCGCGTTGAGACGGTTGGAGAACCGGTTCACCATGCGCTTGGCCTCGGCCTCGGGGAGCGTGATGCCGTACGTCGCCTCCACGTCGGCGATGAACACCTTCGGCGTCGGCGCCCCGTTCCCACCCTTTATCGACTCCCGGAAGACCTGGTAGTACGCGTCCTCGTCAGGCTCCGGAGGGCCACCGCCCTCGCCCAGCTCACGGGTACGGCCGGGGCTCACCGGGATCTGGAAGCTGCCGGTCTCCTCCGAAGAGGGCTCCTCGACGGGCGCCTCCACGTACTGGAGCTGCTCCTGCTGGTACTGCTCCGCCTGCTGCTGCTCCGCGTACCACTGGGCGTACTGCTCCGGGTCGTACGCAGGGTCGTAACCCCCGTGGTACTCGATCTGCTGCGGATGCCGGGCGTGCAGCCACGGGCTCACCTCCGGCTCAGCCGCCTCGGGCGCCTCGGGAACATAGTCGCGCTGCACCGCCGGCTGCGGAACCGGCGCCACCACCGCGGGACGGCTCTCCACAGGACGGGCGATCTCCGGCGCCGGCGGCAGCAGCGCCGGCTCGATGCCCGCCGCCGCCAGCCCCTCCGGAGCCGTCTGCGCCAACGGAACCCCGTACCGCGCCAGCCTGAGCGGCATCAGCGACTCCACCGGAGCCTTCCGCCGCCACGCCCGGCCGAAGCGCGAACGCAACCGGGCCTGATAGACGAGCCGCTCCTGCTCCAGCTTGATGACCTGCTCGTACGAGCGCAGCTCCCACAGCTTCATCCGCCGCCACAAAAGGAACGTCGGGACCGGGGAGAGCATCCATCGCGTCAGACGGACACCCTCCATGTGCTTGTCGGCCGTGATGTCCGCGATACGGCCGATGGCGTGGCGGGCGGCCTCGACCGACACCACGAACAGCACCGGGATGACGGCGTGCATCCCCACACCCAGCGGGTCCGGCCAGGCCGCCGCACCGTTGAACGCGATCGTCGCCGCCGTCAGCAGCCACGCCGTCTGACGCAGCAGCGGGAAGGGGATGCGGATCCATGTCAGGAGAAGATCCAGGGCCAGCAGGACACAGATACCCGCGTCGATGCCTATCGGGAAGACATACGAGAAGTTCCCGAAACCCTTCTTGATGGCCAACTCACGGACCGCGGCATACGAACCGGCGAAGCCGATGCCGGCGATGATCACGGCGCCGGAAACGACCACGCCGATGAGAATCCGGTGCATCCGAGTCAGCTGCAGTGGCGCGGCCACCCGTACTCCCCTCCCATTGCGTGCTGTTGCGCGCAACAGAGTGGCACATGTGTCCGCCGAACGAGATAACGGAACGGGTGGAGCCCGGCCCCCGCGGGGCGCCGGGCTCCGTCAAAAAACGGTGCTGAGCTGCGAGTTGGCGTCCAGACGCAGCCCAGATGTGACAGTCAGCTCTTCTTGGACGCTGAGGAGGACGGAGAGGCCGAAGCGGACTTCGAAGGAGACGGGGAGGCCGACTTCGACGCCGACCCGGACGGCGAGGGCTTCGCCGTGCCCGCACCACTGCCGGCGCCTGCGCCGCCGTCGCCGTTGGCCGCCGCCACCGAGGCCACCGCCTCCTTGGCCGCCGCCTCCGCGACCTTCACCAGCGCGTCCGCGCTCGGGGTCTTCTCACCGGCCAGACCCGCACCGTTGTAGTCCAGCGTGATCACGACGTTCTCGACGCGCGTCACCACCGTCTGCTGCTTGAAGGCGCCTTCCTTCTTCTTGAGGTCGTAGCGCACCAGCGTCGCCTCGGCGCCCGTCCCGGCAACCGGCTCCGACTTCAGGTTCTTCGCACCCTGAGCCGACTTGGCGTCCGTCACCTGCTTCTCGAAGTACGCGTGCGCCAACTGGTCGCCCTCACCACGCGTGGCATCCGACTCGAAGCGCAGCAGCGACACATTGAGCCAGCGGAACTGCGAGCCCTTCACACCGTTGTTGTCCAGACTGCTCCACGAGCAGCTCGCCCGCGTCGCCGAATCGCCGGACTTGCCCGCCTTGCCGGACTTGGCGCCCTTCGGCACGAGCGAGGTCAGCGTCTTCTTCGACAACACCCCACACGAATCCGGCAACTTCTTGTACGCGGCCGCCTGCACCGTCGGCGCCGTGCTCGCCGTCGCCGCTGCCGTCTCACCGGCACCCGCGCCCTTGCTCCCCCCGTCACCGGAGCCGGAGTCCGAGGAGCAGCCCGCGGCGAACACCATCACGGGGACTGCGACCGCGCCCGCAAGCAGACGGCCTGACCGCCTCGCTCGCTTCTCTCGCCGGTTGCGCTGGTCTCGCTCTGCTGGTCGCTGCATGGTTCCTTCACTCATGACGCTGTGGTTCCTGAGGTCGGCGGATCGGGTCCGAGGAGCCACCGTACGCGGTGAGGAAACTGTGTGCTTCCGCTTCTACAGCTTTACGAACGGGCACCCCAGGCACCCGAACGACCCCTAACCACCCAGCGTGTCCGCCAGCTGCGCAGCCAGATTCCGGGCCCTGTCCTGCATTTCCTTGCTGTCCGGCACAGCGCCGACAGCAGCCGGCTGCTCCTCGTACTCGATGGTCACAATCACGTTGGACGTGCGGAACACCACAGTCACCGTGCGCTGCCGCGCCGTCGAACCCGAGCCGCTCAGAACGTCGTCCAGGAACGCCTCGTCACCGAGATCGTCGAGAGTACGGGGCTGGAGATTGGCCGGAGCCGCGGACGAGGAGGCGGACTCGGAGCCGGAGCCGGAGCCGGAAGGGGAGACCGAGGCCGACGAACTGGCATCGGCACTGGGACTCGAACTGGTACTGGGAGTGGAGGCGGAACTGGAACTGGAACCGCTGTCCGAACTCGTCGGCTCGGGCAGGTCGGCCGCCGTCTCCTTCTCCGCGAACAACTCCTGCGCCTGGGTGTCGTCGCTCACCGAGTTGTCATAGGAGACGACACGCTCGAAATCGACCAGCAGCCGGTCGGTCGCAGTCGTCGAGTCCACCTTCCACCGGCAACCCGCCTTGCGGTCGTTGTCGTACGCGAGCGTGGCGTCACCCTCGTACGCCTTCTCCCGCTGGTCCGCGTCGGCGATCTGCTTGATACCGGGCAGCAGCGAGTCCAGCGTGTCCTGACTCACCGCACTGCACGGCCCCGGCAGCGTGCGGTACTTGCCCGGCTGGGCCACCACGCTCGCCGTACCGGCGTCACCAGGATTCGCGTCATCCGTCGCGCCCCCACCGCCCGAACCGCCGGTGCAGCCTGCCAGCAGCGCCACGAGGAGCGCGGCGACGCCGGATACGTACGCCTTCCGCTGCACGGTCGGGCTCCTCTCGACGGTGGCTCTGTGGCCGTTCCTGGACCGGGTCTACCAGTGTCCCCGCTGGTTAATCGCTTGCCGCGCGGGGGCGTCCTCTGGAGACAATGTGTATCGCACGCACTGCCGTGGATGCCGGTCCGTTGTCCTTTTTCATCGGCCTTGGCGCCGGTTTTGCGATCTGAGACTTCTGTCATGTTTTCGGGGGAATGAGGACGATATGTCGTACGTAGAGATGCCGGGCGCGAAGGTCCCGATCCGCATGTGGACCGACCCGACGACGGTCGAGGACGTGGCCCTCCAGCAGCTCCGCAATGTAGCGACACTGCCGTGGATCAAGGGCCTGGCCGTGATGCCGGACGTGCATTACGGGAAGGGCGCGACGGTCGGGTCCGTCATCGCGATGCAGGGGGCTGTGTGTCCTGCGGCGGTAGGGGTCGATATTGGGTGCGGGATGTCTGCCGTCAAGACGTCGCTGACCGCCAATGATCTGCCGGGGGATCTTTCGCGGCTGCGGTCGAAGATCGAGCAGGCTATTCCGGTGGGGCGGGGGATGCATGACTCGCCTGTGGCGCCGGAGCGGTTCCATGGGTTGGCCACTGTTGGGTGGGATGACTTCTGGGGGCGGTTCGACGGTGTTGCTGAGGCGGTGAAGTTTCGGCGGGAGCGGGCGGCTTTGCAGATGGGGACGCTCGGAGCTGGCAACCACTTCTGCGAGCTTTGTGTAGATATGTCCGGTTCGGTGTGGCTCATGCTTCACTCTGGTTCCCGCAACATCGGTAAGGAACTGGCCGAGCACCACATCGGTGTGGCCCAGAAGCTCCCGCACAACCAGGGCCTGGTCGACCGCGACCTTGCCGTCTTCGTCTCGGACACTCCGCAGATGGCTGCGTATGAACACGACCTCTACTGGGCTCAGGAGTACGCGAAGCACAACCGGTCCATCATGATGGCGCTCTTCAAGGATGTGATCCGCAAGGAGTTCAAGAAGGCCAAGGTGACCTTCGAGCCCGAGGTGAGCTGCCACCACAACTATGTGAGCCGTGAGCGTTACGAGGGAATGGACCTGCTCGTCACCCGCAAGGGCGCGATCCGTGCGGGATCCGGCGAGTACGGGATCATCCCCGGCTCCATGGGTACGGGTTCGTACATCGTGAAGGGCCTCGGCAACGAGAAGTCCTTCAACTCGGCCTCGCACGGTGCCGGTCGGCGCATGAGCCGGAACGCTGCGAAGCGTCGCTTCACGACACAGGACCTGGAGGAGCAGACGCGGGGCGTGGAGTGCCGTAAGGACTCTGGCGTCGTGGATGAGATCCCGGGGGCATACAAGCCGATCGATCAGGTCATTGACCAGCAGCGAGACCTCGTGGAGGTCGTGGCGAAGCTGAAGCAGGTTGTATGCGTCAAGGGCTGATTGAGTGCGGCCCCCGAATTCGGGGGCCGCACTCAGTAGGCTATAGATCGGATGGTGCCAACACGCGGCTGTTTCGGAGTCGCCACAGGCGCAGGCGGCAGGCTCTTTCGGTGCGTCCGAGTTCCTTGGCGATAGTCACGATGTCGTCCGACTGAAGGAGCATGAGGTCCTCCTGGGTCGTCCAATTGCGTCGGGAGTGCACGATCCGCATGTCAACAGGGCGGGTCCATGAGGCAACGCGGTCTGCCTTGACCTGCTTGCGCCCGAGGGATAGGCAGCCGGGGTAGTACAAGTCGGCTACCAGCGCCTGGGCTGCTTCCTTCTCGTACGAGATGTTGTAGACCTCGTCACGAGCATTCCGGTTGATGACGCGCTCTACACCCGTGATCTTTCGTGCGTAGAAGCACAAGTACGAGCCGATGGCGGTGCTTGACGTGGTCAGGGAGATGAACGGCCAGCCTGGCCCGGTGTAGCCGACCGATCCGTCTGCATCGATGAGGCCTCGCAGGTAGTCGCGGCTGGAGAACGCGACACGAGGTGGGGTGATGCTCCTCGACTTCCGGCCGTAGGGCAGGCCGAGCTCATTGAGCTTCGTCCTGGCGACAAGAGAGCACAGGGTCCAGGTCGCCGAGTGGTGGTTCTCGGCGAAGTTGGTGGATCGCGTGCGCTCGGTGACGCTGCTGTTGAAAGGCGTCAAGTACTTAAACCGGTACAGCAGATCGATGTCCTTGACGTTCAGCTCGACGGTCAGGCGACCTTTCTGGCCGACGCCTTGGTGCAGGTGCCCATCAGCCTGCAAGAAGCCGAACATGTACGCGTACTCAGGGACGGTGAGGTCCATGAACTGGTGAGCGCTAAGCTCGCAATCAGCCACAAGGAAGCTCCACTTCCGTGCTGGTCAGGCCCTCGGCCGGGAGTGCCATCCCTGCCGAGGGCCGTCGATTTGATGTTGTGCTGCGAGCCTAGGTCGCCAGTTCAGCGGCCGTTCGAGTGATCGATAAGGTTCACTCCTGTGAGTTACGCGAGCCGCTTCTCCAGCAGCGTCACCGCGTACGGGCTGCCCAATCCGCCGTCCTTTGCCAGCTGTTCGCCGACCACGGTGTAGCCCGCAGACTCGTAGTACGTCCGCAGGCGGGGGTTGGAGGCCAGGCAGTCGAGGCGGGCGTACGGGCGGCCCGTGGCGGCGATGCGGGATTCCGCCTCCGCCAGCATTCGGCGGCCTGTTCCCGGCGGGGCCGTGTGCGGGGTCGTCATCAGGCGGTGGATGTAGCCCGCGTCCGCGGGGCGGGGGCCCCAGGCTGCGGGGTCGTCCCACCAGAGTTCCCAGGCGCCGGTGAGGTGGGGGCCTGCGTGGGCCAGCCAGACTTCGCCCTCCCGCATGCGGGTGCGGAAGTGGGTCTCGTCCTTTTCGCCCGGCTTCCATTGGTCGATGCCTCGGGCCTGCTGCCAGAGTGCGGCCGTGTCGCGGAGGCGGACGAGGGTGGGGGCGTCGGGTGGGGTCGCCTTGCGGTAGGTCAGGGGTGGCCAGGTGGTGGGGTGGGGTTCCAGGAGGGCCGTGCGGAGGGTTGTGGCCAAGGCTCCTGCGTCCAGGGACAGTTCCCGTGCCACGTAGTCCTCGATCGAGCCGTAGCGCGCCTTCATGGCTGCGAGGAAGGTGCGCATCACCTGCTGCGGGGCCCGGCCGAAGCCCGGCCAGGTCGGTTCGCGGCCGTCGTTTCTCGACTTCCAGCTGGCCAGGATGCCGGGTGTGGCCAGTTCGGTGAGGCTGTAGTCCTCGATGATGGTCGTTTCCGGGATGCCC
>Ga0105246_10000304_pt1 | contig 25989 bp, 26 predicted proteins | sample KBSM64metaG_FD_99694 | JGI IMG/M metagenome (GOLD analysis project Ga0105246, IMG submission 99694) | Miscanthus rhizosphere microbial communities from Kellogg Biological Station, Michigan, USA - KBS M6-4 metaG | ecosystem: Host-associated > Plants > Roots > Rhizosphere > Soil | place... | reverse complement strand
TCAACAACTTCAACCACTTGCGCTTGCGATCTCTCGTAAGCGGGAGGCGAATTCTACAGCGTTACACGCTGCTGTCAACACCTCTTTTTCAACTTCCTTTTGGCTTCGATGAACTGAAGCGACCTGCCGTCAAAACTTGCTTAACTCATTGTTTACCAAGGAGTTTTCCGTTTCGACTGCGCCGGAAGTGGGGCGAATTATAGACAGATAAAATTCTACGTCAATCAATAATATGAACTTTCTATCAATTGCGTTTGAAACCCCTCAGCACTTGCTCAACTGAGCAATATATTGCGCAGTTCACGGCAGTTAAGCATCATAACCCCTCTGCCCTTCTATATATGACTTCGGACAACACCTTCAATGACCACCCCACCCCGCAGCCTGGCCTGCACACTCTTCCCCGTTGGCCTGCTGTTGATCGCGATGGCATCCATCCAGTCCGGCGCTTCGCTGGCCAAAAGCATGTTCCCGATTATCGGTGCGCAAGGAACCACCACCCTGCGCCTGATCTTCGCCAGTGTGATCATGCTGCTTCTATTGCGCCCATGGCGCGCCAAGCTGACGGCCAGGTCCCTGCGCACGGTAGTGGTATACGGGATGGCGCTGGGCGGCATGAACTTTCTCTTCTATATGTCGCTGCGCACCGTCCCCCTGGGTATTGCGGTTGCCCTGGAATTCACCGGCCCGCTCGCCGTCGCCATCTATGCATCGCGCCGGGCAGTGGACTTTTTGTGGGTCGCCCTTGCGGTCATCGGTCTGCTCCTGTTGATTCCGATGGGCGAAGCCAGCAGTGGCATTGACGTGGTGGGTGCCGCGTATGCACTCGGCGCCGGCGTTTGCTGGGGGCTCTATATTCTGTTCGGCCAGAAGGCGGGGAACGATAACGGGGTGCAGACCGCCGCGCTCGGCGTAATGATCGCGGCTCTGTTCGTCGCGCCCATCGGCATCGTGCACGCCGGCACCGCGTTGCTCAGCCCCGCGCTCATTCCTGTGGCCATCGGCGTGGCTATCTTGTCCACGGCCCTGCCCTACACATTGGAAATGGTTGCGCTCACCCGCCTGCCGGCTCGCACTTTCGGTACCTTGATGAGTATCGAGCCGGCGTTTGGCGCCCTCTCCGGCCTGTTCTTCCTGCATGAGCAACTGACGCTCGCGCAATGGCTGGCCATCACCTGCATTATCCTGGCCTCCGTCGGTGCCACGCTGACAATGCGCAACGAATCCAAACCGCTGGTAGCCGCCGACTGACGCTCTTTGCAGGCAGCTCTGGTATTTAACGCCCATTTAGGCCATGTTTAGGCTGGTAAACGATGTCTTTCATGGAGAAGTTCGACACGGACAGCATGAACGCTACGCTCGAGAGCGAGTAAAGGCCGGCTTCGATCCTTTTGCGAAGCGGCTATTTAAGGATTGGAATGAATCGAATTTTGATACTGTTGCTGGTCTTAGGCATTGCTGGGTGTGCCGCGACCACAAAAACAGAAGTGAAACGGGGCAAGAAAGGACTGCACATCAACTGTTCGGGCCTGTCCTCCTCATGGGACCAGTGCTACACCAGCGCAGCCAATTCATGCGGTGCCAAGGGATATCGGGTTATCGCCAAATCCGGCGAGAACTCCGAGGAGCCAGGGGATTATCCGTTCGGCCTCAACCCTGCCGGCTATACCAGTCGCAGCATGATCGTCATTTGCAAATAGGTACCTGAGCGACGCACAACAAGAGCGTCGCATGGGTAGTCAGCGCCGGTGATGCGACGCGGTCTTCAGCCGGACCGTCAGGACTTCGTACTCGAAGCCCCGAGCCAGTCCTGAATCAGATAGCCGCTGTACGCACCTGCAACCACTCGAGTGCATCGCCACTGAGCAACGGGCTCAGACGCTCGCGTACCTGGGCATGATAAGCGTTGAACCACTCGCGCTCATCAGCGCTGAGCAAGGACGGCTCCAGGCAACGGGTGTCGATCGGGCACAACGTCAGCGTTTCGAACTTGAGGAATTCACCAAACTCGGTCGTCCCCGCTTCGCGGTTCAACACCAGGTTTTCGATCCGCACGCCCCAACGCCCAGGGCGGTAGGTACCCGGCTCGATCGACGTAATCATGCCCGGCTGCATCGCCGTCTGCGGTGCGGCCAGCGCCTGGTAGGCGATCACTTGCGGGCCTTCATGCACGTTGAGGAAATACCCTACACCGTGCCCGGTACCATGACCGTAATCCACGCCTTCGGCCCAGATCGGCGCACGCGCGATGGCATCGAGCAGCGGCGACAGGATGCCTTTGGGGAAATGAGCGCGGGACAAGGCAATCACACCCTTGAGCACCCGCGTGCAATCGCGTTTCTGTTCATCACTCGGCGTACCGATGGGCACCATCCGCGTGATATCCGTCGTGCCACCCAGGTACTGGCCGCCCGAGTCGATCAGCAACAAGCCATCGCCTTCGATCACCGCATGCTCTTCTGGCGTGGCGTGGTAGTGCGGCATCGCGCCGTTGGCGTTGAAGGCCGCGATGGTGTTGAAACTCAGCGATACATAACCCGGACGACGGGTACGCGCCGCCGTCAGATGCTCATCGATGGTCAATTCGGTAATGCGCTCGCGCCCCAGAGCCTTTTCCAGCCAGGCGAAAAATTCGCACAAGGCGGCGCCATCCTGCTCCATGGCCTGACGGATATGTTCGGCATCAGCCAGGCTTTTACGCGACTTGGCCAGGGTGGTTGGGTTCAAGCCTTCCACCCGCTTCACACCGGCGTCGAGATGTTCCAGCAGACCGGCCGTGACGCGTGCCGGATCAATTTGCAGGCTTGCCCCTGCCGGTACAGCTCGCAGCGCGTCGGCCACGTCACTGTAATCGCGTACGGTCACGCCATCACGCTCGAGCGCCGCCCGCAGCCCGGCATCAACTTTGCTCAGCGCCACGAACAGAGTGGCCTGCTGCTGATTGATCAAGGCGAAAGACACGAATACCGGATTGAACGACACATCGCCGCCGCGCAGGTTGAACAACCAGGCGATGTCATCCAGTGTCGCGATGAAATGCCAGTCAGCACCGTTGTCCTTCAGGCTGGCGCGCAGGGCTGCGAGTTTGTCGCCACGGCTGAGGGTCGCCTGTGGGGGCAAATGCTGATAGATCGGCTGGTTCGGCAGCGCCGGGCGGTCGTGCCAGCCTTCATTGAGCAGGTCGACGTCGGTACGCAAGCGCGCGCCACGCTCAGCCAGCTTGCCACCCAGGGTCCGTGCCGACGCCACGGCCATTACCGCGCCATCCACGGCCACTACACCGCCTTCCGGGGTTTGTTCAGCCAACCACTCCAGCGGGCCGGGTTGGCCCGGTTGCAGTTTGACCAGTTCGATGCCACTGCCTTTGAGTTCCTTGGTCGCCTGTTCCCAGTAGCGGCTGTCGGCCCACACACCGGCAAAATCGGCGGTGACGATCAGCGTTCCCACCGAACCATGGAATCCCGACAACCATTGGCGGCCCTGCCAGTATCCCGGCAGGTACTCGGACAAATGCGGATCCGCGGACGGCACCAACAGGGCGTGAATGCCCTCCCGGCGCATCAGCTCACGGGTCTGCGCCAGGCGCTGGGGAACCGTTCCAGAGGTCAAAGGCTGCTTACTCATTGTGTCTCCTGCTAACCACTAATAATTGTTATGGACTGCGGACAAGTTTCAGACTGCCCAGAACGCCGGTGCGCTGGCCAGGGCCGACTTGATCAGTTGTGCCGCTTCGTCGATATCCCGCTCGGTGGTAAAGCGGCCGAGACTCAAGCGAATGGTACGGCCGGCGCTGCGCGCGTCATGCCCCAGGGCCAGAAGCACATGGGACGGCGCGTTGCTCGCCGAATTGCACGCTGAAGTCGCCGAAAAGGCAATGCCGGCGCTCAACGCACTGGGGTTGAATTCGCCTTCGCTGAACGTAAGGCTCAGAGTATGAGGGATTCGCTGGGTGGGGCTGCCGTTGAGGCGCACGCCCGCAATCGACCCCAACTGATCCAGCAGACGCTGACGCAAGGCCACGATTTGTGCCTTTTCCTCGGCAAAAGACGCCGCCGCCAGGGCGAACGCCGTACCCATGCCCGCAATCTGGTGCGTCGCCAGGGTACCCGAACGCAAGCCGCCCTCATGACCGCCGCCATGAATCTGCGCCAGTACTTTCTGCTGCGCCCGAGGCCCTACGTACAACGCGCCGATGCCCTTCGGACCATAAAGCTTGTGGGCCGAAAACGACATCAAGTCCACCGGCCACTGCGCCAGGTCGATGGCTACCTTGCCCGCGCCCTGGGCCGCGTCCACATGGAACAACGCCCCCTGCTCACGCACCCGGGCGCCGATGGCCGGGATATCGTTCAACGTGCCCAGTTCGTTATTGACCAGCATCAGCGACACCAGGAAAGTGTCTTCACGCAGCGCCTCACTGACCGCTTCGACACTGATCAGGCCGTCGGCATCAGGCACCAGGTAGGTCACCGCCACACCGGCATCCTGCAATTGCCGCGCAGTGTCGAGCGTCGCCTTGTGCTCGATCTGGCTGGTGATGATATGCCCGCCGGTTACGCCACGGGCCTGGGCCACACCTTTGATCGCCAGGTTATTGGACTCGGTGGCGCCGGAGGTCCAGACAATTTGCTCGGGCTGGGCGCCGACCAGTTCGGCCACCTGCTGACGCGCCTGCTCGACCGTTTGCCGGGCCGCCTGGCCGAACGCATGGGAGCTGGACGCAGGGTTACCGAAATTGGCATTGAAGCCCAGACACTCAACCATCACCTGGATGACCCGCTCATCCACCGGCGTGGTGGCGGCGTAGTCGAAATACAACGGACGTTTATTCATGGTGTTAAAAACTCGCAGAGCGTGTTCCCGAGAGCAGTGTCGCGGGGGCATCGAACAGAACAGAGGTTGTCAGGTTTAACTGATCGGATGCCGTTAAAGAAGAACCACTTTATGAAAATGTGCGTAGGAACGCTCCTGAAATTCAGCTTAACAGGCTGAAGTCACGCCATGGAAAACAAAAAACCCGAGATTCCTTATGGGAAACCCGGGCTCTTCACCGCGACAGCACCGCTCAACTGGGACGATCCTTCAGGGCTACGCTGCGCTCGGCATTCATTTCACCCTGATGATCAAAACCGAACGACTTAAGGGGCTGGCCGGTCAGTGCCGCGCGCTGGTGTTGATAGTCATCGAATGACAAACCGCGACGACTCAGCGCTTCCAGCGCCAGTTGCCGGGTTTCCTGCGCAGAGTAGGGGCGCAGCTCAGGGGATGGATGGGTCGCGCATCCGGCGAGGACAGAGGTGACAAGCAACAGCGAAACAGCGAGTGAGCGGATCATGGCGGTGGCCCTGCAAAGGAGGTGTCGAATCAATGAACACAGGCTACTCCCGCCCCCGCACGCTGAAAAATCACCGTCCTCGATAGTCGCTATCAACCGTTGCGGCAGACTCGATAATCACAACCTGTTATCTCTTTATGATCTATAAATATGTAAATCAATTAATTTACGGAATATAAGAATCCCTCTATAAACAACGCTGCCCGCCAACGTTGCCGCGACACGCCAAAGGCAATTCCCGCATTTTATTTCCAAGAGAGGTGTCCATGCAGTTATTAACCCTCCCCCCCTCGCCCGCGCTCGCGACCTCCATTCGTGCCACGGCCCAAGTGTTCGAAGACCCGAAATCCAAGGCCTTGCTCGACCACATCCAGCAAGTGGCGCCCAGCGAAGCCAGCGTGCTGATCATCGGCGAAACCGGCACCGGCAAGGAGCTGGTAGCCCGGCACATCCACAACCTCAGTGCGCGGCGCAACCGGCCATTCGTGGCGGTCAACTGCGGGGCGTTTTCTGAATCCCTTGTCGAAGCCGAGCTGTTCGGCCACGAAAAAGGCGCCTTTACCGGCGCCCTCTGCGCCAAGGCGGGCTGGTTCGAAGAGGCCGATGGCGGCACCTTGTTCCTCGATGAAATCGGCGATTTGCCCCTGCCGATCCAGGTCAAGCTGCTTCGGGTGCTGCAGGAGCGTGAAGTGGTACGCCTGGGCTCGCGCAAGAGTATTCCTATCGATGTGCGGGTACTGGCGGCAACCAATGTACAACTGGAAAAAGCCATCAACGCAGGGCATTTCCGCGAAGACCTTTACTACCGTCTCGACGTGGTCAGCCTGGAGCTCAGCCCACTGCGCGAGCGCCCGGGCGATGTCCTGCCGCTGACCCGACACTTTATCGACGTCTACAGCCGACGCCTGGGCTATGGCCCGATCACCATCAGCCGCGAGGCCGAGCACAAACTCAGGAGCTACAGCTGGCCGGGCAATATACGTGAGCTGGAAAACGTGATCCATCACACGTTGCTGATCTGCCGCAACAGCGTGATCGAACGCGACGATCTGCGCCTGTCGAACCTGCGCATCGAACGCCAGGACGACAGCCAGCAATGCCTCGACAACAGCGCCGAAGCGTTGCTCGCGCGGGCCTTTCAAAAACTGTTCGAGGAACAGGCCGGCGCCTTGCACGAAAAAGTCGAGGACGCGCTGTTACGCGCCGCTTACCGCTTCAGCCACTGCAATCAGGTGCACACCGCCAGCCTCCTGGGCCTGAGCCGCAACGTCACGCGCGCGCGGCTGATCAAGATCGGCGAATTGGCGGTGAACAAGCGCAGGCCGGGGGAGAACCTGCAGGGCGAACGGATGCTGCATCTATCCATTTAGGCGGCAGTGCAAGGCGTCGTCATGGCTGCGCTCAAAACTGCGCAACACCTGGAACGAATCAAAGATCACCGCCTTGGCACGGTGCACGCGGATCAGCGTCCAGAAATCCTCGCCGCCCCGCTCGAAGCGCCTGAATGCTGCCTCGCCATCCTCACGGGATTGCCATTGCAGGTAGTTGAGCACCCGCCGCCCGTCATCGCTGACCTGCACGCTCGCACTCAAAAAGCCGCCATGACTCTGCGCCAGTCGCTCGCTTTGCACGGTCAAGGCCGCCACCAGGGCAGCCTGCTGGCGCGGGTCGATGTGAAATTCGATCAACTGCGTGAAGCCGCGACTCTTCTCTGATACCTGCATGAACACTCCCCTTTCTTTGTAGGCAGAATCTTGCGATCCAGTGCCATGCAGGGTAAAACCTCTAGTTAAGTCAAGGTCAAGCGCTGAATCGGGGTTTTTATGCTCACCAAGGAACTCACCGTTGGCCAGTTGGCTGCCCGCAGCGGCGTGGCCGTCACTGCCCTGCATTTCTACGAAACCAAGGGGCTGATCAAAAGCAATCGCAATGCCGGCAACCAGCGGCGCTACCCACGGGATGTGTTGCGGCGGGTGGTGGTGATCAAGATCGCCCAGCGCCTGGGCATTCCGCTGGCGACCATCGGCGAGGCGTTACAGGCATTGCCCGATGGCCGAACGCCCACCGCCAAGGATTGGGCCCGCCTGTCGGCACGCTGGCGGGAAGACCTGGATGAGCGGATCAATAAACTGTCGATGCTGCGCGACAAGCTCAATGGCTGCATAGGTTGCGGGTGCCTGTCGATGGAGGCGTGCCCGTTGCGCAACCAGGGCGACCAACTCGGTGAGCGCGGACCGGGCGCGCAGTTGCTGGAGCCTACGGCGCAGTCCTGAACTCACGCCCCTGCGCAAGGACGCCGGCGCCCTTCCACAGAGGCGATCAACGGGTGGGCGGTGAACCCGACGCGTCCGGCCGGCCCCGGTAAGCCGCGCACCCCAGCCACACGGTCATCACGCCCAACGCCGTCAGCGGCAGCCCGTGGAACAGCACGATCACCTGGGCCGGCGTCCACGTCACATAGAACGGCCCGACCACCAGCATCCCCACGCCAAAGCCCACCATCTGAATCAGGACCAACAAGCTGAACAGCGGCAGGCGCAAGCTGTCCGGTTCGCTTTGCGCGCGGGAGACCAACGCCACTTCGGACAACCCGTCGCCCAATCCTGCCCACACCACTAACAGCAGCGCCAGCCACAATTCGGTTTGCTGGAACGTCAGGATAAAGCCGCTGGACATCAGCGCCACGCCGAACATGAACAACCGCTCCATGCCTGGCGTGCCGCGCCCCTTCAACAGCGCACTGGCGATACGCGCCCCGATAAACTTGCCACAGGCCCAGACCGCCAGCAGGTAACCCATCACGGTTTTGGCCGTGTCCGGGGAAATGTACTGGGACAGCACCGGCCAGCCGACGTTATGCGCCGCGCTGCCGAGGGTGTCGAGCATGCTGATCAACAACATCGCGGCCAGCACCGGCGCGCCGCGCAGCCCCCTGGTCAACGCGCGCCACTCTGCCGAAAGGCCGCGATGCGTGGCAACGGTAACGCTGTACAACGCACGCAGTGGCATGACCAGGCAAGCAGCTATCACATAGGTGCCGATATTCACCGCGAATACCGCCTCGAATCCCCCCGTAGCAATCAGCAGCCCCGACAGCAAGCTGCCGAACACCGCGCCGGTCGCGGCCGCCGAGGTGATCCAGGCGTTGGTATCGACCCGTTGTTCAAGGGCAACCCAGGTGGGCAACTGGCTGTTGAGGCCGATGGCGAACAGCGAATTGCACAGGCCGATACCGAAGGCGATAAACGGCAGCAGGCTGAGTTGATGCGCAGGGATCAGCAGCAGCAACGGCGTCAGCAACAGCGCTCGCGCCAGGTCCAGCCCGGCCAGGGTGCCGCGCCCGGCGAAACGCCGGAAAAACGGGATGCCGAACAGGCTGGCGACAATGCCACCGGTCACGCGGCACGCCAGGAAGATGCTGACGAACACCACGCTTTGGCTGAGCCAGTAGACATAGGTGGACAAGGCCACCATGTTGAGGAAGGCGCCAAAGTCCGACACGCCGCGAGCAAAGATGATCAGCCGCGCGTTGCGGATCGACAGGTACAGCTGTTGATCGTGGCTCATGCAGGCGGCGCCGCTTGATCATCCGGCACGCTGCGCAGGCTGACCAGCAGCATGTCGCGCCAGGCCGGTGTCGACTCTACCTTCGGCCGCACATCGCCGGCGCGGTGGTAGAGCCCTCGGTCATCGATCACGAGGGTTTCCAGGAAGCGGGTCATCGGCAGATTCAACACGCGACTGTGCTCCTCATCACTGGTAAACACCTCCGAGACCACCGGCAATGTGTTGTGCTCGCCGATAAAATGCATGAACACCCAATCCAGACCATCCTGGTGAATCCCCGACGTGGTGGGGCTGCACGCTTGCGCGTCCGCCCGCACACGAAACTGGTGGATATCGATGGTATGACTCTGCTCGTCCAGGTGCGGTGCGATCACCGCCAGGTCGGTGGCCAGCAGCTTGCGCATCAGCGGATGTTCGATAAAACCTTCCTCGCTGTAGCTCAAATGATTCACCCCCTGGCGATAGTTGACGGCGTAGGTGACCGGCGACTTGAACGCGGTGCTCCTGTCGATCTGCAATTGCCGTGACGGTGATAAACGATAGCGCAGAATACGCCGCTCGCGATGGGTGTACGCCTTGAACGCCTCGTCGCGCACCAGGTTGGCCCAGTACGCGCGAAAGCTCTGCTCTTCGCCCGCCTCGACACTGACCAACTCGCCAAAGTCAGGCCGATGGCAGTAATGGTGCTCGCGCAAGTGCGCGGAAATTGTCGGGATATCCATATCGCTAGCCTGCCACCGGGTTGTCGATGATGACGCGCAAGTGCTGGCCGACCGCGTCATGCAGTGCGCGCGCATCGGCAGCGTCCGCGACCCTGGCCCAGCACTTGAGCAGATAGTGCTCCTCGATATCCGCATCGATCATGTGCCCCGGCTCCTGCTGGGCATACTCGAGCACCGCGACGTTCTGTTCCAGGAACTCCACGCCTTCAATGCCCTGAAACCGACCGCTGTGCTGCGGGTAGATCGCCAGCATCGCGTAATGTTGCCCGGCCTCGGCCACCTTGCGAGCGCTCGCTTCCAATTGCGCGTCGATGCCCTGCTCGCCCGTCAGCAACGAAAGATACAGCTGATAGGGATCGATACCGGCCAGATCGCGGAACGCCGCGTTCACATAGAGCCCGCCCACGCGCGGGTTGATCTCGATCACCACAGGGCCCTGCGGGGTCATGCGGAACTCGAAATGCACCACGGCGTTGGTCAGGCCGACCGCTTTCAGACACGCTACGGCGTACGCGCGGATCTGCTCGCACTCGCGGTCGGTGAAGGAGGTCGGAGGGGAAATCAGCAGGTTTTCGAGCACCGTGCCGCTGCGCTCGGTCAGCAACAGTTTTTCGTTGATCAGCAGTGGATGCACACGCTCGCCGGCCACCACACATTCCACACTGCCTTCGATACCGGGGATGTAGCCCTCCAGCAACAGACTGCGCCCGGGAATGTAGGCATGCCGTTGGCCGTCGTCCTCCAGTAGGGTGTGCGCACAGCCATAGAAGTCCGCGTACGCCGCCGTGGCGTGGTCTTTGACAAACAGCGCGTAGTGGCTGCGCAGTTCCGCCCAATTGGCGCATTTCCTGATAAACGCCGAAGCGCCGCCAAACGGCGGTTTGGCGATCAGCGGGTAACCGACCCGCTCGGCCTGTTGCTGGAGTTGCTCTTCGTTATTGCACAGCGCAAACGGCACCGAGGCAATGCCGTGCTGTTTCAGCACCCTGCGCATCAGGAACTTGTTGTTGCACGCCGCCACCGCCTCGGGGCGGCTATGCACCAGGCCCAGGCGCTGGGAAGCTCGCGCAACGATACAACCGACTTCGCCCAGCGCGGACGGATGGCCGGCCTGGCAGAAGATCCCGCGAATCTGATACTGCCCATCGAGCTGGCCGACCAACGCCAGAATGGCCTGCTCGTTGAGCGCGTCGAGCAGGAACACCGCGTCACTGTCATCCCTGAGCCGTTGCACATGCCTGCGCCCTGCCACACCCGCCGTCAAGCACACCAGGCCCTGGGCACGGGCAGCCGCGAAGTGCGGCTCCCGGTAGTTATAACGAACAGACGTACTGTCATCGACATCGATAAAAAGGATGGCGTCCTGTTTCATGTTTTATACCGCCTTAGTCCATCAATTTATTCAGGCATCCTGCCAACTGCACCACTGCCCTTCCCAGTTACGGAATCGGTAATGACGTTGCCCATCGCGAACTTCGAAGTACGGCAAGTCCTCAGGCTTTTCAAAGTCCAGCAGCGGCACCGTAAACTTGCCTTGGGCGTGCGGTAGAACATATTCGGGCAGGGCAATATTGGATACTCGCCGCTTGAGGCGATCCATGATGGCGATGGCCTGACTGATCGACGCCTTGTATTCAGAGGCGCCGGGAGAAAACGGCATGAAGTGATATAAGTAATAAGGCTTCACACCCAAGCGATAAAGATCGATAAACAGTTTATGCAGTGTGGCTTCATCATCGTTGACGCCGCGCAACAACGGCATATTGGAAAACACGATCGGCACAACGCCCTGAATACGTTTGACCGCCACGGCAAAGTCAGCGCTGAGTTCGAGCGGGTGGCAGACGTGCACGCCAAACGCATTGACCTTGTACTTTTCCAGCATCGCGATCAACTCATCGGTCACGCGAAACGGGTTGAAACTCAAGGCCCGCGAGTGAACGCGGATCAGCAGCTCGTCACTGATCCCGCGCAGCGCGGCCAGGTACTCTTCGAGCTTGCGGTCGGCCAGCATCAGCGGGTCGCCGCCGCTGAGAATCACTTCTTCGATGGCCGGGTTGGCGCGGATGTACGCCACCGACTCCATGAAGGAATCCCGGCTGGCGTTGGCCTTGTCAGTGCCCACCTGCAACGTGCGCAGCGCTTCGAAGCAGAACTGGCAATAGGCATTGCAGGTATTGGTGGTGCGCAGGATCACGCGATTGTCGTACTTGTGCTGGCAGATGGGCGTCTTCATTTCATGGCCCAGCTCCCAGTTCTCGGAAGTGCCATCGTAATCACCCTCGACCTGCTCGCTCCAGTACGGCACCACTTGCCGCCACAGCGGGTGGTCCATGACGGTGCCACTGGTGACGGAGCGCCTGATCAGATCAATGTAGTACGGCGTGATCTGCATCTTGCGCCCCAGCAGGTTATGTTCGATGTGCGCCGTGGTCTGCTCGTCCCAACCACCGCAGGCAGCACGAAGACTCGGTTCATCACGCAGGGCATTCTTCTGCTGCCAACGCCAGTCCTGCCACTGCACCGAGCGGTGAATTTCTTGATCAAAAATCGACATGAGTAGGTACTCTCTGTTAAGGCATATGAACGCGTGCCCTTCCCTGGCGGGAACAGCGATATTCGCAACAATGACAATCGACTTGGGAGGCAGGCGGCGATCAATTGGCCGATGCAATCAGCCACGCAGGAAAGTACCAACAACTTATTATAAGTGGGGTCGGATAAGCGACGGAGACGGTCATTTAATACACTTCCTTTTTTTAAAATTATCTGACTTCCATGCCGACACCTACTAAAGCCGAAGCCTTCGACAGCGTCAATACAATATCCCTGCTTTTTTTCAGGTTTCAACCCACGCCTGCGCCCACCTCCCGCAAACATAGGTATTCAGCCGTTAAAATGCATTCATTTAAAAAGTAAATAACACCGTCAATAACCCGTTCAGCTTCCCGCGAGATTATTTTTATACTTATATAACTACGTAGTTGCGCGCTTATCACTCTGCCTCGGCGTGCACCCCGTCCGTGGATGCAATCACGCACGATCAGTGGCCATGCGTACGGCCCGCTGCGCGCCTGAAACATTTTCTTTCATTTCTCGCCTCGGGATTTCTCATTCTCATTCGTCTTAATTTAGATACAGCCCGTCGCGTCAGCAAAAGCTACGACCGGCCTTTTCCGGGCCTCCATCGCCCCTTCCATCAAGACCCTCATCCACATGTCGAAGAAGTCACGCTCAAAACTTTGGTTTCTCGTACACAGCTGGCTGGCGTTGCCCATCTGGTTCTTTGTCCTGATCGTCTGCGTCACCGGCACCCTGGCGGTGGTCAGCCAGGAAATCGTCTGGCTGGCCAACCCGGACATCCGCGCGAGCAAGCCGTCCGATGATGCCCAACCGCTGAGCTTCGACCAGGTGATCGCCGCCATCAAGCGCGACGAGCCCCAGGTCATCGTGCGCTCGATCATCCGTCCCGACGAATCGCACTTCGCGTTGATGGTCGGCCTCAGCTATCCGGACGGGCGTTCGGTCGATGCCTATGCCAACCCCTACACGGGCGCCCTCCAAGGCATCAGCCCGGCCTTCGACTTCCAGCAATTCACCCGCGCCCTGCACGGCTGGTGGCTGGTGCCGTTCACCAATGGCTACAGCTGGGGCTGGTACCTGGTGTCGCTGCTCGGCCTGCCGTTGCTGGCCTCGTTGGTCACTGGCCTTGTGGTGTACAAGCGTTTCTGGAAAGGTTTTTTGCGCCCCACCCTGCGCATCCGTCACGGCGCACGGATTTTCTGGGGCGACTTCCACCGCCTGAGCGGTATCTGGTCGATCTGGTTCATCGCCGTCATCTCCATCACCGGCACCTGGTTCCTGATCCAGGCGATCCTGGGTGACAACCAGATCTCCATTTCCAGCGAGCCCATCGTGCCGGTGATTGCCCGGGAAAAGGTGCCGCTGTCCGCACCCGGCGTGCCGGCCCCGATGATTGCCCTGGACGACGCGATCAAGATCGCCACCCAGCGCATCCCCGGGCTGGAAGCCACCTTTGCCTTCCTGCCGCTCAATGCCTACAGCCACCTGCAGATCGGCGGGCGCGGCTGGTACCCGCTGATGTTCCAGACCGCGCAACTGAATCCCTACAGCGGTGAAATCGCCGTTTCGCACCTGCTGTCCGACCGCACCGCGCTGGAGTTCGTCACCGAGTCCATGCGCCCGCTGCACACCGGTGACTTTGGCGGACTGTGGATCAAGCTGATCTGGGCCTTCTTCGGCCTGGTGCTGAGCATGATGGTGTTGAGCGGCTTGCTGATCTGGACCAAGCGCACCGCCCTGGCCACCCTCAACGCCTTCAAACGCGAGGCCAAGACCCAGCGCCAGCCTGTGCCCACCCCAGCCTTGCGGGCTGAAACCTCGGAGACTCACTGATGAGCAGAGTCGCGGCCAAACCCTCTTCACCCCTGCGGGCCTGGTGGCTGAAGTGGCGTTTCCATATAAACATCCTGCTGTTGCTGGTGCCGCTGGGCTTCATGCCCAAGTATTTTGCCGATGCCGCCCTGTTTCGCGGGGATGCCGGCATTGGCGAGCGGGTCGCCGGGGACATTCAAGTCGGTCCCTGGAGCCTGACCCTCGCCGAGTTTCGCAACGAAGGCCCGCGCCCGGACCCGGCCGGCCCGATGAAAGCGTTTAACGCCGCCCTGTGCGCCACCTGTGCCGAGCAGGTCAAGGCCACCTACCTGCGTATCGGCAAACCCCGCAGCCTGCGAGCCGCCGGGGTGATCTTCTTCGGTACGCCGTACCGCATGGGCGCCATCGTGCCGGTACCGGAACGCACGCCGATCGATGCCGAGCTGTGGGTCACCATGGAAGGCTGGGACGGCACCATGCACCAGGGTTCCATCCCGCTGAGCCAGGCCTCGCCTGCCACCATTGCCTGGTTGAACAAGCAAGGAGTCAAACCATGATATTCAAACGCCTGACTGCCGGTTGCGTACTGTTGCTCAGTACCGGCTTCAGTCAACTTGCCCTCGCTCACAACCCGATGTGCGAGTGCAAGGAAATCCCCGGCGAGCAGATCCAGTGCAAGGGCGGGTTCTCCGACGGCAGCGGCGCTCCGGGCGTGACCCTGGATGTGATCGGCTACGACGAGACCATCCTGGTGCCGGGCAAGCTCGGTGAGGATTCGACCCTGACCTTCAAGAAACCCACGGCCGAATTCTATGTACTGTTCGATGCCGGCCCCGGTCATGTGGTGGAAATCGACCAAGCGGATATCCAGGCGCAATGAGTACCGTACAGGTAGTGCGCCCGGCCGGCGCGGGGCATGAAACCCTCTATGTGCTGTTGCTGTGCCTGATCATCCTGGCGGTGTCGGGAACGGTGGTGGCCTTGCACGGTGAAACCCAAGAAATCGCAGCAGTGCCCAGTCATCAGCTGGATGCCCGGCGCGACCTGAGCGCCGCCGAACAAGGCATCTACGCCGACCTGCGGGTGACCCTGGATGAAATCCACTTGCTGCAGCAAGAGCAGAACGCCCTGCCCACGCCGGACCAACTGGCCGAAGAAGGCTTTGCCCCGTTCGCCCAGGACGCCAGTTCCGTCAGCCGTGGCGATCATCGCTGGCAACTGCTCGCGCCCTCGACCTATCTGGGCTTGAGCCAGGCCACCGACACCAGTGGCTCGCTGCTGATGCGCGTGCAAGGCGCCGAGCCGGATATCTGGCTCAACCGTGGCAAACACCTGGCCGTCCCCTCCGACCTCACTGACCAGGCGCTGATCGCTGCCGGCTGGCAGCAGGTGGTCGCGCAATTCGATGCCGGCGTGACCCGCCAGCACCGCCACTGAACGAGAAGACCGAGTGCCCATGTCCATTTCATCTCCCCTGTTGCGCCTGTTGCTGGTTGGCCTGTTCAGCCTGGTCCTCGCTCCCCTGGCGAATGCCGAAGCGAGCAAACGCCTGCGCATCGGCATCACCTTGCATCCTTACTACAGCTACGTGGCCAACATCGTCGGCGACAAGGCCGACGTGGTGCCGCTGATTCCGGCGGGCTTCAACCCCCATGCCTACGAGCCGCGCGCCGAAGACATCAAGCGCATCGGCACCCTGGACGTGATCGTGCTCAATGGCGTGGGGCATGACGACTTCGCCGACCGCATGATCGCCACCAGCGAGCGCCCGGATATCCCGGTGATCGAAGCCAACGCCAATGTGCCGCTGCTGGCCGCCACCGGCAATGCCGCGCGCGGTGCGGGCAAGGTGGTCAACCCGCACACGTTCCTGTCGATCAGCGCGTCGATTGCCCAGGTCAATAACATCGCCCGTGAGTTGGGCAAGCTCGACCCGGACAACGCCAAGGCCTACACCCAGAACGCCCGCGCCTACGGCAAGCGTCTGCGCCAGATGCGCGCCGACGCCCTGGCCAAGCTGACCAGCGCACCCAACCCGGACCTGCGCGTAGCCACGGTGCACGCGGCCTACGACTACCTGCTGCGCGAGTTCGGCCTGGAAGTCACCGCCGTGGTCGAACCGGCCCACGGCATCGAACCGAGCCCCAGCCAGCTGAAGAAAACCATCGATGAACTGCGCGCCCTGGACGTGAAAGTGATCTTCTCGGAAATGGATTTCCCGTCCACCTATGTCGATACGATCCAGCGTGAATCCGGGGTCAAGCTGTATCCGCTGTCACATATTTCCTACGGCGAATACAGCGCCCAGAAGTACGAAGTGGAAATGACCGGCAACCTCAATACCGTGGTCCGGGCGATCCAGGAGTCGGGAACATGACGGCGGCAGAACACCTGAACATTGCAAGCAGCGGCCCGACGCTGGACTTCGACAACGTCGCGCTGACCCTGGGCCGTACCGTGATTCTCGATGGCGTGAGTTTCCAGGTTCAGCCCGGCAGCATCCACGCGCTGGTCGGCCCGAATGGCGGCGGCAAGAGTTCACTGATCAAGACCCTGCTGGGACAAACGCCGCATCAGGGCCGATTGAGCCTGGCATGGCCGACCACGCCCGGCACCATCGGCTACGTGCCCCAGGCCCTGGAGTTCGACCGGGGGCTGCCGATGACGGTGGATGATTTCATGGCTGCCATGTGCCAGCGGCGGCCGGCGTTTCTTGGCCTGTCCCGGCACTACGCCGGTGCGATTGGCGAGGCGCTGGAACGGGTCGGCATGCAGGACAAGCGCAAGCGGCGCATGGGCGCGCTGTCCGGTGGCGAGCGCCAGCGTGTGCTGCTGGCCCAGGGCCTGATTCCGGCGCCGCAATTGCTGGTGCTGGATGAGCCGATGTCGGCGCTGGACGAAGCCGGTATCCAGGTGTTCGAACGCTTGCTCAGGGACTGGCGACTGGCCGGGATCACCGTGCTGTGGATCGAGCATGATCTTGAAGCCGTTGGCCGTCTGGCCGACCGCGTCACCGGTTTGAACCGCCGCGTGCTGTTCGACGCCACGCCCCGGGAAGCGCTGACCCCGGATCGCCTGCTGAGCCTGTTTTCCACTCACCCTCGGAGCCCGGCGCAATGAGTTATGAAGCGTTTCGCTTGATGGTCCAGGGCTGGGCCTCTTCCGGCTATTTGCCGGAGGCGCTGGCCTATGGTTTTGTGGTCAACGCGCTGCTCGCCGGGTTGCTGATCGGCCCGGTACTGGGCGGACTGGGCACGCTGGTGGTGGTCAAGCGCTTTGCGTTTTTCTCCGAAGCGGTCGGCCATGCCGCCCTGACCGGCGTGGCCGTGGGCATCCTGCTCGGTGAACCCTACACCGGGCCCTACGGCAGCCTGTTCGGCTACTGCCTGCTGTTCGGCATCCTGCTCAATTACCTGCGCAACCGCACCGGCCTGGCGCCGGATACGCTGATCGGCGTATTCCTCTCGGTGTCCCTGGCGTTGGGCGCCAGCCTGCTGTTGACCCTGGCCGGCAAGATCAATGTGCACATCCTGGAAAACGTGCTGTTTGGCTCGGTGCTGACGGTCAACGGCAACGACTTGCTGGTGCTGGCGGTGGTCGGTGCGCTGGTGATGGCCCTGGCGCTGCCGCTGTATAACCGCATCATGCTCGCCAGCTTCAACCCGCAACTGGCGGCAGTGCGCGGCGTGGCGGTGAAGACCCTGGACTATCTGTTCGTGATTCTGGTGACGCTGATCACCGTCGCGGCGGTCAAGGTGATCGGCGCGATCCTGGTCGGTGCCCTGCTGGTGATTCCGGCGGCGGCGGCGCGGCTATTGAGCCAATCGCTCAAGGGCTTCTTCTGGGTTTCGGTGGCCATCGCTACCGTCAGTACCCTGTGCGGCATCCTGCTGCCGATCATCTTCGACCTGCCTGTACCGTCCGGTGCCGCGATCATTCTGGTTGCCGGCATCGCCTTCGCCCTCGCCGCCATCGCGCGCGGCACAGTGCCCAGCCTCAAAGGGAATCTTGGATAATGCGCCCTGTCTTTCGCCCACTGGCCCTGACCATTGCCTGCTTGCTCAGCACCTCGGCGCTCGCCGTCGTGGATGGTTTTCAAACCAGGGACTTCGTTGCCAACCATGGCCTTGGCCATGCCGCGCTGACCAAGGCCAAATCGGTAAAACCGGTCAAGGTGCTGGCGTCGTTGCCGATCACCTACGGCCTTGCTGAAGTGCTGCTCAAAGGCTGCGACGTGCAGCTCGAACGCGCGGCACCCGCCAATTTGCCCGGTTCGCGGCAAGTGTCCTACTTCACCGGGCGCGGTGCGTCGGCGCTGAGCCAACTGGCCCAGGATGCCGATGCCGCCATCGGCCTGCGCTCGCTGTGGGCCGATGACCCGCTCTACCCGGTGGCGCGACGCAGCAACATCCGTATTGTCGAAGTCGACGCCGCACGCCCGGTGGACGGCGGTTTGCCGGGCATCGCCGTGCAGCCGGGCGTCAGCGATGGCTTGAACAGCCAACCCTGGCAGTCGAGCAACAACATGGGACGCATGGCCGATGTGTTGGCGGCCGACCTGAGCCGCCTGGCGCCGGGCGCCAAAGCGCAGATCGACGCTAACCTGGCCGCGCTCAAGCAACGCCTGCTCAAGCTCACCGCCGACAGCGAGGCGCGCCTGGCCAGGGCCGATAATCTGAGTGTGGTCAGCTTGAGCGATCACTTTGCCTATCTGGTCAGCAGCTTGAACCTGGAAGTGCTCAGTACCGATGCGCGTCCGGATGCAGACTGGACGCCTGAGGCGCTGCAAACGCTCAGTGCGCAGCTCAAGGACAATGAGGTGGCGCTGGTGCTGCACCACCGCCAGCCGAGTGAGGCGGTGAAAGCGGCTGTCAGTGCCGGCGGCGCCAACCTGCTGGTGTTGAATGTAGACGGTGCCGATCCTGTGACAGAGCTGGAAACCAATGTGGATCAGGTGATCAAGACGCTGACGCCTTAACGTCCACCCCCACATGAATCGCGTCATGGCGCCAGAACTCCAGGTCGCAATCGATCAAGCGCTGGTGCTGGTCATAGTTGACCCGGGCGATCCGCAAGCCCGGGCTGCCCACCGATACGCGCAACGCAGCGGCGGCTTCCACCGGCAATGAGGTCGGCACGATCTCGAAACGCACCCGCCCATAGTGCAAGTCGTACTTGCGCGCATAGAGTTCGGTCATCGACTGATTCAAATCGCACGCCAGGATGTCCGGGAAATAGTGGGGGTTCAGGTAGTGCTCCACGTACAGCACCAGACGCCCGTCGATCCTGCGCGCCCGGCAAATCTGGATCACGCTGGACAACGCCGGCAGTTGCAGCCACGCACACACCGCCGCCGACGCCGGTTGCAGGCGCGCCGAAATAACCTCAGTGGACGCCACACGCCCCTGGTCGCTGACCATCGCGTGAAAGTGGCTGCGCTGCATCAGGTTATAGGCCAGCCGGGGTGGCGAGACGAACCAGCCCCTGCGCTCCTCGCGATAGATCTGCCCTTGGGCCTCCAGCTGTAACAAGGCTTCGCGCACGGTAATCCGAGTGGTACCAAACAACTCGCTGAGCTTGCGTTCGGCGGGCAGTTTGCTGGCAGGCGGCAACAGGCCATGATCGATCTGCTCTTGCAGCGCCAGGCCGATGGAGGTTACCGCCTTGATTGCCTCGTCACGCATCAACGTTACCTATCTGGACTAGACCAGCACTGTTCGGGTGCATAAAACGCGCTCTTGATGGGCTCGTGCTGCTGCTTGCCAGCCTAGGCACTGCAGATGACCGACAGATGACAACGCAGGTCGCTGCCCGCACCACACCCTGCAATACATCGGCCAAGTCCATGGCCTGCGGGCACTTGGGCATGGTCTACGCTAAGTCTGAACGGAGCGACACCCGTGCTTCAAAAACGACATCGACATGAAACTGTCATCCATCGGGCCTAGATTGGCTCAGGTATTGCTGACCTAGACCACACCCTCGCCAACGTTCATATAAAACGCCGCGTGTAAAACGCCCAAAGGAGCTTCGGATGAAACAGCTTTTCCTGGCATCACTGTTAGGCTCGACCATTGCCATGTGCACCGCCGCCATGGCCGCTGATACCGATCTAAAAACCTTGGAAGCCGCCGCCAAGAGCGAGGGCGCCGTGAACAGCGTCGGCATGCCCGATGACTGGGCCAACTGGAAAGGCACCTGGGAAGACCTGGCCCGCATCCATGGCCTCAAGCACATCGACACCGACATGAGCTCGGCCCAGGAAATCGCCAAGTTCAAGGCCGAAAAAGACAATGCCAGCGCGGATATCGGCGACGTGGGCGCCGCCTTCGGTCCCATCGCGGTGAAGCAGGAAGTGACCCAGCCGTACAAACCCTCCACCTGGGCTTCGGTACCGGATTGGGCGAAGGACAAAGATGGCCACTGGGCACTGGCCTACACCGGCACTATCGCGTTTATCGTCAACAAGAAACTGCTCCACGGCTCCGAAGTCCCGACCAGTTGGGCCGACCTGCAAACCGGCAAATACAAGGTCTCGGTGGGTGACGTAAGTACCGCCGCCCAAGCCTCCAACGCGGTACTCGCCGCCGCCATCGCCAACAAGGGCGACGAGAAAAACATCGCACCGGGCCTGCAGTTCTTCACCAAGATTGCCCAGCAAGGTCGCCTCGGCCTGTCCAACCCGACCATCGCCACCCTGGAAAAAGGCGAAGTCGAAGTGGGTATCGTCTGGGACTTCAACGGCCTGAGCTACAAGGCCAAGATGGCCAACCCGGATGACTACGTGGTGCTGATCCCATCGGATGGCTCGGTGAAGTCCGGCTACACCACCATCATCAACAAGTACGCCAAGCACCCGAACGCCGCCAAGTTGACGCGCGAATACATCTTCAGCGATGCCGGCCAACTCAACCTGGCCAAAGGCAATGCCCGTCCGATCCGCGCCGAGACCGACCTGAAACTGCCGGCTGACATCGCCAAAAACCTGATCCCGGGTGAACAATACACCAAGGCCAACCCGCAGCCGATCAAGGATGCCGATGCCTGGGAAGCGACGTCCAAGAAGCTGCCGCAGCTGTGGAACGAGCAGGTGATTGTCGAAATGAAGTGAGGGTTTAAGCCCACATTGGAGATCCACTGGAGATCCAATGTGGGAGGGGGCTTGCCCCCGATGGCGGTGGGTCATGCAACCAACTCATTGACTGATCTGCTGCTATCGGGGGCAAGCCCCCTCCCACACTTTTGCACCGTTTCCAACGGGAAATCGAGTCACGCCTGAAATCTTTGTCGCGGAGCCCCAGCCCCCATGAAGCACCCTGTCATCCTTGTCGTGCTCGACGGCCTGAACGCCGGGGTCGCCCGGCACGCCATGGGGCACTTGCAGGCTTATGTCGGCGCAGGACGCGCAGCCTTCTACACACTGGAATGTGAACTGCCCGCCCTGTCCCGCCCGTTGTATGAATGCATCCTGACCGGTGTGCCGCCGATCCAGAGCGGCATCGTCCACAACAACGTCGCGCGCCTGTCCAGCCAGCGCAGCATTTTCCACTACGCCACCCGTGCCGGCTTGACCACCGCAGCGGCGGCTTACCATTGGGTCAGCGAATTGTATAACCGCACCCCCTTTCTCGCGGCCCGTGATCGTCATACCGACGATGCGGCGCTGGCGATCCAGCATGGGCATTTCTACTGGAATGACCACTACCCGGACTCCCACCTGTTTGCCGACGCCGAAAGCCTGCGCCTCAAGCACGCGCCGGACTTTCTGCTGGTGCACCCGATGAACATCGACGACGCCGGTCACAAGCACGGCCTCGACACTGCGCAGTACCGCAACAGCGCACGTTCGGCCGACATTATTCTTGCCGACTACCTGCAAGGCTGGCTCGACGCCGGTTACCAGGTGCTGGTCACCGCCGACCACGGCATGAACAACGATCGCTCCCACAACGGCCTGCTGCCGGAGGAACGCGAAGTGCCGCTGTTTGTACTGGGTGACGCCTTCAGCCTGGATGCCGCCGCCGCGCCGAAACAGACCGATCTGTGCGGCACCGTCTGCGCACTGCTCGGCGTACCCCACGACAAACCGGTCTGCCGGGAGTTGCTCAAATGAGTGGCATGGTTCGCGGCAAATGGCTGGCCTTACTGTGCCTGGCGCCCTTCGCGCTGTTCTTTATCGTGTTCCAGATCGCGCCGTTGGCCTGGGTGCTGATCAACAGCCTGCAAACCGAAGACAGCGGTTGGAGCCTGGAAAACTTCACGCGCATTTTCAGTTCGAAGTTCTACCTGCAGGCGATCCAGTTCAGCCTCGAGATCAGCTTCTACTCCAGCGTCTTCGGCATCATCATCGCCACGCTGGGCAGTTACTCCCTGCGCCGGGTCGATTCGCCGCTGCGCAATTTCGTCACGGCGTTTGCCAACATGACCAGCAACTTCGCCGGCGTGCCCCTGGCCTTCGCGTTCATCATCCTGCTGGGGTTCAACGGCAGCATTACCATCATGCTCAAGCAGGCGGGGATCATCCAGGACTTCAACCTGTACTCCAAAACCGGCTTGATCCTCCTCTACACCTACTTCCAGATCCCCCTCGGCGTCCTGCTGCTGTACCCGGCCTTTGACGCGCTGCGCGAAGACTGGCGCGAATCGGCCGCCCTGCTCGGCGCCAATGGCTGGCAGTTCTGGCGGCACATCGGCTTGCCGGTCCTGACCCCCGCCCTGCTCGGCACGTTCGTGATTCTGCTGGCCAACGCCCTTGGCGCCTATGCCACCGTGTACGCCCTCACCACCGGCAACTTCAACGTGCTGCCGATCCGCATCGCGGGGCTGGTTTCCGGTGACGTGTCACTGGACCCGAACATGGCCAGCGCCCTGGCCGTGGTGCTGGTGGCGCTGATGACCGTGGTCACGGTGGTCCATCAACTGCTGCTCAAGAGGAGCTACCATGTCTCGCGCTGATGCCGGCCCGGCGTCCCTCTACCATCGGGTGGTGGTGTACGTGCTGTTCCTGATCCTGGTACTGCCGCTGGCAGGCACCTTTGTCTATTCGATCTCCAGCAGTTGGTCGGCCACCATCCTGCCTGCCGGCTTCAGCCTGAAATGGTATGTGCAGCTATGGAGCGACCCGCGCTTCCTGATGGCCTTCGGGCAATCGCTGCTGGTGTGCGTGGGCGCGCTGATCCTGTCGGTGGTGCTGATCCTGCCGCTGCTGTTCGTGGTGCATTACCACTTCCCCAGGCTGGATGCGCTGATGAACATCCTGATCCTGCTGCCGTTCGCGGTGCCGCCGGTGGTGTCGTCGGTGGGGCTGCTGCAACTGTACGGGTCCGGGCCGCTGGCGATGGTGGGTACGCCGTGGATTCTGATCGGTTGCTACTTCACCGTGGCGCTGCCGTTCATGTACCGCGCAATCACCAACAACCTGCAGGCGATCAATCTGCGCGACCTCATGGACGCCTCGCAACTGCTCGGCGCCAGCACCTGGCAAGCGGCGTTCCTGGTCGTGCTGCCCAATCTGCGCAAAGGCCTGATGGTGGCACTGCTGCTGTCGTTCTCATTCCTGTTCGGTGAGTTCGTGTTCGCCAACATCCTGGTCGGCACCCGCTATGAAACCCTGCAGGTGTACCTCAACAACATGCGCAACAGCAGCGGCCATTTCACCAGTGCCGTCGTGATCTCCTATTTCTTCTTTGTGCTGGTGCTGACCTGGGCCGCCAATACCTTGAACAAGGACAAAAGCCAATGAGCTTCGTCAGCGTCCAACACCTGCAAAAGAGCTATACCGGCACCCCGGTATTCAGCGATATCAACTGCGAAATCGCCAAGGGCGAGTTTGTCACCCTGCTCGGCCCGTCCGGTTGCGGCAAGTCGACCTTGCTGCGCTGCATCGCCGGGCTGACCTCGGTGGACAGTGGGAAAATTCTGCTCGATGGCCAGGACATCGTCCCGCTAAGCCCGCAGAAACGGCATATCGGCATGGTGTTCCAGAGCTACGCGCTGTTTCCCAACATGACCGTGGAACAGAACGTCGCCTTCGGCCTGCGCATGCAGAAAGTCAACGCCGACGACCGTCACAAGCGGGTCCAGGAGGTCCTGCAATTGGTCGAGCTCAAGGACCTCGCCGGTCGTTATCCGCACCAGATGTCCGGCGGCCAGTGCCAGCGCGTCGCCCTCGCCCGCTCACTGGTGACCCGCCCGCGCCTGTTGCTGCTGGATGAACCGCTGTCGGCGCTGGATGCACGGATTCGCAAGCACCTGCGCGAGCAGATCCGCCAGATCCAGCGCGAACTCGGTTTGACCACCATTTTCGTCACCCATGACCAGGAGGAAGCCCTGACCATGTCGGACCGCATCTTCCTGATGAATCAGGGCAGAATCGTACAGAGCGGCGATGCCGAGACCCTCTACACTGCGCCGGTGGATGTGTTCGCCGCCGGGTTTATCGGCAACTACAACCTGCTCGATGCCGACAAGGCCAGCCAACTGCTGCAACGGCCGATCAGTGGGCGCATCGCGATCCGCCCCGAAGCCATCGAACTGAGCCGTAACGGCGACCTTGACGCGCTGGTGCGCAGCCACAGCCTGCTGGGCAACGTGATTCGCTATCGTATCGAAGCCCGTGGCGTGGAGTTGGTGGTGGATGTGCTGAACCGCTCTGCCGACGATCTGCATCCGGACGGCCAGCGCCTGGCACTTTCCATCGACCCCAGCGCGCTGTGTGAAGTAGCCTGATGGGCAACGACTGAATGAGAGAGCATTTCGGATGGCATTGGTAATTTTTGATCTGGACGACACTCTGATCCATGGCGACTGCGCCACCTTGTGGAGCGCGCAGATGGGCCGCCTGGGCTGGGTCGACCCTGAATCGTTCATGGGCAGGAACGACGAGCTGATGGCGGCCTACGGCCGAGGCGAGCTGCGCATGGAGGACTTCATGGATTTCAGCCTGGAGCCGATGATTGGCCGCACCCCGCAAGAGATCGAACACCTGGTGGAGCCCTGGGTCGAGGACGTGATCGAGCCGCTGATCTACAGCGACGCAACCAAAACCATCGCCCGACACCGCGCCAATGGTGACCGGATCCTGGTGATTTCCGCTTCGGGCACGCACCTGGTCACGCCGATTGCGGCGCGCATCGGCATCGACGAAGTGTTGGGCATCGAGCTGGAGGTCAGCCACGGGGTGTACAGCGGCAAGACCGAGGGCGTGCTGACTTACCGCGAAGGCAAGATCACGCGCTTGCTGCAATGGCTTGAGCAGGAAGGCGAAACCCTGGAAGGTGCCTGTTTCTATTCGGATTCGCGCAATGACCTGCCGTTATTGCTGAAGGTGGATCATCCACAGGTGGTCAACCCCGACCCGGTATTGCGGGCCCACGCCGAACAGGCCGGCTGGCCGATTCACCACTGGGCCTGAATCCACGGAGATCTCCCTGTAGAAGATCCCCATGTGGGAGGGGGCTTGCCCCCGATGGCGGTGGATCAGATGAAACATTCTTCACTGACATACCGCTATCGGGGGCAAGCCCCCTCCCACATAGGCCCTATTACAATTCTGGAATATTCAACATGATGAGCGCCCGCTTCCACCACGCGAACGCGAACTTGACCTACATTGCAGGTAGGACCGAGCTCTTACACCGCTCGACATGACCCTCGACGCCTTGCAATGCACTCACAGTGCCTCCATAGTGAGTCCGGACTGAGCCCGTTGCAGTAGCGTCGGGCTTTTTGCATTATGCGACCGGACCATATGGAACCGGCTCCCTCAAAGACGGCCTAATATGCGTTATCAATTGCCCCCGCGTCGAATCAGCATGAAGCATCTGTTCCCCAGCACCGCCCTCGCTTTTTTCATTGGTCTCGGCTTCGCGTCGATGTCGACCAATACGTTCGCAGCCAATAGCTGGGACAACCTTCAGCCTGATCGCGATGAGGTGATTGCCAGCCTTAACGTCGTCGAGTTGCTCAAGC
>Ga0105246_10000302_pt1 | contig 26080 bp, 22 predicted proteins | sample KBSM64metaG_FD_99694 | JGI IMG/M metagenome (GOLD analysis project Ga0105246, IMG submission 99694) | Miscanthus rhizosphere microbial communities from Kellogg Biological Station, Michigan, USA - KBS M6-4 metaG | ecosystem: Host-associated > Plants > Roots > Rhizosphere > Soil | place... | reverse complement strand
TGCAGCAGCTCGACGTCCGGATGATCCTCGCTATCGGAAAGCACGCGGGCAATGACCCGGCGCTGCTCGGTAATCCTGAGGCCGCGTTCGGCACACAGCGCTTCGAGGTCGATGGTCTGGTGCAAATTGCCTCTCGCGAATGGATGACGCCCGGACCTTACCGATCCGGGACGCGCATCTCAAGTCAGGCTCAGGCGGTCTTCTTGCGCCGGCCCCGGCGCTGGCCGGGCTTGCGGCCGAGGCCGATCTTCTTGGCCAGGTCGCGGCGCTTGTCCGCATAATCGGGCGCGACCATCGGGTAGTCCGACGCCAGGCCCCAGCGCGCCCGGTACTCGTCGGGCGTAAGGCCATGATCGGTCATCAGGTGGCGCTTGAGCATCTTCATCTTCTTGCCATCTTCGAGGCAGACGATGTGATCCTTCTTGACCGACGAGCGGATCGACACCGCCGGATCGGGGCGCGCTTCGGGTTCGGCGTTTTCGCCGCCGAGGCCGGCGAGTGTGCCGTAGACGTCCCGGATCAGCGACGAGACGTCGTCAGACCCCAGCGAATTGTTGGCTACATAGGACACCACAATATCAGTGGTGTGCGTGATAAGCATATCCTGCAGGTCTGTTATTGCGTCCATTGCCCCGATTTCTCTCCATCCTTGCCGGGACGCCGTCTTCGCTGCGCTCCGGCGAATCTCATTTCATCGACAGCAAACTGATACGGGCATAGGCGATTTTTACAAGAGCGGACCGTCCATGCTTCCTAACAGCCGATAGTTGGTAAATAACGCGGGGCGGTTTCACAGCCGGGCGTAGGTAATCGCATCGAGCGGTCCTTCCGTTGCGCCGCGATAATAATTGCGGCGCCGCCCGATTGGTTCGAAACCGGCACGGCGATAAAGCGATTCGGCCGGATTGCCCTCCCGCATTTCGAGAAACAGCCGCGTCCGGCCGCGCGCCTGGGCAGCTTCGATGAACCGTTGAAGCAGCGCCGTGCCGATGCCGCGATCGCGATGGTCGGGGTGAACCGCGAGGAGCAGCAACTCTTCCTCATCCAGCGTTCCCCGTGACAGGGTGAAGCCGATCGCCGGCCGGCCCGCCGCCGGTTCCAGGCCGCTGTTGTCGGCCAACAGGTAGTGAGTGTTCGGCGAGACCAGCGCATCGCTCACTTGGCGACGGTTCCACGCCTCGCCATACGCAGGTGGGAAGGCGGCTTGCATCACTGCCATGATCCGCTCGAGGTCGTCGATCTGTTCGCCGATCAAGTGCGCGCCTCCGGCAGCCTTGCGTCAGGGGGGCGACCGTAAATCGGGCTCAGGTCGCTGTCGAGCAGGACCGGAGGGAGCAGGGTGAACATGCGCGCGTCTGGCAGGATGTCGAGCGCGAGCATGCCAGGTTCGCCGAACTGAAGCAGTTCCTTAGCCTTGCTGCCGGCCGCTACCGAGTGGTGCATGTCGTGCAAGGCCACTTCGGGCTTCTGAGATCGCAGCTTGTGCTCCGGCAAGCCATCGGCGCCGAAATCCTGCACGAACCACTCACCGTGCCCCCCGGCCATGCACACTGTGACCGGCCCTGGTTGCTCCACCCGCGCCATCGCCGCGACCAGCGCCAGGGTGGGGTACCCGAGAACCTTTGCTCCCCAAGCCAGGCCGAGCGCGCGGGCGGCCGCGAGGCCGATCCGCACGCCGGTGAAGCTGCCAGGTCCGAGCGAAACGACGATCCGGGTCGCACGGCCCTTGCCAGGCAATTCGGCGATCATCGGCACCAGCCGCTCGGCGTGGCCGCGGCCGATCACCTCGCAACGGCCGTCGAGCAGCCCGTCGCCGTCGAACAGCGCCGCCGAGCAGGCTTCGGTCGCGCACTCTATCGCGAGTGTGCGCACCGACTCAGAGGATACGGTTGAAGGTATCGAAATCGGGCCGCGGGCTTCGCCCGAAGATGCTCGCCGGATCGCCGTAGCCGATCGAGCAGATGAAGTTCGATTTCCAGTTCGGTTCGCCGGCGAAGAAGTCGGCGTCGACCGCGGCGTTGTCGAACCCGGACATAGGCCCGCAATCGAGCCCCAGCGCGCGCGCCGCAAGCATTAGGTAGGCGCCCTGCAACGTGGAATTGCGGAAGGCCTGGCTCTCACGCGCCGCCAGCTTGTCGTCACCGGCGAACCAGCTCCTCGCGTCGGTATGCGGAAACAGCCATGGGAGCTGCTCGTGGAAGTCCAGGTCCATGGCGACGATCGCGCAGACGGGCGCCGTGGTGATTTTCGGCTTGTTGGCGGGCATCGCATACTGCGCCAGCCGCGCCTTCGCTTCCGCCGACTTGCACCAGACGATGCGCACCGGCTGCTGGTTGGCAGAGGTCGGGCCCATCTTCACCAACTCGTAGATCGCGTGGATCTGCTCGTCGGAGACGTCCCTGTCGAGCCAGCCGTTGTAGCTCCGGGCATTGCGGAACAACTGGTCGAGCGCGGTGTCGGACAGGGCCTCGGCCATGCTGGTACTTCCTTCGGGAGTTCAGGCGGCGCGGACTTCGGTGACCTCGGGCACGTAATGCTTGAGCAGCCCTTCGATGCCGTGCTTGAGCGTCGCGGTCGAGCTCGGGCAGCCCGAGCAGGCGCCCTGCATCTGCAGATAGACCACGCCGTCGCGGAAGCCCTTGTATTCGATATTGCCGCCGTCGCCGGCGACGGCCGGCTGGACGCGGGTCTCAATGAGCTCACGGATCTGCGCGACGATCTCGGCGTCGGCCGGATCGTCATCCACCTCCGGCTCCGACGGAACTGCAAAACCACTCGCGTCGCCGCCTGCGAACAGCGGCGCCTGGCTGACGAAATGGTCGAGGAGCACGCCCACGACTTGCGGCTTCAGCGCCGACCAAGTCACGCCCGGCGCGGCGGTGACCGACACGAAGTCGCCGCCGAAGAACACGTTGGTCACTTCGCCCGTGTCGAACAGCGCTTCGGCAAGCGGCGAGGCTTCGGCAGCCTCCGGCGAGGTGAACTCGCGCGTGCCGGCTGGCATCACCTGCTGCCCCGGGAGGAACTTGAGCGTCGCCGGGTTGGGCGTGGTTTCGGTCTCGATGAACATAGCCGGGATGTAGGAGCCGGATGCCCCACCGGCAAGCATTCGCGCCTACACTGGAACGAAGCAGGCCTATATTCACTGTCCCTTCATCGCCGCGGCCGTTAAGGGACCTCATGCTTTTCCTGCAGCGCACCGCTCGCGCCCTCGTCCCCCTCTTCCTCCTTCTTCAGCCGCCGGCCGCGGCGCAACAGGCCGCTCCGCTGCCCAATGCGGCTGCCGCTGCGGCGCTGCCGGCCCTACGCTACGCCAAGCCCAATGATCCGTGGATCTACCGCGGCACCGACATCCCGGCCGATCCGCAATGGCTGTTCGGCGAGATGCCCAACGGCGTGCGCTACGCGGTGCGCCATAACAGCGTGCCGCCGGGGCAGGTATCGATCCGCATCCGCATTGACGCCGGCTCGCTGTATGAGACGGAGAGCGAGCAGGGCTTCGCGCACCTGATCGAGCACCTGACGTTCCGGGAATCAAAGTACCTCGGCAACAACGAAGCGATCCCGACCTGGCAGCGCCTCGGCGCCAGCTTCGGCAGCGACACCAATGCGCAGACCACACCGACGCAGACAGTTTACAAGCTGGACTTGCCGAACGTCAGCCGCCCCGCGCTCGACGAAAGCATGAAGCTGCTCTCCGGCATGATCGAGGCGCCCGCGCTGTCGGCCGCGAACCTCAAGGCTGAGGTGCCGATCGTGCTCGCAGAGAAGCGCGAGCGCACTGGCGCCGATGAGCGCGTCGCCAAAGCCTCGCGCGACACCTTGTTCGCGGGACAACTCCTGGCCCTGCGCCCACCGATCGGCACAGTAGAAAGCCTGCAGGCAGCGACGCCGCAAGCGGTGCGGGCGTTCCACGACCGCTGGTACCGGCCGGAAAACGCGGTGATCGTCGTTGTCGGCGATTACCCGCGGGAATATCTCGCCTCGCTGGTCGAAAAGTGGTTCTCCGACTGGCAAGCAACCGGCAAGCCGGCCAAGGCCCCCGATTTCGGCGCGCCCAAGGCCCCTCCCGGTGCCGATCCTGCCAATCCGGTCGGCGAGACCAAAGTGGTCGTTGAGCCGGGCCAGCCGCGCGGGTTCACCTATGCTTACTTGCGCCCTTATCACCAGGTGATCGACAACCTCGAATACAACCGCGGCAACCTGCTCGATGCGGTTGCCGAAGCAGTAATCAACCGCAAGCTCGAGGCCCGCGCCCGCGGTAGTGCGAACTACCTCGTCGCCTCGGTCGACAACCAGAACGTCAGCCGTTCGGCGAACGGCACGTTGGTGTCGTTCGTGCCGCTGACGACCGACTGGAAAGCGGCCTTGAAGGACGTGCGCGGGGTGCTCGCCGAATCGCTCGCCGAGCCGCCGACGCAGGCCGAGATCGACCGCGAAGTGGCCGAGCTCGACGTAGTCTTCGCCAACCAGGTCCAGCAGGCCGCCGTCCAGGCGGGCGCGGCGATGGCCGACGATATCGTGGGCGCGGTCGACATCCGCGAGGCGGTCGGCAGCCCCGCGCTGTTCCTGCAGGTGTTCCGCGACATGAAGGCCCGCTTCACGCCGGCCGAAGTGTTCGCCCATACCAAAAAGCTGTTCACCGGCACCGTGTTGCGCGCGGTCTACCTGACGCCGGAAGCCGGCGAGGCCGACGCCGCCGAAATCGCCGCGGCAATGCGCGAAAAAGCCGTCGCCGCCGTCGGCTCGCGCGCCGCGGGCAAGGCGGTCTCATTTGCCGACCTGCCGCCGATCGGCACCCCGGCCGCCCCGGTGGCGCGGCGCAAGATCGGCATTTACGACGTCGAGCAGCTCGATTACGCCAACGGCGTCAAGGCGCTGCTGTGGAACAGCGGCAACGAGCCTGGCCGGGTCACCGTGCGCGTGCGCTTCGGCAGCGGTTCGCGCGCCTTTAGCGCCAAGGACGCGGTCTATGCCCGGCTCGGCCAGATGGCGTTGGTCGGCGCCGGAGAGGACGGGCTGGACCAGGATGCGCTCGACCGGATTTCGACCGGGCGCAAGATGGGCTTCGACTTCGACATCAAGGACGCCGCGTTCACGTTCAATGCCGCGACCCGGCAGGAAGATCTGGCCGACCAGCTCTACCTATTCGCCGCCAAACTGGCGATGCCGCGCTGGGACGCCGCCCCGATCCTCCGCGCGCGAGCGTCCGCCAAGCTCGCCTATCCGAGCTACGGCACCGATCCGGGCAGCGTGCTCGGCCGCGACCTCGAATGGCTGTTGAGCGACCGCGATCCCCGCTATGCCACACCCACGCCGGCAATGCTCGACACGGCAACCCCTGACGGTTTCCGCCAGGTCTGGGAACCGTTGCTGACGCAGGGTCCGGTGGAGGTGGACGTGTTCGGCGATGTAGATACCGCCGCGGCGACCGAGGCGCTCAACCGCACCTTTGGCGCGTTGCCGCCCCGCCAGCCGATCCCGGCCGACGCGCTGGCCCGTCCGCTGTCGTTCCCCGCGCCGACCCGGCAGCCGGTCGTGCTCCACCACACCGGCGAGGCAGATCAGGCCGCGGCGGTGATCGCCTGGCCGACCGGCGGCGGCTCGGCGAGGCTGCCGGAAAGCCGCAAGCTCGAGCTGCTCGGCGAGGTGTTCCAGAACCGACTGCTGGACGCGATGCGAGAGAAGGCGGGAGCGAGCTATTCGCCGCAAGTGCAGGCGAGCTGGCCGCTCGACCTGGCCAGTGGTGGCCGGGTGATGGCGATGTCGCAACTCCCGCCGCAGCTGGTGCCCGAATTCTTCGCTGCCGCCGACAAGATCGCCGCCGACCTCGCTGCCACCGGGCCGACGGCGGACGAGCTTTCTCGTGCCACCGAGCCGCTGCGCCAGCTGCTCAACCGGCTCGAGACCGGGCACTCCTTCTGGCTCAATCAGCTCGAAGGGGCGACGACCGACCCCAACCGGGTCGCGCTGCTGCCTTCGATCATGAACGACTACACGATATCGACGCCGGCCGAGATGCAGGCGCTGGCGGCTAAGTACCTGCAGCCGAGCAAGGCGTTCCGGATTGAAGTGCTGCCCGAAAAGGGCGCAGATTAAGCCCGATTCGATACCAGATGTAACCTTTGCAATGCCGGGGGGCAGCGCCTACATGCGCGCCTCCCCGCAAGGCTTGGAATGGAACGTGGCACAGACCTGGACACCTGACGGCTGGAAAACGCGCGAAGCGAAGCACCTGCCGCTGTACGAGGACGCGGCGGAACTCGCCCGGACCGAGGCCGTGCTCGCCAACTTCCCGCCGCTGGTCTTCGCCGGTGAGGCGCGCGAGCTGAAGGCTCAGTTGGCCGACGTCGCCGCCGGACACGGTTTCCTGCTGCAGGGCGGCGATTGTGCGGAGAGCTTCGCTGAATTCCACGCCAACAACATCCGCGACACGTTCCGCGTGCTGTTGCAGATGGCGGTGGTGCTGACCTTCGCCAGCAAGCGCCCGGTGGTGAAGCTGGGGCGGATGGCCGGGCAGTTCGCCAAGCCGCGCAGCGCCGCGACCGAGACGATCGGTGACACGACGCTGCCGAGCTATCTCGGCGACATCGTCAACGGCATCGAGTTCGACCAGACGGCGCGGGTCAACGATCCGCAGCGGATGATCCGCGCTTATTCGCAAAGCGCGGCGACGCTCAATCTGCTGCGCGCCTTTGCCAACGGCGGCTATGCCAACCTTCGGCAGGTCCACAAATGGACGCTCGACTTCATGGGCCGCAGCGCCTGGGCCGAGAAGTTCAAGGACGTGGCCGACCGGATCGGCGAGGCTCTCGACTTCATGGAAGCCTGCGGGATCGATCCCGAAACCGTGCCGCAGCTCAAGTCGACCAGTTTCTACACCAGTCACGAGGCTTTGCTGCTGCCCTACGAGCAGGCGCTGACCCGGCAGGATTCGCTGACCGGCAAGTGGTACGACACCAGCGCCCACTTCCTGTGGATCGGCGATCGCACGCGCTTCGAAGGCAGCGCGCACGTCGAATTTCTGCGCGGCGTCGGCAATCCGGTCGGCATCAAGTGCGGGCCCAGCCTCGAGCCCGAGGTTCTGCTGCGTCTGCTAGAGACGCTCGACCCGGCGCGGGAGCCCGGGCGGATCACCCTGATCAGCCGTTTCGGTCACGACAAGGTCGAGGCGGGACTGCCGAAACTGGTCCGCGCGGTGAAGGCCGAAGGGCACCCGGTGGTGTGGAGCTGCGATCCGATGCACGGCAACGTCATCAAGTCGGACAGCGGCTACAAGACGCGGCCGTTCGATCGTATCCTGGGCGAAGTGCGCGGCTTCTTCGCGGTGCATCGCGCCGAAGGCACGCATGCGGGCGGCATCCACGTCGAGATGACCGGACAGGACGTCACTGAGTGCACCGGCGGCGCCGTGGCGATCACCGACGCCGGGCTGGCCGACCGTTATCACACGCATTGCGATCCGCGCTTGAACGCCGCGCAATCTCTCGAGCTGGCTTTCCTGCTTGCCGAGATGCTCAATCTTGAGGCAGGCGAACGTCAGAAGCACGCCGCCTGACCACAGGCAAAATTCCCGATTCAAGGGAAGGAATCGCTTAACCTCAATTCTTTATGATCCCCGCACAAGGGGATGGAAAGACGTGGTTAGGCTAGGCCAAATCCGCGGCCCGCTAGTTGCGGGGCTGTTGTGGAGCGCACTCGCGCTCGCCTCGGCGTATGCTCGCGATGCCGTTGGCGCGGTGGTGCTCGTCTGGTTGCCCAGCGGTGTGGCCGTAGCCAGCCTTTACGCTACTCGGGCGCGGCGCTGGCCAATGGTCCTTGCGGTGCTGTTCGTCGCGCAGATGGTCACCTCGGTGGCCCTTGCCATGCCGTTGGGATCGTCGCTCGGCTTCGCGCTGGCCAACCTGGTCGAAGCGCTGATCTGCGTCAGCGTCGGCATTCGCGTGCTCGGCGGCAGGGGCGCGGGACCGAGCAACTTTACCCATATCGCCGGCCTGTTCGCCGCGGCCTTGCTCGGCTGTGCGGTCAGCTCGGTGATCGCCCAGCCGTTCCGCCCTCAGGCGGACCTCGCGCAATTCGCCTGGTGGTCGCTTTCGCGGGCGCTCGGCGTGCTAACCGGGACTCCGCTGCTGCTTCGCGCGGGCCAGTGGCTCGGGTTCGGCGATCACCCGGCCCGCCCGTGGAACGTCGAGCGCAAACGGGGTTTCCTGCTGGCGATGGCCGCGCTGCTGGTGCTGGGCGACACAGTCCTCTCCAGCCAGGTCGCCTGGCTGCTGCCGTTGCTGTTCGTGGCGATCATTGTCGCCGTGATCCGCCACGGGCGGCTGGCCGCGGCCGGCGGAGTAGTTGCCTATGCCGTAGCCGCGATTTCGGTTAGCCTCGGCGGACACAGCCCCGCTCCGGCCATCTCGGCCGACGCGTTTTCCGCCGGTCTGGTCCTGCAGGCGCAGTTGCTGCTGATGCTGGCTACGGCGCTGCCAATCTCCGCGATGCTGCTCACCCGTGACCGGCTCGAGGCAGGGCTGCGCAAGAGCAACGACGAACTGCGCGGCAACCTGACCATCCTGAACTTGACGAAGACGCTCGCGGGGATCGGCCGCTGGCAGTACAATCTCGAAACCGGCGAGCAGAACTGGTCGGAACAGATGCTGGCGCTGAACGGCCTCTCAGCCGAGTTGGCGCCCGATCCGGGTGATATTCGCGAGTTGTTGCCCGACGGCGGGGCTCAGCTATTCGCCAAATTGGCTGAGCATCGCGAGACGCGCATCCCCTACAGTTTCGAATATTCGGTCGTCCATCCGGATGGCAACGAGCACATCCTCAAGATGAACGTGTTCAACGAGTTCAACCCGAACGGCGAGCGTATTGCCTTGTTCGCCGTCGCTATGGACGTGACCGAGCAAGTCCGCCGCGAGGATGCGCTCAAGCAAGCGCGCCACCAGGCCATTGAGCAGGCCGCGGAGGCGCAGAAGCTGGCCAAGACCGATCCTCTGACCGGGCTCGCCAACCGCCGGGCGACGATCGCTTGGCTCGAAAGCATGATGACGTGCTCGCTTGAGATCGACGAGCCGCTGGCCGTGCTGATGTTCGACATCGACCATTTCAAGCGCATCAACGATACTTACGGCCACCAGACCGGCGACCAGGTGCTGTGCAAGATCGCGGAAATCTCACGCGTCCACATCCGGGCCGAGGACCTTGTCGGCCGGATCGGCGGTGAGGAGTTCGTCTGCCTGCTCTCGGGCGCCGGGGGCCGGGAAGCGCGCGCACTGGCCGAGCGGCTCTGCCGGGCGATCGCACAAGGGACCGAGCGGGCGGGCGGGCCGCAGGCGACGATCAGCATCGGCCTGGCGTTGCTGCGCGCCGGGGACACGGTCGAAACGCTGCTGCGCCGGGCCGACGCCGCGCTATACCAAGCCAAGGAAAACGGCCGCAACCAGGTGCGCCGCGCGGCCTAGCGCCGTTCGCGGAAACAAAATCTCCCGCGCGGACTTTTCTTCACCGCGGCAAGTGGCCATCTAGGCCGCGGAGTGCCGGGGAGACCGCCGTGTCCAGAGCCGATGTCCAGGTGCCCGAGCAGGGCGCCGTTCCGCTGGCCGAGCGTTACCATGCTACGCGCGCCTTGACCGAGGCGCTGTGCGCGCCGCTGAGCGAGGCGGACGCGACGATCCAGTCGATGCCCGACGCCTCGCCCGCGAAGTGGCACCTGGCGCACACCACCTGGTTCTTCGAAACCTTCCTGCTGCGTGACCGATCGCCGGGTTACCGGCTGTTCGACGAGCGCTGGCCGTTCCTGTTCAACTCCTACTACGAGGCCGAGGGCGAGCGCATTCCGCGGCCGCGGCGGGGCATGCTCTCGCGGCCGCGCGTCGCCGAAATCCGCGAGTGGCGCGCCTACGTAGACGAGAAGATCGCACCTTTGCTCGCCGATCCGCGCCATGGACCGCTGATCGAGCTGGGTCTGGCGCACGAGCAACAGCATCAGGAACTCCTGCTGACCGACATAAAGCATGCGCTGTTTCAGAACCCCCTCGGGCCGGCGGTGTGGGACGAGCCGGCTCCCGTTCAGCGAACGGCCAACGGTCCCGAGTGGTACGAGCACCCCGGCGGGATCGCCCTCGTCGGTCACCGCGGCGAGGGGTTCGCGTTTGACAACGAAGGGCCGGCGCACCGGGTGCTGATCGAGCCGTTCGCGCTGGCGGGACGGCTGGTCAACAACGGCGAGTGGGAGCAGTTCGTCGCCGATGGCGGCTATCGGACGGCCTCGTTGTGGCTCTCGGACGGGTGGGACTGGGTCAGGCGCAAGGGGATCGAGGCGCCCGAATACTGGTACGAGAACGAGCAGTTCACCCACTCCGGCTGGCACAGGCGCGATCCGTGGGCGCCGGTTACGCACATTTCCTATTACGAGGCCGACGCCTTCGCCACCTGGGCCGGCGCGCGCCTGCCGACCGAGTTCGAGTGGGAAGCAATCGCGCAAGATCACGATCCCTTGGCAGGCAATCAGCTCGATGGCGCGGCACCGCCGCTCCCGCAAGGCGGCAACGACTTGTTTGGCGACTGCTGGCAGTGGACCCGCTCGGCCTATCTGCCGTACCCGCGCTTCGCCCCAGCCGAAGGCGGCGTGGGCGAGTACAACGGCAAGTTCATGTCCGGACAGTTCGTGCTCCGCGGCGCGAGCTGCGCGACGGTGCGCGGACATTCGCGGGCGAGCTATCGCAACTTCTTCTACCCGCATCAGCGTTGGCAGTTCACGGGGCTGCGCCTGGCGAGGGACCTCTGATGTCCGCCGGGGAGGGACTGGCGCTCGTCGAGCTGGACGATGACGGCGTCGCCACGGCGTTCCGCGGCGATGTGCTGGCCGGGCTGGCGCAGCCGCAGAAGGCCGTGCCGGCGCGCTGGCTTTACGACGATGCCGGATCGGAGCTGTTCGAGAAGATCACCCGTCTGCCGGAATATTACCCCACCCGCGCCGAGACCGAGATCCTCAGGGAACGCTGCGGCGAGTTCCGCGAGCTGATCGGGCCGGGACGGGCGGTGGTCGAGTTCGGCTCCGGCAGCTCGGTGAAGACCCCGCTGCTGCTCGGCTGCATCGAGCCCGCCGCTTACGTCCCGCTCGACATCTCAGGCGATTTCCTGCGCGCCGCGGCGGACGATCTCGCCGCCAAGTTCCCCGGCCTGCCGGTGTACCCTGTCGAGGCTGACTTCATGCGCGAGGTCGCCCTTCCGGCGGCGGTGCATGACCTACCCAAGCTCGGCTTTTTCCCAGGCTCGACGATTGGCAATATGGTCGCGCGCACCGCGGTCGACCTGCTGCGGTCGATGCGTGCGACTCTCGGGCAGGGCTCGCAGCTGCTGATCGGGATGGATCTGATCAAGGACGTCCGCGTGCTGGAGGACGCCTACGACGACCCGCAGGGCATCACCGCCGAGTTCAACATCAATCTCGCGCGGCGCATCAACCGCGAGCTCGGCGGCACGCTTCCGCTCGACAAGCTGCGCCACGTCGCCCGCTGGAACGACACTTACGCGCGGATCGAGATGCACCTCGAAGCGACCGAGGGGTTCGACTTCGAAGTGTCCGGCCGCCGCTTCACGCTGCGTCAGGGGGAGACGATCCACACCGAGAACAGCCACAAGTTCGATCTGCGCAGCCAGCACACGCTGCTACTCGCGGGCGGCTGGACCCCGGCGCAGCGCTGGCTCGACGGCGAGGGCCGCTTCTCGCTGATCCTGGCCGACTGGACGATCCCGCGCGGGGCACCTTGAAGGGCTGGCCGCGCCTCGATTACGCCGCCGACAAGGGCACGATCGAAACGATCCATCTGTTGTTGCAGCTGATCGGCAAGCTGCCGCTGCGGTTGCATCCCTGGCTCAACCACGGCTGGCACGTGGCGCTGCGGCTCACGCCGCGCGGCGCGGCTACGCGGCCGCTGCCGGCGGGCGAGCGGCACTTCACCGTAGAGTTCGACTTCCTCGCCGGCACGATCCGCGTCGGATGCGAGAACGGGGCCAAGGAGACCTTGCCTGTTGGCGGCAAGCCAATTGCAACGGTGCATCGCGAGCTTTCAGCGCTGCTTGCTCGCCTTGGCCTGCCAGCGCCGCTGCACGGTGGGCCCAACGAAATGCCCGACGCGGTGGCGTTCGCCCAGGATGAGCGCCCGCGCGAGTGGGATGCGGATGCGGCGCAGCGGCTGCACGGCGCCTTCCTGTGTGCGGGCCGTAATCTTACCGCGTTCCGCTCGCTCTACCGCGGCAAGACTTCGCCGGTTCACTTGTTCTGGGGCAGCTTTGACCTGGCCGTGACGCGCTTTTCGGGACGCGAGGCGCCGGTCCACCCCGGCGGCGTGCCGCACCTGCCGGACAGCGTCACCCACGACGCGTACAGCCACGAAGTCATCAGCGCCGGGTTCTGGCCCGGAGGCGGCGGCTTCGACGACGCCGCGTTCTACGCTTACGCCTACCCGACGCCGGGCGGTTTGGGCGATAGCTCCGTAGAGCCGCCCTCCGCGCGCTGGAACGCCGACCTGGGCGAATTTCTGCTGCCATACGCGAAGGTGCGCGAGACGGCCGACCCGGATGCAGCGATCCAGGCGTTCCTTCGCTCGACGTTCGACGCAGCGGCCGCGCTGCTCGACTGGCCGGGCGGCCTGGTGATCGGCTCCGCGCCGACGTACGGCCACCCACCGATCGCATGACCCGCTCATCGCAAAGCAAGCCGCGGCCGCCTATATAGGCGCCATGGACTTCGCTTCGATCTGGGACCAGCTGGCTCACAACCTTCGCGCGTTGCCGCAGTCGGAGCTGATGTTGGCAGCGCTCGCGGCGATGACCCTCGGCTTGCTCGGCTCGCTGGTGATCCGCCGCGTTCCGGCTCTCGGCCGCGCGCTGCGGAGCGTGAGCACGCTCGGTTTGATGGGGGTGCTGCTGCTGGTCGTCCTGCAGCTTTCGCGGCTCGATTCCCGCTTTGACATGGCGGTGCCGCAGCTCGGATTGCCCAAACAAGTAGTCGAAGGCCGTGAGACCCGCGTGCCGCTGGCGCCCGACGGGCACTACTGGCTGCGCGCCACGGTCAACGGGGCCCCGGTCAACTTCCTGGTCGATACCGGCGCGACGCTTACCGCGGTATCGTCCGAGACCGCCGAGCGCATCGGCCTGGAGCCGCGCGAGGCCGGCATTCCGGTGCGCATGCAGACCGCCAACGGCTCGGTCGCCGCGCAGCTGACCACCATCGACGAGCTTAAATTCGGCAATGTCGCCGCGCGCGGGATCGATGCGATCATCGCCCCCGGTCTCGGGCCGACGAACGTCATCGGCATGAATGTGCTCTCGCGGCTCGCCTCCGTTCAGTTCGCCGACCGGACGATGATCCTCGTCCCGCACCACCCGCAACCGGTCGCATCCGCGGATTGACGCGGGGCCTCCGCGCCTGCACTCTCCGGACCATAAAACGGTGGGGGGTAGCAGCGCGCATGGCCAGTAGCCCGGCAACGGCCGACAATCGCTTCGACGTCGCCGCCTTCATCGACGCACAGGCCATCGGCTGGCGCGAGATCGCCATGCTGGTGGTCTGCTCGATAGTGCTCTTCATCGACGGCTTCGACCTGTACTTCCTGGGCAAAATCGCCCCGGCCGTGGCGCGCGGGCTGGGTGGAACGCCGGTGGACATGACCATGGTGTTCACCTGGCAGCAGATCGGCCTGGCCGCCGGCGCGTTCGCCTTGCCCTCGCTGGCGGACAAGCTCGGCCGCAAGCCGATGCTGATGATCTGCCTGGTCGGTTTCGGCCTGCTGTCTCTGGCCGCCGCGTTCGCGACTTCCTTGCTGCAGTTGACCATCCTGCGCGGGCTTGCAGGCATCTTCCTGGCGGGTGCCTTCCCGATCGGGATCACGCTGCTTTCCGAAATGACGCCGCAGAGGATGCGCTCGACGTTCATGGCGATTTCGCTGGTGTTCCTGTCGGGCGGGAACATCGCCAGCGGCGCAGTCGCCGCCTGGCTGCTCGATCTCTACGGCTGGCAGGTCGGTTTCTGGCTCGCCGGCTGCCTGCCGCTACTGGCGCTGCCGCTGCTGTGGCTGGTGCCGGAATCGCTCGCCTTCCGGGTCAGCCGCGATCCGGTGGACCCGAACATCGTCCGCACGATCCGCAAGATCGACAAGGAGATCGTCTTTTCCGGATTCGAACGCTTCAGTTACGGGCCGGAGGAATCGACCGAGAGGTTGGGGCCGCGGGAAATCCTCAGCCGGCGCTACCGCCTGCAGACCGCGATCCTGTGGGCCACCTGCTTCCTTTCGCTGGGCAACATCGCCTTGCTCGCCAATTGGCTGCCGACCTACTTCCAGGAGCTTGGCGGTGTGCCGATTCAGCAGTTCGCCAAGTTCCTGATGCTCGCCTTCATCGGCGGCTCCATCGGCACGGTGTCGATGGGCTGGTTCATGGCGCGGACCAACCCGTACTGGCTGATCTGCGGCTATTTTCTCCTCGACGCAGTGGCTATCTCGGCGCTCGGCTGGCTGCCGTTCGGCACCGGCGTCTTTGTCGGCGCGCTGATCGCGTGGAACTTCGCCCAGGTGGGCGGCCAGACCGGGCTGAACACGCTGGCGACACTCGGCTATCCGCCGGAAATGCGCAGCAGCGGAATGGGCTGGGCCAGCGGCGTCGGGCGCTTCGGCGGGATCGTCTTCCCGCTGGTTGGCGGAATGGCGCTGGCGGACCTGTTGCCGCTGCAGACGATCATGCTGCTGGTGGCCGTGCCCGCGGTCCTGGTCTCGGTGCTGATCGCCGTGCTCGGCGTCGGAGTGAAGCGCCAGGCGGCGGCAGAAGGGAGCTCTGCCGCCGCCTGACTCCCCCGGATCCTCCCGGCCCCTGGGCGGCCGGGCGGGATTCGCTCAGAGCTTGACCTTCACCCCGAAGGTGAAGCGCTGGCCGAGCACGTCATAGAGGCCGGTATTCGCCTGCACGGCGTAAGAAATCAGACTGACCGGGAACGATCCGGTGGCCGGCGGGGACTTGTCGAGCAGGTTGGTCGCCGCGGCGAAGGCCTGCACGGTCGCATCGCCGATGTGGAAGTCGTAGCTCACCCGCATATCGAGATAGAACACCGCCGGGACATGGTTATTGGCGATGTTGGTGCCTTCGACCGCCGGAGCGCCGCCTATCAGGCGAGTGCGCAGGCCGGAGCCGATCACGCGGCCTTGGGCGAACAGGGTAAAGGGCCCGTTGTTGTAAGTCAGATTGGCGTTCGCTTTGAAGCGTGGATAGAGCCCGGCCGCCCCGGTGTCGGGCGCGAGCCCCACCACATCGTCGAAGCGCGTCACCGTGCCGGTCGAGCCAACATCGCTGCGATTGATTAGCCATGAGGCAAAAACTCGCGCGGAGATTGCTTCGTCACCGCCGCCGAACACCTTCAGGGCCGTGTGATAGTCGAGCTCGGCATCTACGCCTTCGACCTTCGATTCGGCCACGTTCACGTAGAGGTCGCCGACGTTGGTGGGGACGTCGTTGACGAGCGTGACCAGCTCGCAGAACTGGGGATCCTGATCGACCAGGCAGCGCCGCAGAACCTCGTTGATGCCGACGCGCCCGATCGCTCCCTTGATCTTCACCTGATACCAGTCGAGCGAGCCCGACAGCCCGGGGATGAACGGCGGCGTCACGACAACGCCGGCGGTGAACGTGTCGGCTTTTTCAGGCTTGATGTTGGGATTGCCGCCGCTGAAGATGGTGACGGCGATCGATTCCTGAGCGGGCGTGCGGGGATCGTCGACCGTCGCCGCGCCGCCGGTCTTGTCGAAGCGTTCCGACAGGTTTCCGGCACGGACGTCGCGCGAATATGTCCCGCGCAGACGGATCGTATCGAACAACCCGATTTCGCCGCCGCCTTTGTAGGCCCAGATGTCGCCCGCGCCCGAGTAGTGCGCCCAGCGGCCGGCGCCGTCGATGTTGGCGGTCACGGCCTTGGTGTCGAGCAGTGGGACATAGATTTCGCCGAAGGCTTCCTCGACCTTGCTACTGCCCCGGATGTTCGAAACTTTGGAGAACTGGAAGCCGACCGCATTGTTTGCGCAGTCGCCAACCGGCACGCCGCGCAGGCCCAAGGCCGGGTCACTGCACTTCACGACCGTAAAGGGCTTGGTGTCGAAGTTCGACGATTGGTTGGTGGTGTCCATGACAATCTGGCGGATCGATTCCTGGCGGTACGACGCGCCTACCGCCAGCGATACCGGGCCGGCCCAGGTATCGAACACGTTCCCGTGCGCCGAGACTTCGGCGAGGTGCTGGACGAAGGTGGTGATGTTGCGCTTGGGCACCGGCGCATCGAACGACAGGTTCTCCCCGGTGTAACCGAGGTTGGCGAAATAAAGCGGCGTGTCGACGTGCTGCCCGGGATCGTTGCCGAGCACGTAGTCGATCGCTTCGGGCGAGGCGTTGCCGCGGCCGAAAAGGTCGAGCGGCTTGCAGCCTGGGAATGCCGCTGCGCCTGCCGCGACGGTTGAGACGCGGCAGACGATGTTGCCGTTGCCGTCGCGCACTGCGTCAAGCGCGGCGTAGATCCGATCGAGGCGGATCGCGTACTGGTCCCAGACGCGGCGGCTGTGGCCGTACTGGTAGAAGGCGTCGATCTTCCAGTCCTTGAGGAATCCGTCTCTGGTGATCGTCGCGTTGAAGCCCACCGTGCCGACATCCTGCGTCGTCGTGTCCTTGAGCCAGGATTGGCCGATGTCCTCGATGCTGCCGACGCGCCGCAAATTGAATGACGCGATGTTGTTCGTCGTCATGATCTGCTGGACGTTCGCCGGCAGGTAGGGATTGCCGCTGAAGATCGTGATAGTCCCCTGCGGATTGCCGAGGAAATAGCCACGCGGGGTGTTGTACTGGAACTGGTGGTTGTAGCCGCGGACGTACTGGCCGTAGACCGTGAAACTGTCGCTGAAATCGTAGTCCGCGTAGGCGAACGCCGAGTAGCGGTTGGTGTCCGGCCACAGCGTGTTGACCTCTGCGCCAAGATCGTCCCCCGAACCGCCGACTGTGCGCGCGCCGCTGGTGCCCACCGCACCCGTCGACACCGACCCGGGCACGAAAGGATGGGTGTTGCCGTCACGGTCGAATTGCAGCCCGTTCAGCAGCGGGCTCGTCGAGGTGATGATCCCGTCGAAGCTGCCGTTCATCGACACGACGCCGGGATAATCGGTCCACACGCCGTTGATCTGCAGCGCGCCGACCGCCTTGTACCAGTCGCGGCCGCGATAGTTGAATACGCCGTTCTGCACCGCGCGCGATCCGGCGAGCAGCAAGTGGCCGCGCTCGCCGATCTTCGTGCCGTAGGCGATGTCGCCTTCCCAGTTGTAGGCGTCGTCGCGCGAGGTGAAGCCTCCCTGCAGCGTCGCCTGCAACCCTTCGAAATTGGTGTCGAGCAGGAAGTTGACCACACCCGCCACCGCGTCGGTGCCGTAGGCCGCCGAGGCGCCACCGGTGACAGTTTCGATCCCCTTGATCATGGCTTCCGGGAAGACGTTGACGTCGACCCCACCGAACGCGCTTGAGGACGGAAAGCGCCGGCCGTTGAGCAGGGTTAGGGTGCGGTTGACGCCGAGGCCGCGCAAGTTGAGCGTGCCGGTTCCGGCGCGAACGAAGAAGTTCGAGTTGTTCGGCGTCTGGTTGGCGTAGAATTGCGGCAACTGGCCGACGCTGGCGACCAGCGACGACGGATCCATCGCATCGAGTTGTTCGGCAGGGACCGCGGTGACCGGGACCGGCGAGGCCATCCCGGTGGTGACGACGCGCGAGCCGGTAACGACGATCTGCTTTCCTTCCGACGAAGCCGTCGTGGTGGGATCGGCAGGTGCGGGTTGGTCCGTGGCTGCGGCCGTATCGCCGTCGTTGGCGGCGCTTGCCGCGAGCTCTTCGGCGAGCGCCGGTGTGGCGGCCAGCGCGAGCGCGGCCAGGCTGGCTCCGGCAAGCAGGCTGCGCGCTGCGGACAAGCCGGCGGCTTTGGCGACGAACCTCATGCAATTTCCTCCCCGTCATGTTTTTCTGGGGCGGTTTTTCCCGGAAAACGACGAAGCGAAGCAACGCACCGCGAAGTGATGACAGGCCATTATCTCGAAGTTATAGCTTGTCTCGGGAGAGATAATGGCCAGTCTACCTTTTACCTTGCGTCAGCTCGACGTGTTCGCCAGCCTGTGCGTGACGCGCAGCTTTCGCCGCAGCGCGGAAAGCCTCGGGATTTCACAGGCTTCGGTGAGCAATCAGATCAAGGCACTCGAACAGCAGCTCGGCGTCGCGCTGTTCACGCGGCGGCCCGGCCAGCGGCCCACCGTGACCAGCGAGGGCATGGCATTTCTCGACGATTTGCGGGCGTTTCAGGCGGCGGGTGAGGCATTGGCGTCACACCGCCGCCGGGCGGCCGAGGCCGAAGACCCGGCGCTCTACCGCGTGCTCATCGGCCAGGGCATGCTCGATGGCTACATTCGCCCGAAGCTGGACCGGTTTTTCGCCGCGCACCCCCGCGTCGAGCTCGAGTTCGAGGCGCAACCGCCAAGCCCCGACTTAGCACGCGATCTAGAGGACGGGCGCTACGATTTCGCGCTGATCCACCGCCGCGCCGACCGTTCGGTCGAACCCTATTTCCGCCAGCTCGCGCTGGTCCGCGGGGGAATCTACGGCCATCGCAAGTTCGCCGCCGGCAAGCAGCTGCCGCTGGCGCCGGACGAGATCAGCACCCTGCCGTTCATCATGCCGCTGGCCGCGCAGGGGCGGGAACAGGACATGCTGCGCTTCTTCGAACGCCACGGCATCCGCCCGAGGCACGTCATCGGCCACACCCAGTACTACGATGTGCTGGGGGCGATGCTCGATCGGGGGATGGGCGTTTCCTCGTTCGCCGACGCGATCCTGCAGCCTGAAATGCGCGACAACGTGATCATGCTCTACCCGCTCGAGAACTGGCGCCTGTTGTGGTTCCGCAAGGACCACGGCACCGATCCGCGGCGCGAGGCGGCGGCGAGCTTTTTGCTATCCAGCGTGCTGCAGGATCCGAATTACCGCACGATCTCGATCTTTGCCGAAGACTATGCGGAACTGGCCGTTCAACCTGGAAGCTGAACCAGCTCAATTTCGTGCCCCTGCGGGCTGTGCAGCACCGCCACCTTGATCCCGTCGCCCACCGTGATGATACCGGTGCCCCTTTGCGCCCCCGCTGCCAGCGCCCGATCATGGCTCGCGGCGATGTCGCCGCATTGCAAGCCGACGGCGCCATGGCCGTGGCCGACCGTCACATCCCGCCCGTCCTTATAGGCGACGAGCATCAGGTTGGGGCCCGCGATATGGCCGGGCAGGGCCAGCAGCTGCTCGAGGAACTCCGCTTCGTCGAACGTTTGAACCACCTCGAACCCGAAAGCCTCGCGCCAGAAGGCCAGGGCCGGGACGATCTCCGTTACGTTGAGCTTGAAGAAGGCGAGCCGCAGGTCTGGTTCCATGTAGGGCGCCTAACGCAAGGAACCGCCATTGCGCAAACGGCATTCCCACCTCATGGCGCGCGCGTTCTCCGGTCTGGCAATCCCGCTCGATACCCCGCCCATGGAAGCCCGACTGGCGAGCGCGATTCCGGATGGTTCAGGCTGGCAGTTCGAGCCCAAGTGGGATGGGTTCCGCTGCCTCGCCTTCCGCGACGGCGACGCGGTCGAGTTGGTGAGCAAGTCGGGCAAGCCGCTGACGCGCTATTTCCCGGAGATCGCCGAAGCGCTGCTGGCGCTGGCGGAGGGCCGTTTCGTCCTGGACGGCGAACTCGTTCTGCCGGTAGGCAAGGTACTCTCGTTCGCCGCGCTGCAACTGCGGCTGCACCCGGCGGCCTCGCGGATCGAGAAGCTGTCGCGCGAAACCCCGGCGCAACTGATGCTCTTCGACGCCCTGCAAATCGGCAAAAATGCCTTGCTCGACAGCCCACTGGCGGACCGTCGCGCCGCGCTCGAGAAATTTATGCGAAAGGCCGTCGGCGCGCGCCTGCGTCTGTCGCCCGCGACTCCCGACGGTGGGGTTGCCGCCGAATGGTTCGAGCGCAGCGGGAAGGCGCTCGACGGCATTGTGGCGAAACGCCTCGACCAGCCGTACCGGTCAGGCGAGCGGGCGATGATCAAGGTCAAGCAGCAGCGCACCGCCGATTGCGTGGTCGGCGGTTATCGCACGGGCAGGAGTGGCGTGGGCTCGCTGCTTCTCGGCCTCTACGACAGCGCCGACAAGCTCGGCTACGTCGGCTTCACCAGCTCGTTCTCGGACGAGGATCGCGTGGCTCTGGCAAAGAGGCTGGCGAAGCACCAGGGCCCGTCTCCGTTCACCGGCAATTCGCCCGGTGGCGCGAGCCGGTGGAGCAACGGGCGGAGCACCGAATGGGTGCCGCTCAAAGGCGACCTCGTCGCGGAGGTGGTCTACGACCAGGTCACCGGAGGCCGCTTCCGCCACGGCACCACATTTGTCCGCTGGCGGCCGGACAAGCGCCCCGACCAGTGCACGCTCGAGCAGCTCGAGCATGAATTGAGCCCCGCCGCGCTAGAACAGGTGTTCGAGGAAGCCGGCGCGTGAAGATCGCCAGCTACAACGTCAACGGCGTCAACGGCCGCCTGCCGGTGCTGCTCCGTTGGCTCGAGGAATATCGGCCGGACATCGCTTGCCTGCAGGAGCTCAAGGCGCCCGACGAGAAGTTTCCCGAAACGGCCATTCGCGAACTGGGCTACGACACCGTCTGGCACGGTCAGAAGAGCTGGAACGGCGTCGCCATTCTCAGCCGTATCGGTGAAATCCACGAATCGCGACGCGGGCTGCCCGGCGATCCCGACGACAGCCACAGCCGCTACCTCGAAGCGGCGGTCAAGGGCCTGGTGATCGCCTCGATCTATCTGCCCAACGGCAATCCCCGGCCGGGGCCGAAGTTCGATTACAAGCTCAAGTGGTTCGAACGGTTGACCGCACGCACCGCCGATCTGCTCGCCTGCGGTGCGCCGGTGATCCTGGCCGGCGATTTCAACGTCATGCCGACCGAGCAAGACGTCTACGCGCCCGAGCGCTGGCTCGACGATGCCCTGTTTGCGCCGGAGGTACGTGCGGCGTGGTTCCGCCTGATCGAGCAAGGTTGGACCGATGCCGTGCGCGCGCTCCATCCGAACGAGACGGTCTACACCTTCTGGAAGTATTTCCGGAATGCTTTCGCCCGCAACTCCGGCCTCAGGATCGACCACTTCCTGCTCACCCCCGATCTCGCCGATCGTCTCGCGGGGACGGGCGTGGACCTGGCCGTGCGCGGCTGGGCAAAGACCAGCGACCATGCGCCGGTGTGGATCGAGATCGACGATTGAGCAAAAAGCTGGCTGGGGCGGCAGGCCTCAATCAGAATTCCGCGCCCCAGCAATTCCGCCATTTTTGGCCTCTCAAGCGGCGCCGCTCGAGTTTTCTCTGTAGCAGTCCACTGGTGCAGTCGGTCAACCTTCGTCAGGACGCTTTCCAGATTTCCTTGGGATCGTCGCTACGGACAACGAGTGGGAGCAGAAACACGTATGCTGCGCAGACCCCGGTGACCCGTCCCTGTAAGACTGCTTTGCGCCCTTCCTGGTCATTCACGATGAGCTGATGTTTGCTCGAGAGCGGAACGTCCGCTTCTCGGCGAGCCTTCGGTGGCGGAACGGCAAGAACGGGTGGATCGCGGACACTGCACCGGCAAGGGGCTGTTTGGTTCAGCGCCATAAGGGAGGCAAGACCCGCTTCCACAAAATGCCCACGCCGATGACCCCAAGTCCCACCGTCCATACCGGCACCGGGACCCAAAACGCGAGAAACAGACACACAAGCAGGCCTACAACGGCGATCCACCGTGGATAAAGACGTTGGTCCTCCGGCAGTCGCAGAGCGGCGAGATTGGTGATCGCATAGTAGACTAGAACGGTGAACGCGCTGAACGCCCACGCCGTCTCGACGCTGCCGAGCGACGCGAGCGCCGCGACGAGGACGCCAACCGCGATGACGGCAGCCGCGGGTGCAGCGCCTGCCGCCGAAAGCCGTTCGAAGATCGGCGGCATGTCGCCCTGGCGCCCCATCGCGAGTAACACGCGCGAGAGACCCAAAATCAGGTTGAGCAGAACGCCCAGCATTGCTGTGATGGCGCCGACGGCGACCAGGCGGGCGAGCGGCGGCAAGCCCATCGCCCGCGCGGCCAGTTCGAGCGAGGTAGCTTGCGCGCCCGGCGCATTGGCGAACCTGTCTGCGCCAATGCTGCCGATCGCGACCGCCGCCACCGCCACGTAAAGCAAGGCCGTGACGATCAGCGTGACGATGATCGCCCGCGGGATCGTTCGCCTCGGCTCGATTACTTCCTCCCCGAGCGTCGCGATGCGCCCGTAGCCGGTGAACGCGACGAACATCAGCGCAGTCGCATAGAAGAACGCCTCCGGCAGGCTGCCGTCGCGGCTGGTGAAGAACGGCGTAAGATTGTCTGCGCCGTCCGCGGCTGCGGTCGAAAAGCCAAAGACGACAAACGCAACGAGCGTGAGCAGAGTGACCGAAACGATGGTGATGTTGGCCCAGCTTGAGCGCCTCATGCCCCCCAGCACGAGCCCGGTGAACAGCGCAACCGCTGCGATGGCGACCCAGACCATCAGGTCCGGGCTGCCGCCCACCAGGCGCAAGAAATAGCCGGCGAAGCCCAGCGCCGCGGTCGCCGCCGACGCGCTCTTAGCGCACAGGAACGTCCAGCCCGCAGTGAACCCGAGCCAAGGATTGAGATACCGGTAGCCGTATTCGTAGGTGCCCCCGCTGACGGCGTGGCTGGCGGCGAGCTGCGCGCTCGAAAGAGCGTTGCAGGTCGCCACCCCCGCCGCCAGCACGATGGCGAGGATGACGGCGGGGCCCGCCACGCCTGCGGCGATGCCGATGCTCACGAAGACGCCGGTTCCGACCATGGAGCCGAGCCCCATCATCGTCGCGCCGCCGACCCTGAGCTCACGCTTGAGGCTCTTCGGCTGTGTGTCGTCCATAGCGGCGTCATGGACCCGCGGTGTTGCTGCCGCAATGTCCGCAATGTGTCGCCTGGGGCTAGACCGCTAAGGGTGGAAAGCGGTCGGCTCAACGTGTAGTCTCCGCTCATGCGTAGGGCTGCCGTCATGTGGGTTGTGGTCGCCGCATGCGGGGCTGCGCCGGCACGGCCTCAGGCAGTAAGCGGCGCGGCCCTCGTGACGGCCCTGCAACATGGCGGCTACGTCATCGTCATGCGGCATGCGCACGCTCCGGAAACCCCGCCCGGCGCGGTCGCAGCCGATCGCGCCAACCCCGATAAGGAGAGGCAGCTCGACGGACAGGGCCGCAACTCCGCGAGGGTTATGGGCGCCGCACTTCGGGCGCTCCGGGTCCCTATCGGCACTGTGTGGTCGAGCCCCACATACAGGGCACGACAGACGGCAACGATTGCAGGATTGCCCTCGCCGAAGATCGCGCAGGAGCTGGGTGACAACGGCCACAGCATGCAAGCGACCAACAATAATCAGGCCGCATGGCTGCGGCGCCACGTGATCGAGGCTCCGCAGCGGGGGACGGACACGGTGATCGTCACTCAATATCCGAACATCTCGGCCGCATTCGATGCAACAGCGGCGGGCATGAAAGACGGCGAGGCGCTGGTGTTCCGTCCGGGTAAAGGCGCGCCGCAGGCGGTGGGTCGCATCGGGATCGATCAATGGCCGGTGCTGGCCGAGCAGCTTAAGAGGGAGCGACAGCATGGAACATGATCGCCGACGCGCATTAGGCCTTGTCGCAGGAATGAGCGTCGCCTCGGTTGTTGTGTTGACCGGCTGCGCTCGCCAGGACAACGACGACAAGAAGGGCAGTGAGGAGGACGAAGGCGGCGAGGTCACCGCCAACGAAGACCTGATGCGCGAACACGGCGTGCTGCGTCGTGTCCTGGTCGCCTACCGTGAGGTCTCGCCCAAGCTGATGGCAGACCCCGGGTCCATCGATTCGGGCGCTCTGGCGGCGGCCGCCAATCTGTTCCGCAACTTCGGCGAGCATTACCACGAGCAATTGCTGGAGGAGCAGCACATCTTCCCTGCGGTCCGCAAGGCGGGCGGAGAGGGTGCGGGTCTGATCGATATTCTCTTGGCGCAGCACCAGCGCGGGCGCGCGATTACCGACTATGTGATCGACCGCACCAGGAGCGGCAAGATCGGCGCCGGAGACGCCGCTCCGCTGGCCAAGGCGTTGACCGGATTCGCTCGCATGTATGAGGCGCACACCGCACGCGAGGACACGGTGATCTTCCCCGCCTTCAAGGCCTCGTTGGGCGCGAAAGCCTACGACGAGATTGGCGAGCAGTTCGAGGACATCGAACGCAAGACCTTCGGTGGGGACGGCTTCGATATGGCTCTCAAACAAGTCGCCGACATTGAAGGCAAGCTGGGAGTGGCGGACCTGAGCGCTTTTACCGCACCGTCACCGGCCAGCGTGGCGACCAAGGCCTAATGCCCTCTTTGGGTGGGAAGCGGACAATCGTCGACATTCAAACGAATGACCGCTTATGTCCGCAGCCGCCGGTCTGCTTGCGTTCGCAGAGTGCGATCAGCAGTCACCGACTTCACGTCCGACTCTAAAGCCCAAGTTCCGTGAGAATGGACTCGCGCAGACTTTGCGCTTCCGGGCTCGAGAGTTTGCGCGGATGCGGCAAATCAACGTGGAAAGTGGTCTGAATGGTTGTCGGACGCGGCGTAAGGACCAGGATGCGGTCCGCCAGGTAGATCGCTTCCTCGACATCGTGCGTGATCAGCAGCACCGTGTGGCGCTCCTCTTCGAGGATGCGCCGGAGCTCCGTCTGCATCTTGAGGCTCATCAGCGCGTCGAGCGCCGAGAACGGCTCGTCCATGTAGAGGATCTCGGGCTTTACCACGAGCGCACGCGCGATCTCGACGCGCTTGAGCATTCCGCCCGAAAGCTCGTGCGGATACGCCGCCTCGAACCCCTTGAGGCCGACCATTTCGATGTAGCGGCTGGCGCGCCCTTCCTTGTCGGCGTGGCGCGTCCCGCTCAGCGCGAACAACAGGTTCTGGTGAACGGTCAGCCAAGGAAACACCGAGCCGTGCTGCGAGATCATGATACCGTTGCGGCTCGGGCCGATGCGTTCGACGCCATCGATCTTGACCGAACCCCGGTCAGCACGTTCGAACCCGGCGAGCACGTTCAACAGCGTCGACTTGCCGCAACCGGAAGGGCCGACGATGGCGACGAACTCGCCATCGGCGCGGTCCTGACGACATCGAACAGTTCCTCCGTGCAGACATATAGGGCTCGCGACAAACGGCGCGCGTGCGCCAGGTCGGCGGTGCGCAGACTGCACGTTAATTCGGCGCGGTTGAAGAGTGGTTGCAGTACTACCGGGACTGCCCGGCGGAAGTGAAAAATACCCCCGCGCCGTACCGAATTTGGGACTGATCCCATGCCCACACAGCCTTCGCTCTGTAGCAGGGTTCTGTAGCAAAACCCCACCGTGCTACAGGCGCCGCTAAGAAGGCCATAGAAATCAATCAGTTACGCGAAAACTGGCTGGGGCGGCAGGATTCGAACCTGCGCATGCCGGTACCAAAAACCGGTGCCTTACCGCTTGGCTACGCCCCAACAGAGGTGCGCCCATATAGCTGCCGGGGGGATGAAAGGAAGGGGGCGCCGGTCAAAAGTCGGCGCGCCTCCTCACCGGGTCGAGCAGCGCCTTGTCGAGGGTGTCGAAATCCTTCGCCGAGTGGCGTTCGGCCAGGCCGTTCTGGGAGTTGACCAGTCGACCGCGGATGGCGCCGGGACGGGCATCGATGGCCTTCACCCAGCGGCCGACGTTCTGGTATTCCTGCAGCGAGAGGAACACGTCCGCACCGCCATAGGCGCCGTGGTAGAGGTTGCCGAGCCAGGTATAGGAAGCGATGTCGGCGATCGTATAGTCGGCGCCGGCGAGGTATTCGGTCTTGGCGAGCTGCATGTCCGCGACCGAGAACAGCCGCTTGGTCTCCATCGCGTAGCGGTCGATCGGATACTTGTAGCGCTCGGGCGCATAGACGTAGAAGTG
>Ga0105246_10000301_pt1 | contig 26083 bp, 23 predicted proteins | sample KBSM64metaG_FD_99694 | JGI IMG/M metagenome (GOLD analysis project Ga0105246, IMG submission 99694) | Miscanthus rhizosphere microbial communities from Kellogg Biological Station, Michigan, USA - KBS M6-4 metaG | ecosystem: Host-associated > Plants > Roots > Rhizosphere > Soil | place... | reverse complement strand
CCAAGGGTGGCGAGAAGGACGTCGAGCAGATCCGTCGTGCTCGCAAGATCCACGAGATCCAGACCATCGAGCAGGCCAACCAGGTGAAGGCCCAGCTCGAGGGCGTCAAGGTCCGTCTGGCCGTCCGCTCCGGCGACGCCGGTCGTCTCTTCGGTTCCGTCACCCCGGCTGACATCGCCTCGGCGATCAAGGCCTCCGGTGGCCCCGAGGTCGACAAGCGCCGCATCGAGCTGGGCGCGCCGATCAAGACGCTGGGCGCTCACGAGACGTCGGTGCGTCTGCACCCCGAGGTTGCCGCCAAGGTCAACATCGAGGTTGTCGCGGCCTGATCGCCGCGCTCGGCTTGAACAGCTGAGGGAAGGGGCGGCACCCCTCTAGGGTGCGGCCCCTTCTTCGTGCTCCGGTTCCGTGCTTCGTGCTCCGGTCCGTGCGCGACCGCGGATGTTTCACGTGAAACGCCGGTTTCACGTGAAACACCTCAGCGGGTGGCGCCCGTGACGATCCAGCGGCCCGAACGGGTCCGCAGCCAAAGGGTCAGCATGCGCACCGCCATCATCAGCGTCATCGCCACCCACAGCGCGGTGAGGCCGCCGCCGAGTGCTGGGACCAGCAACGCCAACGGGGCGAAGACAGCAAGGGTGAGCACCATGGCCCAGGCCAGATAGGGGCCGTCACCGGCTCCCATCAGGACGCCGTCCAGGACAAAGACCACGCCGCAGATCGGCTGGGAGAGAGCCACTACCAGCAGGGCGGGGAGCGCGGCGTCCTTCACCACGGTGTCGCTGGTGAACAGCGGCAGGAACAGCGGCCGGGCGGCCACTACCAGGACACCGAGGACGACACCTACCGCGATTCCCCACTGCACCATACGGCGGCAGGCATCGCGAGCACCCTGGGTGTCCTCGGCGCCGAGATAGCGTCCGATGATGGCCTGACCGGCGATGGCGATGGCGTCAAGGGCGAAGGCGAGCAGGCTCCACAGCGACAGGATGATCTGGTGTGCAGCGATGTCGGCGTCGCCGAGTCGGGCGGCGACGGCTGTAGCGATCATCAGGATCGCCCGAAGTGAGAGTGTGCGGACCAGGAGGGGAACGCCGGCTTGTGCAGAGGTCCGTATCCCGGTTGCGTCGGGACGCAGAGAGGCGCCGTGTCTGCGGGCTCCGCGGACGACCACGGTGAGGTAGACGGCTGCCATGCCGCACTGCGCGATGACGGTGCCCCAGGCGGAACCGGCGATGCCGAGGTCGGCGCCGTAGACGAGGCCCGCGTTGAGGGCGCCGTTGGCGACAAAGCCGGCGATGGCGACACGGAGTGGTGTCTTAGTGTCCTGCAGGCCGCGCAGCACACCGGTCGCGGCGAGTACGACGAGCATGGCCGGGATGCCGAGAGCCGAGATGCGCAGGTAGGTGGTCGCGTAGGGGGCCGCCCTGTCCGAGGCGCCGAAGAGTTCCACCAGGGTCGGCGCCGTGGGCAGCACGGCGGCGATGACGGCGGCGCCGAGCAGAACTGCCAGCCAGATGCCGTCCATGCCTTGGCGGATGGCGGCCTGGAGGTCGTCGGCGCCGACCCGTCGGGCGACGGCCGCGGTGGTGGCGTAGGCGAGGAAGACGAAGATGCTGACTGCTGTCGTGAGAAGGGCCGAGGCGACACCCAGGCCGGCGAGCTGTGCCGTACCGAGATGGCCGACGATCGCGCTGTCGGCCATGACGAAGAGGGGCTCGGCGACGAGTGCGCCGAAGGCCGGGACGGCCAGCGCGACGATCTCGCGATCGTGGTGTCGCCGGGTGACCCTGGGGGTCGCGGGAGCCTGTGTCATGAGCACCAATCTAATCGTCCACAGGTAAGAGATGCAAAGCCTTTGCGGCCCTTACTTCCCGTCTCGTTGCGCGGTCTTTCGTGCGCCGTTCGAAGCGATCTTGGCCCGACTGGGGAAGTTTTTCTTCTGCACAGCCGGTGGATGGGAAAAGTGCAGGTCAAGAGGGTTGAAGTGGAAGAGGCTCAGGCTTGTTCACAGGGCTGTCCACCGTGTCGTGCACAGGATTTGCGGAGTTCTCCACAGCATCCGGGCCGTCGTCCACATGGCCTGTGGATAACCAGATTGGCTGACGGTGCCCGCAGGCCTACCGTGGTCCGGCGCCCGCTCCGTACGTCGGCAGGGAAACCAGCCCAAAGCCGACGTGCACCAACCGGAGTTGGGCCTCTCATTTGTCAGTGCCGTGCCGTAGAACAGAGGGCATGGCTAGGTCCGCTCGACGGCGGACGGGAGGAGGTGGCTCGGTGAGTATTTCCGAGCCCTTGGACGATCCGTGGGCCGACAGCGGTCCAAGCGATCGTCTGCCTGCCTCCCGTCGACGCGGCGACGGGGGCCGGGGCCGTGACGAGCAGCACGACCGTGGCCGGGACAGCGGCCAATGGGATGGCGGAGGTACGTCCTTCGAGCGAGTGCCGCCCCAGGATCTCGATGCCGAGCAGTCCGTCCTCGGCGGCATGCTCCTGTCGAAGGACGCCATCGCCGACGTCGTCGAGATTCTCAAGGGCCACGACTTCTACAAGCCCGCACACGAGACGATCTTCCAGGCGATCCTCGACGTCTATGCCAAGGGCGAGCCGGCCGACCCCATCACGATCGCCGCCGAACTCACCAAGCGCGGCGAGATCAACAAGGTCGGTGGCGCATCGTATCTGCACACCCTTGTGCAGACCGTGCCGACTGCGGCCAACGCCGAGTACTACGCGGAGATCGTCCACGAACGCGCGGTCCTGCGCCGTCTGGTCGAGGCAGGCACCCGCATCACCCAGATGGGATACGCGGCCGACGACGACGTCGACGAGATCGTCAACCGCGCCCAGGCCGAGATCTATGCGGTCACCGAGCAGCGCACCAGCGAGGACTACCTGCCGCTCGGCGACATCATGGAGGGCGCGCTCGACGAGATCGAGGCGATCGGCTCCCGCAGTGGCGAGATGACCGGTGTACCCACGGGCTTCACCGACTTCGACTCGCTCACCAACGGTCTGCACCCCGGCCAGATGATCGTCATTGCCGCCCGTCCCGCGATGGGCAAGTCCACGCTCGCGCTGGACTTCGCCCGGGCCGCGTCGATCAAGCACAACCTTCCGAGCGTCATCTTCTCCCTGGAAATGGGGCGCAACGAGATCGCGATGCGTCTGTTGTCCGCCGAGGCCCGTGTTGCCCTGCACCACATGCGCTCCGGCACGATGACCGATGAGGACTGGACGCGGCTGGCCCGCCGGATGCCGGACGTCTCGGCCGCGCCGCTGTTCATCGACGACTCTCCGAACCTGTCGATGATGGAAATCCGCGCCAAGTGCCGCCGTCTCAAGCAGCGCAATGACATCAGACTGGTCGTCATCGACTACCTCCAGCTGATGCAGTCCGGTGGCTCCAAGCGCGCCGAGAACCGCCAGCAGGAGGTCTCGGACATGTCCCGTAACCTCAAGCTCCTCGCCAAGGAACTGGAGGTTCCTGTCATCGCGCTGTCCCAGCTGAACCGTGGCCCCGAGCAGCGCACGGACAAGAAGCCGATGGTCTCCGACCTGCGTGAGTCCGGCTCCATCGAGCAGGACGCCGACATGGTCATCCTGCTGCACCGCGAGGACGCGTACGAGAAAGAGTCGCCACGTGCGGGCGAGGCCGACCTGATCGTGGCCAAGCACCGTAACGGCCCGACGGCGACGATCACGGTCGCCTTCCAGGGCCACTACTCGCGGTTCGTGGACATGGCGCAGACCTGATCCGACAGATCCCCGTCCCGGACAAATGAACTCGACGGCCGAGTGTCCCGCGGGATGGACTGGGGCTATGACTACACCTCAGGAAGAGCTGCTCCCCGGTACGCGTCGGGCACTGCTGCACCGGATCGCAGTGGCGCAGGCCGAAGGACGTGCGCCATCGCTGGTCGCGGCGGTCGTGAGGGGCGGGCGGCCCCTGTGGCACGGCGCGCGGACCTCGGTGGACGGGCATGGTCCGGACGAGACCGTGCAGTACCGGATCGGTTCGATCACCAAGACCTTCACCGCAGTTCTGGTGCTTCGGTTGCGCGATGAAGGCCTGCTCGATCTGGGTGACCCGCTGGAGAAGCATCTGCCGGGAACCGGTGCGGGGGAGGCCACCATCGCCGACCTCCTCGCCCATACGGGCGGGTTGGCGGCGGAGTCGCCCGCCCCCTGGTGGGAGCGCACCCCGGGATCCCTGCGCCCCGAACTCTCCGACGTCCTGGGAGAGCAGCCTCTCCTGCATCCGGTCGGCCGCCGCTTCCACTACTCCAACCCCGGCTACACCCTGCTGGGGGCACTGGTCGAGAAGCTGCGTGGAGCACCGTGGGAAGAGGTTCTTCGGCGTGAAGTGCTCGAACCCCTGGGCCTCGACCGTACGAGTGGTCACCCTCAAGGGCCCCATGCGGGTGGATGGGCCGTGCACCCCTGGGCCGATGTCATGCTGCCCGAACCCGCCGAGGACCTGGGACGGATGGCGCCCGCGGGTCAACTCTGGTCCACCACGGGTGACTTGGCGCGCTTCGCTGTGTTCCTCGCCAAGGGCGACGACCGGGTACTGAGTGCCGAGACCGTTAGAGAGATGCGGACGCCCGCTGCGCCGGCCGAAGCGGCGGATGTCGTGGACGGAGTCACCTACGGGCTCGGGCTGCAGATCCAGCACCGGGACGGGCGGCTGCTCGTGGGGCACTCCGGGTCCCTGCCGGGTTTTCTGGCCAACCTCACCCTCAGCGTCGAGGACGACGTCGCTGCTGTGGTGCTGGCCAACTGTACGTCCGGCCCTCTGTTGGCCACCGTCGGAGCCGATCTCGTGCGGATCGTCGCCGAGGCCGAGCCCCGCCTTCCGGAACCGTGGCGGCCTGCGCCAGAAGTCGACGCAGCAGTGCTGGAGTTGGCAGGACCCTGGTACTGGGGAACGCATGCCTTCGCCCTGCGGCTGGCGGCAGCCGGGGATGTCTCGCTGGAGCCGCTGTCGGGAAGTGGCCGCCGCTCGCGCTTCAGGGCGAATGGTGACGGTACCTGGACCGGGCTGGAGGGCTACTACGCCGGAGAGCCCCTGAGGGCCGTACGGCGCCCGGACGGGACCCTGAGTCATCTGGACCTCGGGTCGTTCGTGTTCACGCGTCAGCCGTACGACGAGGAGGCTTCCGTGCCCGGTGGGGTGGACCCGGACGGGTGGCGGGGGATCGGCTAGACGCAGGCGCTCAGCAGACGCGCTGTTTCACGTGAAATCAGCAGAGGCGCAGTTTCACGTGAAACATGACCCTTCATGTCACGGCCTCACAGTTGGAGCTTGAAGCCCACGTGTGAGGCCGTGAAGCCGAGCCGCTCGTAGAAGCGGTGGGCGTCGGTGCGGGTGCTGTCGGAGGTCAGCTGGACCAACTGGCAGCCCTGTCGCCGGGATTCGTCGATCGCCCAGTCGATGAGCTGTGTGCCCAGGCCGCTGCCGCGCTCGTCGGCGTGGATGCGGACACCTTCGATGATCGACCTGACGGTGCCGCGTCGCGACAGACCGGGGATGACCGTCAGTTGAAGTGTGCCGACGACGCGGCCCTCACGAACGGCGACGACAAGGTGCTGGTTCGGATCGGATGCAAGACGTTCCAGCGCGGTCAGGTACGGGGTCAGGTCGTCCGGTGACTCACGCTGGGCGCCCAAAGGGTCGTCGGCGAGCATCGCGACAATCGCGGCCACGTCGTCCGCCGTGGCGGGCCGTATTGCAAGATCTCCCATGCCCCGCACCTTACGCACCGCTGCTCTCAGGGGCAGGGCTCAGCCCGCAGCCACCGTCAGCGGAGCGAAGCGCCTGGTCCAGTCGCCGGGCAGTTCTGGGATCCCGTACGTCATGACCGCGTTGAAAGCGACGGACGCGAGCCCGCGCTCCTTCGCCCACGCCAGCAGTTTCTCGTGCCGTACGTCGATGTCGGTGCGCAGGGGGCGGTCGGTGTGGGCGGCGAGAGAGGCGATGAGCGCCTTTGCCGTCTCCGTGTCCCTGGCGATCAGCGGGCCCACGACATGGGTCTCCATATTGGGCCAGGCGGCCGCGTACCCGATGAGCCGGCCGTCCTCCTCGGCGACGCGCAGTCGGTCGGCGAAGGCGGGAAGTCGCGTGATGACGGGTGTGCGGTCGGCGCCGAACACCTCCTCGTCGAGCCGGAGGATGGCAGGGAGGTCCTCGGCGGTGGCCGCGCGTGTGACGACCTCGGGCTCCGGTCCGCCGGGCGTGAAATGCCCGTGCATCATCTCGGCACGGCCGGTGACCTTGAAGCCGAGTTCCTCGTAGAGCGGACGACCGTTCGGGGTCGCGTGCAGTGTCAGCGGGGTGGTGCCCATGGCAGAGACGATGTGCCGCATCAGGTGGCGGCCGATGCCTCGGCGGGCATGCCGTTCGGCGACCAGCACCATGCCGATGGCCGCGAGAGCGGGGTGGTCATGCGGCCCGTACTCGGTGACGACGCAGGCGCTGACGAGGCCGCCGTCAGGGTCGTCGATGCCGTATCCCTTCCCAGCGGTGAGGAGCAGGCCCCACTTGTGTTCCTCGCGCGGCCACCCCCGGTCTTCGGACAGGTCGGCGCAGGCGGTGAGATCGCGAAGCGTCAGACGACGGACGGCAAGAGGGGGCAGAGAAGGAGTCGGCACGCAGGTCAGGCTGTCCGACGGCTGCCCTCGACGTCCACCTCTTTCCGGTGAGAAGCAGGAGCTTTTGGCCATGTCGTGGGCAAGTGCACAGGGCGCCGACGGCAGTTGGGTGTTTCACGTGAAACACGGGCGAACACCGAGCATCAAGTGGTTTCACTCGAGGAGTCCGATACGGGTCCCGTTAGCCTCGGGGCCCATGGCAAGACTTCATCTCTTCGACCTCGACGGCACGCTGCTGCAGGGCACGTCGGCGCCCGTGGAGATCTCGCGGCAGCTGGGGCTGGAAGCCGAGACGGTAGCGCTCGATCAGGCGATCTCAGCGGGGCTCATAGGGCCGCCGGAGTATGCGGCACAGGTCTACGAGCTTTGGACGGAACTCACCGAGGTGCATGTATCGGCCGCCTTCGAAGGTGCTCCGTGGCTGGAGAGCATCCGTGAGGTCTGGGAGGAGATCCGGCAGGCGGGCGACTACTGTGCCGTCGTATCGCTCTCGCCCTCCTTCTTCGTGGAGCGGCTCATCGGGTGGGGCGCGCACGCGGCGTTCGGGTCCCGTTTTCCCGCCGTGCCGTTCACCGAGCCCGTCGATCCGTCCGGAGTTCTCACTGCTGCGGCCAAGGTCGAGATCGCCGACCGGCTGTGCGGGGAGTTCGGCGTGGCCCGGGAGGACTGCATTGCCTATGGCGACTCGCTGTCGGACACGGATCTGTTCGCTGCGGTGCCGATCTCGGTGGCGGTCAATGCGGACCGTCATCTGTCCGGTCTTGCGACACACTCGTACATGGGCGGGGATCTGTGGGAAGCCTATGAATTGGTGCGTCACGCCCGGTAATTGAAGGAATTGACGCTTCGCCCGCTCTCCCATTCGTGGTGGAGGAAGGGGGGACTTGTGATCGGAGCGTTGGCCGGTATGGTCGACTCCGGTTCGCCACGGGGCGAGGTGTACACATCCTGTGCGGACCGAGGGCAGGGCGATGCAGCGTATCGGGACGGAGAGATCGAAGACCCGCATTTGCGGTAATGCGGTCGGAGTGTCCATGCGGGGTGGGATGCTGCGGTGAGAGCACTGCGGTCAATGTCACACTCTCGCCTTACTTGTCCGTACAGAACGTGAATCCGGGTTGAATGTGGCCGCATCGGCCGCGGCATGAAACGGGGAAAGCAAGCCGTCTGCGGGGGAAAAGGCACCTTCCGACCGAGGAAGTGCGCAGACCGACCGAAAGATGTTCGAGGCGAGGCACACCATGGACGCTCCGACCACCGCGTCGGCCGACAACGGCACTTCCGGCGGCGGGAGCGGCGGCTGGTTCACGCCGCGCACGCAGCCGGTGTCGACTCCGGACAGCGAGCGTGAGGCGGCCGAAGGCAGCCGCCTCGCCGCGATGCGCCCGATGGGCAGGACCGCGGCGGACACGGACAAGGACCAGTCGGCGAAGGACGTTCCGCAGCCGGCGCCACCCGCCGAACCCGCTCCGGCTGCCGCCCCGCAACCCTCAGCGGCACAGCCCCCTCCGGCAGAGCGTTCTTCCTCCGAGGCACTCCCCGCCGACCTGCGGGTGCCCACCCAGCGCCCCACCGCGCCCGCAGCGCAGCCGCAGGAGCCCCTCGCTCAGGCAGGGGCCGAGAGCGCGTCACCGGATGCCCTCCTCATCCGTCGGACCATGGCCGAGGTGGCGCCGATCGCCGACAAGGTCACCTCGTACTTCTACGCGCTGCTCTTCGTCCGGCACCCCGATCTGCGGTCGTTGTTCCCGGCCGCGATGGACACCCAGCGCGACCGGCTGCTCAAGGCGCTGCTCACTGCGGCCGAGCACATCGACAACACCGAGGTCCTCGTCGCGTATCTGCAGAACCTCGGCCGTGGTCATCGCAAGTACGGCACCAGGGCCGAGCACTACCCGGCCGTCGGCGAGTGCCTCATCGGCGCGCTGAGCAAGTACGCCTCCGGTGTCTGGGACGCGGAGATGGAGGCGGCCTGGGTGCGGGCGTACACGACCATCTCGCAGGTCATGATCGACGCAGCGGCCACGGACGAACTGCGGGCCCCGGCCTGGTGGTACGCCGAGATCGTCGCGCACGACCTCAGGACCCCGGACGTGGCGGTCGTCACGGTCCGCCCCGACCAGCCCTATCCGTTCCTCGCCGGGCAGTACACGAGCCTGGAGACACCGTGGTGGCCCCGGATCTGGCGGCACTACTCCTTCGCCTCGGCACCCCGCTCCGACGGTCTGCTGACGTTCCATGTGAAGGCCGTCCCCGCGGGCTGGGTCTCCAACGCGCTGGTGCACCGCGCCCGCCCCGGCGACATCATCCGCCTGGGCCCGCCGGCCGGTTCGATGACCGTCGACCACACCACCGACAGCGGACTGCTGTGCCTGGGCGGCGGCACCGGCATAGCACCCATCAAGGCGCTGGTGGAGGACGTCGCCGAACACGGCGAACGACGGACGGTCGAGGTGTTCTACGGCGCCCGCACGGACCACGACCTCTACGACATCGACACCATGCTCAGGCTCCAGCAGTCCCACCCCTGGCTCTCGGTCCGCGCGGTCATCGACCAGCAGGCCCATCTGCAGCTCCCGGACGCCATACGCGAGTACGGGCCGTGGAACGAGTTCGACGCCTATCTCTCGGGCCCGCCCGGAATGATCCGCAGCGGTGTGGATGCGCTGAGGCACATCGGCATCCCCTCGGAGCGCATACGGCACGACTCGGTGGAGGAGCTCGTCGCCACCGGAGACTGATCCGGCGCCGGGTATCAGCCCAGGTCCGGGGCGTGCATGGCGCGTACGCCCTCGATGTTCCCGTCCAGGTAGTGCCGCAGGGACAGTGGCACGAGATGCACGGAGGCGATTCCGACGCGGGTGAACGGCACCCGCACGATCTCGTACTCGCCGGCGGGCTCGTCCACCTCGGGGCCGTGCCGCAGGGACGTGTCCATCGACTCCAGTCGGCAGACGAAGAAGTGCTGCACCTTCACGCCGGTCGCGCCGCCGTCCTCACCGATGTGCTCCACGGTGTCCACGAAGCAGGGCACCACGTCGGTGATCTTGGCGCCGAGTTCCTCGTACACCTCTCGGTGCAGGGCGTCGACGACGGTCGTGTCCCCGGGCTCGACGCCGCCACCGGGAGTGACCCAGTAGGGATCGACACCGGGCTTGGTGCGCTTGATCAGGATCAGGTTGTCGCCGTCCAGCAGAACGGCACGTGCGGTGCGCTTGACCACGGGTCGGACGGTCATGGGAGAAATGTGGCCCGGTTGGTTCCACGTGAAACATCGCGGGATGTCACCGGTCGAGCTCTCCCCGTGACCGCCGGGAAAGTGCTGGTCAGCACCAGTCGGTGGCCGCTCTCAGCAGCCATTCGTGAGCCCGGGCGATGTGCGGCATCGCGAGGGTGCCGGTGCGGACCACCAGGAAGTACGTGCGCAGCGGAGGTACCGCGGGTTCGTGGAGGGCGACGATCTCACCGCGCTCCAGGGCGTCCCCGCACAGATAGCGGGGCAGCACCGCGAGCCCCGCGCCCGCGACGGCACAGGCCAGGACCGCACGCAGGTCGGGAACGATGACGGTGCCCGGTGCCGCCGGGCGGGAGTCGAAGACGGAGGCCCAGTAGCGGGAGACGAAGGGCAGCGACTCATGCACCTCGATCACGGGGACGTCATCCAGGGCGGGAGCTCCCTTGCGGCGCGGCTTCCCGGGGCCTATCTGCTCAGCCCGGTCCGGGCTTGCGACAAGGACGTGCTCTTCGTCGCAGAGTGGAGTCGCCGTGAGCAGCGCACCGCGTGGGCGGGCCGTACAGATGGCCAGATCGTGATGTCCGGCGGCGAGTCCTTCCAGGGTTTCCTCGGCGTTCCCGAAGGAAGCGCGCAGTGCGAAGCCCTGGCCGTCCTCACCGGTCAGCTCCGTGAGGGCGGGCAGTGCCCGTTCCGCGGTGAACTCGGGAGGACCGGCGAGATGCAAGGTCCGTAAGGAGGACTCGTCGTCGAGGCCGGTCTCGGCGATCTCCACCAGGGCGTCGAGATGCGGAGCGGCCTTGTGGGCGAGTTCGTCCCCGATGGTTGTCGGGGTCACTCCGCGGGCCTGCCGCAGGAACAGGGGGCGGCCCAGCTGCCGCTCAAGCGTGCGGATCTGCGAGGTCACGGCCGGCTGCGACAGGCCGAGCAGGGCGGCGGCGCGGGTGAAGGAGCCGGCCCGGTGCACGGTCACGAAGGTGCGCAGCAAGGCCAGATCCATGGTTTGTCCTCCTCAGTTCCCTGCCCTTCTTCCGGCCCTCAGGCAGGGCCCAACTATAAATAAGTCGATAGGTCTCTGTCGCTACTGTGATTGGACACTGACACAGAGTCAACTAGCCTTGGTCGCGCGGTTCTTCGCGCGGGGAACCGAGGACGGTCCGAGCCACGAGGGGGGAGGCTCGGACCGTCCGTTGTGCGTAGCCGGGCATCGACCTGCCGACCGTAAGGCAGTCGCTGAAGCCGTCATTCCGCCGACGCGTCCAGCGCGCGGAGCACATCGGCCACCAGGTCCTCGGGGTCCTCGGCGCCGACCGAGAAGCGAATGAAGCCCTCCGGCACGGCGTCCCCGCCCCAACGCCCGCGCCGCTCGGCCGTCGACCGCACCCCACCGAAGCTCGTCGCGTCGTCCACGAGCCGCAGGGCATCGAGGAAACGGTCGGCACGCGCGCGCGTGGGCAGCGTGAAGGACACCACGCATCCGTAGCGGCGCATCTGCTGCGAGGCGATCTTGTGCGAGGGGTCGTCGGGCAAGCCCGGGTAGCGCAGGCCGGTCACCTCGGGCCGCTTCCGCAGCGCCTCGGCCACGGTGAGAGCCGTCGCGCACTGCCGGTCGACGCGCAACTGGAGCGTGGCGATCGAACGGTGCGCGAGCCAGGCCTCCATGGGCCCCGGAATCGCGCCGACGATCTTGCGCCAGCGGCGTACGGCGGCCATGGCCTCCGCATCGCGGCCGACGACGTAGCCGAGCAGGACGTCCCCGTGCCCGGTGAGCTGTTTGGTGCCGCTGGCCACGGCGAAGTCCGCGCCGAGTTCCAGCGGACGCTGCCCCAGCGGCGTGGCGAGGGTGTTGTCGACGGCGACGAGGGCGCCGCGCGCGTGCGCCGCCTCGACGAGCCGCCGGATGTCGCACACGTCGAGCCCGGGATTGGAGGGCGACTCGATCCACAGCAGCTTCGCGCCGTCGAGGACGTCGAGCTGGGCGTCGCCGCCGGTCGGTGCGGTGCGCACCTCGATGCCGTACGCCTCCAGCTGCTCGCGCACCATGGGCAGCACCTGGTAGCCGTCGCTGGGGAGGACGACCGTGTCCCCTGCGCGCAGTTGAGAGAAGACCACCGACGAGATGGCGGCCATCCCGGAGGCGAAGGTGAGCGTTTCGACGCCCTCCTGCCCGGGCGCCTCCAGCTCGCCGATGGCCCGCTCCAGCAGGCTCCAGGTCGGGTTCTGGTCCCGGCCGTAGGTGTACGGGCCGTCGACGTCACCCGGCAGGTGGTAGTGGGCGGCGAACGCCGGTCCGGGCAGGTGCGGCTGGTTCTTGGCCGGCTCGGGCAGCCCGGCCCGCACGGCGCGGGTGCCCTCACCGCTGTCCGTCGACGGGCCCGTACCGGAATCGCTCATACCGCTTCTACCTCCACTTGCTCGCGTACCTCGGCGAGCAGCCCCTCGCTCGCCGCCTCCACCATCTCAAGGCACTCCTCGAAGCCGTCCGTGCCCCCGTAGTACGGGTCCGGTACGTCGAGGTCGTCGCCCGCTGCGGGGTCGTAGGAGCGAAGCAGCCGCACCTTCGCCGCCTCCTGCGGGGTGCGGGCGAGGCGGCGCAGGGCCTTGAGATGGCCGGTGTCGAGGGCGATGACGAGGTCCAGGCGGGAGAACCACGACGGCTGGAACTGCCGTGCCGTGTGGCCGCTGTCGTAACCGCTCCCCTCCAGGACGGAGACGGTGCGCGGGTCGGCGCCGTCGCCCTCGTGCCAGCCGCCGGTACCGGCGCTGTCGACCTCGACCAGGCCGTCCAGTCCCGCCTCCGCTATGCGGGCCCGGAAGACGGACTCCGCCATCGGGGAGCGGCAGATGTTGCCGGTGCAGACGAAGCAGACGCGATAGCTCATCGCGTGCTCAGTCGTTGTCGGGCAGGACGACGTGGAGCGCCCAGGACACGATGGAGATGATCAGGCCGCCCAGGACCGCCGTCCAGAAGCCCTCGACGTGGAAACTCAGGTCGAGCTTGTCGGCCAGCCACGAGGTGAGCAGCAGCATCAGGGCGTTGACCACGAGGGTGATCAGACCCAGCGTCAGGATGAACAGGGGGAAGGTGAGCAGCTTCACGATCGGCTTGACCAGGAAGTTCACCAAACCGAAGATCAACGCGACGATGATCAGGGTGCCGGCCTTCTTGCCCGTGCTGTCACCGGTCAGGGTGATCTTGTCGAGCAGCCATACGGCGACCGCCAGGGCACCCGCGTTGGCGATCGTCTTGACTACGAAATTCTTCATGTGTCTGATCGTGGCAGACGAGATCGGTCACGAGCAGTGGGACGAGGGCGACAAGGGCGATGAAGGCATTCCGGCTGGACGAACTGGAGGCGGAACGTGCCGCCAACGAGGGTGCCTACCTGCAGTTTCTGCGCGAGCGGCACATGTCCGTCGGTCTGTATGCGCTCAATGCCGGCGAACATGATCCACAGAAGCCACACAACCAGGACGAGGTCTACTTCGTCGTGAGCGGCCGCGCCTCTGTCACCGTCGGTCTGGAGACCACCGAGGTCGCCCGCGGCAGCGTGGTGTACGTGCCGGCCGGTGTCGCCCACAAGTTCCACCACATCAGCGAGGACCTGCGGGTGCTCGTGGTGTTCTCTCCCCCGGAAAGCTGACCCGCCGTCTCGGGGTTCCCTAGGGGATCAGTCAGGGGAGGACAAGGGGTGCGAAGCCCCCGCCGGCGCCCCTGCCGGCCCTAGCATCGAGTGCAGGACATCAATGGACCCCTGCACAGCAGCCGGGCGGAGAGGTAAGGACGATCGCAATGGGAGAGATCTTCGGCGGACTGCCGTGGTGGGTGAAGTGGATCGCGGTGCCGGTCATCGCGCTCGTCGTGTTCGGCGGGCTGATAGCCAGCGTCGTCGGCTTCGTCATCGGGCTGCTGTTCAAGGTGCTGGTCTTCGTGGCACTGGTGGGCGGACTGATCTACGTCGTGCGGAAGTTCACGTCGAGCTCCTCGTCGCGCAGCGACTGGTGAGGGCCCTGGGACACCGGTGATCGGTAACAGGAATCACCGGTTCCCTCGCGCGAGGGAAGTTTTCCGGACAGAACGCCTCACGGCGGCATCTGGCCATTAGAGTCCGGAACTCGACGCGGGGGCGACCCCGCGAGCGGCGTACACCCCCTCCCGTGTTCCCCACAGCACGGGCAGCCCCCTCGCGCTTCGGGAGTGACCCTTGGCCACGGTAGACACCGCGCCCACAGACCCCCACGTACCCCCCACCCCGGCCCCGGGACGCCGCATCAGGCCTCCCGAACAGCCAGGCCCCTCGACGCAGGAACGCGTGACGGCACCACCAGCACCGTCGCGCCCGACGGCACCACCGGTGCAGCCGTCCCCGGGAACCGCTCCGGCGCAGCCGCAGTCCGCGACCCTCATCGGATCCGTCCAGCGAGCGATGCGCCTGCTGGAATGCGTCGCCGGGCACGAGCACGGAGCTCCCGCCAAACAGCTGGCCCGCGAGACCGGCCTGGCGCTCCCGACGGCGTACCACCTGCTGCGCACCCTCGTCCACGAGGGCTATCTACGCCGGGACAAAGGCCTGTTCTTCCTCGGCGACGCGGCGGTGCGACTGAGCAGTAGCGGAGCCCAGCAGAAACGTCGCAGCACGATCGTCGACGCACTCGCCGGCTGGCGGGACGCGATCGGCGTGCCCGTGTACTACGCCGTGTACCGGGACGGCGAGATCGAAGTCATGTGCGTCTCCGACACCCCGGGCAATCCGGCCGTCGAGGAGTGGGCCGACTTCCGCGAGACCGCACACGCGCATGCGATCGGCCAGTGCCTGCTCTCCCAACTGGACGATGCTGCCCGGCGCGACCACCTCGACCGTTACCCCGTGCAGTCCATCACGCCGTACACCGTGCGGGACAACCACACCCTGCTGCGGCGGCTCGAGCGAACGCCGCGGATGGAGCCGGTGACGGAGCGGCAGGAGTACGCGCTGGGGACGGTCTGCGCCGCGATTCCGATCACCGTGGGCACGACGGCCGCGACGATGGCCATTTCTCTGCCCTCTCATCAGGCCGACCGGCTGATGTCCGCGACCCGGCAACTGCAGTGCGAAATCGGACGGTTGATGGGGTCACTCGCGATCTCTATCAGTATCTGAAAACTCACTCCTTGTGATCTGTCGTGTACGTTCAGCAAGATTCCACCAGTGTCAGGGGATCACTCCCAGCCGGTCGGCTTCACATGACGGGGTAGGCGATGCGCGAGTCCGTACAGGCAGAGGTCATGATGAGTTTTCTCGTGTCCGAGGAGCTCTCCTTCCGCATCCCGGTGGAGCTGCGCTACGAGAGCTGTGATCCCTATGCCGTGAGGCTGACCTTCCACTTGCCCGGCGATGCGCCGGTGACCTGGGCGTTCGGTCGTGAGCTGCTCATTGACGGGGTGTGTCGGCCGTGCGGGGAAGGGGATGTGCGCGTTTCACCCGCCGAAGCGGACTCCCTGGCCGAGGTCCTGATCCGGCTTCAGGTCGGCCGCGACCAGGCGCTGTTCCGTGCGTCCACGGCGTCGCTCATCGCGTTCCTCGACCGCACCGACAAGCTGGTGCCACTCGGTCAGGAGGGCTCCCTCGCCGACTTCGACGCCCACCTCGACGAGGCCCTGGACCGCATCCTGGCGGAGGAGCAGAGCGCGGGCTGAGACGGGATAGCGGGGGTCGGCCGGAACGCTTCTGCGTGGGATGCGGAGGGCGCAGTAACGCTTCTCCATGCGCAGGGCGGCTGGACCCCGAACTGCCCGAAGAGTCCGTTCACTCGTGCCGGAGTGGCCCTCGCCTCACCGCTTGCGCCGTCGGCCCCGCCCGGTACGCGCCGCAGCAGGCGCTGCGCTCACCGTTCCCGCCGCCGGCTCCGGGCCGGGACGGTCGGCCGCGACCACCAGGGCGGCGAGCAGCGTCGTGACGGGCACCGAGGCGACCAGACCGATCGAGCCCACCAGCGTCCGTACGATCTCCTCCGCCACCAGTTCGCTGTTGGCGACCGTCCCCACACTGCTCTGCGCGATGGAGAAGAGCAGCAGCAAGGGCAGTGCGGCGCCGGCGTAGGCGAGGACGAGGGTGTTGACGACGGATGCGATGTGGTCGCGGCCGATGCGGATGCCCGCCCGGTACAGCCCCCGCCAGCCCATCGACGGATTCGCCTCGTGCAACTCCCATACCGCCGACGTCTGGGTGACCGTCACGTCGTCGAGGACACCGAGCGAACCGATGATGACGCCCGCGAGCAGCAGGCCGCTCATGTCGATCGACGGATACAGGCCATGGATCAGACCGGTGTTGTCGTCCGTGTTGCCGGTCAGTGCGGCCCAGCCGATGAACTCGGAGCCGAGCAGACCGATCAGCACGAGCGAGAGCAGCGTGCCCAGCACCGCCACGGACGTACGGGCCGACAGCCCATGGCACATGTAGAGCGCGATCAGCATGATGGCGCTCGACCCGATCACCGCCACGAGCAGCGGATTCGAGCCCTGCAGGATCGCGGGCAGGATGAAGAAGGTCAGCACCATGAAGCTGACGGCCAGCGCGATCAGGGCCATCAGCCCGCGCATCCGGCCCACCACCACGACGGCGAGCGCGAAGATGCCGGCCAGCAGGGCCATGGGGAAGCGGCGGTTCACATCGGTGACCGAGTACTGCAGGTCCTTCGGCGCGGAGGGCTCGTAGGCGGCCACGACCTTCTCGCCCTCGTGCAGTTGCCGCGACTGGTCCGGCTGCACGATCTCGGTGAACGTACGGCCCTTGTCCTGGCCGGTGTCGACGCGGATCGTCGCCTTCTTGCAGGTGCCGCTCGCCTGCTGCTGGGCGGAGGACCCCTCAGCGGTGGAGGTGTCCCCTGTCGGGGCCTCGCCCGAGGCGTTCACCGACTTGCAGCTCACGCTCACGACCTTGGCGACCGTTGCCTGCTGGGTCTGCCGGTCGAAGCCCACCCCGGAGCGCTTGTGCGCCGGGGCGCCGCCGGGCCACAGCACCACGAGGCCGACCAGCACGGCCGCGGTGAAGGGGATGAGGATGGCGGCGATGACCTTGCGCAGGTGCTTGGAGACGGGGGCCGCCGGACCGTGGCTGTGCGAGTGACCGTGCCCGCCGCCGGAACCATGGCCGTGCCCCGGCCCGTGCCCGCCGCCGGACTCGTGACCGTGCCCGGCGCCCGCTCCCGGCCCGTGCTGGTGCCCGGCCCCGGAACCGCGGCCGCTGCCGTCCCTGGAGCCGTGCCCGCGGGGCGGCTCCGGAGGGGGGTACGGGGGCTGATGCGTCGTGGTCACCGCCCGATCATCGCAAGAACGACAGGGGCCCTCTGTTCAGCGCGCCCGAATTGACGCTAGCGTGGAGGCACCTTTGCACACGCGGGAGCTCGGAGCACCGGGCTGAGAGGGCGCTGACCTCCGTCCCAACGATGTTTCACGTGGAACAGCACCGAAGTCGAGTGATGTTCCCCACGAAACGTCGACAGACGGAAACCGCTGCGTCGACCGCCGAACCTGTTACCGGGTAATGCCGGCGTAGGGAGTAGGTCTCATGACCAACAAGGACGCACGCACGCCTGCCTCCAGCCAGGACGAACAGCCCATTCAGGGCGAACAGTCCCAGGAGGCCGGGAAGTCCATCGGCTGGCACAAGGCGTATGTCGAGGGCTCACGCCCCGATCTGCGGGTGCCGGTCCGTCAGGTGCATCTCACCAACGGGCAGTCGGTCACGCTGTACGACACGTCCGGCCCGTACACCGATCCGCTCGTCGACACCGATGTGCGCAGGGGGCTCGCCCCACTGCGCGAGAACTGGATCATCGCCCGCGGTGACACCAAGGAGTACGCAGGCCGCCCGGCCCGTCCCGAGGACGACGGGATCAAGCACACCTCTCCACGAGGCGGTCTGCGCAACCTCGACGCGGTCTTCCCGGGCCGGCCGCGCCAGCCGCGCCGTAGTCGCGACGGCAAGGCGGTCACCCAGCTCGCGTACGCCCGCCGCGGAGAGATCACGCCGGAGATGGAGTACGTGGCCATCCGGGAGAACGTCTCGCCCGAGGTGGTCCGCGAGGAGATCGAGGCGGGCCGCGCGGTCCTGCCGGCCAACGTCAACCACCCGGAGATCGAGCCGATGATCATCGGCAAGCGGTTCCTGGTGAAGGTCAACGCCAACATCGGCAACTCCGCGGTGACGTCCTCCATCGAGGAGGAGGTCGAGAAGATGACCTGGGCGACCCGCTGGGGCGCCGACACGGTCATGGACCTGTCCACCGGTCGCAACATCCACACCACGCGCGAGTGGGTGCTGCGCAACTCCCCCGTCCCCATCGGCACGGTGCCGCTCTACCAGGCCCTGGAGAAGGTGGACGGCCGCGCCGAGGAGCTCACCTGGGAGATCTACAAGGACACCGTCATCGAGCAGGCCGAGCAGGGCGTGGACTACATGACGGTCCACGCGGGCGTCCGACTGCCGTACGTCCCGCTCACCGCGAACCGCAAGACCGGCATCGTCTCGCGCGGCGGCTCCATCATGGCCGCGTGGTGCCTCGCGCACCACAAGGAGTCGTTCCTGTACGAGAACTTCGAGGAACTCTGCGAGATCCTGGCCGCCTACGACGTCACCTACTCGCTGGGCGACGGCCTGCGGCCGGGGTCGATCGCGGACGCCAACGACGAAGCGCAGTTCGCGGAGTTGCGCACGCTCGGGGAACTCAACCGGATCGCCAAGCGTTTCAACGTACAGACCATGATCGAGGGCCCGGGACACGTCCCGATGCACAAGATCAAGGAGAACATCGACCTTCAGCAGGAGATCTGTGATGAAGCTCCGTTCTATACGCTCGGCCCGCTGACGACGGACGTCGCGCCGGCGTACGACCACATCACCTCTGGCATCGGTGCCGCGATGATCGCCTGGTGGGGCACGGCCATGCTCTGCTACGTCACGCCCAAGGAACACCTGGGCCTGCCCAACCGTGACGACGTCAAGACCGGCGTCATCACCTACAAGATCGCCGCCCATGCCGCCGATCTCGCCAAGGGGCATCCCGGTGCGCAGGAATGGGACGACGCGCTGTCCGACGCCCGCTTCGAGTTCCGGTGGGAGGACCAGTTCAACCTCGCCCTGGACCCGGACACGGCACGGGAGTTCCACGACGAGACCCTCCCGGCGGAGCCGGCCAAGACCGCCCACTTCTGCTCGATGTGCGGGCCGAAGTTCTGCTCGATGAAGATCTCCCAGGACATCCGCCGTGAACACGGCGGAAGCCGGGCGGAGATCGAGCAGGGCATGGCGGAGAAGTCGAAGGAGTTCGCGGCCGCTGGCAACAGGGTGTACCTGCCGATCGCGGACTGACATATGCCGGTGTGAGCGGCTCCTTCGACGGGGAAGACGGTCCCGCTCTTCGGCGCGAGTTGCCGTGGGGCGGAGCCGTCGAGGGATCGGTGTTCGGCTTGCGCTCCCCCTGCGGGCCCTGACGGGCCTTTCTGATGCGGGGGGCGCAAGCCGACGGTTACTCCGGCTGGTGTTCCGGGCCTCCGAAGTCCGGGCTGGTGTAGTCCGGGCTGGTGAAGCTCGGGCGTGAGCCGGGGGCCGAGCCGTCGTCCGGGCTGCTGAAGCCCGGCCGGTCGTAGCCGAGGTGTGGCATGCGGCTGGTCGGCGTCGGCGGTGTGACGCTGTGCAGCGCCGCGGCGGTGCCGGGGTCGGCGAGTGCCTCCCGGAGGAACGGCATGATGCCGCGCTCCAGGAGCGCTTCTCGCCAGGCTTCCCTGGCCAGGGCCACCTCCCCGCTCAGTTCGCCGTACGGTCCGGACTCGAGCGAGGGCTGGTTGCGCAGGGCGGTGAGCAGCAGCCCGACAGCGGCGACGAGGATCGCGGCCGCGGTCATGGCACCGAACACCCAACCGGCGGTGATCATGGTCTTGCCGAACACCTGTTTGGGTTCAACTGACCTGATGATGTATCCGACGAGCAGGAAGATCACCGCAGCTGTTCCGGCGAGGACGGGGGTGAGGACGGCGGCGACGGCGACGGCGCCCGCGCCGGCCGGCTCGGCGGCCTCGCCGAGGGTGGTGGCGAGCCCCACCGCCGCCGCGCCCGGCTCCGCAGAGCCGGATTCACGGGTGGACGGCGGGGTGGACGGCGCCGGCTGGCGCAGTTCCTCGCGGACCTTCACGTAGTGCTGGTACTCGGCCGCCGCGGCCACCGTGATGAGTGCGGTGGCGTTGAGCGCCATCGTGCGCAGCTGTTCGGGGTTGAGCCGCTTGCCGACAGCGGCCAGTTCCGGGCGGTTTGGGGCGGAGCGCAGCGCCTCATCGAGGACCCGCTCGTACTCCTGGCGGTCCTCGCTCAGCAGGTGCTGCGGAACGCTGTTCATGTGCATCCCCCGATGCTCCGTAGGGCTTGGGGCTCGCATGCCAACGAGCCGTCGGGCAGAAACGGAGGGGAGCCTGCTACGGATAAGCCGATGGTAGAGCGGCGAAGGCACACGGTGACAGGGGGTTTGAAGAAATTGGGCCCTGGCCTGCGCCGTTTATCGCGATTCCTCCATGCGGGGACGCCTGCCCTGTGAACGTTCAGATATCCAGCGGCAGTTGTTGGACCAGCAGCTTTCCGGCCATGGTCACTCCGCCGTCCATCGCGATGGCGAGGCCCTCGGCGTAGACGTGCGGTCCCTCGACCACGGGCCCGGCGGTGTCCTCGCCGTCCTCGGAGCCGACCTCGCCCAGCAGATACGGAATGGGGCTGTGACCGTGAACAATCCGCGTGCCGCCGTACGTACTCAGCAGGGAGCGTACGGCGTCTGCACCGCCCTCGTCGCGGAAGGAGAACCGCTTGGTGAACTTGCGGAACAGATCCCAGCACTCGTCCGCGTCGTTGCGCGTGAGCGTTTCGCGGACGGTGTCGTTGACGGCCTCGATCGAGTCGCCGTAGTCGAGGTAGGCGGTGGTGTCCGAATGGACCAGCAGATAGCCGTCGACCTCCTCGATCGCGTCGAGGCGGGCCATCCACTGGAGGTGATGGTCCTGGAGGCGGTCCATGTCGGTCTTCTGGCCGCCGTTGAGCAGCCAGGCCGCCTGGAAGGTGGCCGTGCCCGCACCGGAGTTGACGGGGGTGTCCCCGAACCGCTTGGCGCCCAGCAGCAGCAGTTCGTGGTTTCCCATGAGCGCCTTGCAGTAGCCGCCGGCCGCGGCCGCCTCCGCGGACAAGCGCATCACGAGGTCGATGACGCCGATGCCGTCCGGGCCGCGGTCGGTGAAGTCGCCGAGGAACCACAGCCGGGAGGTGCCCGCGCACCAGTTCCCCGCGGCGTCGATGAGGCCCTGCTCCTGGAGGGCGGCCACCAACTCGTCGAGATAGCCGTGCACATCACCGACGACGTACAGCGGGCCCGCGCCGTCGGTCTGCTGCGGGACGGGCAGGGGTGCGGGGTCGACGGTCACCTGAAGCGTGTCACCGCGGTTGATGACCGGCAGGTCGCGCTGTGTCGGGGTGTACCCCTCCGGGTGGTCGGCGGGCTCCTCGACGGGTCTGGCGACGTCGCCGGGGTGTGTGCTGTGGCCGTACGGACCGGTCTCGTGGACATACGCCGGTACCCGGAAGTCGCGCAACGTCGCCGTCCGCTCCGTCTCGGGTCCCTGACCGGCCCCCTGAGTCATCAGACCCCTCCACCATCGCGCCGCATCTGCACCGCTTCGGACTGCCTGGTCGCAGCGGCCCGCGGTGTCGTGGGCCCATCATAGGAATGCCGATCGCGCCATGTGATGACCCAGGGGTGGTGAATCGGAGGAAGAGTCCAGTTCACCGCGGCTTTCGCCCCGATTGGGCAGGGCTTCGACCGCCTGCTGACGGCCTCTGTTCTACTCCTCTTCGGGCGAGCGCGGCGCGCTGACCGTCGTACGCGGCGGACGTCGCTGGGACGAGGTACGCACGATCAGCTCCGTCGGTATCACCTGCTCGACCGGTTGGTCCGATTCGACCCCCTCGATCGCGTCGATGAGGAGCTGCACCACAGCCGTGCCGATGCGGCGCGGCTTCAGTGAGAGTGTGGTGATGGGCGGTTCGGTGTTGGCGTACACGGTGGATTCGCTGCAGCAGACCAGAAGCAGGTCGTCCGGTACCCGCAGGCCGTAGCGGCGGGCCGCGGCGAGCAGGTCGGTGCCGTTCGGGTCGAACAGGCCGTAGACGGCGTCGGGCCGGTCGGGTCGGGCGAGCAGCCGGTCGGCGGCGACGGCGCCCGCGCACGGGTCGTGCGCCGGGTAGGCCTCGTACACCGGGTCCTGTCCGACGCGTTCGCACCAGCGCAGGTACGCCGTGGTCGACAGGTGGGTGTACGTGTCGGTCGATGTCCCCGTCAGCAGTCCGATGCGGCGTGCGCCGGCGTCGGCCAGGTGGTCGAGGATGCCGAGTACGGCGGCTTCGTGGTCGTTGTCGACCCATGCGGTGACCGGGAGCGAGCCGGCCGGGCGGCCGTCGGAGACGACGGGCAGGCCCTGCCGGACCAGTTCGCTGACCACCGGGTCCTGGTCGGAGGGGTCGATGACGACCGTGCCGTCCAGCGCGACGTTCGACCACACGTCGTGGCGCGAGGTCGCGGGCAGGATGACCAGGGCGTAACCGCGGGCGAGCGCGGCCGAGGTGGCGGCGCGCGCCATCTCGGCGAAGTACGCGAACTCGGTGAAGGTGAAAGGTTCATCCCCGTAGGTCGTCACGGTCAGGCCGATGAGGCCCGACTTGCCGGTACGGAGGGTTCGGGCTGCCGCCGACGGGCGATAGCCCAGCCGGTCGGCGACCTCGCGGACATGGCGCCGGGTGGCGTCCGGGAGCCGGCCCTTCCCGTTGAGGGCATCGGAGACGGTCGTGATGGAGACTCCGGCGGCGGCGGCAACGTCTCTGATGCCCGCCCGGCCCGGCCGGCTGCCTCGGCGTGAGGTTTCCGCGCGGCTCACCTGGTGCTTCCCTGCTGCTGTCATGGCGAGCCGATAGTAGGGCTCATGGAGTGGGGTAGGGCGGACGCATATGCACGCGTTGACAGGCACGTTTCTGCAAGGTCATACACCGTCAACTACCTTTGAAACAAAGTCAGTTGAACGATCCAATGGAACTACGTGGCTTGTCGGCGCGCATGGGCCTGCCAAGTCCCCGATGTTTCGAAGAGGTCTCAACTCACCTTGATGGGCGATGCGCGCCAGGGCGCGAGCCACCGGCGCATAGATATATGTGACCGCGCCCCCCGGTTCGTCTTGCTACGGGTGGTGATGCCCCTGATGTGCGTGTGACGGATGAGGTCTGTCCTCAGCTGTACGCAGCGGCGCCGAATCCTCATAAGGTGAGCAGTATTGGAAGCCGGTGGTGGTCATGAGGAGGACTGCGGTGAGCGAGACGAGCCCCAAGCTGCGCGCCGAGCTGGAGGGTATCCCCACCTACAAGCCGGGCAAGCCTGCCGCGGCGGGCGGCCCGGTGGCCTACAAGTTGTCCTCCAACGAGAACCCGTATCCGCCGCTGCCCGGTGTGATGGAGACGGTGACGGCCGCGGTCTCGTCCTTCAACCGCTACCCGGACATGGCCTGTACAGGCCTGATGAGCGAGCTGTCGGACCGCTTCGGCGTCCCGCTCTCCCATCTGGCCACCGGCACGGGTTCGGTCGGCGTCGCCCAGCAGCTGATCCAGGCCACCAGTGGTCCTGGTGACGAGGTCATCTACGCCTGGCGGTCCTTTGAGGCGTACCCGATCATCACGCAGATCAGCGGCGCGACCTCGGTGCGGGTGCCGCTGACCCCGGGCGATGTGCACGACCTGGACGCGATGGCGGATGCGATCACCGACCGGACGCGCCTCGTCTTCGTCTGCAACCCCAACAATCCGACCGGCACGGTGGTACGGCGCGCCGAGCTGGAGCGGTTCCTCGACCGGGTGCCCGGCGATGTACTGGTCGTGCTGGACGAGGCGTATCGCGAGTTCATCCGCGACGCCGAGGTGCCGGACGGTGTGGAGCTGTACCGCGAGCGGCCGAACGTCTGCGTGCTGCGCACGTTCTCCAAAGCGTACGGCCTCGCGGGCCTGCGGGTCGGCTTTGCGATCGCCCATGAGCCGGTGGCGGCGGCGCTGCGCAAGACGGCGGTGCCCTTCGGCGTGAGCCAGCTTGCGCAGGAGGCGGCCATCGCCTCGCTCCGGGCCGAGGACGAACTGCTGGGCCGGGTCGGCTCGCTGGTCTGTGAGCGCAACCGCGTGGTCGACGGGCTGCGCGCGCAGGGCTGGACGGTGCCCGAGACCCAGGCCAACTTCGTGTGGCTGCGGCTGGGGGAGAGCACGGTCGCGTTCGCGGCAGCGTGCGAACAGCACGGCGTGGTGGTCCGGCCGTTCCCGGGCGAGGGTGTGCGGGTGACGGTCGGGGAGACCGAGGCGAACGACATCTTCCTGAAGGTGGCGGAAGGGTTCCGCAAGGAGCTCTGAGCCGGCGTTACTCGGCTACGAGTTCCACGCGCACCGGGTCGCCGTCGCGGACCGTGGCGAGGAGCCCGGGGGTGCCGTCGAGGTGGCCCAGAACGTTGCACGGGCTCGCGAGGCGGCACTCGTCGCCTCGCGAGATCGGGGTGGGGCCGTAGGGGAGTGCCAGAGCGTCGCCGTCGGTCCAGAAGGCGACCGTGCCGGGGTCCATGACGTGTCGGGCCGTTGTTTCACGTGGAACAGAGACGCCCGTGTCGAAATAGACCTCCTCGCCCCAGGTGCGGGCGGTGGAGGCGAGTGGCAGTGCCTTGGTGAGGGCCCGGGCGGTCGGGGTGTCGTCGAGGGTTGCGGTGAGGTGGCCGGCGGGCCACGAGATCCGTATCTGCACGGCAGGTAATTCAACAAGATGTTGAAGTCGCTGCCAAGGGGTTGACGTGACGGAGGAGACACCACCCCCGCTGCTTGCGTCGAAAATCAGTGGGTCATAATTGCTTGTGAATGTGAACGCGTTCACAAGCGTGTCCCGGTTGCTCCGATGATGCGTGTCACACAAGGGGCAAACTGCCGCTGTACTACGGCGACCTAAGGAGACTGACGACGTGAACCTGGCTCTGGCGCCGGAGACGTTGGCGCGCTGGCAGTTCGGCATCACCACCGTCTACCACTTCCTCTTCGTCCCCCTGACGATCTCGCTCGCCGCCCTCACGGCAGGCCTGCAGACGGCCTGGGTGCGCACGGAGAAGGAGAAGTACCTCAGAGCCACCAAGTTCTGGGGCAAGCTCTTCCTGATCAACATCGCGATGGGTGTGGTCACCGGCATCGTGCAGGAGTTCCAGTTCGGCATGAACTGGTCCGACTACTCGCGCTTCGTCGGTGACGTCTTCGGCGCCCCGCTTGCCTTCGAGGCCCTGATCGCGTTCTTCTTCGAGTCGACCTTCATCGGCCTGTGGATCTTCGGCTGGGACAAGCTGCCCAAGAGGATCCATCTCGCCTGCATCTGGATGGTCTCGATCGGCACGATCCTGTCGGCGTACTTCATCCTCGCGGCCAACTCCTGGATGCAGCACCCCGTCGGCTATCGCATCAACAAGGCGAAGGGGCGTGCCGAGCTCACCGACTTCTGGCACGTGCTCACCCAGAACACCGCGCTCGCCCAGGCGTTCCACACGCTCTCCGCCTCCTTCCTGACCGGCGGCGCGTTCATGGTCGGCATCGCCGCCTTCCACCTGTTCCGCAAGAAGCACGTCTCCGTGATGAAGAGCTCGCTGCGGCTGGGGCTGGTCACCGTCGTCATCGCCGGTCTGCTCACCGCGATCAGCGGCGACACGCTCGGCAAGGTCATGTTCAAGCAGCAGCCGATGAAGATGGCCGCCGCCGAGGCGCTGTGGGACGGCCAGAACTCCGCGCCGTTCTCGATCTTCGCGTACGGCGACGTCAGCAAGGGGCACAACAGCGTCGAACTGTCGGTCCCCGGCCTGCTGTCGTTCCTCGCCGACGACAACTTCAACTCGTACGTCCCCGGCATCAACGACACCAACAAGGCCGAGCAGGAGAAGTACGGTCCCGGCGACTACCGGCCCATCATCCCCGTCACCTTCTGGGCGTTCCGCTGGATGATCGGCTTCGGCATGGCGTCCTTCGGCATCGGCCTGGTCGGACTCTGGCTGACCCGCAAGAAGTTCATGCTGCCGCAGCATCTGAGGGTCGGCGACGACGAGGTGCCGCATCTGGTCCTCTTCAGGAACAAGGCACT
>Ga0105246_10000300_pt1 | contig 26099 bp, 27 predicted proteins | sample KBSM64metaG_FD_99694 | JGI IMG/M metagenome (GOLD analysis project Ga0105246, IMG submission 99694) | Miscanthus rhizosphere microbial communities from Kellogg Biological Station, Michigan, USA - KBS M6-4 metaG | ecosystem: Host-associated > Plants > Roots > Rhizosphere > Soil | place... | reverse complement strand
CGGGTCAGGTTCTGCATGCCGCCCTTGCTGGCCGAGTAGCCGACGTAGTTCGGCTTCGGGATCAGCTGGTGGACGCTGGAGATGTTGATGATCGAGCCGGGGGTGCCGGCGTCGAGGAATCGCTTGATCGCCTCGCGGGCGCACAGGAACGAGCCGCGCAGGTTGACCCCGAGCACCTTGTCGAAGTCCGCCGCCGACAGCTCGTGCGACGGCTTCGAGACCTGGATACCGGCGTTGTTGATCAGCACGTCGATGCCGCCGAGCTGATCGACGGCGTCCTCGAACATGCGGACCACGTCGTCCTCTTTGGAGACGTCACCCTGCACGAGCACGTCGCGGACGCCCTGCTGCTGCACCTGCTTCAGGCAGGCGTGCACCTTGTCCCCCGTCTCGGTCGCCTCGTCCGGGGTGGTCAGGTAGTTGATGGCGACGTTGGCGCCGTACTCTGCGAAGCGCACGGCGATCGCCTGGCCGATGCCCGACGTGCCGCCGGTCACCAGGACGTTCTTGCCCTTCAAACCGCGCATGCCCTCGGACACACGCGCAGCCGCAGTCATGCTCATGGGAATCGCTCCCTTCCATAGAATTCGGGGGCTTATTCGGCGGCGCTTCATCAACCGCGCAGCACCCATGCCAGTGGAGTCAGCGACGACCGCAGGTTGTTACATCGACCTTCGAATTCCGGATTCGTGCGTGCCTCTGGAACGGGACGCATCCGGCGCGGTCGACTGCGAACCACACGCAGACGAGGCCGGTAGAGTCATCCGACCGTGGCCATCGAGGGGCTTCTGGCAATAAGTGCGGTTGAGCAGGCCGGCCTGGTGCGTGCCGGCGACGTGTCCGCGCGCGAGCTCGTGGAGGCGTCGATGCGTGCGATCGAGCGTCGCAACCGCGTGATCAACGCGTTTGTGCTTCTCTGTGAGGAACGCGCGCTGGTGGAGGCCGATCAGATCCATCCCGGCGATCCCCGGCCGCTGTGTGGCGTGCCGGTCGGCATCAAGGACCTGCTGTCGGCGACGGAGGGGCTCGCAACGACGGAGGGGAGTCGCGCCGTCCCCGATTGGGTCGCCGACCACGATAGTGCGCACGTCCGAAAGCTCCGGTCGGCCGGTGCGATCATCGTCGGCAAGACCAACACGCCGGAGCTCGGTTTGCGCCCGGTGACGGAGAACGCCCGCTACGGTGCCACGCGCAACCCCTGGAACCTGGAACTCTCTGCGGGGGGATCGTCGGGAGGCAGTGCCGCGGCGGTGGCGGCCGGGATGGTACCGCTGGCGGACGGGAGTGATCTGGGCGGATCGATCCGGATCCCCGCCTCCTGCTGTGGCCTGGTCGGGTTGAAGCCGAGCATGGGACGCGTCTCGATCGGCCCGGACTACGGCGACATGGCGAGCGGCATGCCGGTCGATGGTGTCCTCACCCGCTCCGTGCTGGACAGCGCAGTCGCACTCGACGTGATCAGCGGGTATGAGCCCGGTGACCGGCACTCTGCACCAGCCCCGCCGGCCTCGTTCGCAGAGGCGGCACGCTCCACACCGCACGTCACGCGGGTGCGCGTGTGTCTCACCGCCCCGCTGGGAGTCCCGGTCGACGATGAGCCCGCGGCTGCCGCGCTCGCGGCTGCTGAGTCGCTTCGCTCCCTAGGCCACGAAGTCGTCGAAGACACCCCCGCGTGGGACGACGAGTCGTTCGCGTCCGCGTGGGCGACCTATATGACGGGGACCGGGCAGCACCTGATCCGCGTGGTCGGGCGGATGCATGGCCAGCCGATCGACCCCGCCAGGCTGGAACCGGCGAACCGCGCATGGCTCGCCGCCGCAGCGCCGATTTCGGTCATCGATTACCTCGAAGCGGCCGAGCACCTCTGGGCGTACGCGCGACGAATCCTCCGCGACTGGGACCCCAGCGAGGTCCTGCTCACGCCCACGCTGACACGGCTCCCGGCCGCCGTCGGCGGGATCAAGTCGCAGGCCGGAGTAACCGACGACGCCACTCGCTTCAGCGCACTTGTGCGCGTATGGAACGTCACGGGTCAGCCGGCAATCAACCTCCCGATCACCCACACGCCGACCGGCACACCGGTGGGGGTGCAGCTGGTCGCCGCCCACGGGCGCGAGGATCTGCTGCTGGCTCTCGCCGGGCAGCTGGAAGCGGCCGCAGGGTGGCGCACACTCGCGCCGGACTCCACAGCCCCAGGGCCGGGAACGTGACCTCGAGCGTCTGACTCACGGCAGCGATCTCGAGCCGATGCTGAGATTGCCGGGACCCCGACACCTTTCGGCGTAACCGTGGAGCAGTCGTGAAGAATCGAGGTCCGGCTGCCGAGACTCCGCGCAGTGGGGCCAGGTCGCAGCCCCACTGCGGGGTACAGTTCGGGGCTGTGGCGGCCCCGGGATCGGTTAGCCCTGGCGGGCCTGGTCGATGTGGTACGCCGCCACGATCAGGCCGATGTGGCTGAACGCCTGCGGGAAGTTCCCGAGCTGCTCGCCGGTGGTGGCGTCGATCTCCTCTGCCAGCAGGCCGAGATCGTTGGCGTAGCCGGCCAGCTGGTCGAACAGTGCCGTCGCCCGCTTCACCTCACCGGCCTGGGCGAGGCAGGAGACGAGCCAGAACGAGCAGATCACGAACGTGCCTTCCTCGCCGGTCAGGCCATCCGCGTTGAGGCCCTCCTGGTTGCGGTAGCGCAGCACGAAGCCGTCCTCGGTGAGGTGCTCGGCGATCGCCTCGATGGTCGAGCGCATGCGCGTGTCGGTGGCAGGCAGGAAGCCCACCAGCGGCATCAGCAAGGCAGCGGCGTCCAGCTCGTCGCTCTCGAAGGACTGCGCGTACGCCTGGCGCTGCTCGCTCCAGCCGCGCTCGAGCACGGCGGCGCGGATCTCGTCACGCGCCTGCGCCCACCTGCCGGCGTCGGCGCCCTCACCCAGATGCGGCGCCAGCCGTACCGCCCGGTCAAGCGCCGCCCAGCACAACACCTTCGACGACAGGTGATGGCGCGGCTCGCCGCGCATCTCCCACATGCCGGCGTCCTTCGATGACCAGCTGCGGGCGGCGGTGTCGGCCATGTAGCAGGCGAACCGCTGGATCTCGGGATGCAGCTCTCCCAGCTTCGACTTGTACAGGTCGAGTGCCATCAGCAGCTCGCCGTAGACGTCGAGCTGCTTCTGGTTCCAGGCTCCGTTGCCGATGCGCACTGGCCGCGACGCCCGCCAGCCGGACAGGTGGGGAAGCTCGCGTTCTGAGAGGTCGTGCTCACCCGAGATTCCGAACATGATCTGCAGCTCATCGCTGTCGGTGAGGTGGCCGCCTGCCGAGCTGGTCATGAACGAGACGAAGTCGTGCACCTCGTCCGGGCAGCTGCCGATGTAGAGCGCCTCCATCGTCAGGCTGGCGTCACGCACCCAGGCGTAGCGATAGTCCCAGTTCCGCTCGCCACCGACGCTCTCCGGCAGCGACGTTGTCGGCGCGGCCACGATCGCACCGGTGGGACGGTAGGTGAGCCCCTTCAGCACGCGCGAGCTCATGCGCACCAACTCGTGACGGGGCCCGTCGTAGACGTCGTGCTCGCCCTCCCATGAGCGCCAGCCCTCGGCCGTGTCGTTGATGCGATTGGCGATCTCCGCAGCAGGAGTCGGCAGCGGCCGCGGCTGGTCTGGGGCAGCCCAGCGCATGGCGAAGCCGACCGACTGGCCGGTCGTCACGGTAAACGTGGCCTGCATCGTCGAGTCGACTACCTCTACCGGCGCCCCGGCAGTGACCGCGATCTGGTTCGGTCCGCCGAACGTGCGGCCGCCGTCGCCGGTGCCACGGAACAGGGGGCGCACCAGCCCGTACTCGGGACGCGGCGCCAGTTCCAGCCGCAGCGTGACCGAACCGTCGATGCCCTCGACCAGCCGCAGCAGCTCATGCGGAGATTCCAGGCCGAGCTCGTGGCCGCGCTGCCCGGCCTTGAAGGCCATCGCGTCGGTCACCCGCGCCGCGCCCGACGCGGTGATGAAGGTAGTCTCGAGCACCAGCGTTCCCGGCAAGTACCGACGCTTCGTGGTGAACTCCTCGGCCGGACTCAGCGACCAGTGACCTGCGCCCGCGCCGAGAATCCGGGTGAACACGGCGGGGCTGTCGTAGCGGGGTAGGCACAGCCAATCGATCGAGCCGTCGCTCGCCACCAGGGCCGCCGAGTTGCAATCGGCGATCAGGCCGTACTCAGCTATCGGAAGCGAATCGTCGGCCGCGCGGACGGCGGTGAGCGACGTGTCGGTGGCCGGGGTCTGGGTGGTCTGCGATGCCATCGTGCACTCCTTGGTTGGTTCGCCTCCCTGTCACCGCAGCCGCGTGGACGTTACGACCGTAACGTTAGGGTCTCTGGCCGGTACCTAGGCCCATGGACGTCTTGCTCAGCCGGTTGTTCGACACGCGGGCACCGCTCGCGCAGGCGGCGCTGGCCGTGCGACTCGCGGCTGGCGTCACCTTCGTCGGGTTCTCGCTCGGAAAGTTCATCCGCCACGACGCCGAGCGGGGAGCGTTCGAACGCTACGGCATTCCCTTCCCCGACGCGGCGACCTATCTGATCGGCGGCCTGGAGCTGGTCGGCGGCGCGGCGCTGCTGATCGGGCTGCTCGTACGCCCATTCGCCCTCGCGCTGGCGTGCAACATGGTCGGCGCGATCTCGACGGCTGGCCACGTCGATGGAGGTCCGGTGCATCTGCTGTTGGCGCCGACGCTGCTGGCGGCCATGCTGTTCCTGCTGTGGGCGGGCCCGGGCGCAGCCTCATTTGACGGCCGACTGGTGGCACGCCGCGGGTTCACAGAACCGCCCACCGGCTTAGCATGATAGGCCGAGGCGGTCGCTCAACCAGGCTGCCTGCCACTGCCGCTCACTGTCGTAGCCGCCCGCAGTGAGCGCGTCGGCGGCCTTGGCCGCGATGTATCCAACGGCCGCCGCCTGGCCCCCTGCTCGTACGCCCGCCAGCTCGGCGAGCGCGTCAGCCCGGCGTTGCTGGGCGATCGGCGGGCCTCCCTCTGGCACGTGGGCGATGCAGGCCTCGCCGTACTCGCGGGCGAGATCGTCGTTCCAGGCCGTGACCCGATCGATCAGCCTGCCACGGCGGGCGAGCACTATCCCTCGCTCCAGCTCCTGCGCGTCCTCGAGTTCAACGCGCCAGAGCTCCTCCGTCATCCACATGGGCAACGCCGACGGCTTAAGGGCGTGGATCCCCGACCGGCACAACTGCGGCTGGCCATCAGAATCGAGCCACCGTCCGGCCTCGGGCCACTGGGCTCCTGTGAATGCAGCGACTCTACCGGGCCGCAGGAACTTATAGGCGACGGTCATCGCCAGAAGTACTTATAGGCGACGGTCATCGCCAGAAGTCCTTGAAAACGCTAAGCATGGCATCGCGGGACTCCTGATCGAGGTCCTCCTCGCGCAAAGCGCCGGTGACGCTGATGGTCTGCCGCATCTGCTCCAAATAGACCGCGCAGGGCGAGCAGAACGCGATGTGCTCCTCGAACCGGAGCCGCTGCTCGGCCGGCATGCGGTCGTCGAGGTAGTCGGTAACCAGCTCGACCAGGTCCTTGCAGGTGATCTCGGATTCGGACACGTCAGTTCTCCAGGATGCCGCTTCGGTCGATCACGTCGCGCAGTCTTGATCGCGCCCGATGAAGTAGCACCCGCTGGTTGGTCTCGGAAAGCTCGAGGACGTTGCAAACCTCTCCGGCCGACCAACCCTCGATGTCCCGTAGGCTGACGACCCTTCGCTGCATCTCGGGTAGCTGAGTGATCGCGGCGGATATCAGTGTTCGCAGCTCCCCAGACAGCAAACGCTCGAGCGGTCGATCCCATTCCGGCAACGCAGTCGCTGCCCAGTGCCCCGGCCAGGCGGAGTCGTCGCCAAGAAAGCGGTCGGCCGGCACGGACTCCTGCCGGGACTCGGGATCGTCAGCGATCGACGCAAAGGGCACCGATCGCGACTCGCGCACTCCCCGCGTCTTGGCGATGTTCACGAGGATGCTGAACAGCCAGGTGCGCAGGGAGGAACGGCTCTCGAAACGGTCGATTCCGCGTAGGACCGCAAGCCAGGTGTCCTGAACGACCTCCTGCACGACCGCCCGGTCGCGCACGTACAGTGCCGCGACGCGCTGCATGGAGGCCCCGAAGGAATCGACGAGGTAGGCAAATGCCGCCTCCTCGCCGTCGCGGAGCGCCTGAACGAGCTCCGTGTCTCCTGCGTACCGGACAGCTGCCACGCGCCATTCATACCGGACCAGGAGCGCAGCTTCCATCCGGGTTGAGCCTATGAACTGCCGATGGCGGGCCGGCGGTCGAGCCCTGCCGCCGGCTTCATGGTCGGGCTCCGCAACAGCGAAATGGCGATGACCGGGTTGACCAGTACCGACGCCAGGGCGGCGGCGGTCAATGCTGCAACGGTTGCCGCGCTGATCAGCCCTAGCTGCTCGCCGATCTGCGACGCGATCAGCACGAAGCTGAGGGTTGTGGCCTGGAGCGCCGCCGCGGCGAATGTCAGCCGCCAGCCGAGAAGCGGCCGGTACAGCACCGCGGGCACGCCACGGATCAGGTAGATGGCAAGCAAGAAGAGCGGCACCTTCGCCAGTGTCGAACCGCTCGCCACCAGTGCATGGGCGTCCAGCCGCACGCCGCTGGAAACGAAGAAGACCGGGATGAAGAACCCAAACCCAGCCTCCTCCAGCTTCGTGTGGAAGTGTGAATGCGTCATCGCCTTATCGCGGTCGGCGAGCTTGAGGATGGCACCGGCGAGAAACGTTCCCAGGATCGCCTCGAGCCCGAACCGCTGGGCAACGATGCTGAACACCAACAGCAGCAGGAAGGTTCCTCGTACCCGGATTTGCGCGGTGCTGTCCTGTAGCTGTACCAGCACCGTTGAGATGCGCCGAACGCGACCGCCGGCGACGATCAGCACCGCCGCGACCACGCAGAGCAGCCCGAATCCGCCAAACAGCACGAACCGCGATTCCAGCGAAGTTTCCTGACCCGAGAAGAATAGGGACAGCAGCACAACTGTGGCCACGTCCGCAATCGAAGCGCCGGCAATCACCACCTGGCCGAACTTCGACTCGATCAGGCCGGCGTCCTTGAGTAGCGGCAGCAACACGGCGAGCGACGTGGCCGACAGGATGACTGCGATCAGGAACGGCGAGCTGATCACTCCGGCCCCCCGAAGCATGTAGGCCACGACCAGCGCCAGCGCGAACGACAGCACGAAACCGAGCAGGGCGACGCGCAACACGGCTCCGCGCAGCTGGTCGAAGTCGATCTCGAGACCTGCCAAGAGCAGCAGGTAGCCGACGCCGATCAGTGACAGCACCTGGACGGCCGTGTCGGCCTCGACCCAGCCGAGCAGCGAAGGGCCTAGCACGACGCCGGCCAGGATCTCGATCAGTACCGACGGGGCGCGCAACCACGGCGCGAAGCCGAGCATTAGAGGGGCAGCGAACGCAACGGCGCACACGATCGCGAGGTTGTTGAGGCTCACGGCTTCCATTCCGGTGCAGTCGCTGACGGCTGGCGATTGTTACGCGCGATGTGAAACGACGGAGCGTTCTCGGATACCAAGCGCTGAACTCCAGCATCGGAAAGGATCATCAGTGAGCGACACAACACACGACGTCATCGTCATCGGCGGCGGCCCGGGCGGCGAGGTGGCCGTCAACACGCTGGTCAAGGGCGGCAAGCGCGTCGCGCTCGTGGAGCAGGAGTTGATCGGCGGCGAGTGCACGAACTGGGGCTGCATCCCGTCGAAGACGCTGCTCCGCCCGGCCGAGCTGATCGGCGCCAGCGATCGCACCGCCGGCGTCACGGTGGCGCAGCCCGACTGGCCGAGCCTGGCCTCCTACCGCGATTACATGGTCTCGGATCACGACGACGGCCCGCGCGCCGACCGCTACCGCAAGCGCGGTGTCACCGTGGTCAAGTCGCCCGGACGCATTCTCTCCGAGGGCGTGGTCGAGGCCGGGAACGAGCAGCTGCGTGCCGACGCGATCATCGTCGCCACCGGCAGCGAGGTGGCCATCCCACCAATCTCCGGCCTCGCCGAGGCTGGATACTGGACGAATCGGGAGGCCACCGCGCTGACCGAGATCCCGGAGAGCATCGTGATCATCGGCGGCGGCGCCGTCGGCGTCGAGCTCGCGCAGTTCCTCGCCCGTTTCGGTGCAAAGGTGTCGCTGATCGAGGGCGCCGAACGGCTGTCGCCCCGGGAGCCGCGGCGGATCGGCGAGGCCCTTCACGCAGCTCTGATGACAGACGGCATCGACGTGCGCCTGGGAGCGCAGGCTGAGTCGGTAAGACGCGACGCCGACCGGAGGGTCGTCACGCTTGCAGACGGCGGTGAGGTCTCGGGCGAGGTGCTGATCGTCGCCGCCGGACGGCGCCCGCGCACTGCCGGCCTCGGACTCGAGGACGTCGGCGTCACCATCACCCGGCGCGGCGTCGAGGTAGACGACCGCTGCCGGGCCGCCGCGGGGGTCTGGGCGATCGGCGACGTCACCGGCATCGCCGCATTCACCCACGTCGCCAAGTACCAGGGCCGCATCGCCGCTATGGACATCCTCGGTCACGCCGTGAAAGCCGACTATCGGGCGGTACCACGGGTCACCTTCACGGATCCCGAGATCGCCGCGGTTGGAATCACCAGCGAGGACGAGGCGCGTTCCCAGGGCATTCGCGTCGCGACGTCGATGATTGAGCTCACGTCTGTCGCTCGGTCATACACCTACGAGCGTGACCCGCGTGGCGCGTTCGGCGTGGTCGTCGACAGCGATCGGAGAGTTCTGATCGGCGCATGGGCGGTAGGACCACTCGCGGGCGAGTGGATCCATCAAGCCGTGCTGGCCGTTCGCGCGGAGATCTCAATCGACGTGCTCGAGGACACGATGGCGCAGTTCCCCACGTTCAGCGAAGCGATGGGAACGGCGCTACGTGCGCTGCCCGACGCGAATCAGGTGAAGGCGAACAAGGCCGTGGCAGCGGCAGCCGGTTGAACGAGTCGTGGTTTTGCCGCGCGCATACTCGTCGGGACTTCGACTCGAACTCGTAGGCGAACACCGTGGGCCGCCACTGAACGCTGCGGTGTACGGACGGTCTTCGTCTCCTCCGGTTTCGGCGGTGCTGAAACCGCCCGCGGTTCCAGGCGTGAGGCGGTGGCAGATCCACCACAAGCGGCTGGGATCGCGGCAGGCGCGCTCACAGTTCGGCCCTACGCACCAGGTGACGGGTTGTGCACGGGTAGTACGACGGCGAAGCTGGCGCCGCCTTCCGAACTCTCGGAAACGCGGATCTCGCCTCCGAGGGCGTGCGTGATCCGTTGGGCGAGCGTCAAGCCGAGGCCGGAGCCGCGGCTCGACCGGGAGCTGTCGCCTCTCCAGAACGGCTCGAACACCGACGTCCGCTGGGCCGGTGTCAGTCCCGGCCCCGAGTCGTCCACTGTCACCTCGACGCTACCGTCGGTGCTGGCGGCCGTGATTGCAACCGTGCCGCCAGCAGGTGTGTAGCGGACGGCGTTATCGACCAGCGAGTTCACGACACGAGTGAGGCGGGCGGGGCACCGCGCACTGGCATCCCCCACTGCGGCGGTCACGGTGATCGACCTTGCCTGTGCCTGGAGTCGGCAGGCGTCGACGGCGTTCTGGACGGCGTCCGCCACCAGGATGGATCGCGTATCTGCACGCAGTGAGGCCGCGTCGATCTGTGACAGCTCGAACATGTCGTCGACCATGGCAACGAGCGTCTCGATCGATCGGAGCATCTCTTCGGCGTAGGTGCGGACGACGGAGGGGTCATCGACCACGCCGTCGTTGATAGCCTCCACCATCGCGCGCAGGTTTGCGAGTGGTGTGCGGAGATCGTGCGAGATCGACGTGATCAGGTCACGCCGGGCCGCCTCTGTGCGGCGGTCTGTCTCGATCAGCTCGGCGATGCGCCCCGCCGCCAGGTCGAGTGCGGCGCCGACCCGCCGCAGCTCGGGGCTCGCGTGCAGCTCACCGACGCGGGCGTCGAGGTCGTTCTCACCCAGTCGGCCCGCGACGGTGGCGACCCGCCGGAGCGCGCGCGTGGTGGAATGTCCGACGATGAGCGCCGCGGCAACGCCCGCCGACAGCGAGTAGAGCACCACCAGGCCAACCTCAGACCGGTTCCCGGGCGCAATCAGCATGTAGTGGTTCAGCACGACCAGGTCGACGACGGTGACAAGCGACGCGACGACGGCGATGGCGACCATCGTCCAGGCGAGCCCGGCCCGGGCCACGAGGCCGCGGGCGATGTACGCGGTCGCGCCAGTCGCGACGGCGATCGGCGCGAGGATGGCGAGCAGGCGCAGCGGCTCGCTCACGAGTCGAACCTGTAGCCAACGCCCCGCACGGTGATGAGGTGCCGGGGACGAGACGGGTCTGGCTCGACCTTCTCTCGGATGCGCCGCATATGCACGGTGAGCGTGTCGCCCTGGCCGGCCCACGAGTAGTCCCAGACCTCCTCGAGGAGGGCCGACCGGGTGAAGGTGCGGCCGGGGTTGCACGCGAGCAGATGGAGCAGTTCGAACTCCTTACGGGTCGTATGGAGCGCGACGCCGGCTCGGCGTACTTCCCGGCGCTCTCCGTCGATCACGACGTCACTGAACTGCACCGAGCGGGCCCCCCGCTGCCCGCTGCTTCGCCGCAGCACCGCGCGCACCCGCTCGACCACCTCGCGGGGCGAATACGGTTTGACGACGTAATCGTCAGCCCCGAGCCGCAGGCCTTCAATCCGCTCCGCTTCGGACGCCCGCGCCGACAGGATGACGACGGGCACGTCGGTCTCGAGGCGAACCAGCTTGAGCACGTCCAGTCCGCTCAGCCGCGGCAGCATCAGGTCGAGCACGACAGCATGGGGCGTTTCCTCCCGGATCGTCGCCAGCGCGTCCTCACCATCGGCCGCCTGCAGCACCGAGAACCCCTCCCGCGCGAAGTACCGCCCCAGCACGTCGCGAACGATGGACTCGTCATCGACCAGCAGCACGCTGCCGGCTATCGCTGCACCAGTCATGAGATCACCGTACCAATGGTCTGTGGGAGTGCCCGGAAAGTTTCGTCACGCGTAATGCGTGCGGAAGGTTCGCGCAAGGGTGCAGGGGTAGCGTCGAATGCGACCGGCCGATCGGGTCGGGGAACCGTTCTGCAACGAGGAGGAGGGTCACATGCGCTTCGGCAGAGCATCCATTGCCGCAGCACTGGCGCTGGCCGCCATGGCTGTTGCAACTGGTGGGGCGACAGCGCTCGCATCATCCAGCCCGGTGGTTGGACACGTCTACGTCAACGACAACACAGCCGGAACGAACACCATCGCCGGATTCGACCGGCACGCGGACGGCACACTGACGCCCGCCGCCGGCTCGCCGTTCGCGGCCGGCGGAGCCGGCACTGGCTCGGGCCTCGCCTCGCAGGGTGCGGTCCAGCGCGAGGGACGCTTCCTGCTGGCAGTCGACGCCGGAAGCAACCAGCTGTCCGTATTGCGCATCGGGGCCAGCGGTGCGCTGACGCCCGTCGGCTCGCCTGTCTGGTCCCACGGCATCCTCCCGGTGAGCATCACTGCCCACCACGGCCTGGTCTACGTCGCCAACGCAGGCAATGGTGGATCGAACTACACCGGCTTCCGTCTCACCGACACGGGGCGGCTGCGTCATCTGCGCGGCTCCACGTTCCGGCTGCCCGATGGCTCACAGCCGGGTGACGTGCTCTTCAACGCCACCGGCACCAAGCTGGCCGGCACGCGAGTCGCCACCTCGCTGATCGACAGCTTCCGCGTGCGCTCCGACGGCCGGCTTGCGGCCGCGTCCGGCTCGCCGTTCGCGGCGCAGGGCCCCGGCCCGTTCGGCAGCGAGTTCCGGCCGACCAGCCCGTCGCAGCTGTTCGTCTCAAACGCTCATGGCGGCGCGGGCGCGGGCACCGTCTCGGCGTTCCGGGTGTCGTTCGGCGGAACGCTGAACTCGATCGGCGCCTCGCCGTTCCCGGATCACCAAACGGCGCCGTGCTGGGTCGAGATCAGCCACGACGGCCAGTACCTCTTCGCCGTGAACACCGCCGTTCCGAGCATCTCCAGCTACCGAATCGGCGCCTACGGACGTCTGCACCTACTCGGTAGCACTGGGTTCAATGACCCGACCGGGCTTGCCCCGCTCGACGCCCGGCTCTCGCCCGGCGGCAACACGCTCTGGACGGTCGATACAGGGGCGGCCGCCGTCAGCGGGTTCCGCGTGAATGGCGGCAACCTGACCGAGCTCGGCTCATCACCGACGCCGCTGCCCACCGGTGCGACGGCGTTCGGCATCGTCGTGACCTAGCCGGCCCACGCGGTGGGCGTCGTGCTCGTGGCGACGCCCACCGCCAGCCCAGGTGCCAGGCTCATCATTGGGCCTTGCCTTCCGCTCGTGCGAGCGGCTCAGGCGAATTGCAGGCGTGATCCGGACACGGTAGCCTCGGCAGGCTCGGCTCCAACCGGTGAGCCGCGTCGTGAGAGGGGTGGTTTTGATGGTTGGTCTCGAAGTTGGTGACTTCGACGCTCCGGACGAGGTTCGCTCTCCCGACAAGACGAGAGTCGACGTGGTGCGGATGGGTGGCGACACGACGGCTGCGCGATTGACGATGGAACCGGGCTGGCGCTGGTCGGAGTGCATCAAGCCAGTTGTCGGGACCGACAGCTGCCAGGTGCACCATGTCGGGTTCATTCAGTCGGGACGGCTACATATCGCCCACGAGGACGGCTCGGAATCCGATCTTGAGCCTGGCAAGGCCTACGTTATTCGGCCCGGCCACGACGCCTGGGTAGTGGGGGATGAGCCGGTCGTCGCCTTCGAGTTTGAGAGCGCGGCCGCTGAGCGATACGCGCAGGGGTAAAGCCGACCAAACCGGGCTGTGATCCCGTCGCTCGAGGGCCGCACACCGTTCCAACTCGCATTCGTGGTTTCGGATCGCCGACCATCGCTTCGGACAGCATGGTGGCAAGATCGATCCTCTGACCGTTCGACCGAAAGCCACGACCGCCGCAGCTGCGCGCGTAGGCGGCGAACGACGAAGCGCACGTGACTTCGCGAGCGCATGCCTGTCTGCGCTCCCAGGGCCCCAAAGTAACGAGATTGCTCGGCAGCGCTCTGGCGACGCCACGAACGCGGCTCAGCGGGTGGCCGCGGGCCTAGCGCAGCAGGTGTCGCATACATCGCAGCAAAGGCGGCTGAAGCCGACCGAGTCGGCGGGTACGGCGAGGAGCGGGCGCGCCAATCGTCGTGGCTTCAGGAGCATCTCCGTCTGCCACCGTCGCCCGAAGAGCGGTCGTCGTCGTGGTGGCGCCGTCTCCGAAGATGGGGCGAACACCCCATGCGGCCGAAATCACGCTCTCGTAACCTGAGCGCATGAGCCTACGACAGACCATCTTCGCCGCAACATATGACCGAATGTCTCGCAAGAGCGAGGAAGCGGGGCTGCATGCTCTGCGACAGAGCCTGCTTACCGAAGCTGCCGGGCACGTCCTTGAGATCGGCGCCGGTACCGGTACCAACCTCCCCCTGTACAACGGGAGGATCGATTCGCTCGTTGTGACGGAGCCGGAGCCGGCGATGCTCCGCCGACTGGAACGCACGGCTCGCGCACAGGCTGCGCCGCCGCGTGTCCTGCGTGCTCCCGCCGAGGACCTGCCGTTCGAGGACGACTCGTTTGACACGGTCGTCTCCACGCTGGTGCTCTGCGGAGTCGATGACCAAGTGCGCGCTCTCCACGAGGCTCGGCGCGTGCTGCGACCAGGCGGTCAACTGCTGTTCCTCGAACACGTGCGCTCTGAAGACCCCGGACTCGCCCGTTTTCAGGACCGAATGAACTGGCTGAACCGTCTCGTCGTCCAGTGCGACTGCAACCGGCCGACCCTGGCCGCCATCGAGACCGAGGGATTCGCAGTGTCCAGGCTCGAGCGAACAACGATGCCAAAGGCACCCAAGTTCGTGCGGCCACTCATCCTGGGGCGGGCGCTGCCAGCCGGCGACGGCCACATGCCCGCCAGCAGCTAACCCACCTCGCCGATCGGGCAGGCGTTCCGATGGCGCCCCCTCCTTGGGCCAGTCGTGCTGTACGGTCACAGCTCAGTGATCCGGTTGGACGGACAGGTGGGGCTGATCACCGGCGGCGGGCGCGGGATCGGCGAGGCAGTCGCGCGCGAGCTGGTCGGCGCGGGGATGCGAGTCGCCGTGACGGGACGCACCGAATCGCAGGTTCGGTCGGTCGCCGACGCGGTCGGGGGACTGGCCCTGATCGGCGATGTGTCACAGCAGCGCGACGTCGAGGCATGGGTCGCCGAGACGGAGCAGCAGCTGGGGCCGATCGACCTGCTGGTCAACAACGCCGCGATCATGGGCGCGGCGGAGCCGTTCTGGATCCATCCACCCTCGGAATGGTGGCGCGTGTTTGAGGTGAACGTGCTGGGCACCTTCCTGTGCTGCCATGCCGTGGCCGGTGGGATGGTGGAGCGCCGGCAGGGCCGGATCGTCAACGTCACCAGCGGCGCCTCGTACATCCCGCAGCTGCCCGCAGTGGGCAGCGACACGAGCTATCCGCCGAGCAAGGCAGCCGTCAACCGCTTCACGGAGCGGCTCGCGGTGGAGCTCGCCGAGCACGGCGTGTGCGCGTTCGCGGTGGCGCCGGGGATCGTCCGCACCGAGATGACCGGGAGCCTGTCCGGCGCGATCCCCTGGACGCCACTCGAAGCACCGGCCCGGCTGATCCGCGGCCTCGCCGAGGGCAACGCCGACTCGCTCTCGGGCCGCTACCTCCACGCCGAACACGACGCTGACCTGGACGCGCTCGCCGCACGCGCCGACGAGATTCGCGAGCAGGATCTCAACGCCGTCAGACTCCGACGCTGACCGGAAACAACGTTCCAGGCTGGCACAGCGCCTGGCTGATCGCCGCGCCGGGTGTTCGGTTCTGTTCCGCAGCGGCTCTACCGGAGGTGACCCGAGCGATCGGCCAGACGTCGCCCGGATTCTTGCCAAGTGCGTTGCACCGCAGTCTGCCGTTTCGGCGTTGAGCGGGTAGAGGACATTTGGATCGCGAATGTCATCCAGGCTGAACGCGTAGCGTCGTTCGTCCTTCACGAGCCAGAGCAGCTTCTCGCTGCGTGGAGAGAGCCGGCGTCGGCACGCGACGCCATTGCACCGTCTGCTACATCGCGCGGCGAAGCGCGGCGCTAGCCACGGCCCCGGAAACGCCGAAAGCCGCCCAACCAGGCGGCTTCCGGGGCATGCGCTGGAGAGGACTTGAACCTCCACGACCCATTCAGGTCACAAGGCCCTCAACCTTGCGCGTCTACCAATTCCGCCACCAGCGCGAGGGCCGCCTGAGTCTACAGCAGGAATCCGAGCACGATCCCGTTTGCCGCGAACAGGATCGCCACCAGGACGGTGAGGCGGTTCAGGTTTCGCTCCATCACGGCGGTGCCGCCGAAGCTGCTCTGGCCGGGGTTGAACATGCCCGACAGCCCGGCGTCCTTGCCGGAGTGCATCAGCACCAGCACGATCAGCAGCCCTGCCAGGAGCATCTGCGTGAAGGAGAACAGAAACGCCATGGATCTCAGTCTACCAACACGGTTCCGGGTGCCCCGCCGCCCAGCTCGCCCACGACGGGCCACCCCAGCCGCTCGGCGCCGGCCGGCGAAACCGCGGCCAGCAGCCCGCCCGACGTCTGCGCGTCACAGGCGATCAGCCGCTCCACCATGCCCAGGTGCTCGCCGAACGTCGCGTAGGCGTCCGCGGCCTCCAGGTTGGTGCGGGTGCCGCCCGGAACCACGCCGCTTTCGGCGAGCTCGCGCACGCCCGGTAGCAGCGGCACCGCCGCCATCCGCAGCCGCGCCTGCGTGCCAGACCCGGCCGCCAGCTCGCGGGCGTGCCCGACCAGCCCGAAGCCGGTCACGTCGGTGACCGCACTCGGCGCAACCTCCCGCAGCTGCGCCGCTGCGCGGTCATTCAGCGTCGTCATCGACTCCACCGCCGCGTCCACCACGGTCGGCTCTGCCTGTTCCCGCTTGATCGCCGTGGCCACGATCCCGGTGCCGATCCGCTTGCTGAACACCAGCACGTCGCCCGGCCGGCCGCCTGTGTTCGTCCAGATCCGGTCGGGGTGCGCGAACCCGGTCACCGCCATCCCGTACTTGGGCTCGGGGTCGTCGATCGAGTGGCCGCCCGCGATCGCCACTCCTGCGGCCTCTGCCACCTCCCCGCCGCCCCGCAGGATCTCGCCGAGCAGCTCCATCGGCAGCGCCTTCGGGAAAGCCACCACGTTCAGCGCGAACGCCGGCGTCGCACCCATCGCGTAGATGTCGGAGATGGCGTTGGTGGCGGCGATCCGCCCGAACGTGTGGGGGTCGTCGACCAGCGGCGTGAAGAAGTCGATGGTGGTGACCACCGCCAGCTCGTCGGACACGCGCCAGACCGCAGCATCGTCCAGGGACTCGTTTCCGACCAGCAGCTGAGGCGGCCGCGCGGCCGCCGGCAGTCCGGCCAGCACCTGTGACAGCGAGCCGGCCGGCAGCTTGCATGCGCAGCCGGCGCCGTGCGAGAGCTCTGTCAGCCGGATCCGGGTCGCCACCCGGTAAGCGTACCGGGGCGGGTGCAGCACTATGCTCATGCCATGCCGGACATCGATCCCGACCAGGCCGCAGAGCGGGTCCAAAAGCTGATCATCGTCGGCGACAATCGGCTCAAGCAGGGCGGCGACGACAAGTACGCGAAGGCCCGCGGCACGTTCGAGCAAGCCCTGCGTCTGGCCGAGGAGGCCGGCATCGACGAGCGCTTCCGCCCCTTCATCGAACGCCGGCTTGAGAGCATCGACGAACTGGGCCCCGGCGGCGGCAGCGCCGCCTAAGCGAGCAGCTCGGCCAGCTCGGCGCGCTCTGGCGGCCCCGACCACCGCTGCACCACCTCGCCGCTTGAGTCCACGTACAGCACGGTCGGAACCGCCCGCCCATGGTCTCCGGCGCGTCCGTGCAGCTCGATCACGATCGCGTCGGCGTGGTGCACCGCGACGGTGGCCGCCAGGCGGTTGAGAGAGACGCGGCAGGCCCGGCTGGCCGGCGCCGAGTACTGCACGAACGCGCCGCGTGCGGGGAACTCCTGCAGCCCGACGTCGGCCGGATCGAGCCGGCTGGCCGGCCGCGACGACGGCCTGCGCGTGCGCACGCCAGCTATCAGCGCGGCACCCGCGCCGAGCCCGCTGACCACCAGCAGTCCGGGTTCAACCATCGCCCCCGGAGGTTACCTCCACGAGCAGCTGCTCCACCAGCTGGGCGGAGCGCGCGATCGAGTGGCGCTGCGCCACCTCCGCCGCCGCTGGGCACGGCACCGGCAGCTCGGCCGCGGCTCGCATCCCCTCGGCGATGGCCGCCACATCGAGCGGATCGACCAGGACGCCGCAGGCATCCGTGACGTACTCCGGCGGTCCGCCCACCCTGGTCGCCACCACGGGCCGTCCGCTGGCCAGCGCCTCCAGCAGCGCCTGGCCCTGCGGCTCCACCAGGCTGGGCTGGCAGTAGACGTCGCACGCGCGATAGAGCTCGGGCATCCGGCTCGGCTCGACCCGGCCCAGGAACGTGACCCGTTCCGGCGCCGCAGCCCGCAGCTCCGCCTCCAAGGGGCCGGCCCCGGCCACCGTAAGCGTGCCCGATCCGAGCCGCCCGAACGCCTCCATCAGCCGGCCCAGGTTCTTGCGCTCGGTGAGGCTGCCCGCCACCAGGTAGCGCGGCCCGTCGCCCTCGAAACGAGGTGAGGGCGCAAAGGTTTCGGTGTCCACCCCGCAGTCGATCACCTCGATCCGCCGGGGATGGCCCGGCAGCCGCAACGCCAGGTACTCCGACACGCAGATCACGGCCGCGGCACGGCTCACCACCCGGCGCGTCAGCCCGCCCACCAGCGGAACCGTGCCGACGTTGGCAACATCCTGCCCGTGCGCAGTGATCACGAACGGCGCCCCCGCCGCCACCGCCACCAACCCCGTCGGCACCAGGTAGTGGGCGTAGATCACATCCGGGTGGCGCTGACGCACCAGCCGGCGCGCGCGACCGAGCAGCTGCAGGTAGGCGAGCGGCGTTCGCAGCCGCCCGCGTGCGCCTGACTCGAGTACCGCCTCGTCCAGCTCGTGGCCGCGTGCGCGCAGCGCCTCGGCCAGACGCTGGACGAACACGCCGTATTCGGGCCGCTCGCGGCTGGGGTACATGTTGGAGAGCAGCAGGATCCGCATCAGGGCGCGAGCGTCTCGAGCTGCTGCAGCAACGAGGCGCTGGCTTTGGGCCCGGTCAGTGACAGGTAGCTGACCCGCGACCCGTCCTGCAACAGCCCCATGAAGGTGGCGGCGGCCATGTGGCAGGCGCAGGCCTGCGGGTGCACCACCACGCCGCTTCGGCCGCGGTTTGACTGCGGCTTCTGGGTCGAGACCCCGTAGACGGTGTTGGCGTTGGCGCGAAGGTAGTTCAGGTATGCGCGGGCGCCGGCCGGCGAGTCGAACTGCACGGTGCGCGAGATCACGATCTGCAGGCGCTTCGACTGGCCCTGAAACGTGCGCTGAGCGGCGCTGCGAAACCCCCAGCCCGGGAGCTTGCCCGCCACCGCCGGCAGGGCGTCCTGGTGAGCCAGCGATGAGGCGTCCAGCACCTGGGCGGTGCTGGGCAGGTAGGGCACGGCCGAGGCCGGCAGCACGGCCGGCGGCGGGTTCGACGACGAGGCCGCGCTCGACCCGCTGCCGCAGGCCGACGCCGCCATCAGAACGGCCACGAGAGAGGCAAGCGGCATCACACCCGGTCTAGACATCCCTTTCACCGTACCGGTATATTCGCGCACCTGGACACCGAACGGAGGGTTCTCATGCGGTCGATGGATCGACGCGGTTTTCTTGCAGGTACCGCCAGTCTTGGCGCCGGGGTCATCCTCTCCGGCTGTGGCTCCTCGAGCTCAGGCGGGTCGTCGGCAAGCTCGTCGCGCCCGAAGATCGGCCAGGAGCCCGGCAACATGACCATCCTCGAGTGGGACGGCTACCAGGCGGCCGGCACCAAGGCCCAGACCACCAAGGGCATCGTTTTCGGCAAGGACTACACCGACGAGTTCGGCGCAAACGGCCTCGCGTACAGCTTGATCACCAACGACAGCCAGGCGATCGGCAAGGTGCGCACGGGCTCGAAGTTCGACCTGCTGCACCCCTGCGCCGAGAACTTCAAGGACTACGTGGACGGCGGCTTCGTGCAGCCGTTCGACACCAGCCTGCTGCCCAGCTTCGCCAATCTCAACCCGGCGCTGGTCAAGGGCGGCCAGTTCAACGGCCAGCAGTACGCGATCCCGTGGGACTGGGGCTACGGCAGCGTCATCTACCGCACCGACATGGTCGACCCGGCCGACGCCACCGGCTGGGAGCTGTTCTGGAACCCGAAGTACAAGGGCCGCATCTCGATGTGGAACGGCGCCACCACCAACTTCGAGATCGCCGCGCTGAAGCTCGGCTTCCCGGAGATGGACAACCTCTCAACCGACAAGCTCGACCAGGCCACGCAGGCGCTGATCGAGCAGAAGCCGCTGAACAAGCGTCTGTGGGTCAGCGAGTACACGGATCTGCAGCCGATGCTCACGAACGGCGACGTCTGGATCGCCTACAGCTGGCAGGACCAGTGGGTGTACGGGCGCGAGCACAAGCCGCCGATCCCGTTCAACTTCATGCAGCCCACGCAGGGCCGGCTGGGCTGGTACTGCGGGTTCATGCTCGGCAAGGACACGGCCAACTACTACCACGCGCACAAGTACGTGGAGTCGTTCATCAACCACCAGGCCTGCCTGTCGCTGACGAACAACTTCTACTACGGCAGCTCGGACGCGACCGTGAAGATCAGCGAGATCACCGACCCGCTGCTGGCCAAGTCGCTCTCGATCGGGGATCCCAACGTACTCTCCGACACCAGCAAGGTGCACCTGCAGAGCTGGGAGCCGAACGAGGTCGCGGTGCAGACCGCCTGGGAGAAGGTCACAGCTGCATAGTGACCACCGCTTCCAGCTGATCAGCGCATGAGTGCCGTCGGGTCGCGAGCGCGTCGTTCGGCGTCGTTTCTGCGCCCCGGCTCCGGCCTGCTGATCCTGCCGCCGGCGGTATGGGTGCTGGCGGTGCTGGTCGCGCCGATCGTGTTGATCGGGCTCTACAGCGTCAACCTCAAGACCAACCTGCTGGGCGTGCCGACGGCGTTCTCGACGGCCAACTGGAAGGACTTCCTGCCGCCGGGCTCCAACCCGTTCTGGGACAGGTTCAAGATCTCGATGACGATCACGCTGGTGGTCTCGGTGATCACGGTAGTGGCCGCCTACCCGCTTGCCTATTTCCTGGCCTTCGTCGCCGGCAAGCGGCGCTACGCGCTGCTGATGGTGCTGCTGGCGCCGTTCTTCACCAGCTACCTGCTACGCGTGATCGCCTGGGAAGTGATCCTGAACAACCACGGCGTGATCAACTCGCTGCTGTGGGACCTGGGGCTGCGGACGCGGGGCGACGGCATCCCCTGGCTGATCTACTCGAAGTTCTCGGTCGGCCTGGTGCTGTTCTACTCGTGGGTGCCGTTCGTCGCGGTGCCGATGTTCGTGGTGCTGGACACCATGGACCGCTCGCTGATCGAAGCCGCGCACGACCTCGGTGCGTCCCGGCTGACGGCATTCCTGCGCGTCACCTTCCCGCTCAGCATCCCGGGCGTGATCGCCGGCTTCGTGTTCGTGCTGATCCCGACCACCGGCGAGTTCATCACGCCGCTGCTGGTGGGTGGCCCCAGCAGCTTCATGTTCGGCAACTCGATCCAGTCGTTCTTCACGGATACGCCCAACTGGAACTACGGCGCGGTGCTGGCGCTGTGGCTGGTGGCGATCGTGCTGGTGATGCTGGTCGTGTTCGGGCGCTACCTCAGCACCGACCTCGAGGACGCGGCCACGTGACCAGCGCCGTGGGTCGGCTGGGGCGATTCGGGCTGAGCAGCTACTTCACGCTGCTGGTGCTGTTCCTGTACGCGCCGCTGGTCGTGCTTGTGGTCTTCTCCTTCGAGGACAGCTACATCCAGGCGCTGCCGTGGTCCGGCTTCACCACCAAGTGGTTCCACACCGCCTTCGCCAACACCGACCTCACGTCGGCACTTCGGCGCAGCGCCATGATCGGTCTCCTGGACGGCCTGGCGGCGACGGCGCTTGGCACCATGGCGGCGGTGGCGCTGGCACGCCGGCGCCTGTTCCTGCGACCGTTGTGGACGACGCTGTTACTGCTGCCGCTGGTGGTGCCCTACATCGTGCTCGCAATCGGCATGGTGATCGTGCTGCACGAGCTCGGCTACCAGGCATCGCTGAGCGCCGTGCTGGTCGGCCACATCGCGATCTCGCTGCCGTACTCGCTGCTGGTGGTGCTGCCGCGGCTGCGCACGCTGGATCCCTCGATCGTCGAAGCCGCCCGCGACCTCGGCGCGAATCCCAGCAGAGCCTTCATGCTGGTGACGCTGCCGCTGCTCGCGCCGGCGCTGGTTGCGAGCGTGATCATCACCTTCACGATCTCGTTCGACGAGTTCGCGATCGCCTCGTTCATCGCCCCTCCCGGCTCCCCCACCTACCCGGTGTTCCTGTACTCGGGGACACGCACGCCGTCGCTCGAGCCCCAGGTGATCGCGATCGGCGCGATCGTGGTGGCGCTGTCGATGGTGCTGGTGCTCTCGGCCGAGATCGGCCGGCGATGGGCCGACAGGCGGCTGGCGTCAGCGTAGAATCGCCGCGATGGCCGACCTGATCCCCTCACACAGCCCGTCGCTCGACAGCGCGCTGGCGATGCTGGTCGGCGTGCGAGAGGCGGCTGCCGCAGAAGGCCTGTCGCTGGCCGCGGCGGTGGTCGACGTGGGCGGGCATCTGATCGCCAGCCAGCGCATGGACGGCACGCCTCTGGGCGCGCCCGCGCTGGCGGCCGACAAGGCCTACACGGCCGTGCTGTGGGGCATGCGCACCGGCGAGTTCATGGAGTCCACCCAGCCCGGAGGCGTGGACTGGAGCTATCCGAGCACCAATCCGAGGGTGGTCGTCTACGCGGGCGGGCTGCCGCTCTACAGGGACGGACAGTTGGTGGGCGGCATCGGCGCAAGCGGCGGCACCGCCGAACAGGACGAAGCCTGCGTGGGCGCCGCGGCCAAGGCGGCCGGCTACGACATCGAGGCTTAGGGGATCGTCGGTTCTGCTCGCATGCCGCGCGCCACATGGCCGACGGCCGCCGCGGCGCCGAAGCTGAGCACCACCAGCAGCGCGTAGGCCGTGCGGTCGCCGGCGTGGGTTGCGACGGCGGCGCCCAGCACCGGGCCCACCACCGCGCCGGCGCCCCAGATCACGTTGATCAGGCCCAATACCAGCCCGTGCCCGAGCCCTGCCCGGTCAGCCCCGTCGGCGCCCAGCGGGTAGCCGACGCCGTACAGCACCGACTGGATCGGGATGATGGCCACCAGCATGAACGCGAATAGATCAGTCCCCAGCGGCAGCAGCAGCACCGCCACCGCGCCGCCCGTCGCCAGGCACGCGGTGCGGGCCAGCGGCAGCCGCCCGGTGCGGTCGCCCAGCCGCCCGGTGGTGGTGATCGTGACCGCCCCGAGCGCTGCACCGCCTGCGTACAGCAGCCCCAGCGCGGACTGGGTCACACCCTCGTCGCCCAGGTGCAGAGGCATCAGCACCTGCAGCGTGCCGCCGATCACCGCCACCAGCAGGATCACGATGAAGCTGACCGCGATCAGCCGCTCGGCCGCCGCCGCCCGCAGCGCCGGCAGGAAGCTCGACTCGCGCTCGGCCGGCGCACGAGCATCCGGTTCGAACGCGCCCCAAACGGCCAGCAGCAACGAGCACGCTGCCAACGCCAGGAAGGTGCTGCGGGTGCCGATGGTGCCGGCCACGACGCCGCCCAGCACCGGCCCCGCGATCATCCCGCCGGTGGCCGAGGCGTTCGCGATCGAGATGCCCGCGCCGCGCCGGTGCTCGGGGGTGCGAGCGGCCAGCCACGCCAGGCCCGCGCTCCAGGCCACGGCCGAGGCGACGCCCTGGGCAACGCGGGCGGCAAACAGCACATCGAAGGAGCTTCCCACCGCGAACGCCGCGGTGGCCGCACACATCAGCAGCGAGCCGGCCACGTTCACGTTGCGCATGCCCAGGCGGTCAGCGAGATGGCCGAGCGGCACGGCTGTGACCAGCACCGCTCCGCTGTAGGCGCCGAGCAGCAGGCCCGACTGCACCTTGGTCAGGTCGAGCCGGTCGGACAACTGCGGCAGCAGCGGCACGATCGCCGAGAACAGCGCCAGGTCGAGCGCGACCAGGGCCGAGACGTAGGCGGTCAGCCGCGTCACAGCGGCGTGGTCGCTCCAGTGACGGAGTCGGCCAGAGCGGCAGCACGGAGACGGGCGCGCACCGGCAAGGGGGATGCCAGGCAGGCGGCCAACGCATGCGCGACCACTTCGGTGGGCACCCCCATCGATAGCGTGCAGTGAGGTAGCCAGGTGCCCGGTCGGTAGTGTGGCCAGACGTCGACTTCGGCCGCCGCCAGTGCCGCGCTGACGCGCGCATGCAGGGCGACCAGCTCCGGAGCTGGGGCGACGGTCAACACAAGCACCGGCGGATCTGCGGAGAACAGCGCCACGGCGCCCATCTCGATGTCGGTCTCGACGCCGCGCAGCGCGAGGCCGGGAGCGTGCTGCCGCAGGCCGTCGGCGTCGTCGGTGACCGTCAGCGAAAGGTGCGGGCGGATGCTCGGCACGTGGCCTTGGAGCGAGGGTACGCCCAGCTGCTCGAGCCGCGACCAGAGATCCCGGATCGCGAGGTCGCCCTCCGCGTCCAGCCCCATCTCGAGTGCGAGTGCCACTATCCCGTCACGCGAGGTCGCGGGGGATCCGCTTCGACCAGGCGCGCGAGCGCACCTCGCGGCCGGCCTCCGTAGCGACAAGCCAGTGCTCCAGCAGGAAGCTGTCGCGGTCGCAGGTCATGCGCCCGCGCGCCTCGATCCGCACGTGGTGGTCGCCGCGCTGGTACTCGATCGCCTGGTAGCAGGCCACCTCGGCCGACAGCGGATCGCCCTCCATGATCGAGTAGACGGCCTCGTTTTCGGCCAGCTCACGCATGCCGTGCGGGTAGACGCCGTGCCCGCCCGAGTCCCACAGGTAGCGCATGTCGGTGCTGCCGGTCTGGACGTTCCGCACGATCGTGCGCCCGGTCTGGCCCTTTGCCAGCGTCTCCATCGGCAGCGCCTCGGAAATCTCCGGCGGGCCGAACGGCGTGCCACTGTCTCCGGCGCCGGCATCGATCTCCGGCAACTCCACCAGCGGCCCGGGGCCGGCGATGACGGTCAGCGTGACCGGCTCGGGAGATGGCCATGCCCATGGCCAGTAGGTGGGCGAGATCGCGAGACGCACCCGGTTTCCTGCCGCCAGCACGTGCCCGATCGCGTCGAGCTCGACCACGACCTGCTCGGTCTGCCCCGGCACCAGCGGCGACGGATGCTCGTTCGATTCACGGTGGCAGAGGTTCAGAATCTGCCGCGTGACCAGCTTGGAGGCGCCGTCGGGGAACACCTCGCAGAGGCGCACGCAGACCAGCGCCAGCGGCCGGTCAGAGGAGAGCGTCAGCCGCACCTGCGGGAAGCCCAGCACGTGCAGGTCGCGTTCCAGCGGCGCCGAGTCGAACGTCAGCGACATGCCGTCCTCGGCCCGCTGGTCGTCTGGGTCGTCAGCCGTCTCCCCCTCACCACACCAGGCACCGCCGTCCAGCCCGCAGGTCTGGCGGCCCAGGATCTTGAACTCCGCCTCCGGCCCGGGCTCGTCCAGCAGCACACGATCTCCCATGTGCAGGTCGCGCACCGAGGCCGGCGGCGGCCAGGCGTCGGCGCTGACGAACCGGCCCGGCCGCTCGTGATGCGTGGTCGCCGGGCGCACCGAGTCCTGCACCCAGGCGCGCAGCATCGGCTCCTGCATGATGCCGTTGTCGATCCCCTTCAGCCAATGGTCCCACCAGCGCAGCGATTCCTGCAGGAACCCGATGGCGGGCAACGGCGTGGCGTTCTGCGGCCAGGCGTGGCCCCACGGCCCGATCAGTCCCTTGCGGGGACAGCTGAGACCCTCCAGCAGGCGTGGGACGGCATTGGTGTAGCCGTCCTGCCAGCCGCCGACGGCGTAGACCGCGGCTGTGATCGCCGAGTGGTCCTCGATCACCGAGCCCTGCTTCCAGTAGGCGTCGCGGCGCTGGTGCTCCAGCCAGATCTCGGCCAGCGGCTGCGATGCGTCGATGCGGCTCAGCCACAGATCCCGCCAGCGATCTGCGCCCACCATCTCTGGATCCGGAGGCTCGGCGTTCGCCAGCAGCATGTAGGTGGCCCAGTGCAGCATGTCCAGACCCAGCACCAGCCCGCCCTTGTAGTGCACGTCGTCGCTGTAGCGGTCGTCGGTCGAGCAGAGCGTGATGATCGCCCGCAGCGCCGGCGGTCGCAGGGCGGCAACCTGGAGGCTGTTGAACCCGCCCCATGAGATGCCGTGCATCCCCACCGCCCCGGTGCACCATGGCTGCTCGGCGATCCATGCGATCACCTCGGCCCCGTCGGCCTGCTCCTGAGGGGTGTACTCGTCCTCGGGCAGGCCCTCGGAGTCGCCGTGGCCGCGCAGGTCGACGCGCACCCCGGCATAGCCGTGGCCGGCCAGGTACGGGTACAGCAGCTGGTCGCGCGCAGCCGTGCCGTCCCGCTTGCGGTAGGGCAGGAACTCGAGCACCCCCGGCACCGGGTCGTCCTCGGCGTCCTCGGGCAGCCAGATCTTGGCGGCCAGGCGGGTGCCATCCGAGAGCGTGATCCACGTGTTCTCGATCACGCGCACCGCGCGTGGGAAGTCACGCACCACCGTCGCCATCAGCCACCTCCTCCAGGTCAAGCTCAAAGGCCATCAGCCGCAGCCCGTCCTCGACGATCATGTCCGACTCGGGAGTGCGGCGAAATCCCAGCCGCCCGTAGAGGTGGTGGGCGGCGTCCATCGAGCCGGTGGTCATCAGCGTCAGCCGGCGCTT
>Ga0105246_10000298_pt1 | contig 26116 bp, 23 predicted proteins | sample KBSM64metaG_FD_99694 | JGI IMG/M metagenome (GOLD analysis project Ga0105246, IMG submission 99694) | Miscanthus rhizosphere microbial communities from Kellogg Biological Station, Michigan, USA - KBS M6-4 metaG | ecosystem: Host-associated > Plants > Roots > Rhizosphere > Soil | place... | reverse complement strand
TCGATGCCGTAGAAGCACGGCCAGCGCACCGGCGGGGACGCGATCCGGACGTGCACCTCGACCGCACCGGCCTCGCGCAGCATTCGCACCAGCGCCCGCTGGGTGTTGCCGCGGACGATGGAGTCGTCGACGACGATCAACCGCTTCCCGCGGATGACGTCCCGCAGCGGGTTGAGCTTGAGCCGGATGCCGAGCTGCCGGATGGTCTGCGACGGCTGGATGAAGGTGCGGCCGACGTAGGCGTTCTTCACGAACCCCTGGCCGTAGGGGATGCCGCTGGCCTCGGCGTACCCGACCGCGGCCGGGGTGCCGGACTCGGGCACCGGGATGACCAGGTCGGCCTCGACGGGGAACGCGGCGGCGAGGCGGCGACCCATCTCGACGCGGGCCTCGTGCACGCTGCGGCCGGGTACGCCGAGGAGTCCGGCATCCCCTTCGGCCAGGGCTTCGTGAAGAACGCCTACGTCGGCCGCACCTTCATCCAGCCCAGCCAGACGCTGCGCCAGCTCGGCATCCGGCTGAAGCTCAACGCCCTCGAGCACATGGTCCGCGGCAAGCGGCTGGTGGTCGTCGACGACTCGATCGTCCGCGGCAACACCCAGCGTGCCCAGATCCGGATGCTCCGCGAGGCAGGGGCGCTCGAGGTCCACGTCCGCATCAGCAGCCCCCCGGTCAAGTGGCCGTGCTTCTACGGCATCGACTTCGCGACCCGCGCGGAGCTCATCGCCAACGGTCTCGACGTCGACGAGATCGCCGCCAGTGTCGGGGCCGACAGCCTCGGCTACATCTCGCTGGACGGCATGGTCGCCGCCACCGGCCAGACACCGTCGAGCCTGTGCCTGGCCTGCTTCACCGGGACGTACCCGATCGCGCTCCCCGACGAGAGCCTGCTCGGCAAGCACCTGCTCGAGGTCAGCCTCACCTCTCCCGTCGACCGCGCCCTGCCCGTCCTCAACAACCCCTGAGCACGAGGGAGCCCCGCCCGTGACCCCGCCGCCGACGCAGTCCAGCGAGGGGCAGAGCCCTCCTCCGGCCACCGGTGCGTACGCCGCGGCCGGCGTCGACATCGACGCGGCGGACAAGGCGGTCGACCTGATGAAGGGGTGGGTCGCGAAGACCGACCGTCCGGAGGTGATCGGCTCGCTCGGCGGCTTCGCCGGCCTCTTCGACGCCTCGGCGCTGACCCGGTACCGGCGGCCGATCCTGGCCACGTCCACCGACGGAGCCGGCACGAAGGTGGCGATCGCCCAGGCGATGGACGTCCACGACACGATCGGCTTCGACCTGGTCGGGATGGTCGTCGACGACCTGGTCGTGTGCGGTGCCGAGCCGCTCTTCATGACCGACTACATCGCCTGCGGGCGCGTCGTACCCGAGCGGATCGCTGCCATCGTCAAGGGCATCTCCGAGGCCTGCGTCGAGGCCGGGTGCGCCCTCGTCGGCGGCGAGACCGCCGAGCACCCAGGCCTGATGGAGCTCGACGCGTACGACGTGGCCGGCGCCGCCACCGGGGTCGTCGAGGCGGGCGACCTCCTCGGCCCCGGCCGCGTGCGTCCGGGGGACATCGCGCTCGCCATGGCCTCGAGCGGCCTGCACTCCAACGGCTACTCGCTGGTCCGGCACGTCCTCCTCGACCAGCTCGGCTGGTCGCTCGATCGCGAGGTCCCCGAGCTGGGCCGGACCCTGGGCGCCGAGCTCCTGGAGCCCACCCGCATCTACGCCCGGGCCTGCCTCGCGCTGGCCGACGCGACCAAGACACACGCGATGGCGCACATCACCGGCGGCGGACTGGCCGCCAACCTGGCCCGGGTGCTCCCCGACGAGGTCTCGGTCACCCTCGACCGCGCGACCTGGACCCCGGCACCCGTCTTCGACCTCGTACGTCGTGCCGGGCAGCTGTCGCAGAGCGACCTCGAGGCCACCCTGAACTGCGGCGTCGGCATGGTCGCGCTGCTGCCGGCGGACGACGTCGACGTGGCCATCGAGACGCTGGCCGGCTTCCGGATCGACGCCTGGGCGGCCGGCGAGGTGACGCTCGACCACGAGCACGGAGGCGACGTGCGGCTCGCCGGGCAGCACCCCGGCTGGTAGTTCCGCAACGTTTGTCGTGCGTTTTCGGGATGGGGTGTGCGGGAACAGCCACCCATTGGGTAGCGTTGGGGCCACGACAGAAGACCGAACAGACCGGTGTGCCTCGGTGAGTTCTCCCGCGGCCCCGGCCCAGCGTGCGAGGGGGTCGACCCTATGGGGCGCGGCCGAGCTAAGGCCAAGCAGACGAAGGTCGCCCGCGACCTGAAGTACCGCACTCACGAGACGGACTTCGGGGCGCTGGCACGCGAGCTGCACGGCGAGAGTGACAGCGACACCGAGACCGACCAGTCGTCGGACGATCACGACGAGTGGTCCGACTACGCCGAGCCGTCTCGCGACTGACCGGCCGCGCGATCGCCCGCGCGGCGCCCCCGACCGCCCGGGTCAGCGGCTGTCGCGCGACCTGACCCGTCTCAGCGTCCGCGCAGGTAGAGGCCGCGCAGGCGGCCCACGTCACGCATCCGGCGCTCGGCGAGCCGATCGGCGGCCTCGGCAGGGGTCACCGAGTCGGCCCTGGCCAGCGAGAACACCGCCTGGGTCGTCTCGAAGATCCCGCTCGCGCGCTGCTCGGCGCGCTCGAAGCTGAAGCCCTCGAGCTCGTCGGCGACCTGGATGACGCCGCCGGAGTTCACGCAGAAGTCGGGCGCGTAGAGGATGCCGCGGTCGGCGAGCGCCTTCTCGATGCCCGGGTGCTCGAGCTGGTTGTTGGCGGCGCCGCAGACGATCGCCGCGGTCAGCACGTCGACCACCCGGTCGGTCAGCGCGCCCCCCAGGGCACACGGTGCGTAGACATCGATCTCCGCGCGAACCAGCGCATCGGTGTCGGCGACCGCGGTGGCGCCGTACTGCGTCACCATGGCCTCGACGGCGGCCGGGTTCACGTCGGTGACCACGACCCGCGCGCCGTCCTCCACGAGGTGCTTGACGAGGTGGTGGCCGACCTTGCCGACGCCCGCGACGCCGACCGTGCGCCCGGAGAGCGTCGGCGCGCCCCAGACGGCCTCGGCGCTGGCCCGCATCCCCTGGAAGGTGCCGTACGCCGTCAGCACCGACGAGTCGCCGGCACCACCGTGCGCCACGGTGCGGCCGGTCACGAAGTCGCACTCACGGGCAACGACGTCCATGTCGACCGAGAAGGTGCCGACGTCGCAGGCCGTGAAGTAGCGACCGTTCAGCGACTGCACGAAGCGCCCGTACGCCCGCAGCAGCGCCTCGGTCTTGTCCGTGGCCGGGTCGCCGATGATCACGGCCTTGCCGCCGCCGAGGTCGAGGCCGGCCAGCGCGTTCTTGTAGGACATCCCGCGCGACAGGTTCAAGACGTCGCGGACCGCGTCCGCGGTCGACGCGTACGGGTAGAAGCGCGTGCCGCCCAGGGCCGGCCCGAGAGCCGTGGAGTGGATGGCGATGATCGCCTTGAGCCCGGTCGCGGGGTCGTTGCAGAAGGCGATCTGCTCGTGCTCGGCGCCGAGCTCGAAGACGTCGACGGCGTCGGCGGGACTGGTGGCCATCGCTCCAGGTACAGATGGGTCGGCAGACATCGGATGCCTCTTTCGTTCGCGCCACGGTGGTGGATGGCGTGCTGCGGGCCACGAGGGGTGGTGTGACCCTCCTCGCACGATAGTGCGGCCGGGGTGCGGTCCGGGAATCGGGTGTCCCGCGTGCGCGGGTGTCAGCGCAGCTGCTGGGTGACCACCAGCGCACCGACGAAGCACGCGACGAACACCGCCACGCAGGACAGCCAGAGCAGCACCCGCGACCCGGCCGGGTTCTCGTCGCCGGTCGCCCGACGCGCCTCTCCCGGCGGGCTGACCAGCAGGGTGTGGGCACTGTCGGGCGCGGTGGCCTGGAACGCGTTCACGAACGATCTCACGTCGGGCCAGCGCTCCTCGCGATCGGGAGCTAGACCGCGCAGGATCACGTCGTCCACCTCGGGCGGCAGATCGGCCAGCTCGGACGGAGGGGTCGGCAGCCGCAGGTGGGCCAGGTCGGCGATGGTGCCGTGGTGCGCCACCTCGCCGGTCACCAGCTGGTAGGAGACGGCGGCCAGGGCGAAGACATCGGCGCGCTCGTCGACGCCGCCGCCCGTCGCCTGCTCGGGCGCCATGTACGCCGGCGTCCCGACCACGTGGGTCAGCCCGCTGGCGTGGAGCATGGCCTTGGCGACGCCGAGGTCGGCCACCATCACCCGGGTCCCCGGCCCGTCGGTGCGCAGCAACAGGTTGGCCGGCTTGATGTCGCGGTGGATGGAGCCCTGAGCGTGCAGCACGTTCAGGCCGGCGCCCGCCTGCGACACCAACGAGGCGGTGCGCTCCAGCGAGATGGAGTGCTCCCGCTCGAGCAGGTGCGCCACAGTCCCCCGGTCGGCGTACGACATCACGAAGTACGGCGTGCCGTCGACCTCGCCCACGTCGTACACCCGGACGACGTAGTCGGAGTCCGCTCGGCGCAGGATGCGCGCCTCCTGGAGGAAGCGGTCGCGGATGTCGAGTCGCTGTGCCCAGTTGTCGGCGAGCGCCTTCACCGCGACGTCGGACTGGAGCTCGTCGTCGCGGTAGAGCCACACCGAGGCGAAGCCGCCGACCCCGAGTCGCTCCACCTGTGTGAGACGACCGAGTCGAACTGGCAGAGACACGCTCGGTAGTGTGCCTGATCAGCCAGACGACTCGGAGGGCACAGGTGACCGACGCGCAGGAGAGCCCCGATCTGGAGGCCCTCGCCGAACGCGCCGCGGAGGGTGACCAGCACGCGCTGCACCAGCTGTTGGTCGAGATCCAGCCGCGGGTACGCCGGATCTGCGGCCGGATGCTGCTCTACCCCGAGGACGCCGAGGAGGCGGCCCAGGACGCGCTGCTGCTGGTCTCGACGCGCATCCACACCTTCGCCGGGCGCAGTCGGTTCACGACCTGGCTCCACGCCGTCGCGTCGAACAGCGCCCGCTCGACGTACCGCACCCTCAAGCGCCGCTCCGCCGAGCTGCCCACCGACCAGATGCCGACAGCGGCCGACCCGCGCACGACCAGCGTCATCGCCGGCAGCCGGCTGGACTTCCTCGAGGCGCTGGAGATCCTCGGGGTCGACCACCCGGCCCTCGTCGAGCCGCTGCTGCTGCGCGACGTACAGGAGCTGGAGTACTCCGACATCGCCAACCTGCTCGACATCCCGGTCGGCACCGTGAAGTCGCGCATCCACTCGGCTCGCCAGATCGTGCAACCGCTGCTGGCCGCCCGTTAGGCACCAGCAGCGGTCGTCCGGGTCCGGCCGACGCGTCAGCGCAGAGAGGCGACGTACCGCGAGGCGCGGCGCACGTCGCTCATCCGGCTCTCCCAGGTGATGCCGACGACCAGGAGCACCGCCCCCGCGACGCCGATGGACAACCAGGTCGGCACCTGGGCGGCGTACGGCGCGAGCTCCCGGAGCACGAGCAGCGTGCCGACCGTCGCGCCCACCACGAGGGGCGCGGTGAGGCGCAGCACGGTCCCGGCGACCGTCAGCCCGAGACAGGCGGCCCCGAGCAGCAGGGCACGCAGGGAGTACGGGTCGTCCAGCATCGCGACCAGCGACGGCACCGTCGCCAGCGCCAGGCCGGGGGCGAGGACGGTCAGGGTCGCGGACCGGTCGTCCCGGTGCAGACGCCAGACACCCACGCAGACCAGCGCGAGGGCGGAGGGGAGCGTGTACGCCTCGGGTACGTGCACGCCCAGGTCGAGGAGTCGCACCCAGGTCGCCGCGGCGAGCAGGAGACCGCCGGGCCAGGCGAGCCCGCGTCGGCCGGGGTTGACGATCGAGGTTGCGGTCACCAGCACGCCGGCGAGGGTCAGGTAGACGGCCAGCGCGACGCTGGTGTCGCGGGCGAGGGCGATCGCCGCCGCCGAAGCCAGGGTGCCGACGATCGCCGAGGACGCCTCCAGCTCGAGCCGGGGACGCCAGATGGACAGGCCGCCGAGCACCACGAGCACCGGGACCGCCCGGAGGTCCGCGGCGATGCCCGCGACGTTGAGTCCGCTCCAGACGAGTCCCGTGAAGGCGACCGGGAAGACGAACGCCGCCAGGGCGCCGGTCGAGTCCGTGCGCGGCACGAGGTAGCCCGCCATGGCGCAGCCCACGAGCAGCACGGCGGCCGTCATCCGGTCGCTGGGCAGAGCCAGCAGCGCCGCGGTGCCGACGAGCGCCAGCACGACGATCCGGGTGAGGTCGGCCGCGGACCCGGTGAGGCGCTCGGCCGCCAGGAAGCCGGCGACGGCGGCGACCAGGACGGTTCCGACCACGACGGCGAGCGGGACGTCGTACAGGGGAAGGGTGGCAAGGCCGCCGATCCCGGCGGCAACGATCAGCGCGATCCCCCACGTGGACCTCCGCAGCGGCTCGACGAGACCGGCCACCGCGCAGCCGGCGAGGGCCAGGGTCACGGCGCTGGGGAGGAGCACCAGTGGGGACACCTCGATCACGGAGTGGGCCACGCGTACGTCGAACGGACGGGTGAACGGGTCTCCGACGGTGAGGACCGCCCGGGCCGCCTCGGCGGCCAGGCGTGCGGCGTACACGGCGGGCACGATCAGGACGCCACCCAAGGGCAGGAGGGCGAGTGCCCGGAGCGATCGCGGGCCGGCGGCGACGACGACGATCCAGAGTGCCGAGACGCCGAGCAGGAGGGCGACGGTCCCGGTGGGGGCGTTGTCCAGCACGGGAAGCACCACGGTGTAGCTGCCGACCAGGCCGGCCGCGGCGTATCCGGCGTGAGCGACGCCGCGACGTACGCCGGTCACGGGGCCGACCGCGGCCGCGACCAGCGTGGCCGCCAGGAACGGCCAGCCGGCACCGTCTCCGACGTAGTGGGCGAAGGTGACGGGGTCGCCGGCCCGGTCGACGGCCTCCACGAGGAGGAACAGCCAGATCGTCGCGCCGGTCCCGATCGAGGCGGACGCCAGCGTGGTGCTCGGCAGCAGGTTCCCGACCCGTCCGAGTGCCAGCAGGACGGCGAGAGCGATCACCAGGGCGACCGGATGCGCCGCGTGCGCCTGCGAGCCGATCGTGGCGACCAGGACACCCAACGGTGCGATCAGGGCCGGAGCGTGGAGCGGTCGCCCCCCGGCGACGACGAGCATGACCAGCGCCCCGGTGGCGACGACCGAACCCGTGAGCAGCGTGAGGCGGGCGTCGTCGATCTCACCGAGCCAGCTGGCGTGCCGTGCGCCCACGACGTCCAGGGCGAGCAGTCCGAGGCCGACCACCGACAACGCCTCGGCCGCCATCCGGAGGTCCCGGCGCTGCATCACCGCGGACACGCCGAGCGCGCCAACGGTGAGTGCGACGAGGACGACCGTCCGACCACCGACGCCCAGCCAGCTCCACGCGACCGCGAGGAACGTCACCGCGGCGACCAGCAGGCAGAGCGCTCCGAGCGAGAGCAGGATCTGGGGGACGGATGCGCCACGCAGACGGGGAGCCTCGGGCTCCCGCACCGAGCGCGGAGCGTTCGGCGCGGGATACGGCGCCACGCCCTCGAGCCGCGATCCGGAGACCGCGCGGGAGGCGCCGGCCATGACCGGCTCGGGACGTCTCTGCCTACGGAGCACGCCCAGCAGGCGGTCGGCCTCCTGGAGAGTCCGGAACAGCGAGACGGCGGTCTCACCGGTGAGTGGGAGGGAGCACACCCGGCAGACCTGGGGATCCTGCGGGAGCACGGCGCGGCAGTCGGGGCAGCGCGTGGGATCGGCGTACGTCGTCATGAGGCTCAGTACCTCATCGGCTGGGTACGCGTACCCAGGGTCCCGCGACTCAGTGGCCCTGAGTATCCGGGCTCAACTTCGGGAGGCGCTCCGCCCGGTCGAGTGTCATCCGCGGCCCACCGTTGAGCCGGACGATGCGGTGTTCGTGCGGGTGTTCGTGCGGGTCTTCGTGCGGGTGTTCGTGCGGGCGCCGCCGCGTGGCGTCCCGCCGTACCGCGCAGGGCAGGTTCCTGCAGGTCGGCTGCGAGTGGGCGCGATGGTGGCCAGGGGCGGGGTCGAACCGCCGACCTTCCGATTTTCAGTCGGACGCTCGTACCAACTGAGCTACCTGGCCGCGTTGCACCCCGCGGGGCGAAGCGCGTGCACACGATACCGGAGCAGATGCGTCCGCTCGAAAACGGGCCAGGGGCATCGGGGAGCGCCGGTGGAGGGTGTCACGAACGGCGCGCCTACTGCGTCAGAAGGGATGACGACACCGTCCCAGAGGAGGCACTTCCCCGATGGCTGCGAGGACCTCGGCGGTCGCGGCCTGGTTCGACGACCGCACCAACCTGTCCCTCCTGGGGCGCAAGTACCTGCGCAAGGTGTTCCCGGACCACTGGTCGTTCCTGCTCGGAGAGATCGCGCTCTGGTCCTTCGTCGTGCTGTTGGTGACCGGCGTCTTCCTGACCTTCTGGTTCACGCCGAGCATGGCGGAGTCGACGTACGAGGGGTCCTACAGCCAGCTGCGTGGGGTACCGATGTCCGACGCCTACGCCTCGACCCTGCACATCAGCTTCGACGTGCGCGGGGGTCTGCTCGTGCGGCAGATGCACCACTGGGCGGCGATGCTGTTCATCGCCGCGATGTTGGTGCACATGATGCGCATCTTCGTCAGCGGGGCGTTCCGCAGGCCGCGCGAGGTCACCTGGATGGTCGGCGCCACGATGCTGCTGGTGGGGCTGCTCGAGGGATTTGTCGGCTACTCGCTGCCGGACGATCTGCTCTCGGGCACCGGGTTGCGCATCGCCGACGGGCTGATCAAGGCCACGCCGGTCGTCGGGACCTATCTGTCGTTCTTCCTCTTCGGCGGCGAGTTCCCCGGGGACGCGGTCATCCCACGCTTCTACATCGTGCACGTGCTGCTGCTCCCCGGGCTCCTGCTCGCGCTGGTCGCCGTGCACCTGCTGCTGATCGTCTACCACAAGCACACCCAGTGGACCGGTCCCGGACGGACCGAGCAGAACGTCGTGGGGTACCCGTTCCTGCCGGTGTACGTCGCCAAGGCGACCGGCTTCTTCTTCATGGTCTTCGGCGTGGTGGCCGCGATGGGCGCCCTGCTCTCGATCAACCCGGTCTGGAAGTACGGTCCGTACGACCCGTCGAAGGTGACGGCCGGCTCGCAGCCCGACTGGTACATGGGTATCGCGGAGGGTCTGCTGCGGATCATGCCGAACTGGGAGACCCACGCCTGGGGGCACACGATCTCCTGGAACGTGCTGCTGCCGGGTCAGGTGCTGGTCTTCGTGCCGTTCGTGGCGATCGTGGGGTGGCCGTTCCTCGAAGCCTGGGTGACCGGCGACCGGCGCGAGCACCACGTTCTCCAGCGACCACGCGACGCGCCGACGCGTACGGCGTTCCTGGCCGCGATGGTGACGGTCTACGGGCTGCTCTGGGCCGCGGGCGGCAACGACATCCTGGCCACGCACTTCCATTGGAGCCTGAACTCGGTCACCTACTTCATGCGCGGGGCGGTGTTCGTCCTTCCCACCGTGGTGTTCCACGTCGCGCGTCGCTGGTGCATCGGGCTCCAGCGGGCCGATCGCGACCGGCTGCTCCACGGCTCCGAGACCGGCGTGATCGTGCGCTCGCCGGAGGGTGGTTACTCCGAGCGGCACCGGCCGCTGGCCACCGCACGGGCCTATGCACTGACCGCGCGGGACCGAGACCCGGTGGTGGAAGCAGGACCGGGCCGCGACGGGAACGGCATGGCCGCGCACGGCGTACCGGCGCGACGGGTGCGGTCGCGGCTGTCCCGCGCGATGTTCGCCGACAACGTGCAGAAGCCGACGGCCGAGGAGCTGGCCGAGGCGTCCTCCGAGCACCGGGAGATCCCGGCGCGTCGGTGACCGGCGCGATCCCTCGTTGCGACGTCGCCTGTCTCCTTCGGAACCTGTCCGGACCAGACGCTGGCCGGGCCCGTACTCGGCGAACGGACTACCGTGGGCGCATGGCCGAGGACGTGGACATCCGTCAGCACATCAGCGAGCTGGTGAGCACCGAGCACTCGCTGCGCCAGCAGCTCGCCGCTGGGGAGATCTCGACGGACGAGGAGCACGAACGCCTTCGCCAGGTGGAGACCGAGCTCGACCAGTGCTGGGACCTCCTGCGGCAACGGCAGGCGCTCCGGGACTCGGGCGCCGACCCGAACCGCGCGGCCACCCGCTCGGAGAGCACCGTGGAGGGGTACCTCGGCTGACCTCCCCACCGCGACGTCGAGTCCGTCGCGATCGCGGGCTCCCCGTATGCTGTGCGCGGCCCGGAACCTCCGGGTCGTCAGCCGGCCCCCATCGTCTAGTGGCCTAGGACGTCGCCCTTTCACGGCGGTAGCACGGGTTCGAATCCCGTTGGGGGTGCGAGGGCGTGCTGTGCGCGGGCCGATTCTTTACCCTTCATTTGGGTCGGCCTGGTAACGGCGAGCGTCGCGGTGACCTAGAGTCGCGCCGCCGACTCTCGGGGAGCGATCCGGCCCATCGATCGCACGCGGACGGTCGGAATCGTCCCGTCAGCCTGCGACGAAGGGAATGTTCGCGTGACCAGACCGCGTGCGTCACTCGGGGTGGCTCTCGTGCTGCTCGTGTCCGCCATTACGACGACCGTCGTATCCGCCGTGCCGGCACCCCCGGCACACGCGGACACCAGCGCGAGTGGCGGCGAGTTCAGCCCCCTCCCGTACGCCCGACTCTTTGACACGAACACGGGGTCGGGCACACCGTTCGGGCCCGGCGAGACGCGTTCCTACCAGATTCTCGGAGCCGCGGGTGTCCCCAGCGCGGGAGTCGGCGCGGTCGTGATCGATGTGGCGGCCACGTCGTCGACGGCGTCGGCCTCGAGCTCCACCGGGGTCACCGTGTGGCCATCGGGCACGGCGCGACCGAGCTCCGCCCAGCTGCGGGTCAACTCCGAAAGCGTCCCGCGCTCGAACACCGTCATCGTCGCTCCGGGCAGCGACGGCAAGATCTCGATCTACAACAGCGTGGGCTCGACCGACCTCAATGTGGACGTCCAGGGCTACTTCACCGCGGCGCCGGGCAGCGGCGCTTCACCCGGTGGATACGTTCCGCTGAGCATGACGCGCGTCTTCTACACCATCGATGGAACGGGCACGTCTGCGACACCGCTCGCAGGTGGCGGGGGCACCCGAACCGTGACGGTCGGCGGAGTCGGGGACATTCCCGCCAACGCCACCGCCGTCTTCGCGAACGTCCACGTGAACAGTGCGAGCGCCGACGGCAAGCTGAAGATCGTCCCTGACGGCGCCGATCCGAGCTCGGCCAACCCCATCCTCAACTACGCGGTCGGTGAGCCCTCCGACTCCGGAGCCACCCTCCCGCTGTCGGCTTCCGGGAAGCTGACCATCCAGAACGTGGGCTCGGGCTCGGTGAACGTCGCGATCGATGTCGAGGGCTACTTCTCGCCGGATCCCGGGGTGGGGTCCGGGATCGAGCCGACGACGCCCACGAAGCTCGCGCCGGTGACGATCCCGGCCAACGGCACCTCCACGATCACGACCGGTGGCCAGGCAGGTGTGCCCACGACGCGTGTGGCCGGCGAGGTGCTCTCGTTGACGGCGACGGGAGGCGGGTCAGGATCGGGGCAGGGCTTCTTGAAGGCCTACGCGGCCGACGGTGACGTTCCCATCGGCGCGATCCTCGGTTGGAGCAACGTCACCTTCGATCCGGTCAGCACGGTCGCCATCGTGGAGCCCAGCTTCGATGGCCGGATCACGCTGTCCAACATCGGGAACGGCAGCATCACCATCACGCCGACGATCGAAGGCTGGTTCCCCTACGCCTTCCATGCGTTGGTGGGTGTCGAGATGGGGGCGGGGACGACGGCGCCAACGATTGGTCAGCCCGTCCCGGAGACCCAGCTGGACGCCCTCGGCGCTGACATGTCGTTCATCCATGGGATCGAGAGCGGGAGCATCGCGCAGCCGCAGTACGACCCCGCCGGCGGCGTGTTCGCCGTCGGCCCGGACGTCGAGTCCGACGACGAAGCCACGACCGACTACAGCGACGACCCGGCGTTCGACCAGGATCCGGAGGCGCCGGAGGGGCCGCTGATCACCACGAACAGTGACCTGGCGCAGGTCCATGACCCCGAGCCAGGGGGTGGCAACGAGTGGACCATCCTGGCCCACTGGAACGACAAGTTCGACCAGCGGATCAACTACCGCCAGGGCCGATGGGACTCGACGAAGAAGAAGGGCTTCGGCGACATCAAGATCCGCGAGTATCACAACCTCAACAAGAAGGTCGTGCATGCGAGCACGGCGCACCCGTTCTACGGCGAAGGCCCGAAGGACGGTGATCCGAACGCGACTCGGTGGTACTACGACGACGTCTACACGCTGTACAACTGCGACTCCGATGGCTATTGCACGCCGGTCGAGGTGTCCTACGTGAAGGTGGTCGTGCAGTTCGCGGTGGCAAATGCTCCGGACGGGAAGGCCGTGGGAGTGCTCACCGCATTCTGCAAGCAGGGCGGTGTGCCCAGGTGTCCGTCCTGGGTCAAGCAATCGATCAACATCTAGCGAAGCCTCCGGCCGGCTCGCGGTCGAGCCGGCCGGAGGGCCGCCATGGTTCGCGCATCGGCCGGTCCGTGCGCGCACGGCGGCGGTGCGGAAACCCCCCAGTGGCACACTCTGCACGTGGGTTGGACCGCCGAGGAGATGCTGCAGGCCGTTCGCACCACGCTCACCGGCTGGCGATGGGATCCCCAGCTCACCTTCGAGCGCGCAGATCTCGTCGACGATCTCGTGCTGGTCGTGATGGTCCACCACGTGCCGGGCGACGGCGAACGCCTGGGCGTCTACTACTCCCTCGCGGGTCTCCCAGCGGGCCCGAACACCGGGATCGAGTGTGAGACCCCGGACGACTGGGCTGCCGAGGTCGGTACGGACATCGAGGAGTTCGTCGCCGACGAGACCAACCACCGACTGCCGGGTCCGGACGGCTTGGTGATCGTCCGGTGGTGGGCCGGCGAATCGGTCGCTCGCCCCTAACAGCACGCGCATCGGAGGAGCTCGCCTCGGAGGACCTGTCGGGGACGTCTGGAAGCTTGGTAGCACGGGTTCGACCCCCGTTGAGGGGTGTGGGATCACCGCCGCCCGAGGGCTGCGCCCGCCGTCACTCGGGGTGCCGCTCCTCGTGCCCCGATCGCAGCCGGGCCAGCATCTCGTTGTACGCCGCGAGCGCCGCATCGTCCTCGTCGAGCCGTCCCTCCGGCCGGTCCAGCTCCACGCCGGACCGCTCGGCGTGGGTCACGAACGTCGAGGTCCGCACCCCCTCGAGCCAGTCGCCCAGGAACCGCTCGCGCCCCCGGGTGAGCAGACTGATCACCAGGCCCACGGCCAGCAGCATCATCAGTCCGTCGCCGGCGGCCCACATCAGCGACCCGCCGACGTCCAGGTCGTGCATGGCGCTGGGTGCCCACGCTGGACGCATGGCCATGTACGTCGGGAAGGGGTCGTCGTCGGTCTGGAGCAGCACGATGCCGACGAGGGTGTCCGGGACCATGGCCATCACGACCAGCACCAGCCGCATGAGGTAGGGCGTGCGCCACCGGATGGGCTCCTCCCCGATCGCGCCCAGGAGCAACCAGCCCCCGGAGATCAGGTAGGCGAGCTGCTCGACGACCATCAGGTCGGGATCCGTCGCCATCCGGTCCAGGAACGGGGTGAGGTGCGTGTAGAAGACCACCACGCCGTACGCCGTCAGCCCGACCAGCGGATGGGTGAGGATCGAGACCGGGAGGCTGTGCATCGCCGCATCGAAGACGCGCTGCCACTCCGGACCACCGGCACTGCGGAGCACGGTCAGCGGGTGGCCGAGCACGAGGAGCGCTGGGACGACGGTGATCAGCGTCAGGTGCTCGATCATGTGCATCCAGAACAGCGACATGGCGTAGGCGTCGACGGCCGACGACATGCAGATCGCCAGCGCCGCGACGCCGAGCACCCAGCAGGCGTTCCGGATCGGGCTCACCAGCGGGTTGCCCCGCCGGGCTGCGGCGTACAGCCCGGCCGCATAGGCGACCAGGAGGAGGGCGCAGAACGTGAGCCAACCCGGCCGCAGCTCCCAGGTCGTCAGGAAGCTGTGCCAGTCGAGGGCGGGGAGCTCGTGATGGTCCATCAGTGGGTCTCTCCCCGCGAACGTACAGGTGCGCCCCATGGAACCGGTCACCCGGTCGTGGATGACGAGGGGAGCAGGAGGCGCGGACGACAGCGACGATTGGGAGGCGTTCGGGCGGATGGGTTAGAGTTCCATCCGCTCCGGCGCCCATGCCTGAGCAACCACCAGGCCCCGTAGCGCAGTTGGTTAGCGCGCCGCCCTGTCACGGCGGAGGCCGCGGGTTCGAGTCCCGTCGGGGTCGCCCTCCACACGACGTACATCCGTCGGACCGCCTCGCTCAGACCGAGCGGGCCGCTTCTGTGCCAGCGCTACCTTCTGTCCATGGAGCTCGGTCGGCGGTCCTTCGAGGCACTGGTCGAGCAGGCCCTCGACGGCATCCCGGACGAGATCTCGAGCCTGGTGCACAACGTCGTGGTGCCGGTGGAGGACGAGCCGCCGCCCGACGACCCCGACCTGCTGGGCGTGTACGACGGGGTGTCGCTCACCGAGCGCAGCAGCGACCACACCGGGCTTCCGGACCGGATCACGATCTACCGACGACCGCTGCTGGAGATGTGCGACGACCCCGACGAGCTGGTGCGCGAGGTGCGCATCACGGTCGTTCACGAGATCGCCCATCACTTCGGGATCGACGACCGACGCCTGCACGAGCTGGGCTACGGGTGAGCGCGCGAGAGCCGTGAGCCGTGGCCGGCCGCCCAGGGCCGAGGATCCTCGCCGGAGCCCTGGCGCACGAACTCCCCGAACAGCCACGTCTGGAAGTCGACCTGCTCCGGGGACCGCGCCAGCGTGAGCAGTCGCTCGTTGCGGCAGAACGCGTCCGCGAGGTCGTAGAGCTCCATCAGCCGGGCGAAGCGGTCGGACACGTCGAGCGGCGCGGTCACGTCGATGTCGGTGTGGCTCTGGCCGTTCTCCATCGCGGTGAGCATCGCGTCGCCGCCGAACTGCGGCCGGAAGTCGCGTGCCAGCGCGCTGAAGTACGCCGAGAGGTCGGACGCGACCGGGTAGGTCTCCTCGTGGGCGACCGCAAGCAGCCTCAGCTCGCGGCGCAGCTCGGCGCCGTGCGCGAGCATCCCCTGCATGAGGTCGACGGGCACGTCGCGGAGCCGGATGGTCATGGTCGTCTCGTCGGCGAACGACGCCTCGTCGGGCTCCTCGTCCCAGCCGAGCACCACACCCACCGCCGGGTGGTCGGGTGCGGCCGACGACGGCACGAACCAGACCAGCTTGCCGTCTCCGTCGCGTTCGGCGCCCCAGGCCTCGCTGAAGGCGGCCACGATCGCGAGTCCGCGCCCGAACGTCGGAAGGTCGTCGACGAACTCCTGGGGGTCGTCACTGGTCAGTGCGGGCGGGTCACCGGACGCGTCGCGCACCTCGACCCGCGGGTGGTCGCGGGTGCCACGCAGCCGCACGGTGACCGGATCCTTGCCATGGAGGATGGCGTTGGTGACGACCTCGGACATGGCCAGCTCGGCGTTCTCGCGGAGGTCGTCCCGACCGATCTCACCGCACACGTCGACCACCCACCGGCGCGCCTGGGCCGCGCCCCGGGGCCCGGGTGCAAGGGGCTCCGCCGGTCGGTTCAGCGGCACTGTCTCTCCAGATGGTCAGGCGCGCCGACCGCGCCAGTCCCGGCTCGTGTACCCGGCCGAGAGGCGCCTGAAACCTCATCTCGCACTTGAGTTCCATACGCCTCACTGATGGCCCCACGAGTGTGAGCAACGAGACGGGTGCCCCGATTGTGGCACGGCGTTCCCGCAGGAGGATCGTGGACACATGGAACAGGAGAGGAAAGCTGGTCGGCACCAGGTTGTGGTGATCGGGTCGGGGTTCGGGGGACTGTTCGGCACGAAGGCTCTGAAGCGGGCCGACGCGGACGTCACCGTGATCGCACGGACGGGTCACCACTTGTTCCAGCCGCTGCTGTACCAGGTCGCGACGGGCATCCTCAGCGAGGGCGAGATCGCACCCTCGACGCGCGAGGTGCTGGCCAAGCAACGCAACGCCCGGGTGCTGCTGGGCGAGGTGGTGGCGATCGACCTGGCGGCGCGCACCGTCACGTCGCAGGTGCTGGGGCGCGCGACCGTCACGCCGTACGACTCGCTGATCGTGGCCGCGGGGTCGGGACAGTCCTACTTCGGCAACGACCAGTTCGCGGAGTACGCGCCGGGCATGAAGAGCGTCGACGACGCGCTCGAGCTCCGCGGCCGCATCTTCGGGGCTTTCGAGCTGGCCGAGCTCGGGGCTGCCCGTGGCGAGGACGTCGACTCCCTGCTCACCTTCGTGGTCGTGGGCGCGGGGCCCACCGGTGTGGAGATGGCGGGCCAGATCGCCGAGCTCGCACACCGCACGCTCAAGCGCGACTTCCGCTCGATCAACACGAGGAAGGCACGCGTCGTCCTCGTCGACGCCGCAGGGCAGGTCCTGCCGCCGTTCGGCGCGCAGCTGGGCGCCAAGACCAAGGTCCAGCTCGAGAAGCTCGGCGTCGAGGTGCTGCTCGGCGGCATGGTCACCGACGTCAGCGACCGCGGCATCGTCGTGCAGTACAAGGACGGTCACTCCGAATGGGTCGCCGCCGCCACCAAGGTGTGGGCGGCCGGCGTCCAGGCGTCGTCCTTGACGAAGACGCTGTCCGAGCAGACCGGGGCGCCGCTCGACCGGGCCGGACGCATCCGCGTGAACCCCGACCTCACACTGCCCGGCTACCCCGAGGTCTTCGTCGTCGGCGACATGATCGATCTCGACCACCTGCCGGGCGTTGCGCAGGTCGCGATCCAAGGCGGCAAGTACGCCGCGGCCGAGATCAAGCGACGTCTCGCCGGGAGGCCCCCACAGAAGCCGTTCCACTACTTCGACAAGGGTGACCTGGCCACGATCAGCCGATTCCGAGCGGTCGCCAGGATCGGCAGGTTCCGGATGACCGGGTTCCTCGCCTGGTTGCTGTGGCTGGGGGTCCACCTCGTGTACCTCACCGGGTTCAAGAACCGGTTCTCTGCGCTCGGTCACTGGGCCGTGTCCTTCATCGGGCGGGGTCGATCCGAACGAACGGCGACCGAGCAGCAGATCTTCGGGCGTCAGGCCCTCACCCGGCTCGAGGGCGGTGCCGCGGGCCTGGTGACGAACGCCGACGGGCTCGACGGCCCGGATCCCGCGATCGCGGCGAAGCGGCGTCAGGAGCTGGAGGAGCAGGCGCTGGCCGAGATCCGGCTCACCGACTCCGGAGAACGCGGCCAGCCCATGCGCTGACGCGACGTCACACGGACGCGACGTTCTCGAGGACGACGGCGAGGCCCTGGCCGACGCCGATGCAGATCGCGGCCACGCCCCAGCGCTCCCGCCGCTCGATCAGCACCTGCGCCAGCGTGCCGATGACGCGTGCGCCCGAGGCGCCGAGCGGATGGCCGATCGCGATGGCGCCACCCCGGGTGTTCACGATGTCGGGGTCGATCTTCCAGGCGTCCAGGCAGGCCAGCGACTGAACGGCGAACGCCTCGTTGAGCTCGACCGCTCCGACGTCGGGCCAACCGATGCCGGCCGCCGCGAGTGCGCGATCGGCCGCCTCGACCGGCGCGATCCCGAAGCGTTGTGGCTCGAGTGCCGCCGCCCCGCGCCCGGCGACGCGCGCCAACGGGCCGAGGCCGAGGTCGACGCCCTCTGCGGCCACGAGCAGAGCGGCCGCGCCGTCGTTGAGTGGCGAGGCGTTGCCGGCCGTGATCGTGCCGCCGGGCCGGAAGGCCGGCTGGAGGCCCGCCAGGGTCTCGGCGCTGGCGTCGGGGCGGACGCCCTCGTCACGCTCGAGGCCGCCCACGGGCAGGACCAGGTCGTCGTAGAAGCCGTCGGCCCAGCCCTGGGCCGCGCGCTGGTGTGACACCACGGCGAACGCGTCCTGCCGGTCGCGGCCGATGCCGAGCTCGTCGGCGAGCTGCTCGTTGCACTCCCCGAGGGAAGCCGTGAACTGCTCCGGCATCCGCGGGTTGACCAGGCGCCAGCCGAGAGTCGTCGAGATCAGGGTCTCGTGCCCGGCCGGGAACGCCCGCGCAGGTTTCGGCAGCACCCATGGGGCCCGGGTCATCGACTCGACACCGCCCGCCACGACCACGGCTGCGTCGCCGGTCTCGACCAGCCGTGAGGCGTCCATCGCCGCCTGCAGGCTGCTGCCGCAGAGCCGGTTGACGGTGACGCCCGGGACGCTCACCGGCAGGCCGGCCAGCAGCACCGCCATCCGGCCGACGTTGCGGTTGTCCTCGCCCGCGCCGTTGGCGCAGCCGAGGATCACGTCGTCCAGGTCCGCGGGGTCGAGGTTCGGTGCCCGCTCGACCACGCCGCGGACGACGGCGGCCGCCAGGTCGTCCGGACGACTGCCCGCCAGCGCCCCGGCGTACCGTCCGAACGGCGTGCGGAGGCTGGCGTAGATGAACGCATCTCCCATGTAGGCCCTGTGGGACTCGAACCCACAACCCATGGATTAAAAGTCCACTGCTCTGCCAATTGAGCTAAGGGCCCGTGACAGGGGGACTTTAGTTGGGATCCGTGCTGCTGCCGAGGTGTGGGCCTGAACACCGTCTTGCCGCGGTACATCGGGTGCCGTCGGGGTCGGTGGCCTGCGGCCAGCCGGGCACCCTGAGTCGCGGTGAACTCGGCACGGCGGATCCGGTCACCCGAGCCCGCCGGGCGCCGGTGCGAGGCGGGCCGAGAAGCACGATCGACGGCGAAGGTGCCCATGGCCCCGGAGGTTGGTAGGGTCGTGTCCGCAACAGATGCAGTTCCAGCAGGTCTACGCCAGCGGAGTTTTGTGATCCAACGGCGTTCTCTTCGTGGGTGCCACCCATGCAAGTCGGAGCGACGTGTCACCGCATCTGGTGCAGGGTCGTCGCAGTGACGGCCCGTCGTTCCGATCAACAGGAGTAACGAGCACATGGCTCAAGGCACCGTGAAGTGGTTCAACGCCGAGAAGGGTTTCGGCTTCATCGCGCAGGAGGACGGCGGCGACGACGTCTTCGTGCACTACTCGGCCATCCAGTCCCAGGGCTACAAGTCGCTGGACGAGAACCAGAAGGTCGAGTTCGACGTCACGCAGGGCCCCAAGGGTCCTCAGGCGGAGAACGTCCGCCCGCTCTGACCGCGCCAGCGCGCGTCCCAGCGCGGGTGCCGGGTCTCCGGCCCGGACCGTAACCGAGAAAGGACCTCACCTTCGCGGTGAGGTCCTTTCCGTTTGTCCGCGTCAGCGGCTATTTTCTAGTTTGGGGGAGCTCGAGGCGGGGAAGCCTGGTTGTTTGACCCTGTTGCCAGAGCCCGTTGCTGCGCAAGGAGAGTTCGGTCGTGCCCGACCAGTTCGACGTGTCCCTCGAGGACAGCGACCTCTTGGGCGAGGTGGAGCTGACGACGAACCTGATCATCGCCGCCAGCGAGACCGACGAGCACCTCACGGCCGCGGAGATCGACGAGATCCTCGGCATCGACCCGGCCGCCAAGGCCTGACGCCCGCCGTACGCCGGGTCAGCAGGTCGGCAGGTCAGCAGGTCGCGAACAGCACCGGACCGGTGCTCAGGTCGGAGAGCACCGACGCGTCGGGACGCGGCGCCAGCCGCATCACGACCAGCGAGCCGTGCGCGGTCACCGACGCCACCCGGAACCGGTCTCGGAACGTCCCGCCCTGGCCCGGAGCCGGACCGCGGGCCAGCGTGGCGCGGGTGTCGGCGTTCGTGCGAGCCACGTCGTCGCCGTCGAACTCGAAGGCGACGCGCACACTTCCGTCGGGTTCGTCGGACATCGCGAACGCCGAGTACGGGTTCACCTCGCCCGCCGCAGAGAGCAGCTGCCTGGCCTGCGCCCGGTCGGCCGCTCCGGCGTGCGCCATCGCCAGCGCTCCACACGCGTAGTCACCGCTGTACACCGCAGAGGACAGCGGTTCGCCGGCGTCGTCCACGACCGCGCCGAACCCGGTGGCCCGGGCCCCGTGCCCGCGCACGGCGTCCACGGCAACGCTCAGGAACGAGGCGGAGTCGGAGGTGAGGACCAGGCCGTCGTCCGGATCGAGCGCGACGTACTGGAGCTCACCGGACAGCGACGGGGAGATGCGGGACAGCAGGTCCTCACCCCCCTGCCACACCCCGTCGGGATCGTCGGGCTCCTGGTAGCCGAGGTCGCGGAGATGGTCGGCCACCTCGTCGAGGTCGACCGACGACGGGAGGTGCAGCATCACGACCGCGCCCTGGTACGACTGGCTGAACAGCTCCCAGTCGGCGCTGGCCGGCGAGAAGCCGAACTGCTCCTGGAGCACCGGGGCCGAGGTGACCAGCGCCGAGGTGGAGCTCAGGTCCGCGTCGTAGGCCCGGTCGAGGAACCTCCGGACGTCGTCGGCCGACGAGCGCTCGGAGAGGTCGGCGTGCTCGCGTGCGCGCACGGCCGCCCAGTCGGTCCAGGAGAGACGCTGAGCCCCGGCGGGGGCATGGTCGACGGCCCAGGCGAACGACGTTGGCTCGTCGTCGTGCCGCCACCACAGGTATCCACCCGCGGTGACGACCAGGGCGATCACGACGGCAGCGACGATCCGGAGTCGTCTGGGCACGTGCGCTCCGTCCTGGTCTCGATCTGCGAGCCTGGATTGCCCCGCTCGCGACGGCGCCGAAGGGAGAGACATACCCTAGCCGCATGGCCCCGACGTCCAGGTCCGGTGAGGTCCGGGCTGCTGGTGCCGTCGTGCTGCGCAGAGGTCAGGTGCTGCTGGTGCACCGGCCGGCGTACGACGACTGGTCGTTCCCCAAGGGCAAGCTCGATCGTGGCGAGCGCTCACCCGTGGCCGCGGTGCGCGAGGTGTCCGAAGAGACCGGGGTGCGCATCCGGCTCGGCGTGCCGTTGACCGCCCAGTCCTACCCGAACGGCGCGCGGACCAAGGTCGTGGACTACTGGGTCGGCCGGGTGATGGGCAACCACGACGTGTCGGGCTACCTGGTCAACGCCGAGATCGACGAGGTCGACTGGATCGACCTCGACAAGGCGGAGAAGCGACTCAGCTACCGGCGCGACCGCGAGACCCTGCGCGAGGCGCTCGCGAGGGGCAAGAAGACGCGGGCCCTGGTCGTGCTGCGGCACGGACAGGCGCGCTCGCGGAAGACCTGGCGCAAGGACGACCGGAAACGACCGCTGTTGGTCGGCGGCACCGCACAGGCGCGAGCGGCCGCCCGGGTACTCGAGGCGTACGGCGTCTCTCGCATCGTGACGTCGTCGAGCACGCGCTGCGCCGACACGGTGGCGCCGTACGCCGAGCTCAGCGGTTGGCCGATGACCGGCACGGACAAGCTCTCGGAGGAGGACGCCACCGCGAAGTCCGTGCTCCGGATCGTCGACGAGCTCCTCCACTCGGGGGAGGACGCCGTGCTGTGCACCCATCGGCCGGTCCTGCCGGCCGTCTACGACGCGCTCGGCATCCCGCCCGAGCACCAGGCGACCGGGGAGCTGGTGGTCGTGCACCACCGACGGGGCCGGGTGCGCGCCCTCGAGCGGCACCTCGGCTGACCCGTCAGCAGGCTCCCCAGGCTGTCGTCGCCGCACGGCCATCGGCCGGACGGCATGAGGCGGCGCGGTGAGTGGGAGCGGTCACCACGTCGCAGAGGTGCCAGGCGCGGGTCGCACGGGCCGGGCCGATCGCCGGGGCTGTCGGACGCATGGCGGGCCTTCCTGGCTACCCCCACGGACACGTTCCCCCGCAGATGAAGGGTAAAGGATCCGCGCACCCGGCGTGGGCGGAACCCCGGTTCTTTACCTGGCCCGATCGGACTAGCCGAACGGGGGTGTCGGCCTCCCAAGAGGGCAGATGTTCGCCGTTCACACGGCGGTCGACTCCGCGAACGCCGCTCGTCCTCATTTGGGCGTCGCGAGTTCACCCCTCGTTCATCGGTGCCGCCATGACCGTCCATCTGGCGTACCTACCTTCCGAGACGTCCCAGAAGAACTGACTCAGGAGCAACCGACGTGAACACCTCTTCTCTCCGCCGGATCGCACTCCCGGCGGTGGCGGTCCTCACTCTGGGCCTCACGCTCTCTGCCTGTGGTGACAAGAACTCCAGCGGCAGTGGCAGCAGTGGCGGCGGCACCCTCAACGGTGGCGGGGCCACCTCGCAGGCGAACGCCGAGCAGACCTGGCGCGCGAACTACCAGAAGCAGAACGGCGGCACCATCAATTACGAAGAGGTCGGCTCCGGCACGGGCATCGAGAACTTCACCAGCAAGGCCTACAGCTTCGCCGGCAGCGACGCGTATCTCACCAGCGACCAGCTGAGCGCCGCCAAGGACGCCTGTGGCTCGGACCCGATCGAGGTACCGGCGTACGTCAGCCCGATCGCGGTGGCCTTCAAGCTGTCGGGCGTGAAGTCGCTGAACCTCGACGCGAAGACGATCGCCGACATCTTCGACGGCAAGGTCACCACGTGGAACGACCCCGAGATCGCCTCGCAGAACTCCGGTGTGAAGCTGCCGGACACCGCGATCGCGACCGTGCACCGCTCGGACGAGTCCGGCACGACGTTCAACTTCACCGACTACCTCAGCAAGGCCGCCGATGGCGCCTGGGCCGACGACCCGAACACGGTGTGGCCGGCCAGCATCAAGGGCGGGCAGGGCCTCGAGGGCACGTCGGGGGTCATCGGCGGGCTCACCTCCACCGAGGGCTCGATCGGGTACGCCGACGACTCGGCCGTCAAGGCCGACGGCACCCTGGGTGTCGTCTCGATCAAGGTGGGCAGCGCGTACAACGCCCCGACTGCTGACGGTGCGGCCAAGGTCCTGGCGGCGTCGCCGGCTGCTCCGAACCGGCCGGCCACCGACATGGCGACCGACATCGACCGGACGGCGACCGCGCATGGCGACTACCCGCTGATGCTGGTCTCGTACCTGCTGGCCTGCCAGACGTACGACGACTCGTCCACGGCCGACATGGTCAAGGGATTCCTGACCTACGTCGTCTCCAGCGACGGCCAGCAGGCGGCTGCCTCGGCCGCCGGCTCGGCCCCGCTCGACAGCTCGTTGTCCAGCAAGGCCACGTCGATCATCGCGAAGATCTCGTCCGGAAGCTGACCGACAAGGGCGGGTGCGACGGGACCCCCAGAACCGTGGCACCCGCCCGTTCCCGCATTCGTAGGAGCACCTGTGACCGCCACCGCCTCTCCGGAGCGGACCGAGAGCACACCGACACCGCGCCCCAGCCGGCGCGGTGACCGTGTCTTCGCGGGGGTCGTCCGTCTCGCTGCGCTGACGATCCTGGTCGCGCTGGTCGCCGTCTTCGTCTTCCTGGCGGTCGAGGGCTGGGTCGGGCTGACCGCCGACCCCGCGACGTACGCGCCGTTCACGTCGTTCGTCAGCTACATCGAGCCGCTGATCGTGAGCACCCTGCTCGCGGCCGCGATCGCGTTGATCGTCTCCGTCCCCTTCGCGATCGCGGTCGCGCTGTTCATCTCCCACTACGCGCCGCGCCGGCTCGCGGCGATGCTCGCCTACCTGGTCGACCTGCTCGCCGCGGTGCCGTCGGTGGTGTTCGGCCTGTGGGGTGGCCGCTACCTGGCGGCGTACCTGCAACCGGCTCACGTCTGGCTGCACGAACACCTCGGGTTCCTGCCGTTCTTCGGCCCGGGGCCGCCCTCGCCCAACGGGCGGTCGCTGTTCACGGCGGGCATCGTGCTGGCGATCATGATCCTGCCGATCATGACCGCGATCTCGCGTGAGATCTTCCTGCAGACGCCCCGCCTCCACGAGGAGGCGGCACTGGCGCTGGGTGCGACGCGGTGGGAGATGATCCGGTACGCCGTCTTCCCCTACGCCCGCTCCGGCATGGTCTCCGGCATCATGCTCGGCCTCGGCCGGGCGCTCGGGGAGACGATGGCCGTGGCGATGGTGCTGGCGACCACACCCACCACGACCTTGAACGTGATCGGTACGGCGAGCCCGCCGACCATCGCGGCGAACATCGCCTTGAACTACAAGGAGGCGACTCCCGAGCGGCAGTCTCTGCTGATCGCCACCGGCCTGGTGCTGTTCGTGGTCACGTTCCTGGTCAACTTCGCGGCGCGATGGGTGGCCGGCCGGAGCGGGCGGAGGCTGAACCGATGACCTCGGCCGCCCTGCACATCTCCCAGGCCCGGCTGCCGCGCTGGGCGCCGATCCTGGTCGGCGTGATGGCGCTCGCCGTGGCCGGGCTGCCCGCCCTGCTGTCCGGCTGGGGACCCGTGACCTGGCTGGTCGCCGCGATCGCCGTCTTCCTGGTCGCGATGCCGCTCTGGTCGCGACTGGTCGAGGGCCGACGCGCGGCGACCGACCGGTTCGTCACGGCCCTGATCTGGACGGCGTTCGGGGTCGCGGTCTCGCCGCTGGTCTGGCTGCTCTGGGTCGTGATCAGCAACGGCCTGCCGGCGATCAACGCCGACTTCCTGACCCAGTCGATGCTCAACGTGATCGGCGACGAGCAGGGCGGCATCTATCACGCCCTGATCGGCACGTTGCTGATCACGCTGGCGGCTGCGGTCATCTCGGTGCCCATCGGCATCCTGACCGCGGTCTACCTCGTGGAGTACGGCGCTAGGTCGCGCGTGGCGCGGGTGATCACGTTCCTCGTGGACGTGATGACCGGCATCCCGTCGATCGTGGCCGGGCTGTTCGCACTGGCCCTGCTCGTCCTGCTGTTCGGACCGGCCTTCCGGGCCGGCATCGGTGGCTCGATCGCCCTGTCCCTGCTGATGATCCCGACGGTCGTGCGCTCGTCGGAGGAGATGATGCGGCTGGTTCCCGACGACCTCCGCGAGGCGTCGTTCGCGCTCGGGGTGCCGAAGTGGCGCACGGTCACGCGCGTCGTCCTGCCGACGGCGCTCTCCGGGATCGTCACCGGTGTGGTGCTCGCGATCTCGCGGGTCATCGGCGAGACGGCGCCGCTGCTCGTGGTCGCCGGCTCGACGGACGGCGTGAACACCAACCTGTTCGACGGGCGCATGACCACGCTGCCCGTCTTCATCTTCTCCCAGTACTCGTCGTCGACCCCGGTCGGCTACGAGCGGGCGTGGGGTGGCGCGCTGGTGCTGATCGCGCTGGTGATGGTGCTCAACCTCGTCGCCCGGATCATCGGTCGTATCTTCTCTCCCGCCAAGGGACACTGAGCAGAGGTCCTAGGAAGGAACCATGGCCAAGAGCATCGACGTCTCAGACCTCAACATCTACTACGGGGACTTCCTCGCGGTGGAGGGGGTCAACATGACCGTCAAGTCCAAGTCGGTGACCGCGTTCATCGGTCCGTCCGGCTGCGGGAAGTCCACCATGCTGCGCTCCCTGAACCGGATGCACGAGGTGATCCCCGGCGCCCGGGTCGAGGGAAAGATCGTCGTCGACGGTCAGTCGCTGTACGACCCGAGCGTCGACCCCGTCGCCGTACGCCGCCAGATCGGGATGGTCTTCCAGCGCCCCAACCCGTTCCCGACGATGTCCATCTACGACAACGTCCTGGCCGGCAACCGGCTCAACGCGAAGAAGCTGAAGAAGGCCAAGGCCGATGAGACCGTCGAGCGGTCACTGAAGCAGGCCAACCTCTGGAACGAGGTCAAGGACCGGCTGGGCAAGCCCGGCATGGGACTCTCCGGCGGCCAGCAGCAGCGACTCTGCATCGCCCGCGCGATCGCGGTGGAGCCCGAGGTGCTGCTGATGGACGAGCCGTGCTCGGCGCTCGACCCGATCTCGACATCGGCGATCGAGGACCTCATCCACGAGCTGAAGTCCGACTACACGATCGTCATCGTCACCCACAACATGCAGCAGGCCGCCCGCGTCTCCGACGAGACCGGCTTCTTCAACCTCAAGGCCGCCGGCCAGCCCGGCCGGCTCGTCGAGTTCAACCCGACGAAGAAGATGTTCAGCAACCCGGACGAGGCG